>ULTB01039381.1_pt1 | contig 89455 bp, 99 predicted proteins | sample 1957251 | NCBI WGS metagenome assembly ULTB01 (sample SAMEA4835724, study PRJEB28245) | human gut metagenome | biome: gut microbiome; material: fecal sample | place: Denmark | collected 2008
AAATGAAAAAGATAACACTTTTAATCTGCCTGATGCTCTGCGGTCTTTTTGTTGTTGGCGGAGCAACTGCCAGCGCCGCAGGCAAGAAGGCTATGGATAAGGAAAAGGCGGTGAACGGCCTGCATGACAGCTTTCTCTTTGACAAGGAAGAGCTTGGCGAGCTTTTTGACAGCGGCATCAGCTATATGGAGCTGAAAAAGCTCTGCCTGCATGCCTATGCAGCGAAAAAGCCGGTGAAGGAGGTTGCGCAGCTGCGCGATAAATACGTGTGGACGCGCGTTGATTATCTGCTGGGGTTGACGCCGGAAAAGCTGGCGCGTGCTGAGCATGAGTACAAGGTTGACCGCATCCACCGCTTGTTTGGCCTGGATAAAAAGCTGGTAGACAAGTACATGCGCATGGGCTATGCTTCGCATCAGGTGAAGCGTGCGATGTTCCTGGCGCGCCACTGCGACAAGAGCGTGGAGGAGCTGCTGGCGATGAAAACACGTCAGCAAAAATGGGGCGACATCTGCGAGCAGCTGGGACTGCCGCGTGATGCGTGTATGAAATAGTAAAATTAACCTGAAACCTTGGGGCGGTGCGAGTGCACCGCCTTTTTTCGCTTGTGTAAAGAAATTTTTAACTCCCAAGTTTTTCGCCTGTAGAAGAAAAAGCACTTGAAATTCAGAAGTTTTTCGTTTACAAAAGAAAAACTTTGGATTTTTGATGAGTTTTTCTCATGGAGAAGAAAAACTTGCGTAGGATTATCCTTTCTGTTATGATATAAAGGACAAAGAAGTATAATGCTAGTTTGGGAGAGGAGGATTTGTATGATCGTACGTCAGACATATTTGGAAAAACTAAAATTGATGCGAGATAAAAAGATTATCAAGGTTATTACAGGTGTGCGTCGTTCCGGTAAGTCGACACTGCTGGAAATGTATAGAGATTTTTTAGTAAGCAGCGGTGTTCATCCTTCTTGCTGTCAATATATAAATTTTGAAGATTTGCGTTGGGAAAGTCTTAAGGATTATCATGCTTTATATAATCATATCCTGGAAAACTTATCCCCTAATGAAAAAAATTACATATTCTTAGATGAAATACAAATTGTTCCAGAGTTTCAAAAGGCTATCAACAGTTTGTTCTTACGTGATGATGTAGATATTTATATTACTGGTTCTAATGCATATTTGCTTTCTGGTGAATTATCTACATTGTTGTCTGGAAGGTATATTGAGCTGAGCATACTGCCGTTGTCGTTTAAGGAGTATTGGGAATTAGTCGGTGGAGATAAAAAGACGGCGTTTAATAAATATTATCTTAATGGTGGCTTTCCTTATGCTGCAACTATTGATAACAAAGAAGTTCGCTTGGAATACTTTAGAGGTATATTCAACACTGTTTTACTTAAGGATATTGTTGAACGCAAGAGGATTTCAGACGTAAAGCTCTTAGAAGATGTAATACGATTTTTATTTGATAATATAGGAAATATAGTTTCAACTAAAAAAATAGCTGATACCTTGAACAGTAATGGCAGAAGGACTACATCAGGGACTATTGATAACTATATTAGCGCACTAAAAGATGCTTTTATTTTGTATGAAGCAAATCGCTATGATATCAAAGGGAAAGAGTTTTTGAAATCACTGGAAAAATATTATATCGTTGATATAGGCTTGCGTAACCTTTTATTGGGTGAACGCACTCGCGATATCGGACATATTCTTGAAAATATTGTTTATCTGGAGCTTTTGCGAAGAGGATATCAGGTCAGCATAGGCAAATTAGATTTGCTCGAAGTAGATTTCATTGCTCAAAAAGAGGATAAGCGCATTTATTATCAAGTATCTGCATCGGTTTTGGATGAAAAAACATATGAGCGTGAATTTGCTCCACTTAAAAAGATTAATGACAGCTATCCGAAGTATGTGCTTACTCTTGATGAATTACCGATGGGTGAGAATGGGATTGAGCAAAAGAATATTATAGATTTTCTTTTGGAATAAAACTGAGTCAAGTAGTTATATCTCTCCCTACATCCAAAGTTTTTCGCCTGTAGAAGAAACAATGCTTAAAAATCAGAAGTTTTTCGTTTACAAAAGAAAAACTTTGGATTTTTGATGAGTTTTTCTCATGGAGAAGAAAAAACTTGTGTAAGCTTGCCTTGCTTGCTGTTGCGCAGTTATTTTGAAACTGTAACCAGCTTTACATTATTTACTGTAAAATAATCGGAAGTAAGCAAAGTGTAATATTTTCTTGACACTATTAATGCAGAGTGTTACACTAGGCACAACTTCAAAAAAGACCACAAACCGTTGAGACGGAGATCAAGTCAGCAGATGCGCTTACAGAGAGTTCGGGCAGGTGGGAGCCGGATAGAGATGCAGGCTGATAAATGGACCGTTGAGGGTGCTGTCAAATCGCGCAGGCGAGAGTATTCGGCAACGTTACACCGGCGTTAAGGGTGAGGAATGTGTCAGCATTCTGCGAGAGAGCGCCGATGTACGGCGAAGCAAGGTGGTACCGCAGGTATAAGTATTTAGAGCCTGTCCTTGATATTGCTCAAAGCGAGCAGTACGAGGGCAGGCTTTTTTTGTTGACACGGGTGAAAATAAGCAGATGAGGTGACAAAATGTTGAATTTATCTTTGGAGCAGGTCATGCAGTATGCAAAGGACTACAAGGCTGTGCCTGTAGCTAAGGAATGCCTGGCGGATATGCTGACGCCGCTGGCGTTTTTGGACAATGTAAGACGCAGCAGCCGCAACTACTTCCTTTTGGAAAGCATTGAGGGCGGTGAGCATTGGGCGCGTTATTCCTTTGTAGGCTATGATCCTGTGCTGCGTTTGAAAATAACCGACGTTAATGCGGAAATCATCAGCGGTGCTGCCGTGAAGTATCAGGAGAACGATCCCTTGGGCTGCATCCGCCATATTCTGGAGGAATACAAGGCGCCGCAGATTGATGGCCTGCCTAACTTTACCGGCGGTCTTGTTGGCACCTTTGGCTTTGATTTTATGCGCTACTGCGAGCCGGATATGCGTGTGAATAAAGAGCGCAAGGCGGAATTTGCCGATGTTGATTTGATGCTGTTTGACAAGCTGATTGCCTTTGACCATCTCAAGCAGAAGATTTTCCTGATTGTGAATGTCAAAACGGATAATGCTGCCATCAATTACGCTAAAGCAGAGCGTGAAATTGCGGCGATGGAGGAAATGCTGCTGCAGCCTGTGCAGCCGAAGAAGCCTGTGAAGGCTAAGCTGGGCGAGTTCACCAGTAACCAGAGCCGTGAGCAGTATAATAAGAATGTGCTGCGCTGTAAGGAATATATCAAAAACGGCGATGCCTTTCAGATTGTTTACGCGCAAAAATTCAGCGCAACCTATGACCAAAGCCTTTTCAGCGCTTACCGCTATTTGAGAACAACGAATCCTTCGCAGTACATGGTGTTTTTACATAATGACGATATGGAAATCGCCGGCAGCTCGCCGGAAACGTTGGTGAAGGTTGTAGGAAAAAAGGTCATCAGCATGCCTATTGCCGGCACACGCCGTCGCGGACGTACGAGCGAGGAGGACTTGGCGTTGGAGCAGGAGCTTTTGGCAGACGCTAAGGAGATTGCTGAGCATAATATGCTGGTGGATTTGGGGCGCAACGATGTGGGCCGTGTCTGCGACTTTGGCAGCGTTAAGGTGAGCGATTACAAGGCGATTAAGCGTTTTTCGCACGTTATGCATATCACGAGCAAGGTTACAGGCCAGCTGAGCGCCGATAAGGACGCACTGGACGCGCTACGGGCAGTGTTCCCGGCAGGAACGCTGAGCGGAGCGCCGAAGATTCGCGCCTGCGAGATTATTGACGAGCTGGAGCCGGAGCGCCGCGGTATTTACGGCGGTGGCATGGGCTATCTTGATTTTGGCGGCAACATGGATATTTGTATTACTATCCGCACTATGGTTAAGAAGAATGACAGAGTTTATATTCAGGCCGGCGGCGGTATCGTTGCTGATTCCGTATTGGACAATGAATTTCAAGAAACCGTGAATAAGGCAGGAGCCTGCATGACAGCGCTGCGTATGACGGCAGAGGAGGAGTAAGGAATGATTTTGATTATAGACAACTACGACAGCTTTACTTTTAATCTGTATCAGCTGATTGGCGAAATTAATCCTGATATCAAGGTTGTGCGCAATGATAAGCTGACGATTGAGGATATCAGAGCTATGCAACCGGATCATATTATTATTTCGCCGGGGCCGGGCAATCCCAAGCAGGCAGGTATTTGTCTGGAGGTTATCCGCCAGCTGGCCGGTGAGTTCCCGATTTTGGGTGTCTGCCTGGGGCATCAGGCGATTGGTGAAGCATTTGGCGGCAACGTGGTGCATGCGCCGGAGATTGTGCATGGTAAGGCGGATAAGGTGTATCTGGAGGCAGCAAGCCCCATCTTTAAGGATATGCCGGACGGCTTTGAGGCGGCGCGCTATCATTCGCTGATTGTGGAGCCGGAAAGCTTGCCGGAATGCCTGGAGGTTACGGCAAAAACAGCGAAGGATGAGATTATGGCGCTGCAGCATAAAACTCTACCGGTGTATGGTGTGCAGTTCCATCCGGAGTCGATTATGACGCCGCAGGGACGGACGATTTTAAAAAACTTTTTGAGCCTGTAAAGTAAAACGCAGAATGTACTGAGAAGATGAGTACATTCTGCGTTGTTTACACACAAAAATACCCCGCAACCTGCATGGTTGCGGGGTTTCTCTCATGGTGATCCAGGAGGGATTCGAACCCCCGACCCACGGCTTAGAAGGCCTGACATCAATAGCCTCAAAAAGCCTTATTTCATTGGGTTTGCGAGATTCAAAAACCCTTTTGGGGCCAACGCTGGGGCCAACGCGGTCAGAGTGCATATGCCTTGCTGATGATATCCGGAATGCCTTCGTCATAATTAGGTACGGCGTGGCTGTAAAGGTTGAGCGTGTGGCTGATTTTGCTGTGTCCCAAGCGCTTGGCAACTTCGGCGATGGATACACCGTTGGCAAGCAGTTGCGTGGCCATGGTGTGGCGCAGAACGTGGAAGTTCTTGTATTCAACGCCTGCTTCCTGCAGCAGTGCCTTCCAGATGCGTTCCATATTCCTTGGTGCTATCGGCGTGCCGTTGCGGGTGTGGAAAACGTACCTGTTAAAAGAAAGCACCGGACCGGAAGAGGCGCTGGCGAGCCTAAGGGCTTTGATGACTTCGGGCGCAATAGTTATCTTGCGTACACCGGCAGCAGTCTTGGGCGGCATATCTGTGAGCTTTCCGTGCACTGCCTGCAGGCTGTTGTCGATGTAGATATAATTTGGCTTTACATTTGGCGCTTTAAGGCCTAACAGCTCTCCGAGGCGCGCGCCGGTAGTCGCGGCCAGAAGGAAGAAGGGATAGTATTTGCTGTAATAACGGCTGGTCTTGGCCGTCTGCAGGATCTTACCGATTTCTTCCGTAGTGAATACCTGGACTTCAACCTTGGGAACCGGCGGAGCTTCTACCGCCTGCATGAAGTTTTTTGAGAGAAGGTCAATGGCGCAGGCTTTGGTGATGGCAGCTTTCAGAAGCTTATGCACTTTATTCTTGCTGCTAGCGCTCATCGGCGGCAGCTCATTGTAGAATTGCTGCACTGTATGGGCAGTTAGCTTCTGCAGCTCCACTTCTGCGATGGGTGCAATGTGTTTTGCTGTCTGGATGTAGCGATCCAGTGTTTTGGGGCGCACCTTGGGTGCTTTGTAGGTAATAAGGTATTCGGAGAGCCATTCGCCTAAGCGCAGGCTGTTGGGCGCTACATAGACGTTCTTGCAGATATCTGCCTGGATAACAGCAATCCATTCCATTGCTTCCTTTTTCGTGTGGAAGCGTTTAGAGATGCGCTTTCCGTCCGGGGCGATTAGTCTTGCCCGGTACATTTTGCGGTCGCTTTCGTAGCTGATGGTTCCTTCGCCGTTAGATTTTTTTGTTTTAGCCATAAAAAATCAGCTCCTTTCATTTTTCAAGCAGAGCTGATATAATAAAAAAGTAATCAGCTCTTGGTGGAACATGGGTTGATGACGTTGAGCGTGCTGGTAACACGTTCTTGCAGGTCCCTCGGTGCTGGTAACACCGGGGGATTTTCTTATTTATAAAAGTATTGATATTGGCAAAAAATACGTAAATTACTTACTTTTTACTTTACATTACGTAAATTACGTAGTATAATATAGACGTGGAAAACGAATCGAGGTGATTTAATGAAACGTCGCGATTTAGTAAAATTGCTGTCGCAAGCAGGCTTTAAGCTTGAACGCGATGATGGAGATCATTCCATCTACAAAAAACCAGGCAGCCGCTCCGTTCAGGTTCCAAGGCACCGGGAATTGAACGAGCTGACAGCGAAAGCAATCCTCAAAGCTGCGGGAGTAAAATAGAGATTACTTTTTACTCCGCCCGCTTTGCGGGCTTCTTACTATAATCGCAATCATTAATTCAATAGCATTTAATAATAAAAGGAGGAAGTCGCTAACATGAAAAGGAGGCAAACACTACAAGAATACGTTTATCCTGCTGTGTTCCATGCAAACGAGGATGGTACGTATACTATTATTTTCCCTGATTTACCTGGTTGCATCAGCGAGGGCAAATCTTTGGGTAACGCTATGAAGATGGCCGAAGCTGCGCTCACGCAGTGGATTGAATATTTGAAGGATGGCAAGGAAGAAATTCCCGCACCTAGCAATTTGCAAAGCATCGAATTAGGTGATAACGAATTTGTAAATTTTATTCAGGCAGATATTAAGGACAATAGGGCGGTAAAACGCACCATCAGCCTTCCGCGCTGGATGGATGAACAGGCCGCTGAAGAAGGTCTGAGCTTATCCAAAATATTACAAGAAGCATTGTCTAAACGCTTTATCGCAGCAAACTAATATATTTATCGTTGCGCCCCCATATCGGGGGCGTTTTTTCTTCCGCCTACAGGTTTGTCTGAATTTGCAATATGCAAAAAATGCATATTACTTTTCATTTGCTGGCAATTTGCCTGTCATTTGCTGGCGGCATTCTAAAACTGACCATATTGTTATAAGGCAAAACACGTGATATAATATAGCCAGAAGGTAAGATGAATCATTTCTGTTTTGGCGGTAATGGCGCTGGTTTAGCAGGTGGCAGAGGCATGGTAAATTGATCGCTTCTGCTTTCACTGCTGGACGGTGCAGGGTTCGGTTTATTCATTGTTTCACCTTCTTTCGGGATGGAGGGATATTGTGGAATTAAATTTATTTCAAAATATTGCGCAGGCAGCTCCGGGGTTTGTAGGCGTGGCAGCCTGCAAGCTGATGAACGGCAATGTACAAAAGGAAAAGTTGAATAATGAGGTTCTTGCTTACTTTCTTTTTGCTGCAGCAGCTTGGTTACTGGCATTGGTGCTGAGCAATATTTGTCTGCTATTAGGTATCCAGCTCAGCAAAATGATGCGAGTAGCTTGCGCTATTATCTTTGCCGGAGCGTTAGGAATGCTATGGCCTGTATGGCTGCGTGATAAGGCTGTAATGTTAGCCAACATTACAAACCAGCACTTCGGAAAGAATCCGATATTCGTTGAAGAAACGATTCTGGAAAAAGTTGGCTGCGACAACAGGCCTCATTACTATGAAGTCTATAAAGCAGGTAATCTTATTGCTTCCGGTTGGGGCGAGCACTTCCTGAATAACGAAAAATCATTTTCCTTGCGAAGAATTGAAGGTTATACCATGGAAGACCTGCAAGAATTCCGCGCTATTGTTTGGCGTGGGGAGGATATGGTATTGAAAGAGTATATTTTGAAAGAATACTGATCCTGAAGGCGCTCTCTTAGGAGGGCGTCTTTTTTATTTTTTAGGTTTATCGAGCTGCTTAATACTTTCGCTTGGCGTAGGCAATTTCTCTGGCATTGTGCCGCCGAGTTCTTCAATAGTTTTGCGAACGGTACGACCGACTTCGTAATGCACTTTGTTGGCAGCTTCTTTGCTACTGATATTCTCACGGCGCAGTTTGTCTTCTGCCTGCGTGATGCGGAACAGGTTCGCACCGAGTTCCACACTGCCCATGTGGTCTAAAATCTCTTGATTAGGTTTAAGCTTCTTGCGACGTTTTATATCGCCAGCGGTTTCACCGCCATAAAGTCCCATGTAACCGCTATTTTGGAATTTGGCGAAGTCAAGGTTCGTTTTTACGCCTGCGGCAAAGGCTGCATCAGCGAGAGCAACGTTATGCTGTTTGATATTATTTCGTGCTTCAATACGAGCGTCTATTTCCTTGTTGAAGGCTTCTGCTGCTTCAAGGTCGTGGATATGGTCCGCACCGAGTTGCGCGAGCCACTGCTTGAATGGTTCGGCTTTAGGTGAGGGGATAGATTGGATAATACGCAGAATACCTTCTGTATTTGCGGTGTCAGTGAGACGCATTTTCCCGTCTTCTGCAAGCAATTTCAACCTGTGACAATTTGTCACGGTTTCATTACCTTCTGCTTTCATTCTTTGCTTTAGTTTGCGCCAATAAGCTGATTTATCTGCACTGTCGGTCAATGCACCGACAACATCGACAACAGAAAAGAACCATTCTCCGGCTTCATCGTTCCAAATGGAGCGAATCTGCGCACTCTGAAACAATTTTATATCTTTCATTTTCATTCCTCGCTTTCAAAATCTATTATCCTAAACGCTCCACGTCTTCTTCCGCCTTGCGCTGGAGCTTGGCCAGCTTAACATCAATAATATCGTCAATTTCTTCCTTGCCGTCAGCATCCAGCTGGCGGTATTTTTATTTTTGAAGCTTCTTTAATGTCTCTATGCTTTTCAGTGGTTTTTCGGAAAAGGCGTTTAATTGAAATTTAGCTATACGGTTAAGCCTCAGCAGGCGTTCAGGCTGCGCAAGGCCTTCACGAATATATTCAGCATTCAAGCCTTCGAGGTTGGAAAGTACGATGAGCTGCTCGATGCTTGCTGCATCCCTGATGTTTCCGGCTGCATCTGGGTTAGCTGTTCGCCATTGGCGGGCAGTCATGCCGAAAAGGGCAACATTTATCATATCAGCTTCAGAAGCATAGGTGTAGCTTGTCTGCTGTGGCGTCAGATTTGGCAGCATGCTTTCTTTGATAGCGTCTGTGTGCAGTCTGTAATTAGACTTAGCAATTTCACGCTTTACACTCCAGTCTAATTCTTTGGCATGACTTTCGTCAGCCTTTAAACGTTGGTAATCTTTGATGATATACAGCTTAAATTCTGGAGAAATCCAGGACGCAAATTCAAAGGCTATATCAGAATGAGCATAGGTACCGCCGTAGCGCCCAGATTTAGAGGTTATGCCGATGGCGTTGGTTGAATTTATCCATTTTTGAGGGGTGAGTACAAAGCTGTTTTCACCTGCTTGATTTTTAAACTGGTCGAATTCGACCAGTTTAAAATTTGGGTTATTAATCTTTTCCCATAATCCTAAAAATTCAATAGTACTTCTAGAACGTAACCAATTTTTAACAACATCAGCAGGAAACTCGGGATTGCGTTTTTTAGCAATATCGGTTAGTGAGATATAATCAGCCTCTTTAGAGCTTGTTATACGGATTTCAACGCCGTTAGCATTAATTGTACTTTTAATATTTGTCATAACAATCATCCTTTCTTATTATCCTAAATGCTGCTCTTCTTTTTCAGCACGCTCGTTAGCAAGCTTATGTTCCATATCTAAAACATAATCAACACGCTCTCTGCCGTCAGCATCCAGCTGGCGGTATTTTTTTATGTGTGTTTCTTCCTGCTGGGTGAGGGAGAGAGAAGGGGACGCTGGAGCATCCCAACCCATTAAGTAGCTAGGCGTGGTATGCAGGGCTTTGGCTAAGATTTCAATTTGATTAATAGGAACCTTTTTAATGTAACCAGTTTCATAGCGTTGCAAGGTTGATTTACTTATTTGGGTAGCATCGGATAAATCTTGATAAGACATTTCCAACTTTAGACGTCGTTCTTTTATGCGTTCGATTAAATCAGTTAATTCTTTTTCGCTCATTATAGTCAACTCCTTTAGTAGAATAATACCATAAATGCAACATAAGTACAAGAAAAAAGTAAAAATCGTTGCATTTATGCTTGACTTATATTTCGGAACGGTGTATTATAATCATAGCAGAAATGCAACAAAGCAATCTTTAGGAGGTGAGCAAATTGGACTTGAATAAATTGAGAGGCGTTTTAGCTGAGAAAAGAATTACTCAGGTAACATTGGCTAAAGCCCTGCATTTATCTGTGAAAAGTATGAATGCAAAGCTTAATGGTAAAACACCTATTACAGTTGAAGAAGCTAATATGATTGCAAAAATCGCTGACATTAGCAATCCTACGGAAATTTTTTTTGCAGATAGTGTTGCATAAATGCTACACAGAGGTAATGAAATGAAACTAGAGCTTACCCTTGATGAAGTTTCGGCCTGTGCTATGGCCTTATTATCCAAAGCGCAGGAAGCCGAAGAGGAAGCACTGGGATGCGAAAAGCTGCGCTGTGCTTCTGCCGTTGAGTTTTGGCAAAAGAGAGCCAACCTTTACAGAAAGACTTTCGAGGCAGTAAATGTTCAGCGCGCCAGCTGGTGGGAGGAAGTGGAGGAGAAAAATGCGTAGACGTTCATGGAATAACAGAAGCCAACCGTCTGAAACGATTGGCTTCTGGAAGATTAAGTGCAAGTGTTGTGGCAAAGAAATGGTGTTTTTAATAAATCCAAAAACATTACCTCATAGCAACAGCAGACTTGTTAAACATCTGATGAAAGGATACTTAGCCGAAAAGCTTAGATAAGATGAAATTGGCTACTGGCTCTGTAAGCCAAGAATTTTTCTGCAAAAGAGATGAAAATTTGCCTAAGGAGCTTTGATCATAGCTGCCTTTTTTTGAACATTTTTCTAACGCTTCTATAAGTTCATTGAATTTGCCTTCGTCAATAGTGTTTGCAGCAATTATCTTTCGAAGGTCATCAATAGAAGCGCTTTGATATGTACTAGAAGCATTAGGCCCGAATGCAGAACCATATGCAGTACCAACGTTATAGACGATGTTGGATGGCTGAGTTTGAATTTGGGATGTAGCACTGGCGTGAATAAAATCAATCCCATCACCGGTAACAGTTAATTCTTTCTTTAGTTTGCCAACAACGATTTTTTCTTCAGTTACTTCGTTTAGTATAACATCACCGATTCTGACATCGCAATCAAAGGGTAAATCAATAGATAATTCATCATAATACAATCCTTTGACTGTTGCTATTTTGTTACTGTTTCGGAATATAGAAAAATTTGTACCTGATGCTTGAACTAAAGTGTCGAACATTCTCATAAAATCACCTCCTTCCTATGCTTTTATTATAGCACTGAGGCAAGGCGGTGGAAAAGAAGGCAATAATGAGCATACAGTTTACGCCGGACACACCGGCAACACGTCGCACGTTTAACAGTCTGGCGCGGGAAAAAATGAAGCTGCGCCTGCTGGCAGACATCCGCATGGACCTCATGGTCTGCGAACTTGAAGGCTGGGACAAGCTGGAGTATCTGGATGAGCTGCTGGCGCTGGTGCAGGAGCTGAGGAAGGGAGGGTGAGGAGAGTGCAGGATAAAAAAATGACAACCTGCCCGCATTGCGGAAAGGTCGTCAAAAAAGGGAACTTCTGCAATAAATGTGGCAAGAAGCTGGCTAAGATATGTGACTGCTGGTTGATGAAGCGCCCATATCATTGCAGCTTTCAGAAGTGCCCTGATATGTCAGACTTTACATTATTGCTTCTGCATATTCAGCAAGACCAAAAGCGTAGGAAATACGTTTTTCTGGCACCAATCCTTGAAGCAATCAACATGGTAAGGAGGAAGGGGGTGTAGGAAGATGATAACGATAAAAGCAAAAATGACTACTGCAAGCATGAGAGAAATAAAAAGCATCGTTACCGCTATAGAAAATATAGGAGCAAGCTCATGCGAACGCATAAACCTGCTCCTAGAGGTAGACTGCTTAGCCGATAGTAACAAGCAGAATGTCGTTACTGCTGCAGCAGACAGTGGTATCACCGACAAAAGTCAAGGCGGTATCGGGATTTAGAAGGCTATCGTATGGCTCAGAAACACATTTGCGGCCAGCGTAGACTTCTTTCAAATTCTGCACATCAGCATATTTCTCGCTTTTGAAAGTAATTCTTGCGTTCACAGTTGCACCTCCTTCCTGTCCAAGGTTTAGTAGAGAATTTGAGGGTGAAAAACAGTTCATCTACTACAATAGTATTATAATACAACATCTTGTGCAATGTCAAATAGTCAAATACAAATATGTTGTGGAGGTGCGTTGAATGTTGAAGTTAAAAGAAATTAGAGAAGCCAAAGGCGTATCTAGATACCAGCTTGCTAAAAAAGCAGGTTTGCAATATCGAACAATTCCTGCTATCGAAAATGGCGGTGATGTAAAGTTGAGCACTTTAAAGCGTTTAGCCGATGTTTTGAATATAAGTGTTAAAGATTTATTTGCAGATTAGCACTGGAAGCGTAGCGGTGGAAAAGAAGGGAGGTGGAGGATGATGGACAAGGAAACAGAATTAGCTGTGCTTATGTCAATTCAAGAAGAATTAAAAAAAGTACAGCTGGAAAATATAAAAACTCCGGGCGGTCCGCGCCTGCTGACCAGTGACCTCAATAGCATTGCTACAGATATTATAAAACTGTTGACGTTGCATAAATTCAGTACAACAGATCTAGGCATTGTTTGTTCGTTGGTTATCTATCGTCTGACTGGACAATGGGTAATCATAAAGCTCGAATGACGTCCGTTGCTAACGGTTCCACAATCCTAAGTGCGATAGAACCTAAAGCTGTAAGCTTTGGTCGCAATGTATTCCAGATTGTGTCGTTTCTGACATATTCTAAAAATGTATATCCGTCATTGGTGATGCGATTGATATACCAATTCTCAAAATCGTATCCCAGTAAACAGTTTCCTAATTCCAAATAATTGCTGTCAGCTAGTAGCTTTACATGTAGAGCAATCGTTTGGTAATCATCAAGATTTCTATCGAGCCAAATCTCGGATATGTTGGTGTGGATGCACGGCAATGCTTCCAAATCTAACATGATCTGACGCATTAAATTTATATCGCGTTTCAATGCAAATCACCTCCTGCCTGTAGCTTGATTATAGCATAGATGCGGAGAAGTGAGGGAAGAAAGGAGGGGACATGATGGCTGAGGTACTGTACATGTCAATCAAGGATTACGCTAAGCACGTATCAGCCAGCGTAGGCACCATCTACGATATGTGCCGGAAGGGCAAGCTGCCGGCCGTAAAAATCGGCGGCTGGCGCATCAATGTGAAGCGTGCTGATGAAATGCTGGAACAGCTTTGCAATGAGCACATGGCTGGATATACTCCAATGATAAAGCCGGCTAAGGTCAATATTCGCACTGCCAATGCCGGCAATAGCTACCTTGCTCGTCTGGAGCAAATCCGTAAGGGCGTTGTGTAAAGGAGGGGAACGATGATGAAAAAAGTATTGTTCATTCTGCTGGCAGCCTGCTGCATTTTGGCGGCGTATGATTACAGCTGTCCGGAAGAAAAATTTGTTGTAAAGACAACCGCCGGAGAGGGTGACACGCTTTGGCATTTGGTGGGCTCCGTAATGGAGCGCGAAGGCGACCGCAGAGACATTCACGAGGTTATCTTTTATACGCGCCAAATCAGCAATATCAAAGGTGACCTGCAGGTGGGCGATGTGGTTTTAATCCCCATCGAGGTGCGCAGATGAGCACTGCTGGCATGGACAAAAGAAAAAGAGCATTGATATTGGCGTATCAATGCTCTAAGAAGTGAAAATATAAGAAAAAGAATTAAATTGTTCACACGAAAGTGAAAACAAAAGTAAAAAGTGAAATCATACATATTATAACACAAGGAGTGAAATCAATGCAGATTAATTTTAAGTTAGAAAGAAGAATCGGTGCTCTTAGCGAGAACCCTTCCGGGTACACCAAGGAGCTGAACGTGGTTGTCTGGGATGAAAAATACACAAAATATGACCTGCGCACCTGGAACCCTAACGGTAAGCCTGGCAAAGGCGTGACGCTGACCAAAGAGGAGCTGAAGAAGCTGTATAAGCTCATCGGCGAGGAAATCCGCCAAATGGGAGGCCATAATGAGTAGCATGGCCCGAAAGAATAAGCGCCGTGTCGCTTTTAAGTGTGCCAAACAGGGTATTGCTCCTGCGCAGGCCATTGCGGCATCCGCTGCACGTGAAATCAAAGTAACAAAGGAAGCAGCGGCTGAGACCATGGAAGTCTTGCTGCAGGCTATAGCGCTCGTTGCGGCGCACGATTATGGCAAGCTCAACGCTAAGGATACCCGCCTGGATGTTTTAGCCAAACAATTATACCAACGCAGCATTCAGGTTAAGAAGCGCCAGCTGAATGAAGAGGAAAACAAAACCTGCCAGCGCTTTGCCGGTGCGGTCATGGAGATTTGGGAGGAAGAGGAGAAGAAGAGCAATGGAAAAGATTAATTATTATGCTGTAGCACGTAGCATGTATGGCTTGCTGCGCAATAAACGCATCAGCTACAAAGGACATCTGCTTGTTGAAGCTCGTAGAAAAGCACGCCATCAGGTATCTAATTTTGTTTTGCATCGCAAAGCACGTAAATTGAAAGACATGGAGGGTTAGCAATGGTATTAACTGAAGGACAGAAACAGGCAATTAAAAAGCTGGATAAAGAAATGGAAGCAGCCAAGGATCCATGCTCTAAGTATATTGCTGAGCAGCTGCTGCAGCTGGCAACTTCCTGCCCGGAGGTCGCAGAAAAAATCCTCGAGCAAAAGAAAACCTTGGCTGGGGCGCTGGATGCTATAAAGGCAGAAGCCAAGAAGCACGCTGTTGGCGGCTGTGGCTGCGTGGATGAGGCGCAGGCGGTTGAGATTGCCTGTAAATATTACAACATCAAGGCCACAGAGCCTGCAGCAGGGGCAACGGCCGCGCACCAAGCGCTTGGCAAAGCGCTTGAAACGTCGATGGATACTGGCACTGGCGCTGCTGCCGTAAGTGTCAATCTTGATGATTTTTTCTAATTTCAAGAAGGTGAAATCAATTGAAAAAGAAGGAAATAGAGCAGGCGGTTGTTAAGTGTTGGCCTGAAAGCAGAGAAAGACTGCTGGGCGATAAAGATTTCCTGCACTTTATGCGGTATTTCCCTGCTGGCATTGGCGATAAAGTGAAACGCTATTTTAATCAGGTAGCCACGGGAAACGAAAACTTTTTCATGGTGCCTGACCGTGAAGATAAGCAAAAGGCCATATGCAGCAGGTGTGGCAAGCACATTGTTCTTGCTAAGTTTAAGTTAAGCCATAAAGACAGAACAACTTGCCCGAAATGTGGAGCAGATGGTGAGGTTGTACATGCCTGGCGAAGAGCACGTACCCAAGCGAAGTATTATTTTACATATTTTGAACGTGCTCTGTATGACAAAGAAGCTATAATCGCTCGCAGCTTTGCTGTCTATCGCTGTATATGCACCGATACCGGAGAAATATTTGACGATTATGTTCCACGTGAATATTACCTGATGCGCAAGGGGGAAGCAATCCATTGGACGCATGAATGCGATTTTTGGGGTCATGAATGGTGGAGCAAAAGAAGAAGCTTGTACAGCAAGGATTATGTTATGGAGCTTAGCGGTTACCAGGTATGCCTTGGCTTAGACAGGCTGAAGCCGCTTTTAAAGGATAGCTGGCTAAAATACAGTCAGCTGGATGCTTTCATCAGGCTGACAGGAGCAGAAGATGCTTTCCGGTATATAGAGCTTTATCAAAAGCATCCGCAGCTGGAGCACATAATGAAAATGGGACTGTGGAACATAATAGCGGAAGGCTTACGATGCCACAGCTTCCGGAGTATATTCAACTGGAAGGGCAAAACACCTAAGGACCTGTTTGGAGTGCCGATTGGCAAAGGAGATATGCTTGCACTATCAGCTTTGGCGGTGGATATGGATACATTTCACCTGGCGCTGTATCTAAAGAAAAATTCGCGCTTTAGTCTTACGGACCTTGCACAAAAGCGCAAGGAGCTGGAACGGCTGAGTAACTTCGACACATGCGAAAGGTTTGACACATTGAAAGGCTATGGCGTTTGCGCAGAAGAGACTTTAAAGTATATCCTTCGACAGCAGCAGAAAAAGACAAGATACCAAAGCATCCGAGGAGTTCTTATCGACTGGATGGATTACTTGAAAGACTGCAATGAACTTGGCTTAAGTCTGGAAGATACGGCAGTGCTGAAGCCGCATGATCTGCAGCAGGCACACCAGAACATTATTGCACAGCTTAAGATTAAAGCGGATGAGGAGCTTGATAAGCAGATGGCCAAGCTTAAAGAAGAACGCAAGCGGTACAACTTTGCTGCCGGCGGCTTTATAGCAAAGGTTGCCGAAAACTCAACGGAGCTTATTGTTGAAGGCAAAGTCCTGCATCATTGTGTAGGAACATATGCAGATAAACACGCCAAAGGCAAATGCACCATTATCCTGATACGCAGACTTGAAGAACCGGAAGTGCCATTTTATACAATGGAGCTTGTTGGTCCTGAAAAGCGAATCATTCAGGTGCGCGGTAACCATAACTGTGGCATGACGCAGGAGGTGGAAGCCTTTGTTGAGAGCTATAAAAAATATTTAGCAGAGCTAGGGAAGAAGAAGGGAGCGAAAGCAGCATGAATGACCTGCAGGTAACGCGCACACCGGAGATGGTGGCGGCGGAAATCAATTTAATCAAGGACCAGACACGCAAGCTGGTCCTGAGCAATAGCATCCTTATCGGCAAGAAGCTGAAAGAAGTTAAAGAGATGCTGGAGCCTGGGCAATTTGGCAAATGGCTTACCGAAGCGGTAGATTTTAGCCAAAGCACGGCCAATAATCTTATGCGCGTGTATGAGGAGTACGGCGCTGATCAGGGCGTATTGTTTGGCAGCGCCGCAAAAAGCGACGTCGTGGAAAAGCTGACCTACACGCAGGCAGTTTTACTCTTAGGCGTGCCGGCAGAACAGCGTGAGGATTTTATTAAGGAAACGCATGTTGAGGATATCAGCACGCGTGAGCTGCAGGCGGAAATCAAAAAGCTGAAGATGGCCAAAGAAGCTGCCGAAGCCAAAGCTGAAGCTGACCATAAGCTGACCAGAAAGACCGAAGAGAAGCTGGCCAAGGTCAGCAGGCAGGCCGAAGAGCTCAGCATGCAGCTGGCTGGTGCCGCCGAAAGCAAGAAGATTGTCGAAGCCATGAGTACTCAGCGCGATGTTTTGGAGCATGAAGCTGAAGAGCTGCGTAAAAGCCTTTATAACAGAGAGCAGGAAACAGCTATCTTAGAAGAGCGTATCAAAGAGCTGGAAGAACAGCTCAAACAGCCGGTAACAGTTGCTACAAAGACAGAGATTGTGGAAAAGGTGCCTGAGGCTGTTGCGCAGGAGCTGGAAGAGCTTCGCAGCAAGTTGGCGGAAAGTGAAAATGATGCAGGCGCTCAGAAAGAGGCGCTGGAGCTTAAGGTGGAAATCTGGGCGGTGCTCAATGGCATTAATAAGCTGCTGGAGCGTCTGGATAAAGTCCAGGATGGTAAGCTTGGCGCTGGTGTATGCAAGGCGCTGTCCAGCGCACTCGCACAGAGTCAAAATCAGATTGCCAAGCGCTTGGAAAAGTTTGAGCAGGAGGACTAAAAATGGACCTTATGATTTTGGATTTCATTATTTGCTTACTCTGTACATTGCTTGTAATGTGTTTTGCCATTGGCTATATGCATTCATATTTTAGGAGGGATAAAATATGAAACGTCAATGTCACGTATGCGGGCAGAAGAATGGCAGTTGTAATCGTTATATATTGAAGAATGGCCAAGAAGTAACGATTTGCCCGAGCTGCTTGGCGTTTAGCAATGATGAAACTGCTAAGATAGCACGTCAGGCGCATAAAGAAGGCTTATTAGTGAAAGGAGATATCAAGAGATAAAAATGAACGAGCAAACGAATGATTTAACTGACAGCTGCATTAATAAATTCCATGAGCTGGCCAACCTTTTCAAAGAAAAGAACAAGCAATATGGTGATAAAGACCAGCTGGCGAATTTTCGCAATGGAGCTATGCTACAATACGGCGATGATAGCTGGGAACATATGTATGAGACAGCTAAAAGCTACTGCTTAAAGCATGTTGCCCATGTTTTCGGTGCCAGACAAACAATTAATGATGAAAAAATTACTGAAAGCCTTGGCGATATTGCCGTATATTGCATCATCATGCAGCACATGGTGGAAAGCAATAAGCAGGCTGCAGAAAAAACAAAGGAGTATGACCATGAATAATAAGGAAGCATCAACCAATAAGGTTGACGAATTAGTCAATCGTGCACAACTGGCTATCAATGACTGGCAGTGCAGCGGCGATGTGGATTGCCTGGAAAAAGCAGCAGCATATTTGCGTGCGGCGATGATGGAAGCGGAGGGAAAGAATGAATAGCATTATTAAATTTTTACCTACTGTTGACGCACCGGAAAGCACCAGACTGCCGCAGCGCAGCACTAAGTTTTCCGCAGGTTATGATTTTTACGCTCCGACCGATATTTTTATTCCAGCCGGCGGCGAAAGCGTGCTGGTCCCGTTGAATGTCAAAGCTGTTATGCCCGGTGATATGGTGCTGATGCTGTTTATCCGCAGCAGTCTGGCGGTTAAATTCAATTTGTCGCTGGTTAACAGCGTAGGCATTATCGATAGTGATTATGCAAACAATCCAAATAATGATGGTAACATAGGCGTCAAATTCAGAAATAGCGGTTGCGAAAACATCATCATTAGAGAAGGCGAACGCTGCATGCAGGGAATTTTTGTACGTTACTTTGTAACTGAAGATGATCATGCGAGCGGCGAACGTGTGGGCGGCTATGGTTCGACAGCCCGTTAACAGACAATAAAGCAAATATCTCTGCCGCAGAGCGCAGGCCGTAGAGCTGCTGCCTCGCTCATATTTAACTAGCGGATTATATACAAGCATTGCAAATGGCGCAGACAAAAAGAAGAAGTATATCGCACGTATGCGGCCTGCGCTCTGCGGCGGAAAAAAGGAAGGACGTATAAGCAAGTGTATAATGTAGATGACTTTACCATTAATCTTGTTATAACTGTCATAGTGCTACTGATTGGCCTGGCGCTGGTGCGCGGCGAAAATGATTAAAGCAGCTAAGGCTTTTGGTGGGGCGAAAGCATATGACATATCAATAGCATGCCCCTGCAGAGAATGTGACGTGCGTTCCCCAGGTTGCGGCAGAATATGCAGCGATTACAAAAAGTATAAATTTGTCCTGGCCATACTGAATGGGAAGCGTCAGGCGAAGGCAAAAGCAGCGGCTGAATGTCGCGAGATGCGCAATGAGCGCATCAGAGAATGGAAGCATAATAAATGTTGGCCCAAAGGCTAGCGTAAATAATAGATGATAAAGAATATATGAAGGGAATACTGCGGGGCTGTTCTGCCTCGCAGGTTTCTTCATTATATAATGGAAGTTTTTTGAAGGTCCGCAGAGGCCTTTGAGGCTTGTATGTAAGTAATAACAAAGCGACCACAAAAAATATCAGGGGGATAAATCAATGGCAATGAGAATGGGCATAAGAGAAAAAACATATTACTGCCAGGGAACCAGTGAAAGCAAAAAGCCTGATTACATTGAAATTGATTTATTTCCTTTCGTGGATGTCAAATACAAACCTTGCAGAAGTGGCAGACAGAAGGCAACAACTCCGAAGCATAAAAACCTTAACGATAAAAAAGCACGCAGATATTTTAGACTGCTGGCCAAAAGCAATTTTGGCAGCAAAGACATACATCTGACTTTAAGCTATGATAATGATAACCTGCCCGATACACCGGAACAGGGAGAGAAAAGGCTGCGTAATTATATGCGCAGATTGAAAAGATTATATAAGGCTAATGGCAAGGAATTAAAATACATCTACGTTACCGAGGTTAGCAGCAAGGGAAGAGTGCATCATCATCTGCTGATTAATCGTGGCGTAGACCGTGATGCTATCGAAAAAGCATGGGGACATGGTTGGGCGAACAGCAAGCGTATTCAGGCAGAGCATGGAGGAATTGAAGCTTTGGTATGTTACCTTAGCAAAGATCCTAAAGGCCGCAAAAGATACACTTCATCCCGTAACCTTGTGAAGCCGCTGGAATCTGTAAGCGATACCAAAACAAGTCGTAAGCAATTCCAGCAGCTGACTCTTTGGCCGGAAGACTGCGAAGATATGCAAAAACATTTTGAACAAAAACATCCTGACTATCGTATCATCAGCGTGGAGAAATATTATAATGCTGTCACCTGCGAATGGTATATCAGAGCGAAGATGGAGCTTAGGGATGACTATAAGCGCAAGAAGGGAGCAAAGCGACGGAATGAATAAATTGAATTTAATATTGACTATACCGCCTAGCGTCAATCATTGCTATAAAAATTTCAACGTGATGGGACGCAGGAACCGTGTGCTTACGCCATTGGCAAGAGCCTGGAAGGAAGAGGCGTATTATATTGCTAATGCTTTGGCGCATCGGGAAGGCTGGCGCGTGCCTGAACCAGAAGAAAAGATTGTGCTGGAAGTAGTTGCTTTCTGGCCAGACGGCAGGCGGCGCGATATGAACAATACGCATAAGCTGCTTTGTGATGCCTTAGAAGGCGCATTATATCTTGATGACAAGATGGTGCTTGTGCGTGATATGGATTTTTCCGTTGACAGGAAGAGACCAAGGCTAGAGGTATGCGTATATGTGAAAGACGATTAAAACGCAAAAATTAACCTCTAAGAATATAAAACCCTAGGAAAATACCCATAATAAATTTTTAAGTTTGCATGCAGATTATCAAAACCGGCAGGAGGGCAACGTATGACTAAAGAAGAACTAAAAGAAAAGCTGAAAGGCGCTATGTATGCTCAGCGCACATTGGAGGGAGAGCTGGATAAGCTGCAGGAGCTGCGCAACCTTGCGCAGAAGGTAACGCCTGCTTATAGCCAATCGCCTGGTGGCGGTAGTGGCAATGCCCAAAAGCTGGAAAATTCCGTAGCGAAAATAATTGAGCAGGAAAAGATTATTGCAGAGTGCTGCAATGAGCTGTGCGCCCAGCTGGCAGAAGTCCGGGCTTTAGTTGCGTTGCTGCCGATGGGACCAATGCGCCTTGTGATGCAGCGCAGGTATTTGAATTACCAGAAGTGGGAACAAATTATGATTGCCCTTAATTATAGCTGGCGTGGAATGCATAAGCTGCATAGCAAGGCATTAGAGATGATTATCAAAGCTAAACGCAAATAAAGTAAAAACCTCAAGCTACATAATTGTAACTTGAGGTTTAGTTTTTAGAAAAAATGAAAAATAATTTACAAAAAAGCATTGACAAAATAATCAAGATGTAGTATAATATAATTACAGCAAGGAGGTGAAAACGAAATGTTACAAGACATAACAAATCTTGTGGACTCGCTCAGAGAACTAATCATGGCCGTGATAGTATACGAGCTCATCCACAAGAAATAAGATTAAGGAGAGCGCAAGCTCTCCCCGCCCTAGGGCGGTAACTAAATTGTAACATAGTAGTTGATGGTATGCAAGAATTTCAATTTATCCTGTCTTTGATTGGATTAGTAGCTGCATTGTTTGTATTAATTAAGATTTTAAAGAGGTGATAACATGAAAACGGAAGAAGTAAAAAATACCTGGGGCGGTAAACGTGCCGGAGCTGGGAGACCGGTGGGAACAAAAAAGGAAGTCAGCGTTCAGCGTCCGCAGCATCAGCTGAGAGCGTTCCCTGATGAATGGGAACTGATTCGTGAGTTTGCCAGATTGGTAAAGCATGTATCGAAAGAAGAATGCGAGCAGGCTTTAAGCGATTTGGCTGAGGGAAAGTACAAAAAAACCACTAAACTTGATTAAAGTTGGCAAAAGTGCATAGAAGTGCACTATTAACCTGTGCTATAATGTATAATAGCGAAAGCGAGGTAAGAACATGAAAGACATCGTTAAAGCAACAGATGTACTTGCAGCAGGTTTTCTGGCGCTCACTATTTACAGCGGGCTGCTTAGCACGCAAATGGGTGGCAAGCTGTTGTTCGGTTATCTGGTTATTCGCTTCATACTCAAAAACGCAACAAAATAACAACGTGAGCCGCAAGGCCGGAGTGAAAAAACTCCGGCCTTTTCTATACCCAAAAACTAACTAAAAAACATCATCGCAGGCAGCTTGAAAGAGCTGCTCTTTTTATGCCCCGATTATTACCTTGAGCTGTCGAAAAATACACCGGCATCAACGTAATAATTATGCCAACGTCTTTCAAATCGCTGATGTGCGCACAGAAAAAACAAAGTGCAAGCTGGAAAAGAAACTTTACTTTCATTCTAAAGGTGAAAAACTTGTCCACTCAACACGGACGCTGTCAAGGTACTTCCTTGGGGGGCGGCCCTATGCGGTGGTCGGGCATCGCGCGGCGAAACCGTTGTAAAAAATTCAAAAAAATGGGGGTGGTAATGTATGAATCAGCAGGCGGCTGAGAAGAATCAAAAATGGTATCAAATCACCGCCGATGACCGTCTGCTTTTGTCGACATCCAAAGCTGCCCTCATGATGGGAGTCTCAACCAAAACGCTCGGAGAGTGGGAGCGAGCCGGATGCCCGAAAGAAAGGCGCGGCTGGTATGATTTGGCGGCGGTTATCAGCTGGAAGCGTGAGCAGAAGACTCCGGCGGCCAACGGAACGCGAGAAGCACGCAAGACTGAAGCTGATATCAGATACAAGGCAGCTAAAGCGGCGATTGCTGAGCAGGACCTGAAGGTTCGCACCGGCAAGCTTATTGAGATATCGGTGGTCGAAGAAGGACTGACAGATGTGTTTCAAAACCTGAAGGTTTCCATGATGGCCATTGCGGACCATATCATGATGGAGACCTACACGCAATTTCCGGAGCTCGCGCCGCAGATAAGGAGGCTTATAGATGGTTATGTCAGAGCAGCCCTCAACGATGCCGCAAGAAACAGAGGAAAACTCACTGAGCAGCGAGATGCTGGAAAGTTTGGCGGCGATAAGAAAAAAACAAGAGGACGTCCTCGAAAACACAATAAATAAGGCTCTACTAGCGCTGGCGCCGGAGGAACCCATGACTGTATCTGAGTGGGCAGCTCAATACCGCTACATGGGCAAGAACGAAACCTCGCGACCTGGCTTGTGGCGTAATGAGCTTGTGCCTTATTTGGTCGACATCATGGACTCGCTTAACAGCGATAGCGTTGAGCAGATAACCTTCCTGAAGCCTACGCAGGTTGGCGGCACGGAATGCGGCATCAATATCTTAGGCTATATCATAGCGCAGGCTCCGTGCCGTGTTATGTACGTCCTTCCGAACAAGGACGCCATGGAAGATTTTTCGCAGGACCGCCTGCAGAAGGTGCTCATCAGCAACGATTGCTTCAAGGGAAAATATGCGGCCGGAAACAGCAAGAATGCTATGCTGCGTTACGCCGGCGGTTTCTGCAAATTTGGCTCTGCACAGTCACCTACAGACCTCGCTTCATGGTCTGTGCCGGTCATCGTCTTAGACGAAATTGACAAATTCCCGAAAATGTCGGGCAAAGAGGCTTCACCTTTAAAACTCGCTGAGGAACGCACCAAAAACTGGGCAGGCAAGAAGAAAATGTTCTTCTGGTCCACGCCGACGCTCAAAACTGGCCATATTTTCAAGCTTTACGAGAGCGCGGATGTGCGCTATGAGTACCGTGTTCCCTGCCCGTTCTGCGGCGAAATGCAGCCTTTGGCATGGAAATACGTCAAATTTGACGCGCATCAGCCTGCGACGGTCGTTGAGCACAATGCTTATTACGAGTGCTGCCATTGTCACGAGCATATAACCGACAAGGATAAGCCGGATATGCTGCTGGGCGGGCGCTGGTTTCCGCTCAATGAATGCGACGGACAGCCGCGCAGTGTCGCCTATGGCCTAAATTCCCTATATAGTCCGTGGGTAACATTTGGCAAGATGGCGGCGGAATTTGTCCGCTCCAAAAACGATCCGCTGCTTTTGATGAACTTCGTCAATTCTTGGCTGGGCGAGCCGTGGGAAAGCAAATCGGCGGTTATGGATGCAGATATTGTCATCCAGCACAAAACAGACTGCCCGATGTATGTCGTACCTGAGTGGTGCCAGCTGCTTACTGGCGGCGTTGACGTACAAAAAGGCTACATGTACTGGAAAATTGACTGCTGGGGACCGGGAACAACATGCCAGACGCTGGCTTATGGCAAGGCGCTGAATTGGGATGAGCTGGAGCAAATCATGGATACGACCTGGACGGGCGAAGATGGTGTAACTCCTTATCAAGTTTGCATCTATGGCATAGATACAGGCTATCGCACGGAAGAGGTTTATGACTATTGCTGGCGACATCAGGGCGTTGCGTTCCCTGTCAAAGGCTCATCCACACAGATGGCGGCATATTTGAGGCCGTCGAACATTGAACCGAAGATGCCAGGACGTATGCCTCTGCAGCTGTGGATAGTAAATACGGACCAATACAAAAACGAAATAGCTCAGCGTCTGGAGAATCCAATAGGCCGCGGCAGCTGGATGCTGAACAGGGACTGCGATTTGGAGTTTGCTGAGCAGATTACGGCCGAACACCGTATCATTGACGATAAAGGTCACGAGCATTGGGTAAAAAAGACAAGCGCAAAGCAAAACCACTTGCTGGACTGCTCTGTATACGCTTTTGCTATGGCGGATTTGGTCAATATGCGTGCACTTCAGGACGTGATTATTGATTCTGTGCCCGTCGTGCAGCAAGAACCGGAAAAGCAGGCAGGCGAGATGGTTATTCCGGAGCCGCAATTCAAGATTTAGAGAGGAGACAAGACATGATTACCATCGAAGAGCTTGAGCGTCGGAAAATTGAGGTTGACGCAGCTATCAGCAACATCATGCGTACAGGTCAGCTTGTACAGACGCGAAACGGCAGGGTAGAACACGCTAGCCTTAATGAGCTGCGTGCTGAAAGAGCGGCCATCGAGCAGCAGATAGCTGACTGTTATCGTTCTTCAGCTGGCGACAGCTGGGGAACCAAGGTGAATTTCGTTGGAAGGGGGTGATACTTATGCAAAGACAAAGAAATCCTACCGCACTGGAGCGCTTGTCTGTAGGAATAGACAGGGTTATTGGCGTATTCGCTCCCGGCTGGGCGGCAAGACGCGCCATGAATCGCCTGAATATGAGGCTGACATCTGCTTACGAAAGCGTACCTACGTGGCGCAATAGCTCCGATTGGCTGCCGACTGACGGGAAGGGCGAGGCCATCAATGCTCCGAGCAGAGATTTAGCCAGAAGCAAGGCCCGTCATCTCGAAAGAAATTCGGAGCTGGTAAACAGCATCCTCAATGCCTTTGAGCGCAATGTTGTCGGCAAAGGCTTCAACCTGCAGGTACGCACTGACGATGCAGACTGGAACAATGAGGTCGAGAATTTGTGGGCAGAATGGTGCAGGCCGGGTAACTGCGATGTTACAGGTCGCTTCTGTATGACAGAAATCCTGAAGCTTATAGTCCGTAGACGCATTGTCGATGGCGGCATCCTCGCCTTACGCGTCACCGACAAAAGCAGCACTATTCCTTACCGTCTGCAGCTGATGGAAGTGGATAATATCCGCGGCGACGGCTCTATTAAGAGCGCAGCCGGAAACCCTATCATTGGCGGCATCGAGGTAAACGAGTATGGTAGGCCGCTAAGCTATTTTTTGGAAAAGGCGACGGTAGACATTACCTCTACGCCGGAAGTGGAAAAGGTACCTGCTGAGCGAGTTTTCTTCCTGGCTGACAAAACACGGCCTAGCGAGGTCCGCGAAATCACGCCGTTGGTACGTGCGTTGGATGAAATCCGCGATTTAGAGGAGTTTTTCAACGCTGTATCCTTTAAGCAAAAAATTAATGCGGCTGTTGCTGTGTTTATCACAACGCAGAAGGATGCCGTGGCCAGCATTGGCCGCTCTGTTATGCAACAGCAGCAGGCGCAGGATAATAAGCCTAGCCAACGTATTGATGCAGGCTCAATCAAATACCTGGATCCGGGGCAAGACGTCAAAACTCTTGTACCTGCCGGTCAAAGTAGCGAGCTTGCGGACTTTAACTTGTCCATAAATAGGCGCATTGGCGCTGGACACAACCTTTCATACGAGATGATGACGCGCGATGTGTCTATGGTCAATTATTCCAGCGCTAGGCAGAATCTGCTAGAAGACTGGAAAGTGTTCGAGGGTGAGCAGCAGTTTATCATTGAGCATTTTTTGAATTTCGTACTGGAAGATGTGGTTACGGCTGCTTATCTGGCTGGACGATTACCTCACGCACCAAAGGATTTTATGGCCAACCGCCCAAAATACCTGAAGCACGAATTTATTGGCCAGGGCTTGCCGTGGATTGATCCGCTAAAGGAAGCGCAGGCCAATCAGGTGATGCTGGCGACGGGACAGATTACATTAAAGGATATTTATGCTAAAAAAGGCAAGGACTGGGAAGAAGAAATCAACCAGCTTGCCGTCGAATTGGAGAAAACGAAGGAGCTTGGCTTAGTAAGAGAAGCTCTTGATACTGCGAAAGGAGATGATGACGATGGCAAGTCAAAAGGAAAGTGATTTGCAAAAGCGCATGAGCATGCCTCGCCAACGTAGCGCCAAGCTGGAAGGCTTTGACGAAGAGACCAAAACGGTCACCATGTCATTTGCCAGCGAGACGCCTTGCCTCGACTATTGGGGCGATAAGGAGATTTTGCGATGTAATGACGAGGCTATGGACACGCAGCGCTTTACAGATGGTGTTATGCCTATCCTGTATAACCATGAAAGGGATATTGTCATTGGTAAACCAACCAAAATCTGGACCGAAAACGGTCGAGCTATGGCCACCATCGAATTTGCCGGCACCGAAAAGGCTCAAGAAATCATGGGCCTTGTGCGTGATGGTTTTTTGAACGGTGTATCTGTTGGCTATCGCGTCATGCAGTGGGAAGTCGTTGAAAAAGGCGAAACCTCTGATGATGGCATAGAGGGACTTGCTTGGATTGCGACCAGGTGGGAAGTTTTTGAAATCAGCATTGTTACTGTACCTGCTGATGGAACTGTTGGCGTAGGGCGCTCCCTGCCTTTCAACGCTAACGACGTGGAGCCGCATGAGGCTCAAACAGAAAGAGAGGAAAACATGGAAGAGAAAGAAAAAAACGCTCCTAATGAAGCGGAAATCCGCGCTGCTGCTATTAAGGCAGAACGCGAACGCTGCGCGGCCATTGAAGACCTGTGCCGCAAATTTGACGTTGACGAAGAACAGCGTCAGAAATGGATTGATGGCGGATTGGATATCACCACCATTAATCGCGAATTACTGGAAATCTTAGGTAAGCGCAATAAGCCTGTGCCTAGCGCCCGCTATGATGTTGGCGAAGACCGTAGTAAAGAGATGCGCGCTGTCTATACCGACGCTATCCTGATGCGTCATGGCGTAAATGTGGCTAAGCCGCACGATGGCGCAGACCGCCTGCGTCATATGTCCATGCGTAATATGGCCATTGATATGCTGAGCCGCGCTGGCGTAAGCAATGCGTACACCATGGATGACACCGAACTGTTCAAACGCGCCATGACCACCGGTGCGCTGCCTGCTGTACTGCAGGATGTTGTCAAATACACCATTAAAGAAGGTTATGATGCTGCCAATACCACATATCAGGCATGGGCACATATTGATTCCCTAAATGACTTCCGCCCGGCCAATATCGTGGAACTTGGCGCAGAAGCTGAGCCGAAGCTCATTCCAGAAAATGGCGAATTTACCGACATGAGTCTGACAGAAAGCAAGGAAAGTGTACGACTGGATACCTATGGCCGTTCCTACAGCTATACTCGTCAGGCGTTCATCAACGATGATATGCGTGTACTGACTGAAATTCCGCGCATCATTTCCGGCCGTATGGCTGCATACATCAACGCGCAAGCATACAAAGCGCTGGCTGGCGCAGCCTACAATGCTGCTAACACCGGCACCGCAGGCAGCATCAGCGTAACGTCTTTGGCTGAAGCAATGGAAAAACTGCGTAAAGCCAAAGACAAAAAAGGTCATTTTTTACGCATCATGCCGAAATACCTGATTGTTCCTGTAGCTCAGGCTGTGACCGCTGCGCAGCTGCTGCATTCCGCTGCTGACCCGAACGGTGCTCACTCCGGTGTCAACAATCCATTTGCAAACGCATTCGAGATTATTTCCGATCCAGCACTGGATGCGTTGAGCGCTGACGCTTGGTATTTGGCTGCAGCCCCTCAATACGGCTACGGCGTACAGGTAAATTTCCTGAACGGCAATCAGACTCCGATTGTTGAGAGCCAGGTATCCTTTGATACTCTGGGCTGGAAATATCGCATCTACCATGACTTTGGCGTAAAAGCTCTGTCTACTCTGGGCGTTGTTAAAAACGCTGGCAAATAAGGAGAGGTGAATAATAATGGCTAACGAAAATGCTGTTTTCCGTCGTAATGGCGATAAAATTGATTACTCCTGCACGGGTGATGTTGCTGCTGGCGACATTATTAAGCTGCCCAGTGGCTTGGTTGGCGTTGCTGAGGCTGGCGGCGCAGCTGGCGACGTTATCGCCTTAACTATGCGCGGTGTGTTTGAGCTCAACTCTGCAGGCGCTATCGCACAGGGAGCGCTTGTATATTTGACATCTGAGGGCAAGGCGACGGCAACTAAAGGCACTAACACCTTGATTGGTACTGCCTGGGCTGCAGCTGCTGCAGGCAGCACTCGTGCGCTTGTAGCCCTCAACGTAGGCGTTGAGGTTGCTGGCGGCTAAAGCTATCTTTTACGGGGCGGCGCTGGCCGTCCCGTTATCTCCATATGGAGGTCAAAAATGAATGAATATATTAAGAAAATCATCCAAAACGCGACTTTTGATGATGGTATTTTCGCGGAAAAAATCAGCTATAACGGCATGGAAATATCGGCCATTGTAGAGGTTGGCGAAAATGAACTGCAGAAGTCACGAGGCGGCTTTAACCGCCTCAGCAACACTGTAGTTGTCAGCGGCAGCGGGTGTTTTACTGTCAAAACCGATGATATCCCCAACCCCAAGCGTGGCGACATCATCGTATATGACAACAAAAAATATTACGTGGCAGGCATTGAGCTTATCGACTCTCTCGGAGGCAGCGTTACCGTTAAGGTGACATGTGATGAGAGGGGGTATCTTAACAGATGATTACTGTAGATATCCGCGACGAGGTAACGCCGCTCATCAAAAGCTATCTTGCAAATAATCCTAAAATGATTGTCAGCCTGACCAAATCAATAGGCTGGTATGTGCAAGGCAACGTAAAAAAGCTGAGCACCAACACCCTGCCCAACAGATGGACCGACCGCGTCCCGCTTGAAATCCGTCGTAAGCTGGACAATAAAGCTCCTAAAGGTTGGCTCGGCAAATTAAAGCGCGCTATCGGCTACGCTTATAATCCTGCTTCTAAATCTGTAGCGATAGGCTGGACCAGCTCGACGGCAGCCATGGAGGGCAAGATACAGGAGTTTGGCGCTAAGCGTCAGGTAACGCCACGGCTGCAAAGATTTTTTGCAGCCCGAGGCGTGCCCCTCTCCGAGCGTAAAAAGCAGATTGATGTGCCAGCGCGTCCAATCTTTGAGCCGGCGATGGAGATTATCCATCCGCAGCTTGGCAGCTACATCCAAAACAAGGTTGCAAGTTATATGGAAAACGGCGGCCATGCCCACACAGCTGGCAAAAGGCGCAAATATGAGGTATACACATGAGCTTAATTGATTATCTCCAAAATGAGGATTTATGCTCCATCGGTGCAAAGCTCGCAGCACACATAGCTGCTGATCAGGAGCTTGCCCGTTACTGCGACATGCATTTTGGCAAAAACCTCACAATAATCGTCGGGCCTCCCGAGGCCTATATGCCGCAGGATATCAACGCACCATATCTGTTTATTCATGATTTCGGCAAAGCCGAGGGCGCTGCCATCAACACAGCGTCTTATGAGTGCGTCTTTTCCCTCGGTCTTGACGTTGACGAGGAAAACGCCGAGCTGCAGCCTGACGTGATTGTCTACGCAGGGCAACAGCGGACAAGCGAGATGCTCACGCTGCTGCAGGATGCTCTGTACCGGTATAAGGGAGGCTGCCAGCCTCCTACCACCGTGGAGCAGCTCATGCCGGGGCTTCCCGGCAACAACTCCCGACACTGGGAGGGATTTTTAACCGCTGTATGGACGTTAGATATCTCCATCGGCGGACAAAACCACTTTTAACTAAGGAGGATTGATTTTTATGGCAAACACCTGCCCGTGGGGCGTAGGCTCCAAGACCAGCACTCTGATTGCGTTTGAGACCGCATACGGCGTAACTCCTGCCGATGCAGCGACCAAAGCAGTCAGAATGCCTTTTAACTCCAACGGCGTCGGCAGCTCCCAAAACAGCACCTCGCCATCTACCATCCGCGGCAACCGTAACCCCGTTGAGCCGATTTTCGGCAACAATGATGTTTCCGGTGACATTGTTGTCCCGGTAGATTACACTGCTTTTGGCTATTGGCTAAAGGCTGCATTTGGCGACCCGACAAGCGCCAGAGTCGGCGATACCAGCGGAAATTATAAACATATTTTTAAAATCAAGGACAATCAGCCGTCCTTGACCGTCGAAAAAGCTTTTCCCGGCATCAACACCTATATCAAGGAGCACGGGTGCAAAGTCAGCAAGCTGTCCTTGTCTGTCGGTGGTGACGGCGAGCTGACCGCAACCCTTAGCATGATGGGCGGCAAAGAGGAAATCACTACCACATCTATGGCAACAAATGCCGTAGAACCTGAGTTTAATCGCGCTCAAAATTTCCAAGCTCAAATCAAAATCGGCGGTACTGTCAAAGGCAAGATGACCTCTTTTAGCATGGATATCGATTTTGGACTTGATGGTGACTCCTATTGTATCGGCGGCCAAGGTTTCCGCGAGGCCATTTGTGAGGGACTGATGACCATCAGCGGTACTGTTGAGGCATTTTTTGACTCCAAAGAGTATATCACCATGGCCGAGGCCAGCACCGAGACCAGCGCCGAGGTGGTTATCTCCAGCGGCACCTACTCTCTGAGCATCCTGCTGCCGGAAATCAAATTTGCCCGTACCTCTCCCGGTATCGACGGCCCTGGCGGCATCAAACAGAGCCTTAATTACAATGCTTATTATCAGGATGACAGCAACGCCAGCGCTGCCGTTGTTACCCTGACCAACAAAAATACCAGCTATTAATCGGAGGGAAAACATGAGCGAAGAATATATCTTAGAGTGCCGCGGCATGAATTTTGACGAATACTGCAAGTTGGAGGACCTCCAGAAAGAGTATCAATCCAAACACCCGGATGACAAAACCGGCTTAGGCCGCCTGAACCTCAATTATGTTATGCACAACATTTATCCGGATGCTCCCGTTGAGCGTATGACCGTTGGTGATGTGAGCGCAGTTTTTGCCCGCACTATGGAGCTGAGCGGCATTGTCCATGAGAATGAGATAAAAAACTTGAAGACTGCGTCCGCTGGCAGTACGAGCGCAGCAGCTATTGCAAAGACTGCCGCAAAATAAACCCTGATTTTGACTGCAAAACCTGCGAGTATAGGCCGCCTGACGTTATGTCGGGCAACTCGCAGGCTATGCATATCCGAGAGCTTACGAGTAATTGCCGTAATTATGTTGCCGGCATGGCGGGGATGTACTGCATCAGCTATGACTGGCCGGGGATTGAGAGCATCTGCCGCATGAGCGGCATCACTCTCAACAAGGGCATAATTAAGCAGCTGCGTATGCTCGAGGATATTGATCTAAAATATCTCAACCAAAAGGAGGCGTCCGTAAATGGCTAAAGTCACGGAAACAAGGGTAAAAATAACACTGACCGACGCAATGAGCGGACCTCTGCGCAAGATTGAGGGCGAGGCTACGGCTACAAGCAAAGCTGTAATCAATCTCAGCAGCAGCCTTAAAAATTATGCATCCATGGGTGCACAAATGGCTGCCGGTGCGTTTGGTTTTACAGCGCTTAGCGACAGCATTTCCAAGCTGGTTAGCGCTGGCCTGCAATTTAATAAGGCGATGGAGACAAATGCCATCGGTATGGCAGGCATCTTAACCTCCATGACCACCCTCAACGGCAAAAACATGGAATGGAATCAGGCGCTAAAGGCTTCTCAGGGAATTATCAAAGGTCTGAACGAGGATGCTCTGAAAACCGCAGCTACATCAGAAGAATTAGTTGGGACGTTTAGAGCGCTTTTAGGTCCGGGGCTTGGCGCCGGCATGAAGATTGACGAAATTCAAAAGCTGACGACCACCGGCGTTAACGCAGTAAAATCCTTAGGCTTATCTGGCCCACAGCTTATACAAGAGCTGCGCGATTTGGTGCAGGGAGGCATTACGCCTGCGAGCAGCACGCTGGCAACGGCTTTAGGATTGACGGATGCTGACATTAAGGCCGCAAAAGCTAGCAGCGAAGGCTTGTTCAATTTCTTGATGGAGCGACTTAAAGGATTTGAACGTGCAGCGCAGGAAACGCCTAACACCATTGCCGGTATGGAAGACCAGCTCAAGGAAGGTTTCTCAAAAGCAATGAGCATTGCTGTGAAGCCCGTCCAAGAAAAATACAAGGAGCTTATGCAGCAGACATCCGGCTTGCTTTTTACGGATAACTTAGGCATAAACGAAGACCTGACCAACAAGCTGCAGACAGCCGGCCAACATGTTGCTAATATGGTCGAAGACTTTAAGTCGATGGGCGAGATTGTCGCTCCTATTGTTGTCCCTGCGGTCGAGGCGCTCGGGACAGTTTTGGGTATAGTCTTAGATAACGCCGGCAAAATCACTTTAGCATTTGCAGCGTGGAAAGCCTTTAAATTTACCCAGAATTTTAACGCCTCTCACTTTGCACAATACGCTGCCAGCGCCCAGACCGCTTATCAAACCGAGAGAGGCGCTGCACAGAGAGCTGCGCAGGTAGTGATGCAGGAAGAAAATAAAAAGCAGACCGCTATCCGTCAGCGTGAAACTGTCGAAAAAGCAGTCACCAAGATGGCCGAGGAGGGCTATGTCCAACTAGCAGCTCAAATCAGATCATTGTCTGCAAAATATCAGCAACTCGGACTGTCGGCTGAAGAAGCTGGCAAACTCCAGTATCAAGCAGCCAAACAGGCTGCACGTGGCAATATCGAGCTCTCTCAAAAGATAATAACAGCACAAACACAGCATTTGGAAGCTGCGGACGCCGCTAATAAGCAGTCCGGTAAGCTCGCCAAGCTCACGGAATGGGCGGGCTACACCGGCGGCGCTCTCACTGCTGTTGGTATTGTCCTGCAAAGCGTCACCGGTGATACTAACAGCTGGGCGTATAGCACAGGGCAGTATCTGACCATGGCTGGCATGGCCATTGAGGGCGTAAGCATGATGATTACTGCCCTCAGCAAGCTGCGTGACGCTTACAAAGAGGTTGCTCTCGCTAAAGCTGCAGCAGGCATGCTGTCTGTTGGCGGTGCTGCCATTGCTATCGGTGCAGGTGTAGGTGTTGCGGCAGCAGGCGTGTACGCTCTCACTCACGGAATCAGCTGGGATGAGGCCAAGAGGCGCTATTTTGGCAATCCCAACGCTGGCAAGAGCAGCGAGCCGGAAAAAGACAAGCCGCTCGACAACTCCATGCCGGATATCAGCTCAATCCAGCCTAAGGATTTTGGCGGCGATACCGGTACCGGCAAAAGCAAAGGCGCGGTAGCTGCAGCACGGAAAGCAGAGCGTGAAGCAGAACGTGCAGCGCAGAAGCTCCAGAAAGAGCTCGGCAACGTCCATGACCTGCAGGCAGAGCTTAATCGCAAAATCTTGGAAGATACCGGAGAGGCATCAGCTGTTGCTGCAGCTAAACTGGACGAAGAACTCACCAAAATGAAATCAAAACTTGAAAACGCCGCTAAAGCCGGTGTGTCTGACGAAGAAATCCAAAAAGCTCAAAAACTTATGGATACCTACGCTGAAGCCGAAAGACGTCTGGCCAACAATGACCAGACAATCAAAGCGCATCAGCAGCGTATGGATATGATACAGGCTGAGCAGGACGCTCATCAGCTTACAGCTCGGGAGGCTGACAACTTGCGCCGTGAGGAGCTGACCAGCTATCAGGATAAGCTCCAGCAGATTTTAAGCAGCCAACAGCTCAACACCGAGCAGCGTCTGCAGATTATGCAGGAGTATTCCAACGCCGTACAGGATATGGAGAGCGCCACGGCCGCTGACTATAAAACGGCGTGGGAAGATGCCCTCGATTATATCCGCAACAAGACCTATGACCAGCGTGCAACCATCCAATCAGGCATCGACGACATGTTGGACAGCTTTGCTAATTTTGGGCAAAACATGCTTACCGAAAGCAAGTCAATAGGCGAGCGCTTTGACGATTTATTTAAAAACCTTGCCAACAGCATCATGAACACCATGATGAAAGTCATTATGCAGGGCTTAATAATGAAATCAATCATGAGCATGTTTAGCATGGGCGGCGGTACATCCGGCAGCATCGGTGACGTTAAGATGTATACGGATATGTCGGGATGGTCGCCTGTATCGTTCCACGCCAAAGGCGGTCTGGCCAATGGCTGGGCGGTAGTCGGTGAGCGTGGTCCTGAGCTGGTCAACTTCAGCCAGCCCGGCCGCGTCTATACAGCTGAGCAGACTGCTAAAGCTTTAAACAGCAACGGCAGCCCTAATAACGTAAAAGTTATCATTGAGAACAAATCTGGCCAGCAGGTCAAGGCTACATCTGCCAGCACGCAATTTAACCTCAAAGACATGGTTATCAATGTTGTGCTGGAGGCTGTCAGCAACAATGACGGCGGCATCAACAATATCCTGAAAGGAGCTCTTGCATAACATGGCAACAGCATTAACATGGCCGTCCTCTATAATTGAGCCTGAGTATCCGCTGGCGGAAACGCCGGAGGATGCAGTTATCCGCTCCACGATGGAGGACGGCACAATAAAAACGCGGCCACGCTTTACGCGTAACCGCATGACCTATGAGCTGAGCTGGTCCTCTATGCCGGAGGGCCAGAAGCAGGCTCTGGAAACATTTTTGAGAGTGACCACAAAAAACGGATCTAAGATTTTTAACTGGACGCATCCGTCCAGCGGGAAGCAAATTGAGGTAAGGTTTAGCGAGATGCCTAAATTTAGCCTCAAAGTCAAAAGCTATTGGCAGGTAACAGTCAAGCTGCAGGAGGTGTAGGCAATGGGCGTAACATTATCAAGCGCAGCTGTCGCCTGTGCTAACAAGGTTGACGGCGATGGTGCATATCTGGCGCTGCTGGAAATCATCATTCCGGGCGAGGCAGAGCATATCTATCTTGTCCGTAACAATGAGGATATCTATTGGCGTAATCAGCTGTGGCAGGCGTTTCCGTTTACATTGTCGGACCGTAAGGACGATAACAAGGGCACGCTGTCTAATATCACCATTGATGTGGACAACAGCACTCGTGATTTAGAGTATTACCTCAACCAAGGCGGTGGCGGCGCTGGCAGCAAAGTTATCCTGCGCTGCGTACGTAGTGATGATCTGACAGCAACAGAGCCTGATTTTGAGGAGTATTTTAGCGTTAAATCGACCACGGTTACCGAGAGCAAGGTGAGCTTTAGCTTGGGCAATGCGTACAGCACAAAAAGCCGCCGCCCATGGCGCAGGTATCTCAAAAATACCTGCCCATTTAAATATAAGAGCGTGCGCTGCGGCTGTACGAGCAACCTTGCCACATGCAACCACACGTTAGCCGATTGCCGTGAGCGTGGCAATAGCAAGCGCTTTGGAGCATTTCCGGGCATCCCGCAAGGAGGCGTATATGTATGATTGATTATAGTGATTTGATTGGTACGCCATTTGTGCAGGACGGCCGGAGCAAGGCAGGCTATGACTGTTATGGCCTTACCAAGGAGATTTTTGCCAGATACGGCAAGAATATCGGCGAGTATTGGTGCTGTGTTGACGATAAAGCCAAAATCAACGCTATCTATCGCGGTGCTGTTGCCGACGGCAGATGGCAGGAGGTTGACTATAAGCATGGCGAGCCGATACCTGTACCGGCGCTGGTAGGTCTGCGGTTTAATGCGCCGCCAGGCTGCGTTAACCATACCGGCGTTTACATCGGTGACGGCAAATTTATCCATACGCGTGAGCGCATCGGCGTGTGCGTTAGCTCCATCACAGCCCCGCCCTGGAATAAACAGGTCGTTGGCATTTACAAATTTATCGGTTAGGAGGTAGGTTAGATGGTCAAAGTCATATTTGTTAAAAATCCGTTTAGCCCTGCCCGCGACCGCGTTATCAAGTTATCAGAGGCCGCAGACAGGCCTCTGAATTTTTATACTGAGGAGTTTACCCAACAGCTCCCAAATCAGGAAGCATGGATACAAATTGACGGCCGCAAGGTTGATGCCGTTGTTGAGGATATCAGCAAACTGCCGGTTAAACATGACAGCGTTATTGTTGTCATGCCAAAAGTAGCCAAAGGTGGTAAATCTATCCTAGGCCTTATCGCTGTTATAGCTCTGTCTGTTGTGGCCATGGGCGTAGGCAACCTCCTAGCTGTTGGCGGCGGCTCGTTTTTTGCTGGCGGTGCTGCGTGGGGCGCTGCATCCTACATCGGCGCTGCAGCCGTCATGTTTTTAGGCAACTGCCTTGTGAGTCGTTTTTTTGCCCCAAAAATTGACGCGGGCAAGTACGGCGACAAAGAGGACCCGACTTACAGCTGGAGTGGCGTCAACACGATGGATGGCCAAGGCAACGGCATCGCCATTACCTACGGAAAAGTCAAAAGTGGCGGGCAATCCATCATGAAATTTACCAGTAATGACGGCAACGACCAATATTTTAATTGGCTCGTTGCTGCAGGCGAGGGCGAGCTGTCTATCTCTGATATCAAACTCAACAGCAATCCCGTGGAAAATTACGAGAGCGTTACCCTTGATATCCGCAACGGCACAAACGATCAGGATGTTATCCAAAATTTTAACGATACAATCCTGACAAAATCCGTAGCCTACGAGATAGCCAACAATGAGTGGCGTACGGACCAGCTAGAGGGCAACAGTACCGAGGGTATCATCATCGAGGTGGAATGCCAAAACGGCCTCTACCATGCCAACGATAACGGCTCTCTGGGCACAGCTTGGGTAGATATCCAAGCTCAGTATGCTCTTGTAGGCTCTGATGACTGGACAACCTTTGTGCAAGCAGGACGCTATGCCAAAAATAACGCGCTGGGTGCCGTGGTAGTCGACAGCTCTCGGCGTGAAGACAAATACAGAGTCATAATATCGTCTGCAAAAGACTCTGATGGCTACATCATAGATAATCAGATACGCGTCAGCGTCGGACCTAATATTATTATTGGCGCCGAAACCAAGACCATCACTAAAGGCGAGACCGGCACAATCGATATCTATGGTTTTAGGTTTGATAAGGCCAAGTTGCTGGGTGCATCCAAGGGCTTATACACCATTGAGATGGCGGACTCGGAAAACCGTATTACCGGCGCAAAGGCAGGCAATGTGCGTCGTCAATTTAGAGTCGATAACCTGCCGGCGGGCCGATACAAGGTACGCGTGACCGTCACCGACCGCAGTGCCGAAATCGACAGCAGCCGCGATGCCGTGCGCATCTGGTGGACTCAGCTCAGCAGCATTATCTATGATGATTTTTGCTACCCGGGTGTAGCTCTCCTAGGCATCAAGGCCAAAGCAACCGACCAGCTAAGCGGCGGTCAGCCACAGCTGGAATTTATCAAAGAGCGTGCGACAATCTATGCGTGGAATCCTGCCACGCAGGCCTATGAGGCAAAGGCAGCCAACAACCCCGCGTGGGCAGCGTATGATTTTATCCATGGAGCTGAGCGCCTCATGGATATCAATAACCATGCGTATGTCTATGAGTATAAAGGCGTGCCCAAAGAGCTGATGCTCTATGACCAATTTAAGCAATGGGCCGATAACTGCGACAGACTCAACCTTAAAATCAACCTTGAGGTTACCACGCTCAAAGATTTTTGGACGATTGTTAACCAAGACATTGCCCCTGTTGGGCGTGGTATGGTGGTGCAGTTTGGCACAAAATTTGGCTGCATCTATGACCATGCTACTCAGCCTGTGCAGCTCTTTACGATGGGCAACATTGTGCAGGGGAGCTTCAGCCTGTCCTACCTCTCGACCGATGAGAGGGCAGACAGCATCGAGCTGACCTACGTCGACGCAGAAAAAGAATACGAAAAAACCACCCTCACAATCTACTCCGATGATTACGATACCCTGGATATCCCTAACCAGCCTACGCAGATAGCTATGCACGGCATAACCAGCTATGAGCAGGCATACCGTGAGGGCAAATACCAGCTGTATTGTAATCGGTTATTGACAAAAACAATCAGCTTTAAAGCTGATGTTGAGGCAATCGGCTGCATGGTGGGCGATGTTATCCAAGTTGCTCACGATGTACCGCAATGGTCCATTTCCGGCCGCGTGCTGGAGGCGCTCGACGATGGCAGCGTTATCCTGCCTATTGATCCGGATGAGCTGCAGCTGAGCCCCGCACGTGACAACCTGCTATATCCGGTAGTCACCGAGGCAACATATATAGCAGGGCAGACCTCGAGCGTTATCGGTTATCAGACGTTAAAGTCCGGTGTTGCTGAGCGTTTTGGTAAATGTACAGTAAGAGTAACCTGCGAGGTTGAATATATCAACGCAGCGTTTACAAGGTCGACAGGCTTTAGGCGTGCGGGCCTTGAGATGTATTATGCGACCACCAGCGGCCAATATAATTACGTCGGAGCGTGGGACGTAATTACAACAACGTCGCTTATCACCAAGACCATACAGCTCGACTCGCTGGTGGAAATCCCCGAGGCCGTGTCGGAAATCAGCAGCATTGAGGCTGTCGGCGTATATGTACAAGGCTGTACCACCGGCAAGGTTATTATCCGTAACGCAAAAATGGAATTTGTCGAGAGCGGCGCCAACGCCAGCGATTATGCGCTGATGATACGCAGCAACGAAGATAACACACTGACCACCTACAGCCTGACGAGCTTATCCGGAACGTATGGCGAGGTCAAGGCTGTTGCTGTCGGCAACAAAATCCATGCAGAGGACGGCGATTTGTTTAGCCTCGGAAAGGTAGATGCCGTTGTCAAACCGTTTACGGTTACCGGCATAACTCGCAGCAAAGACCTGGAATACACAATAACTGCTATCGAGTACGCCGACGGAATTTTTGACGAGAATTATACCATCCCGCCGAAAGACACAACGCTCATCACCGACCCCAACGCTGTTGACGTTATCAACCTTGATGCGCATCAGGTTGGGTGGAAAGATAAGCTCGGCAGACAGATGAGTCATCTATATATCAGCTGGGCGATGCCCGAGGGGGCGCAGGCTGACAGCTTTACGGTCCTGCTCTCCAAAGACACCGGCAGGACGTGGAGCATGCTGACAACAACCACCAACATGTCGGCTGAGGCTGACGTGACGGCTTATACGGTCTACTATGTCAAGGTTATCACCAACTACCGGTTAAAGCAGAGCAGCGGCGCTGTATGCGGACCGGTAAGCGAGGGCACGGATGAGCTGCCGCCTAACGTCACAAAACTTGACGTTGAGGTGCTGCATAACGGCACCCGCCGTTATTACTGGGACTTTGATTATCCCAACCCCAACGATATAGCCGGGTTTAGATTTAAATACATCCAAGGCAGCGCCGCAAATTGGAACACAGGTTTCCTCGTGCAGGACGGCCTAATCACCGCCCAGCCGTATGAAACAGCCACCGTCCGTCAGGGCGTGCATACGATAATGATTAAGGCCGTAGACAACGCAGGGCAGGAGAGCGCCAACTTTGCAACGTGTCTGGTAGACTTCGGCGAGCCTTTAGAGGACAACGTGCTGTATAAGTTGGATTTTAGCAGCAACCATTGGAGCAACATCCAGAGCAGCGGCTCAGTAATGCTTGACGGCTACATCCACAGCAAGCAAAACAGCACCCATTACATCGCTTCGAGCAATTACTATTGGGACAGCCCGACGGCTAATTTTTGGGGCTCGCTGATGTACCAGGATTTTTATGTGGAGGCAACGCTAACAGCTCCTGCATCCGGTAACTTTTACGTGCTATACGATATTGTTAACGCAGCCAACATCCTTTATAAGGTTATTGACCGCGACAACATCTATAAGCAATACTCGACTAAATTTAAAGTCAACGCCGGTGAGCGTATATCCTTGCGGTTTGAGGCTCCGTCCGGAAGCGAGGAAACGGTCCTTAAAAAGCTGATTGCCGTTATCGACGTACCGGACAGGGAGGAGCATTTTGAAAAGCTCGTCATCCCTGCTGAGGGCTTGGAGCTGCCGATAGTTACGCCTAACTATCAGACAACGGCTGTCAAGATTGACTCTATCAGCAGTACGCTGCAGGGCACATATCAGCTAGATATCGTGAGCCGTACACCATGCAAGATACGTTTTTACCGCATCAACAATGATGCAGGGTGGAGCCGTGACCCCGTGGCCGTCACGGCAAACATTACATGGCAAGGTTTTGAAAAGGAGGTAATTTGATGGCTGTAGATGGCGTTTTTGTCCTCGATGAGAAGCAGGGCAAGAGTTATAACCGCATTGACACAGCCGCCAGCTGGCAATCAGTCAATCCTGTGCTGGGTGCCGGGGAATTTGGCATTGAGAAGCTGGCTGGCGGAAAATGTAATTTAAAGGTGGGCGACGGAGTGACCGCATGGAACAGCCTGCCATACCTCGTGAAAAACGGTTAGAAAGGAGTGATGCTAAATGTCACTACCCAAGATTTTAGATTTTAATAATTACAATCGTTATCCCGGTGACAGCAACCCGACAACGGATGCTGACATGCAAGATTATCTCAGTAATCAAAACGAGCTGGCCAAGGCGCTGACCGACCGACTTTGGCAGCCAGAAACACAATACAAGGTGGGAGACCTCGTAGCATCTCCCTCCATGCCGCCGGGACTTGTAGCCGTCTGCGTTATTGCAGGCGCTACGTCCAACGTCGAGCCGACGTGGACGGGCAATGAAACAACAGTTGTTGATAATTATTGTACGTGGGAGATGCGCCTTGCCTATAGTTATGCGCTGGCGACCAACACCGAAGTTGGGCTGGCATACAAAGAGCAGCCCGTTGATGATTCACATTTGCTTAACCTCGGCGTGTTGCCGATGATATTTAAATGCGCTCAGCGCAAGCTCGGTACGCTTTTTGGCTCGGATGATGTTTTGCCGCAAAAATACGGCGGCACAGGCGTGAGCGCTGCCAGCGCAGACGCATTGCTCAAAGCGCTCATCGGCAGCGGCTCCATCGGCTCCAGCAGCCAGCCTATCTACTACAAAGACGGCAAATTGTACGCTGGCGGTTATACGTTTAGGCTTAACCACAACACTACTGACGATAAAATCCCTGTTTTTTCTAACGGCGTGCTTGACTACATCCTAAAGAGCGAGCTGGCCAACGCAACTACAGGTGGTGGCATCATTGCTGCCAACCTTGCACAGAACGGCTATGTTAAATTTAGCAATGGGCTAATTCTGCAGTGGGGAATAATTCCTGCAACATCAGGAAGCTATCCCACAATTACTCTTCCGATTGCTTTACAGGAAAAATATTTTTTTGCAGCTGGAAAATATATTGATTATGCTTCTTCAAGCGGTAATGAATACGGCTATATTTATGATAAAACTTTGAAAGACTTTAAAATTGTTTATGAGAGAAGTGCTCCCATGACTTGGATTGTTATCGGACGATAAGCAGTGGGGAAATAGCGACGTGGCTAACCAAGATACCACGGTAACGTTTCCTATTGCGTTCGGTGTCTTATACAGTGTTGTCGGTGTTCCGAAAAGTAGCAGTGTTTTAAGCGGCAGCAACAGCAATTTCGGGGTAAAATCGCAAAACAATAAGAGCTTTGTCGCCAATATGTACGACAGCGGCAATGGTTATGCAGGCTTTAATTGGTGTGCTTTTGGTAAGGCTTAGGCTTTGCTGATGGCTATCCACCAAAATCCAGCATAGCCGTTGCCTGTATCGTAAGAGCCCGCTTGAAACGTCTTGTTGGTTACGTTTGAGACATATTGGCAATTTTGAGAGCCCGAGCAGCCATAGTTATTTTCTGTGCGCGCCACCGCTATCACTGCATATGTCACGGATGTAGCTATAGGCAGTGTTATGGTAACATTACGCGTGCCAGTTGTATAAACTCCCCACTGCTGTTAAATACCCAAGGACAGCCAAAAAGTCATATCAAACGACTGGTATTGGTGGTCTGGTGCAGCACCCACGATATCAAAGGTTTTTAGAGTTACATTGCGACTATACAAGTCTATTGTTGATGTGGATGAAGCAGTCATATAAGCATTCAAACAGTATAGTTTGGTATGAGCAAGAGGAAATGTTACTGTTACACCATATGAATTAACAACTCCCCACTGCTAAACGCCTATAGCCAACAAGAAGAAAGATATATCCTCTTTCAAGCTCATATATCCCTGCCATTTGTTTAACGAGTAGGATGTAGTCTTAAAAGCGTTATAAGCTGCATTGTTAGAACCGCCACTACGCATAGCAAGCTGGATGCTAAACACGGCTGACTTAAAAGATTGCGGGTATGTCCATGTATAACTAGCTGAACCGCCACCGCTAAGAAATCCCCACTGCTAAACACCGACAGCAATATAGTTGATGTTCGTGCCATTGTATGTCGGCCAAGTCATAGATCTATTATTTCTGGTAATCCAAGATGTGTTCTGAAAGGTAGCGCTGCTCCATGATTCCTGAGCTGTAGTAATACAGTAAAATTTTTGAAACGGTATAGAGAAATTAAGCGTTGCGTCGGTACTTCTTCCCCACTGCAAATCTAAAACCGCCCCAAAGGGCGTAGAAAGGAAAAAATATGAACGATAAACGTGTAAATCAATATCTTATCCTGCCGGAAAATGGCAACAGAAAAGATACCAAATTAGCCGTTGAATATGACGAAGCTCAAATCGCCGATTACCTTAAACAAGGCTATGTCATTGTCAGCCACGATGATTTTAACAAGCTCATTGGCAATGCCAACGGCGAATACCTCATCGCTGATGACGGCAGCGTATATCCTAAGCCTGCTCCTACCGATGCAGAGCTGCTGCCTGCGGCTAAGCAGGCAAAACTCGCTGAGGTCAACCAACGGACAGCAGCCAACATCACGGGCGGTTTTGTCAGCAGCGCCAGCGGCGAGCCTGTGCGTTATGACAGTGATGTAGATACCCAGCTTACCATGCAGGGCATCGCCCTCAACGTCGGCACACCGCTGTTTGCGGAAAAATATCCCGACGGCTGCCCCGTACGTGGCGTAGCTGATGGCAAGGACAGCAAGGCTGTGTATCTGCTCAATCCGCAGCAGGTGATGCAATGGATGGCTGACCTGTCCATGCATATCGGCAGCTGCAAGCAGGCAGGCTGGCAGCTGCAGGCAGAGGTTAACGCCTGCAAGACTGTTGCCGAGGTTGATGCAATCAAGTTATAGGAGGTGATATGCCATGTTTAAGGTTGACAACAACAACATCAGCATGATCAGGGGTGACAGCGGTGTTTTTACAATCAGCATCACCGATACCGACGGCAGCCCTGTTGAGCTGACCGGTGGCGACGTGCTGACGTTTACGCTCAGAAGAGCCGCCAGAAATCCCGCTATCGTCCTGCAAAAAATCATTGCTGACGGCGAGCTGGATATCAAACCAGCCGATACCGAGGGGCTGACGTTTGGAGCGTATGTCTATGATATCGAGCTCAAACGTGCTGACGGCTACGTTGATACAGTGATTCCGCCGCATGAGTTCTTGCTAATGGAGGAGGTGACCTACTAATGAGGTTACATGGTACGCTGACAGCTGCCAAAGGTGAGCTGCATGGTACATTGTCACCCGGCAGAGCCAACCTGCACGGGACATTGTCGGCAAGGTCGGTTATCGGCGCTGAGTTGTACGATGGAGCCTATACGGTACACTCTGCAGCGCATGAGGCACAGGAGCTACCGACAGCAAACAAGCATCTGGTTAAAAATATCACTGTCGAAAAAATACCATACTACGAAACATCTAACATGTCAGACGGTATTACAATCTACATAGGTGACGAAAGAGAGGTCGAAATTTATGGCTGAAAAAACTATATCTAAAGTTGTATACGGCGGTAAAACGCTGATTGATTTGACGAGTGATACCGTTACCGCTGATAAGCTGCTTAGCGGCGTTATCGCTCATGACAAGAGAGGCGCAACCATTACCGGTGCCTGCACCTATGACGCCGACACCAGCGACGCGACTGCTGCCAGCGCAGAAATTTTGAGCGGGAAGACTGCTTATGTCAATAAAATCAAAGTTACCGGCGAAATGAAAAACAACGGCGCTGTTACCGGCAGCATCAGCAGAAAAGCTGAATCGTACAGCATCCCCATCGGTTACCATGACGGCTCTGGCAAGGTTGCTATCAGCTCCACCGAGCAGGCCAAAATCATTGCAACAAATATCCGCGCCGGTGTATCCATCTTGGGTGTTGAGGGCACCATGAGCGGTACCGAGGGCGCTAAGGCGCAAGCTAAGACTGCTACGCCTAAGACAACGGTGCAGACCATCCTGCCGGACAGCGCGGCCGGATACAACTACCTTACACAGGTTACCGTTAACCCTATCCCGTATAACGAGAGCGACAATGCTCAGGGTGGAAAAACTGTTACCATAGGCTGAGGAGGCTGAAAAATGGCAGTGAATAAAGTTATATACGGCGGTAACACGTTGGTAGACCTTACCGGTGATACTGTCACCGCTGCCGATTTGGCAGACGGAGTAAAGGCAACAGGCGCGGATGGCAATCCTGTTGTAGGGATAATGCAAAAAGTAACAATTGATGCTGAGCTGTCGACCACTAGCACTAATCCGGTCCAAAACAAGGTGATTACCAAGGCTATAGCCAACATGGGCGGCGGTGGCTCGGGCGATTACTTGCCGTTAACTGGTGGTACAGTAACCGGCGGCATCACAGCGCCAAACTTCCAGACCGGCTCGGGGACGGAGAATTACTTCCAATGCCGCAAATTCCGCGGCGAGGGCGATGCTAATACCTACTTTCACGCTATAGATTTTGGCTACTCCGGGCACGATAGCGTCGGCTTCTACGAGTATGATGCGAACTGGAACTTTTATCAATGCACCACAGGTACAAAATCTGGAGCCGTCCTTGTCGGTAACATCAACGGCAACGGCTGGAACGGTGGGGCACGGCTGACCGGAGCGCCGACAGCACCGACGGCTGCTGCCGGAACCGATAACACGCAGATAGCTACCACGGCGTTTGTGCAGACGGCTGTTGGCGGCAAAGCTAACACATCAGACCTTGCCGATTTTGTCACAACATCCGGACAAAATTTGTGGAGAGCGCAGCAAACGTTTAACCTTGCGACGCTTGGCTATGAGCAATACTCAGCGCCTTACAGCAGCACCAATTCGGTTAGCCCATCTACCTCAGCCGCCTCTTATTATGCAACAGGGGCGTTTGCCCTTAACCTTGCAACCCTTGCTGCGCTGCTCAGCAGCAATCAGTCAACTGTGTTTACGGCCTACATCACTGCTGGCGGTGATTATGCGCTGTCCATCACCAACGGCGGCACGATTAAATATATCGGTGCTGCTTCCGACTTAGCAATCACCAGCGCAGGCCTGCTGCTCAACATCCTTATGACCAAGGACAGCTACGGCAGCCTGACCAGCATCGTGCAGGCCAACAAACTGACATGAGGTGACAAGCATGGGACTTAATCGCATGATGTTTGCCAAACAAAAATCTGCCGGCAGCGGCGGGGCTACCGGAGATAACGCCTTTGTAATAACGATGGGCCAGCAAGGCAGCCAATACGGTTACAGCCGATATAACGCCAATATAGGCGAGGTTACTGGCGAGGTGTACCATGATGGCAAAGCAGTAACCCTTGTCATGACCTGCTATTACGGCGGCTGGCTAGATGTTGCCTTTAAAGTTGACGGCGTGACGAGCGGCAGCTATAACATCAACCTTAATATCACGCCGCTTGAAACGGGTGTAACTGTTAATTTGACAGTAGGCAAAACGTCATATCAAGGTAGCTTAGTAGGATTTTATGCCTATGTGCAACGTGTGCCGTCAAATGTGTCCAGCATGTTTACTGCTGCTAACGTCGGCAAAAAATATAAAGTCGAAATTGTATTTAACTAAGGAGGCAGGCCGTGAAAACATATACATACAAGGATGATACCTATAACAACCTCTATGATTTGTCGGAGGCTATGGGGCAGGATGGCACGTTTATCCCACTCAGCATATCGGATGCTGATTTGGAATGTTTGGGCGTAGCCATCGGTGAGGTTGAGGAGCCGCTCGAAAACGTACGCGCCCATAAGATTTTTGAGCTTAAGGCTGAGCGCGACAGCAAGGAGGTTGAGCCGATTGCGTGTGACGGCCATCTATACGATTACGACAGCAAGGCTCGCGACCGTATAGCAGCTGCTATTATTGCGCTCGATGTAATGGGAGCTAACGCATCAATCATCTGGACTACGGCAGACAACCAAGATATACAGGTTACTGCCGACGATTTGCGTGCCGTTGTCGCGTCTGTTGCTCGACGCTCCAACACCTTACATATAGCCTATCGCGAGGCTAAGGATAAGGTAGAGGCTGCGAGCGATGTTGCAACCATTAAAGCTGTTACCTTAGACGGGCGATAACGGTTAAAGCCAGCAACCATGCGGGTTTGAGCTATGTCCCCAACATGATTGTCGGGGAGTAACACGTTAGCAACATCAAATCCCAGCAGCGGCAAGGCCTAACAGCGCCAGCACCTACCAATTAAGCAACACGTTAGCAACACAGCCTATATCATATCAATAGCCTTTTTGAGCTCATGGAGCGACTTATGTGTATATACGCCCTTTGTCACTCCTTGACTGGCGTGGCCTAAGATACGTTTGACGGCCGTCTCGTTAGCACCGGCATTGTCGAGCATCGTGGCGCACGTATGCCTGCACTCATGCGGCGTGTGATGGTAGTTTGTCGCGTCCATGACATTATCAAAGCGCGTCCTAAAGCGATGATAGGACAGAGCAGCGCCGTCATCTACCGTGATGAGCGTTTTGCCAGGCTTATCCATCCACAGCTTAAAGTAGGGCAGAGCCTTGCGGCTGATTGGTACAGCTCTGTTTCTGCCAGCTTCAGTCTTGCTGTCCCGGATGATGTAATAGCGCTGCTTAAGTTTAACATCTGCTTTGAGGACGGACAAAAACTCACTCGTCCTCGGTCCGCTGTATATCATCATCACAACAGTTTGAGCCCAGCAGGACAACGGCTCATCGCTCTCAGCCAGCTTTTTAACTCGATTGAGCTGGCGGGTGTTAAACGGCTTTTTTGGATATTTGGTAGCCTTGCGGTCGATATCGACAAAACGCGAGGCATCCGCTGTTGCCGGTATAATCTCGTATTTGATTGCATAAGTATAGAGGTTATGCATGAGCTGCCTGCATTTTTTCTGGCTGGCGTATCCGATGCCGGCCGTACTCATATCATGGATGATGGCCTGCAGGTCCTGCAGACGCAGCTTGACAAATTTGGCTGCATGGATAGCCTGGCAATGGCGATAAGCTGCAGCATAATTACCCCGCGTGCTCTTGGCGATTTTTGGGTAATGCTCGGCCGACCAGAGCAGGAATACCTCGGCAAATGTTATCTCGGAGGCGTTAAATAATGATGGGTCTCGATTATACGCAACAAGGTACGAGAGGGCCGCCTCGTAGCTCTCAAAGTAACCGATGGGCTTTTGCTTGCCGCTAATATATTTTTTGGCGACGTATGGTTTCCGGCGGCGTTTGTCGCCGTAGTAACTGATGCTGCCAAATCCGTTTGGCAATTTTAATCGTTTTTGCAAATTAAATCACTCCTTATAATATATTGCTATTATTATAAGGGAATGGGAGGAACAAAATGAATTACAAATTATTTTTTGAGTCGGCCGTAGCTGCCGGCAAGACCTTAGGCACTGGCTGGAGCTATAAGGCGGCTGCGACCGCTATCATGGTATTATTGCTGCACAAACATGCCGTGCTGTTTTATGCGTTTAGCCTGCTGGTGTTTGTCGACTGTTTTACAAAATGGGTAGCAATCAGCTATGAGTATCTCAAAGCTCAGGGCGTGGCCGACCCTGGCTTTTTAAAGTCGGTCATCGGCATCAAGCGCGCCCGCGAGGCAGGGGAAATCAAGAGTGAAGTTATGAAGCATCGCTTTTTGGGCAAAATCGCTGTATACCTTGTCTGTGTGATGGCTGCTGCCACGGCTGACCTTATCATGGTGGAGCTGAGTAAACCTGCATGGGCTGTGAGCACCATCATCGGCTATCTGACCGCGACCGAGCTGCTTAGCATCGTGGAGAATCTCAACGCAGCTGGCGTGGAAGCTGTGCAGGGGCTGATTGACAGCATAAAGAAAAAAAGGATGTGATAACATGGACCTTAGACATCTTTTAGCACACGAGGTAGCTGCTGGCATCATTGCCACCAGCATTGAGGGCGCATATGACTCCGTCAGCTGCAGCACTGCCGGCAATTACCCCAGCATGGGCGTGAGCCAGTGGGAGGGCGGCCGCGGGGATAACCTCCTGAGCTGGATTGACGGTGGCCGTAAATTTATCGGCCGCACATACTCCGATATTGTCAGCTCCGGCGAGCTGGATGAGCTGCGTGCGGTACTCGACAGCGAGCAGGGCAGAGTTGCTCAGATGGAGATACTGGCAGCCGACTGCCTCGATTATATCGACGCGCTGATGCCGTACATCAGCGACAGCAAATGCGTAATTTACGCTGGCATGTGGTGCCCGACCAGCACAAACGTTGTACGTGTTTTTGTCTGCAACCGCAAGAACTGGGGCTATAACGTCAACGACCTGTCCGCTCTGGCGGATGTGTTTGAGGAGGAGTATTATGTGGCTGCTGCCGTCGGCAACGCCTACAAACAAGGCTATGCCAACAGGGCGAGAGCTACATATAATTATCTTGCAGGGCACGATATAGATTGGGGGCTGCTTGATGTATGACAAATCGTGGATATATCGCATCGGCGTTATGTGTCTGTGCGCTGCTGTCGGCAGCTACATCCTGTACACCTGCCTCAGCAGCAGAGGCGGCGCCCCGGCAGGAGGTAATGGTGAGCGTGCCGCTCAGCAAATTACTCGAGCTGCAGAGCTTAATCAACAGGCAGGAGCTGCGGTTAAATCAGCTGCAGGAGCTGTTGAGCGGGCAGAGCAGCGGGCTGAGTCAGCAGCAGCAGCAAATCAGTCAGCTCAGGCAGGAGTTAACGACTGCCAAAAGCTCGTTGACGAGCTCAGACAAGATAATCGACGAGCAAAATGCATCCTTGATGAGCTTATCAGAGGAGCTCAGACAAGAGCAGCGCAGGACGCGGCGCATTGAGCGGCAGCGTCTATTGTGGCAGGTTGTTGCTGGCGGCGCCGTGGCGTATACGGTGCTTAAATAATAGTTTATATTTGGGGCCAACGCTGGGGCCAACGCGCCTAAAAAATCGCCGAAAACAGGGCGAAAAACAGTAAAAATCAACATTTTAAAAACGCTATTTTTACAAACAAAAATACCCCGCAACCTGCATGGTTGCGGAGTTTCTCTCATGGTGATCCAGGAGGGATTCGAACCCCCGACCCACGGCTTAGAAGGCCGTTGCTCTATCCAACTGAGCTACTGAACCATATTAATTTGGAGCGGGCGATGGGAATCGAACCCACAACATCAGCTTGGAAGGCTGAGGTTTTACCACTAAACTACACCCGCATGGTCGGAGTGGCAGGATTCGAACCTGCGACACCCTGCTCCCAAGGCAGGTGCGCTACCAAACTGCGCTACACCCCGAATACAAAAGGTATTATACTATTTAATTAAACAGATGTCAAGAGAAAATATATACTTTGTTAATCATGAAGCAGAAGAAAAATATTTGAAATCATATTTTCCTTCTGCCTGAAAGATTGTTTATTTCAGCAGCTCTTCCTTAAGCTCGTAATATTCGCGCGAGAAATAGGGCGTAAGCTGTGCTTCGCGATGGTCATAGCCAAAGGCGCGTTTGGTGAGCGACAAAACCGGCGGTGCCTGAATGCGTTTGGCAACAGCAAAGCCGGCGAACAGCTTCCACCAGCGCTCCAAATCGGCAATAAGCGCTGCAGCATCGGGACAGGCTTCGTAAATCGCTTCCTGCGTACAGCCTAGCTCTGTGGCCAGCGTGCCTGCATTGTACCAGCGCAGGATGTCTGCCGGTGTAGTCTTGTGCCAGTTTTCGATAAAGGCACGCAGCAGATAATCGTGATAAGCGTAAACCAGCGGGTCACCGCCGTTGCCTACTGTCTGCGCATCCGAAAGCTCGGCGCTGGGGCGGATATTGAAGATAGCTTCGGGGATTACCTCACGTTTGTAAATTACTTCGTTCAGATAGCGTCCCAAAGCATATACCTGATGCTTCCAAAGGTCACCGATCATGGCCATGGCACCGCAGATATCGCCGTAGAAGGTGGCGTAGCCGATAGCAAGCTCTGCTTTGTTGGAGTTACAGCTGAAGGCGCCGCCGAAGGCTGCTGACGCAGCGGCGATGACACGTGCACCGCGGTCGCGGGCCTGGATATTTTCTTTAATCAGTCCGCTGAGCTGCAGATTGAAGCTGCTGCCGTCTGCCAGATGGGTGATAGGAGTTTCTTCCAGTTGCTTGACAGTCAGCTCATAGCTTTCGCTGATGGGCATTACGGCGTAGTTTGCGCCCAGTGCCTGCGCCAGCTGCTGCGCGCTGTTGCGCGTGGCAGCGGAGTTGAAGCGTGAAGGCAGGTTGAGCAGCAGGATATTTTCCGGTCCCAGGATATCTGCATACATAACGGCGGTTACGGCGCTGTCGATGCCGCCGGAAAGGCCGACGGTCATGCGTTTGATGCCGCATTGCTGCAAAAATCTGGCGGTGCCGTAGCGCAGAGCGCGATACACGGATTCCGGTTCCTGGGGCAGCTCTGCCGGCGGACAGCTGGGAATGATGCGGTTCGCTTCTGTATCCCAGGTGAATTCTAAAAAGGTATCGGCATACATGGGCGCAGAGGTTACCAGACTGCCGTCACCGTTGTAGGCGGAGCTGCAGCCGTCGTAGGTGAAGATATTCTTGCCGTTGTTCTGAATGCCGACGTTATTGCAGTAGATAAGCGGAATGCCTGCGGTGCGTGCCTGTGCACTGAAGAGGCGGTTGCGCTTACGGTTTTTACCCAGCGTGTAGGGGGAGCAGGAAAGGTTGCATAAAAGCTGTGCTCCGTTGGCTGCCAACGTTTGTGGTACGTTAAGGTGATAGTTTTCCGTCCAGCCGTCCTCGCACAGCATGACGCCGATGCGCAGGTTGGTGCCTCGGATGACGATTTCCAAAGGCTGCAGTGCTTCGCTGACGCTTGCACCTTCTTCGGCGCAGAGCTTCTGCAGGCTGTAAAAATGACGGCAGTCGTCAAATTCGCGGTAGTTGGGCAGCGATGTCTTGATGAAGAAGCTGCGTCCCTGATAACCGCCGAACAGCTTACCGTTTTGGCAGGCAAAGGCGGCGTTGTATTTGCGCACGCGTCCGTCCTCGTTGAGCTTGCCTGGTTCGGTGGCAACGCTGCCGAAGATAACGCAGATATTTTCGGTGGCAGCGACGATCTTTTCGGCATAATAGGCGCAGTCATCCAAAAAGGTCTGCTGCTCCCAAATGTCGCCGACAAGATAACCAGGCAGTGCCATTTCGGGCAGAAGCAGGATATCGGCCTCAAGGCTGCGTGCTTTTTCAATAGCGTCAATGATTTTCTTATAGTTTACATCAGGACGGCCGGGAGTAATTTCCAGCTGTCCGCAGATAATTTTAAGCTTCAATTTATTGTCCTCACAATTTTATTTGCATTTTACATTACTATAGTGCTATTATAACAGAGATGAAGTAATTTCTCTAGCTTAGAGGGGGTTTTTCCTGATGAAACATAACAAAAAAACTAATGCAGCCCGCCGTTTGGACGAGCTGAAGATAGAATACCGTATTATGGAATATCCGGTGGACGAGGAGCATCTGGATGCTGTGCATGTTGCCGCAGAGGTTGGCATGCCTGCATCACAGGTATTCAAAACACTGGTAGTACGCGGTGACAAGAACGGCATTATGTTTGCCGTAATTCCCGGTGACGGCGAGCTTGATTTAAAGGCGTTGGCCAGAGCCAGCGGCAATAAGCGTGCCGAGCTGGTACATCTGAAGGAGGTATTGCCGCTGACAGGCTATATTCGCGGCGGCTGTTCACCGCTGGGCGCGAAGAAAAATTATCCTGTATATATGGATGCAACCAGCAATAACTGGCCGGAGATTGCAATCAGTGCCGGTCAGCGCGGTATGCAGATTATTGCGGCACCAGCTGATTTGCAGCGTGCTACCTCTGCCACGGTGGCGCCGCTTATTTTTGCAGAGTAACTCTTGTTCCTTCCTATAAAATATGCTATTATAGTCTTGATAACCTATTTGCACAATTGTGTTTGAAAGAAATACGACTGTGCTGGCCTGAAGGCGTATTATTAACGCTGACGGCAGTATGACGTCAAAATTTAAAGAAGAAAGTAGGTTGAATATATGTTATATGTTAGTACAAGAGGGAAAACTGATTTGTTTTCCGCTGCACACGCGATAACCCGTGGCTTGGCAGCGGATGGAGGATTGTTTGTACCGCAGAATATTCCTGCGATGCGTATGGTTGATATAAAGGCGATGGAGCGCAAGCCTTATACGGAGCGTGCTGTTGATGTTCTGCTGCAGTATCTTACTGATTTTAGCGAGGACGAGCTGCGCGAATGTGTAAATGCTGCCTATGCGCCGGAAAAATTCGGTGATAATCCTGTGCCTTTGGTACAGGTAAATGATAACACCGGTGTGCTGGAGCTGTGGCATGGTCCGACGTCTGCTTTTAAGGATATGGCCCTGCAGCTTTTGCCGCATCTTTTGACACGTTCGATGCAAAAGACCGGTGAAACGAATAAGGTTGTTATTCTGGTTGCTACCTCCGGTGATACTGGCAAGGCTGCTTTGGAAGGCTTTGCTGATGTTCCGGGTACGCAGATTATCGTTTTCTACCCCAGCGAGGGTGTGAGTGATATCCAGAAGCAGCAGATGATTACCCAGGCAGGCAAAAATGTTAAGGTTTTCGGTATTGAGGGTAATTTTGATGATGCTCAGCGCGGTGTGAAGGAAATTTTCGGCAATACTGCGCTCAGTGATGAGCTGGCGAAAAAGGGCTACACCTTCTCTTCTGCAAATTCTATTAACTGGGGCCGTCTGGTGCCGCAGATTGTTTACTACTTCAGCGCTTATGTAGATGCTGTGAAGGCAGGCAAGATTACTGCCGGTGATCCGATTAATTTTGTTGTTCCTACCGGCAACTTTGGTGATATTCTGGCAGGCTATTATGCTAAGCTGATGGGCTTGCCGATTGACAGACTGCTGTGTGCATCCAACAGCAATAACGTGCTGACTGATTTTATCAATACCGGTGTTTATGACAGACGCCGTGAGTTCTTTAAAACTGTTTCTCCTTCTATGGATATTCTTGTTTCCAGTAATCTGGAGCGCCTGCTTTACAGTGTGACAGAGCATGATGCTGCGCGCGTAGCAGATTATATGAAGCGTTTGAATACCGAAGGTCATTATGAGATTGACAGCGATGATCTGAAGCAGATTCAAAGCCAATTCTTCGGTGCCTGGGTTGATGAGCTGGAAACGAAGGAGGCTATCGGCCGTATTTATAATGATTACCATTATCTGATGGATACGCATACTGCCGTTGCCTGGCGTGCGATGGAAAAATATCGCTTCCTGACCAGTGATGAAACCTATACCGTGGTGCTGTCTACCGCAAGTCCGTATAAATTTGCCGACAGCGTGCTGGCAGCGCTTGATGATGCTCAGCCGCAGGGCAGCAATCCTTTTGAGCTGCTGCAAAAGCTGCATGCCGATACCGGCGCGGAGATTCCGCCACGTATGTTGGCGTTGGAGAATCTGCCTGTGTTGCATTCCGAGATTATTCCTGCGGACAAGATGGAGCTGGCGGTTGTTAAGAACCTTGTATAATTGTGGCTTGATGTGAAGAATACTTGCGTTGCGGGTATGTTTTCGCTATAATAAAACCGAAATTTAATATTTATATATGCAAGACTTAGTCTGCCGAACAGCGGACTAAGTCTTTGTCATAAAAGGAGGTATAAAGTGGACTCCAGAAGTGTACTTGAACAGGTGCGCAGCGGCAAGCTGTCGGTGGCTGAGGCTGAGCGCTATTTTAATCGCAAGGCGTATGAGAATTTGAATTATGCGCGTCTTGATACTTCACGTGAGCAACGTACTGGCTTTGCGGAGGTTGTTTACTGCAGCGGTAAGCCTGACACGTATTTGGCGGATATTTATAAGCGTCTTTTAGCGGAGCAGGGCGAGGTGTTCGGCACGCGGGCAACGCCGGAGCAGTACGAGCTGGTGCGGCGGCAGCTGCCTGATATTGTTTATGACCCGGTGGCGCGGACGCTGAAGCAGGAGCGCCCGGATAAGGAGCGCTGCGGCTGCGTTGTTGTGTGTACTGCGGGTACTGCCGATATTCCCGTTGCGGAGGAGGCGGCGCAGACGGCGGAGTTTTTCGGGACGCATGTGGAGAGGCTTTACGATGTTGGCGTGAGCGGGATTCACCGTCTTTTGGATAAGGTTGATTTGCTGCAGCAAGCAAATTGTGTAGTGACGGCTGCAGGTATGGAGGGTGCGCTGGCGAGTGTTATCGGCGGCCTTGTGCGTAATCCGGTGATTGCGGTGCCGACTTCTGTCGGATACGGTGCGAGCTTTCATGGGCTGAGTGCGTTGCTGACGATGATTAATTCCTGCGCTAACTGCGTTTCGGTTGTGAATATTGATAATGGATATGGCGCGGGGATTATTGCGACGCAGATTAACAGGCTGGCGTGCAAGTGAGATCCAACCCTTCCGTCTGCTCGCTAAAGCTCGCATCCACCTTCCCTTTCAGGGAAGATATAAACTTTTATATGCTCCCTGCAAGGGAGCTGGCATCGCCGTAGGCGATGACTGAGGGTTGTGCTCTGCAATATATTAATTGCTTGTTTAACCTTTCTTGCCTGCCCCTCGGGGAAGGTGCCGAGCAAAGCGAGGCGGAAGGGGGATAATCAAGCCATGTCTTTAATTTTTTATGAGGGAGAACTATTATGCCAAAAGATACAGATTTAGGAATGCAGGCGGAAGCCAAATTTGCCGTGCTGCAGCAGGAGCTGCGGCGCTTGGGCAGTGTGATGATTGCATTCAGCGGCGGCGTTGATTCGACGTTTTTGCTGCAGGCGGCTCATTTGACTTTGGGCGATAAGGCGCTTGCGGTGACGGCGCGTTCCGGCGTTGTGCCGCAGCGTGATATAGCAGAGTCAGAGGAGTTCTGCCGGAAGCAGGGAATCCGTCATCTTTACTTTGATTTTGATGAGCTGCAGGTGCCGGGGTTTGCCGAAAATCCGCCGGACCGCTGCTATATCTGCAAAAAAACGCTGTTCAGTAATTTCTTGCGCATTGCACAGGAAAACGGTGCTGTGCTTTGCGAAGGCTCGAATATGGATGATTTGGGCGATTACCGCCCCGGTCTGAGGGCTTTGGCGGAGCTGAAGGTGCAGAGCCCACTGCGCACTGCAGAGCTGACGAAGGAGGAAATTCGCCTGCTGTCGCATAAGCTGCAGCTGCCGACTTGGGATAAGCCGTCATTTGCTTGTCTTGCTTCGCGCTTTGTTTACGGTGAGCTTATCACGGCGGAGAAGCTGGCGGCGGTGGATAAGGCGGAGCAGCTTTTGTGGGAGCTGGGCTTTAAGCAGTTCCGTGTGCGTGTGCATGGCAGTTTGGCGCGCGTTGAGCTGTTGCCCGAACAGCTGGAGCTGGCAGTGGCGGAGCCGATGCGCAGTACGATTTACAAAGGCCTGCAGGCTGCAGGCTTTGCTTATGTGGCACTTGATTTACAGGGCTACCGTACAGGTAGTATGAATGAAACTTTAAAGCAGGATTAATTTATACTTACAGCGAATTTTATCAGTAGCCTGTTACGAGCATGCAGGCTCCAGATTAGGAGGAAGATTTATGAAAAGCTTATATTTGGAATGTAATGCCGGTATCAGCGGCGATATGCTGGTAGCAGCACTTTTGGACTTGGGCGCGGATAAGGAGGCACTTGATAAGGCTCTGCAGAGTATTCCTGCGAAGGGTTTTGAGTATAAAATCAGCAGAGTGTCTAAGGCAGGCGTTGACTGCTGTGACTTTGATGTTATTCTGGACGAGGAGCATGCCAATCATGATCATGATATGGCCTTTTTGCATGGCAACGGCGATGCAGTAGTGCATAGTCATGAGCATGAACATGATCATGACTATGAACACGAGCATGAGCACGAGCATGAACATCATCATGACCATGAACACGAGCACGAGCACGAGCATGAACATCATCATGATCACGAACATGAACACAGCCATGTACCGCATGAGCATCATCATCACCATGAGCACCGCGGTCTGCAGGAGGTTATTGCGATTATTGATGCTACGGATATGAGTGCTGCTGCCAAGGAGCTGGCGCTGAAAATTTTTGATATTATTGCGGATGCAGAGGCGAAGGCGCATGCTGTGGAGAAGAATGCAGTGCATTTCCATGAGGTTGGCGCGATTGATTCCATCGTTGATATTGTGGCGATTGCTGTGTGTGCCGACAGTCTGGGAGTTGAAAACGTAATTGTGCCGGAGCTGTGCGAGGGACGCGGTACTGTCCGCTGCCAGCATGGCGTGCTGCCGGTGCCTGTTCCTGCAACGGCCAATATTATGCAGCGCTTTGGCTTTAATGTACGCTTGCTGCCGGTGCAGGGCGAGTTCGTTACACCGACCGGTGCTGCTGCCGCTGCTGCGCTGATGACTACTGACGAGTTGCCGCAGAGCTTTAAGATTCTGGGCATCGGTCTGGGAGCAGGCAAGCGTCAGTATGAGCGCCCCAGCATTTTGCGTGCGCTGCTTATTGAGGATAATGCGCAAAAAAAAACTCTGTAAACAGTAACGCTTTGCAGACAGATTGCATCTGCCAGCTGCAGTCTGATATTGATGACTGCAGCGGCGAGCTTTTGGGCTACACGCTGGAGCGACTGCTGGCGGCAGGAGCGCTGGATGCTCATTATCAGCCGGTGTTTATGAAGAAGAGCCGTCCGGCGTGGGAGCTTACTGTTATCTGCCGCGAGGAGGACAGAGTGAAGCTGGAAGCGCTGATTTTTGCGGAAACGACAACCATCGGTATCCGTCGTGCGCGCATGGAGCGCACTGTGCTGCCGCGTCGCAGGGACGTGGTGCACACTGCTTACGGTGATGTAGCGGTGAAGCGCTGCCTGCTGGACAGCGGCGAACGCTGTTATGTGGAATATGACAGCGCTACTAAACTGGCGCAGGAGCAGGGGGTGCCGCTGCAGGATATCTATCTGGCGGCACAGCTGACGCAAAAAAACATAAATTAGCCACAAAAGTGTGGTATAATATCTCCATAATACGTCAGAGAATGGAGAAAAAATGACTAATGTTTTCGATTTGATAGAAGAATTTTATACACAGGATGAAGAATGGAATTCGGTATTGCAGCAAGCCTGTGCTGAAGATTTCCTGCGCTATAAAACATGGCAGGGAGCCAAGGATGGCGAGCTGGTCAAGATTTGGGATTATATTACGGTTCTTTGTATTTACCTTGGCAATTCCGAGAACTTTCTCGGTGATATGTCGCGTGAGGATTTTATTGACTGCGTAGGCTGGTGCTGCCGCAATGTTTCCGGCTTCCCGGCAACGGAGAGCAACATCGCACATTTCCTGGATGTTATGCAGGAGTTTTATGCATATATGAAAAAGAAACGCATTATTACCCGTGATAACGCGCCTGCCGAAGCCAAAGCAAAGCTGCTGGTTGACGGAAAACTGCAGATTGTCGGCAAGGATGGCAGCTTTTTGCCTGGGCATGACCGTTACAATCTGTATTCTACACCGGATTTGCCGACGAAGGTGTATCTGAACATCGGCGAGAGAATGCAGAATTTGCTGGATGATGTGCAAAGCTACTATACGCAGAAGCAGTTCCGGCGTGATTTGGAGCGGGCCGATTTTCTCTTCGGCGGTATTTTTCAGAACGGTACTGTTCAGGAAAAGCCGGGCACGGAGGAATATTCACAGACCTTCTGGGATTATTTTCTCTTTGACTATCGTCTGCTTGAAGATGACAAAACGCCTCTGCAGCATTACCGTGATGTAATTTGCCGTGATGCTTCCGAGATGGATACCTCCGTTGATATTTTGAATGAGCTGATTAAGGCAAAGCTGGTTCTCTTTGATGTGCAAAGACGCACGGAGGAGGGAATGTATGTCTGCAGAAATATTTTCACCAATGAAAAATATACGCTGATGCTGCCGGTAGATGATAATATTGACACAGAAGGCTATATTTTCATGGGCCATATTTTTTATGAAAATACTATGGTGATGAACTTCCTGCGCGGACTGGTGATGTCGCAGACCTCGCGTAAGCGCTTTTTCGAGGTTGTCAGTGCGGCGAAAGACTGGTTTGCTGTGCGCCAAAGCGGCGAGATGAGCTGGGAGGAGTTCATCAACCGTAATCCGATGTTCGTACGTCATGTTTCTGTTTTGTATGCAATCTATGTGCGTATGGAGGGTTTTAATTTCAGTACGCAGATAAGTGATTATCAGCCTGCGGCGCTGCTTGAGGACAAGACCTCGGCAATGCTGGAATCTCTTAGAGGAACAGGCCTTTTTTCTGCCTATGATATACAGCTGATGCGTACCATGTGGAGCGATTTTATGCTTCGTGGCAATGCTTTGCCTGATAATACAGACGCTGATTTTGAGCATTGGACGGCAGCGGTTATGTACTGCTTTGTTAAGCTGAATGATGTTTATACCTTTACGGAAAAGCAGGTTTTTGCTATGTGCCGTGCTACCGACCATGCAAAGCTGAAGCAGATGATAGATATGCTAAATGAAACCTTGCAGCTGGAGGCACACGACCCGCGTTATGTTAATGAAGAGGGTTTGCTGCTGATGCTGCTGCAGTGAGAGGAGGCACCAGAATATGAAGTGTGATTTTTGCGGCCACGAGGTTGCTCCCGGCACAGTGGAATGTCCGTACTGCCATTATCAGTTCAAGATTGATGCGCAGGTGCTCAGTCCGGAGGAGCGCGATACCTTTGATGGCGTGACGATAGACGAGAGCGCAGGCACAGAGGAAAACAAAAGTGCCAGGGAAGGCGCTGTATATGACAGCGGTGCTGATACTTATAATGAAAGACAGCAGCAGGTGCCGCCGAATATCAAGGTACATACCTTTGGCTGCGGCAGCGGCATTCTGATTACTTTTCTGATTTTGTGCGGCATTGTGGCAGTTATCTTCTTTTTGCTGCCGACGTTTATTGTCTTTGCCGCTGTCGGCGCAATAGTTTTGTTTATTATGCGTCTTTTTATGGGCTTTTAATGGCGTAAAAATGTATTTCTGACGGCCGGCAGTGTTGCCTTGGGCAGAACTGCTGGCTGTTTTGGTCTGTTGTAGAAATTTTTTCAAAAAAATTTTAAAAAGCCGTAAAAATATAGAGGATTTTTCTGATTGACGGCGAATAATATGCAGGTACACAATGTGTGAAAAGAATAGGAGGCATAAGATATGCATAGTTACAGCATGGATCTTGGCGGCAGAACTCTTACTATTGAAGCCGGCAAGATTGCAAAACAAGCTAATGGCGCTGTATTAGTTCGTTATGGCGATACCGCCGTAGTAGTTGCCGTTACCGGCACCAAGACCCCGCGTGAGGGTGTAGACTTCTTCCCTTTGACTGTTGATTTTGAAGAAAAAATGTACGCCGTAGGTAAAATCCCCGGTGGCTTTATTAAACGCGAAGGCCGTCCGTCTGAGCAGGCTATCCTGACCAGCCGTCTGATTGACCGTCCGATTCGCCCGATGTTCCCGGAAGGCTACCACAACGATGTACAAATCGTTGCTACCGCTGTTTCCGTTGATCCCGACAATGCTCCGGATATGCCCGCTATGATCGGTGCATCCTGCGCTTTGTCTATTTCCGATATTCCGTTCGAAGGTCCTATCGCCGGTGTGCGCGTAGGCCTGATTGATGGTGAATTCATTATCAACCCGACTGTTGAACAGGCTAAAATCAGCCAACTGAACCTGGCTGTTGCCGGCACCAAAGACGCTATCCTGATGGTAGAAGCAGGTGCTAACGAAGTTTCCGAAGAAACCATGCTGGATGCTATCTGGTTCGGTCATGGCGTAATCAAACAACTCGTTGAGTTCCAGGAGAAAATCGTTGCTGAAATCGGCAAAGAGAAAATGGAAGTTCCGTTCTACGCTCCGCCTGAAGAAATGGCTGCGGAAATCGAAGAATATGGTGCTCAAAAACTCAAAGATGCTCTGATGGATGCTAACAAGCTGGAGCGCGAAGAAAACGTTGCTAAGGTTAAAGCTGAAATCGCTGAAGTATTCCTGGAGAAATATCCTGATAATGCTAAAGACGTTGCTTACATCACCCAAAAGCTGGTTAAGAAAATCGTTCGCCGCACTATCTCTGTAGATAAGATTCGTCCTGACGGCCGTCAATTAGACGAAGTACGTCCGGTAAGCTGCGAGGTTGGCCTGCTGGCTCGTCCGCATGGCAGCTCTCTGTTCACCCGTGGTCAGACTCAGATTTTGAACGTTCTGGCTCTGGCTCCGCTGCGTGAAGCACAGATTCTTGATGGTCTTGGCGCTGAGGAAACCAAGCGTTATATCCATCACTACAACTTCCCGCCGTACTCTGTAGGCGAAACCAAACCGTTGCGTAGCCCTGGCCGTCGTGAAATCGGTCATGGTGCTCTGGCTGAGCGTGCTCTGCGTCCGGTTATTCCTTCTGAAGAGGAGTTCCCGTATGCAATCCGTCTGGTATCCGAGGTTCTGGAATCCAACGGTTCCTCCTCCATGGGCTCTGTTTGCGCAAGCACCCTGTCCCTGATGGATGCAGGCGTTCCTATTAAGGCTCCTGTTGCCGGCGTTGCTATGGGCCTTGTTAAGGATGGCGAATACTTCACTATTCTGACTGATATCCAAGGTCTGGAGGATGCTCTGGGCGATATGGACTTCAAGGTTGCAGGTACCGAAAAAGGTATTACTGCTATCCAGATGGATATTAAGATTGACGGTATCAACAAGGATATCTTCACCCAGGCTCTGGCACAGGCTAAACGCGGTCGTGAATTCATCATGGGCAAAATGATGGAATGCATCAGCGAACCGCGCAAAGAGCTGTCCAAATATGCTCCGAAGATTACTACTATCCATGTAGATCCTGATAAGATTGCTAAGGTTATCGGACCTGGCGGCAAGATGATCAAGAAGATTGTTGACGAAACCGGTGCTAAGATTGATATCGATGATACCGGTCGCGTATTTATCGCTGCTGTTAACACCGAGGCTGCTAATAAGGCTATCGAGATGATCGAAGGCATTACTGCCGAAGCTGAGGTTGGCAAGGTTTATACCGGTAAGGTTACCCGTCTGATGAACTTTGGTGCTTTCGTTGAGATTCTGCCGGGTAAGGAAGGTCTGGTACATATTTCCCAGCTGTCTACCGAGCATGTAGATAAGGTTGAGGATGTTGTAAGTGTTGGCGATGAAATTGTTGTTAAGGTTACCGAAATCGACAACAAGGGCCGCATTAACCTGTCCCGCAAGGCTGTTCTGATGAAGAGCGTGCAAAAATAATTTGTGAATTTAAAAGAGCTGTCGCTTTTGTGACAGCTCTTTTTTGTAAATTGGAATGTGTGGAATATTAGCGGTGTATGTGCATGTGTTGCAATTAAATATCGCGCGTCAACGAAAAATTTTCCCGCGAAGCGCTTAAAGAGCTATATCTCTTATACGATTTTATATGAAGCGCTTCTCGGACGGTAATTTCGCGTGGATTCAGGACGAAACGTGCGGCGCCGATTTTGTTCGAGAGTAACCGTTAGGCTTGAGTTGCCTTGTTTCTATGAATCCGGACGCTCATTACCTAAAATTTTTATGTTTCTCTGCGATATGTTAATTGCTCATGATAGATTAAACGTCTGCCTTAATATATGCTCCCTGAAAGGGAGCTGTCAAAATCACTTATGTGATTTTGACTGAGGGTTGCATGTGTTGCTGCTTAATCTTCACAACACTTCCGCTTGCTCGTTAAAACTTGAAGTACTAGATTGCTCTTTGACAAGTGGTTTGTTACAGAATAGGAGGTTTACTAATGAAAACACGTGGTTTTGAAAAGGTTGCCAGGTATATGGATGTTGAGTTCCCGATGCCGGAGCGCAAGACACAGTTCAGCGCCGGTTATGACATCAGCGCTGCCGAAGAGATTGTACTGGAGCCGGGTAAGCTGGTGCTGGTGCCTACAGGTGTGAAGGCTTATATGCAGACAGGCGAGTTCTTGGGCCTGCATATCCGCAGTAGCATGGCGGTAAAGAAGCATCTGATGCTGGTGAATAATGTCGGTATTATTGATGCCGATTATTATAATAATGCTGATAACGAAGGTCACATTATGGTGGCTTTGATGAATATGGGTACCGAGGCTGTTACGATTCCGCAGGGCGAGCGCATTGCCCAAGGTATTTTTTACAATTACCTGACGGTGGATGATGATGATAAGGTAACAAAAGCAGTCCGTGGCGGCGGCTTCGGCAGCACAGGCAAATAATAATATCATACGATTACCTTCACTTGGAGATTCTGTTAAAAGTGTAAATAGTTTACAATTTTAACGAAAAAGTGTAGACAATATAGGGAAATATGATATAATTAGTTTAGATAATTTTGGAAAAATGGAGGTTTTCTCGATGCAGAAAATTGATCAGGCATGTGTAAACACTCTTCGCTTTTTGGCAGCAGACCAGGTAGAAAAGGCTAAATCCGGCCATCCTGGTTTCCCTCTGGGTACCGCTCCTTTGATGTACACCATTTGGGACCGCTTTATGAATTATAATCCGGCTGATCCGCAATGGTTCAACCGTGACCGTTTCATCCTTTCTCCAGGCCATGGCAGCGCTTTGCTGTATGCTATGCTGCACCTGGCAGGCTATGACCTGTCCATGGATGAGCTGAAAAACTTCCGTCAATGGGGCAGCAAAACTCCGGGCCATCCGGAATTCGGCCTGACTCCGGGCGTTGACGTATCTACCGGTCCTCTGGGCCACGGCTTTGCTATGGGCGTTGGCTTTGCTATTGCTGAAGTTATGCTGGGCGCAAAGTATAACAAACCCGATTTCCCGGTTGTTGACCACTACACCTTTGGTCTGACCTCTGACGGTGACCTGATGGAGGGCGTTTCCTGCGAGGCTGCTTCTCTGGCAGGTACCCTTGGCTTGGGCAAACTGATTTACTTATATGATGACAACAAGATTACTATTGAAGGCAGCACCGATATTGCCTTCACTGAGGATGTTGAAGCTCGCTTCAAAGCTTATGGCTGGCAGGTTCTGCGCGTAGAGAGCAGCGAGGATGTTGACGCTATGCAGGCAGCTATCGAAGAAGCTAAGGCTGACACCATGCATCCTTCTCTGATTATTGTACGCACTCACATCGGCTTCGGCAGCCCGAAACAGGACAGCCCGTCCTGCCATGGCGAGCCGCTGGGTGGTGAAGCATTGGCAGCTACCAAAGAAAAAGCCGGCTGGCCGCAGGAAATGTTCTATGTACCTGCTGAGGTTAAAGAACATTTTGCTGCTAAGCTGGATGGCTGCGCTGCAAATGAAGCTGCTTGGAATGCTTTGATGGATGACTATAAAATGGTATATCCTGAGCTGGCTAAAGAACTGGAAGACCGCATTGCCGGCAACTCCATGGTTAACCTGACTGCTCTGGAAGCAATCTTCAAGGATACCGTTAAGAATGCTACCCGCGAAGCAAGCGGCGATATTATCCAAGTTCTGGCTGCACAGCTGCCTGAGCTGGTTGGCGGCAGTGCTGACCTTGGTCCTTCCAACAAAACTATCATGAAAACCGGCGGTTACTTCTCCAAGCTGGACAGAACCGGCCGTAATATTCACTTTGGCGTTCGTGAGCACGCTATGGGTACCGTTCTGAACGGTATTTCTTTGCATGGCGGCTTTATTCCCTTCGGCGGCACCTTCCTGGTATTCGCTGACTTCCTGCGTCCTACCATCCGTATGGCAGCACTCATGGGCATTCAGTCCGTATTCGTACTGACTCATGACAGCATTGCACTGGGCGAAGACGGTCCTACTCATCAGCCGATTGAAACCACTATGGCTCTGCGTCTGATTCCGAACGTAAGTGTTATCCGTCCGGCTGACGCTCTGGAAACCGCTACCGCATGGCAACAAGCTTGCCTGAACAAGCATAAACCGACCTGCCTGCTGCTGAGCCGTCAAAAGCTGACTGTACTGCATGACTATGCAGCAACCATCCATGAAAACGCTCATAAGGGCGCTTATGTACTGAGTCCGGCTAAGAACGAGGCTAAGGCTGTTCTGATCGGTACCGGCAGTGAAGTACATCTGGCACTGGCTGCACAAGCTAAGCTGGCAGAAGAGGGCATTGACGTTAGCGTTGTATCTATGCCTTGCTGGGATGCTTTTGATGCTCAAAGCGATGAGTACAAGGAAAGTGTTCTGCCTGCAGGCGTAACCAAGTTTGCTGTTGAAGCAGGCGTTCCTTACGGTTGGAGCCGTTACACCGGCACTGAAAAGAATGTTCTGGGCATTACCACCTTCGGCGCTTCCGCACCCGGCGATGTAATGATGGAAAAATACGGCTTTACTGTTGAAAACCTGGTTGCAAAGGTTAAAGCAGCGCTGTAATTATAAGTTTAAATTGAGCTTAGAGACCACTCTGCGGAGTGGTCTTTTTGTGTTGCATGTAAGGAGTTAGTTTCGCTGTTTGGCCTGCCTTGTTCAGATACAGCGATTGAAAAAACAGAATCTTATCATATACATTTTTAGCACTTATTTTTTATACATTTTATGCATACGGATTGTATAAAATGTGTTATAATAAGAAGATAATAATGTATAACTGTCTTCATTACGCTGTCGCGATTCTGCCGGCACGTAAGCGAGCAGGAGGTGCCGGATATGGAAGAAAAAAATATAAAGGACACTATCAGGGCCAAGGCTGCAGAAGCCGCTGAAGCTGCTGCCGAAGCAGCGGAAACACAGGACAAAGAAGAATATGGTGATATACGTATTGCCGACGAGGTTATCTGTATCGTTGCCAGCCTGGCGGCGCAGGAGGTGCCGGGAGTTGTCGGCATGAGCGGTGGCCTGACAGATGGCATTAACCGATTCTTGGGCAAGGAGAACGCTTCTAAGGGAGTACATTTGCATTTTGAAGGCAAGACGGTAAATGCCAGTGTGTATATTGTTATTGAATACGGCTGCTGCATTCCGGAGATTGCTTTGGAGGTACAGGAAAAGGTTAAAGATGCTATTGAGGCGATGACAGGTTACGAGGTGCAGTTTGTCGATGTCAATGTCGAAGGCGTGGCCAAGAGGCGTGAAAGCGAGCTGGAAAAGGAAAGCTCATCTGATGTAGATATGGCGGAAATTTTGCAGGCGCAGGCTAAGCGTGCGGAAGCAACGGAGGCCAATTCCTTTGAGCAGCAGTTGGTTAATCTCCATGATAACCATGATTTTGAGCTGCCGCCGGAGGAAGACATGGATGAAAAGCATAGGAAGTTTTTAGAGGAGGATTAACTGTTATGGGTATTGCGGATAGAATTATCCTGACGCTGTATACGATATTAATGACGGTAGCTTCAGTGCTGACGCTGCTGTGCAGTCTTGGCGTTTTCTCTGATACCGGTATGGTAGCGTTTATCAGCCATATCCCGGGCAACTGGGTTTATGCTGTAGGTGGCGTGATTATGCTGCTGGTGAGCGTACGCCTGCTGATTACCGGCCTGGGACTGACGGGCGTAAGCTCGCTGAAGCTGAGTGACAGCGATAAGGGCAAGGTGCTTGTAGGCAAGGGCGCATTGGAGGATTATATTGCTGTTCTGTCGCAGGAAATATACGGCATCCATCATGTAAAGGTTATTGTGAAGTTGGAGGATCAATGCATTGATGTACGCATTAATGCTTCGATTGAACCCGGCATAAATATTCCGGAAACCTCCGGTGAGATTAAGAGCAACGTCCGTGAAACCATCAAAAAGGTTACCGGCATTGAGGTTAAGGAAATAGAGCTGTTCTTCAAACAGATTAAAGCAAAGGAAGAATAGGAGGCAGAAGCTATGTTTAACGATATTCTTAATGATATCTGGAATAATTATCGCGGCCGTCTGCTTTGCTCGGTGTTTGGCCTGTTTATCGGCGTGGTTGTGCTGTGGCTGGGATTTTTCCAGGCACTGTTTCTGATGATCTGCATCGGCTTGGGCTTTTTTATCGGCAATAAGCTGGATAAGAAAGAGGATTTGCTGGAGTGGTTGGATAGGTTGTTGCCTCCCGGCTATCACAGATAACGGCGGTGGCGGCAAAAGATAAGGCACCATCTGCCTAATCTGAATCCATCATCATACAAGATATTTATTAAAATTTTTTATACAAGGAGAGTGTGCAAATGATTCGTAGACTTGCAAGAGAGGTTGCCTTACAGGCGTTATTCCAAATAGACTTTACCGGTAATGAGGTAGAACAGGCTGTTGACGCAGCTTTAGATGAGCACGAGGAGCTGCATCCGGAGGCTGCGGTAGACAAGGCTTTGGACCAGCATAAGGAGCTGGGGGCAGCAAGTGCCAGAAACTATGTTAAGAAGTATTCTATGGTACTTGTTAACGGTGTTGTAGAAAACAAAGAAGCTATTGATGCGACTTTGAACAGCTGTGCAACCGACTGGACAGTAGAGCGTATGCCTGCTACCGACAGAAATATCCTGCGCGTAGCAGTTTTTGAAATGCGCCATGAAAAGCCTGCCCTGGCTGCAGGTGTTGCTATCAATGAGGCAGTGGAGATTGCCAAGGCTTATGGAACCGAAGAATCTCCGCGCTTTATTAACGGTGTTTTAGGTAAGCTGGCAAGAAAATGAGCCAAAAGGTTTATTTAGGCATTGATACCAGCTGTTATACTACCTCTGCCGCACTTTTGGCGGAGGATGGCAGCCTGCTTGCCGAGGCCAGACAGATTTTAAGCGTGAAGCCGGGGCGCTGTGGCCTGCAGCAGTCCGAGATGGTTTTTCAGCATACACGTAATCTGCCGCGCTTGGTGGAGGAGGTCTTTGCCGATAAGGATTGCACCTTGGCGGCAATTGGTGTCAGCGGTTATCCGCGTCCGCTCGCGGACTCCTATATGCCGGCGTTTCTTGCCGGCATGAGCGTTGCTCGCAGCCTGGCGGCTGCCTATAAGGTGCCGCTAGAGGTCATCAGCCATCAGGAAAATCATTTGGAGGCCGGTCTTTGGTCGGCATGCGGTCCGCAGGCGGAGCGCTTTTTGCTGTTGCATGCCAGCGGCGGCACTACCGATTTGCTGCTGTGCGAGCACCGTGAGGACAGCCGTTACAACCTGACGCAGGTTGGCGGCAGCCTCGATTTGCACGCCGGTCAGTTTGTTGACCGCATCGGTGTGGCGCTGGGACTGCAGTTTCCGACAGGTCCGGCACTGGAGCAGCTTGCAGAACAGGCGGAAGCGCCGTTGGAGCTACCGGTGTCCGTGCGTAAGCTGGATGTGAGCTTATCGGGACCTGCAACTGCCGCTATGCGCAAGCTGGAGGCGGGGGCGGATGCTGCTTCTTTGGCCTTGGGCGTGGAGCATACGCTGGCGGAAACCTTTGCCCGTCTGCTGCGTAACGGCGCAGCGGCATATGGTGTGCGAGATGTGATTTTGGTTGGTGGCGTTGGTTCCAACAAGTACATCCGCAAACACGTTGAAGAAAAGCTGGCGAAGCGCCGTGTGCGCCTGTGGGTGCCGGAAGGTCGCTTCAGCTGTGATAATGCCAGTGGCTGTGCCGCTGTTGCCTGGAGATTACATAAGAAAAATGACTGAAGCTGTTTATTCGGTAAGCGAAATAAATAATTTCATAAAGCATATACTGGAGCAGGAGCCGGAGCTGCGTAATCTGCAGGTTGTCGGTGAAATCTCTAATTTTAAGCGATATCCTTCAGGTCATTGCTATTTTACTTTGAAGGATGCCGGTGCGGTGCTCAAATGCGTAATGTTCCGCAGTAAGGCTGTTAATCTGCGCTTTCAGCCGCAAAATGGCGATACAGTTGTTGCTGTAGGCCGTCTGGCTGTTTATGAACGCGACGGTGTTTATCAGCTGTATACCGATTTACTGCTGCAGCAGGGCGTGGGCGATTTGATGCAGGCTTACGAAAAGCTCAAGCAGAAGCTGGAGCGTGCAGGCCTGTTTGCGCCTGAGCGTAAACAGCAGCTGCCGCTGCATCCGCGCACTGTGGGAATTATTACTTCTCCTGCAGGTGCCGCTGTGCGTGATGTCATAACAGTGTCACGCAGGAGAAATCAAGGCATAAAGCTTTTGCTTTATCCTGTTAAGGTGCAGGGTGAGGGCGCTTCGGCGGAAATTGCTGCGGCGATTGAATTCTTTAACCGTAAAAAACTGGCCGATGTTCTGATAGTAGGACGTGGCGGCGGTTCTATCGAGGATTTGTGGGCCTTTAACGAAGAAATTACCGTAAGAGCGGTGGCTGCCTCCAAAATTCCGGTAGTCAGCGCCGTAGGTCATGAAACAGATTTTACGCTGTGCGATTTTGCTGCCGACGTGAGGGCTGCGACACCGTCGCAGGCCGCGGAGCTGGTGGTGGCTGATGTTGAAGGCTATAAGCAACGCGTTGCCTATCTGGAGCAGCGTGCGCGCAGCCTGCTGTCAGCATTGCTGACGCAGCAGCAGCGCAGATTGGATAATTTAGTTAATTCGTGGGCGTTGCGTGACCCGGAAAGGCTTTTTGCCGACCAGGCGCAGCGTCTTGATACTGCTTCGCGCAGACTGCGTGAGGCCTTAGAGCTGCATCTGCAGCAGGATGAGCATAAGCTGGCGCTGGCGGCGGCAAGGCTTGACAGCCTCAGTCCGCTGGCTGTTTTGGGACGAGGCTATTCTGTGAGCCAAAAATCCGATTATACGCTGGTAAGCAGTGTTGATGACCTCAGATGGGGCGACGAGCTGCTGACAACAGTAGCAGATGGTGTGATAATCTCGGTTGTGCAGCAGGTAGAAAGGCGGTAAAGGATGGCAACGAAAAAGATTGCAAAGAACATTAAGTTTGAAGATGCCTTAAGCGAGCTGGAAGCACAGGTACAGCTTCTGGAAAGCGGCGAGCTGCCTTTGGACAAGGCTCTGGAGGTATTCAAATACGGTGTGGAGCTGAGCCGTGTCTGCAGCAGCAGATTGGAAACAGTTAAGCAGGAGGTTGAAAAAATCGTTGTTACCGACAGTAACGACGTTGGCTATAAATTAGAAGCATTCCAGGATTTGGAGGTAAAATAATGGATTTTAAAGCTTATTATGCTAACCAGCAAAAACTTGTAGAAAACTATATGAAGAACAGAATTGCTAAAAAGGGTATTTCCAAGGTAGATGAAGCTATGGAATACAGCCTGATGGCAGGCGGTAAACGCATTCGTCCGATTCTGCTGATGGCTGCGGCAGAGGCTGTGGGCAGCAAGGGCTACAATTATTTGCCTGTGGCTTGCGGTCTGGAAATGATTCACACCTATTCTCTGATTCACGATGACCTGCCGTGCATGGATGACGATGATTATCGTCGCGGCCGTCTGACCAACCATAAGGTTTTTGGTGAGGCCATGGCAGTGCTTGCCGGTGACGGCCTGCTCACCTTGGCGTTTGAGGTAATGCTGGAGCAGAAGAATGTTGACCCTAAGGTTCTGATCGAAACTGTACGTGAAATGGCTATGTGTGCCGGTAACTTCGGCATGGTTGGCGGTCAGGGCCTTGATTTGGAATTTGAAGGCAAAAAGATTACGCCGGAGGAGCTGCGCAAACTGCATGCGGGCAAGACCGGTGCGCTTTTTATTGCTGCCATCCGCGGCGGTGCGCATCTGGCCGGCGCTAATGACCAGCAGCTTTTGGCCCTTACTAAATTTGCTGATTTGCTGGGACTTGCCTTCCAGATTACCGACGATATCCTTGATGTCGAAGGTACTGAGGAGGAGCTTGGCAAGCCGGTAGGCAGCGATGCCAAGAACCACAAATCTACTTATGTAACACTGTACGGCCTGCAGGCAGCACACGAGTTGGCAGAAAAGACTGTGGCAGAGGCTTTGGAATGTCTGGAAATGTTTGGCGAGAATGCAGAGCCCTTACGTGAAATTACTCGCCTGATGACTAACAGAAAGAAGTAATTATGGCAGAGAATAAATTTTTAGATAAAATTAATTCACCGGCTGATGTCAAAAAGCTTTCCGTGCCGCAGCTGGAGCAGTTGGCTAAGGAAATCAGACAGCTTTTAATCAGCGTTATTTCGCACACCGGCGGCCATCTGGCGCCGAATCTGGGCGTAGTAGAGCTGACTTTAGCCTTGCATAAGGTTTTTAATACACCGGAAGATAAGATTATTTTCGACGTAGGTCATCAGGCCTATATCCATAAAATTATTACCGGACGCAGGGAGCAATTTCCTACGCTGCGCCAATACGGCGGTCTTTCCGGCTTCCCTAAGCGCAGCGAAAGCGAGCACGATGCCTTCGGTACCGGTCATTCCAGTACGTCTATTTCTGCAGCGCTTGGCATGGCCTGCGCCCGCGACCTGCAGGGAGAGGATTATAATGTTGTAGCTGTTATCGGCGACGGCTCTATGACCGGCGGTATGGCTTTCGAAGCGCTGAATAACGCCGGTATGCTGCATAAAAAGATGATTGTTGTGCTCAACGATAACGAAATGTCTATTTCCAAAAACGTGGGCGCGATGAGTGAATATCTTTACCAGCTGCGTACAGGCGAAACCTACAACAAAATAAAAAATGATATTGAGGGCTGGCTCAAAAATATGGAATTCGGCAGTGATGTGCTGAAGGCTATCCGCCGCCTGAAGGGCAGCGTAAAGTACCTGATGGTGCCGACTTCTATTTTTGAAGAGCTTGGCTTTACTTATTTGGGACCGGTTGACGGTCATGATCTGGATGGCTTGCTGGATGTACTGCAGGCTGCCAAAAAGATTGACGGACCGGTTATGGTACATGTGCTGACGAAAAAGGGCAAGGGCTATAAGCCTGCCGAGGAAAGCCCCAATAAGTTCCACGGTACAGGCCCCTTTGATATTGCTACCGGCAAAAAGATTACTAATCCGAATGCACCCGTAAGCTATACCGAAGTTTTTGGTAAAACTTTGACTAAACTGGCTGATACCGACGATAAAATCGTGGGTATTACTGCTGCGATGCCTGACGGCACCGGCTTGAATATTTTTGCCGAGGCGCATAAGGATCATTTCTTTGATGTTGGTATTGCCGAGCAACATGCGGTTACCGCTGCTGCAGGCATGGCTGCTGCCGGAATGAAGCCTGTGGCGGCAATTTATTCTACCTTTATGCAGCGTGCTTATGACTCCATCATGCACGATATTTGCATGCAGAAGCTGCACGTAACGCTGTGTCTGGACCGTGCCGGTCTTGTGGGTGATGACGGTTATACGCATCATGGCGTTTTTGACTACGCTTATCTGCGCAGCATTCCCAATATGACCATTATGGCGCCGAAGGACGAGAATGAACTGCAGCACATGCTTAAGACTGCGCTGGATTTTGACGGACCTGTTTCCGTGCGCTATCCGCGCGGCAGCGGTGTGGGCGTTGCGCTGGATACGCAGTGGCAGGATTTGCCGATTGGTAAGGCAGAGGTGCTGCGTACAGGCAAGGATGTCTGCTTCTGGGCGATTGGCAGCATGGTGCAGACTGCTCTTGATGCAGCGGAGCTGCTGGAAGCGCAGGGAATCAGTGCCGGCGTTGTGAATATGCGTTTTGCCAAACCGCTGGATGTTGAACTCTTGCGTGAGCATGCGCAAAGCTACGGCAAGATTATTACTCTGGAAGAAGGCGTACTGGCAGGCGGTGTCGGCAGCGCAATTCTTGAAGAGCTTAATGAAAATAAACTGTTGGAGCAGTGTGAAGTACGTTGCTTCGGCATTCCTGACGAATTTGTTATGCATGGCGACAAAAAGTTGCTGTTCCGTGATTTGGGACTGGATACGCCAACCATTGCTGCCAAGGCTGCAGCATTTGTAAAGGGTGAAGAAGAGTGAAAAAAGAAAGACTTGATGTTCTGTTAGTTAACCGCGGTATGTTTGAAAGCCGTGCCAAGGCGCAGGCTGCGGTTATGGCAGGACAGGTATTGGTCAATGAACAGAAAATAGATAAACCGGGTACACCGGTGGCGCCGGAGGTTACTATCCGCCTGCTGGGTAACAAGCTACCCTATGTAAGCCGCGGCGGTCTGAAGCTGGAGAAGGCTTTGCAGATTTTCCCCATCAGCGTAGAAGGCAAGGTTGTTGCCGATATCGGTGCTTCTACCGGCGGTTTCACCGACTGCGCGCTGCAGAACGGTGCGGCAAAGGTGTATGCGATTGACGTAGGCTACGGTCAGCTGGCGTGGAAGCTGCGCAACGATGAGCGTGTAGTGAACATGGAGCGCACCAACGTGCGTTATCTGGAAGCAGACAGCCTGCCCGAGCAGGTGGATGCTGCAACTATCGACGTAGCCTTTATTTCGCTGGATAAAATTTTGCCGGCGGTACACAAAATCCTCAAGCCCGAAGGCTTTGTAGTGGCTTTAATCAAGCCGCAGTTTGAAGCAGGCAAGGAAAATGTCGGTAAGAAGGGCGTTGTGCGTGATGCTGCCGTGCACGAGCAGGTTATCAATAACGTCATCAGCTTCGCTAAGGGTGAAGGCTTCGGCATTGCCGGATTGGATTTTTCTCCTATCAAGGGACCGGAGGGCAATATTGAATATCTGCTGCACCTGACGCTGGGTGACGACGATGCCGTAAGCAGCGAGCAGGTAGCACAGCTGGTAGGCCGCAGTCATGGCGACTTAGATAAGAAAGCAGAAAAGACAGAGGCATGAGATGCAAAAGAAACGTTTAGGGATTTTCCCCAACCTTGGTAAAGAAAACGTCTGCATTGCTCTGCCGGAATTTATTCAGCTCTGCAAGGACTGGGGACTTGAACCGGTGTTGCCTGTGGATGTGGCGCAGCAGTATGGCGTAAGCAGCTACAATAAAAGTGATCCGCAGACGCTGAAAACGCTGGACTACGGTGTCAGCCTCGGCGGTGACGGTACACTGCTACAGATGGCGCGCCACCTTGCACCGCTCGATGTGCCTGCCTTCGGTATTAACTTCGGCAAGCTGGGATTTTTGGCAGAGATTGATTTGCAGGGTATGTATAAGGCTATCAGCCGTCTGGCACAGGGCAACTATACGCTGGAAAGCCGCAGTCTGCTGCAGGCCAGAGTTATCTGCGGCGATAAGCTGCTTGCTACGGCGCATGCGCTCAACGATTTAGTTCTGGCTAAGGGCATGTTCAGCAAGCTGGCGCATATGATGCTTTTTATTAACGGACGTTTATCCGGTAAATATGCGGCAGATGGCTTGATTATAGCAACGGCAACCGGTTCTACGGCATATTCTCTCTCAGCAGGCGGACCGCTTGTTATGCCGGAGCTTGATGTCAGCGTCATTACTCCTGTCTGCGCACATTCGCTGACGAACAGAGCGCTTGTTATTCCTATGTCGGAAACAATAGAGCTCAGGCCGATTCCCGGCAGTGAGGAAATGCTGCTTTCGGCTGATGGCGAAAATGTTATCGAGGTGCCTAACGATACCAGTGTGCATATCGCCAAATCGCCTTATGAGATGAAGTTTGTAAGACTTACGCGACGCGATTATTATCAGACTTGGCAACAAAAATTAATGCGAAATTTATAGGAGGCGCACGATAAGGCACCGTATACTTCATCAGGGCTCCTCGACGTAGCAGTAGTACGCCATCGTCGCCCTTCTTCGTCTCCGGTACCTTCTCGTGTGCCGTGACGTAAACGAAGGATAGATGTACAGGGCGTAGCGGCGCATGATAAGGCACTAGCGTATACGCCATCAGATCTCTTCAACGTAGCAGTAGTACGCCATCGTTACCCTTCTTCGTTTCTGGCACCTTCTCGTGTACTGTGACGTAAACGAAGGATAGATGTACAGGGCGTAGCGGCGCACGATAAGGCACCGTATACGTCATCCATAAATAAATACGTAAGGCATTACTATAAATCATAACCTTTATAGAAGTATCATGATTATAGGAAAGTAAGACATAGAAATATTTTGCTTTTAGAGGTGATTGACTATGAAAATGACCAGACACGCTAAAATTAAAGAGATTATTGACAACAATAAAATTGAAACGCAGGAGGATTTGGCTTCCGCTTTACGTCATCAGGGCATTGATGTTACGCAGGCTACGGTTTCGCGTGATATCAAGGAACTGATGCTGGTCAAGGTACCGGATGCCAACGGACATTATCACTATGCTTATCCGAAGGAGCACAGCTCGATGCTGACCATGGAGCGTCTGGAGCGTACCTTCAACGATTCTATCGTCAGTGTACGTGCTTCCGACAGCATGGTGGTAATCCGCACGCTGCCGGGCACAGCGCAGGCTGTTGCCTTTGCCGTAGACTATATGAAATGGCCGGAAATTCTTGGCTCTATTGCCGGTGATGACACCGTTTTCATTGCTCTGCCAAATAAAGAAGCTGTAATCACTCTGCTGGAACGCTTCAAAGATTACAGATAAGCGAGGCAAGGGATTATGCTGCAATCATTGCATGTTCACAATTTTGCACTGTTAGAGGACGCGCATGCTGATTTTACCCCCGGCTTCAATGTTTTCACAGGTGAAACCGGTGCCGGTAAATCTATTCTGATTGATGCCTTTGGCATGGTGCTTGGCGGGCGTTCTTCTGCTGATTACGTGCGCAGTGGTACGGATGGCCTGTGGGTGCAGGCTGTTTTTGACGTGAGCGGGCAGAAGGAGCTTAAAGCGCTGCTGACGGAGCACGGTCTGGAGCCGGAGGATGATTTATTTCTTAAGCGTCAGATAAGTGCTGCGGGCAAAAGCCGCGCTTATATCAACGGCGTGCAGGTGCCTTTGGCTGTGCTGAAGGCTATCGGTGCGCGTTTGGTTGATATTCATGGCCAACACGAGAATCAGGCCTTGCTGAAGCCGGATGCGCCGCTGCATCTGACAGATGCTTTTGGCGGTCCGAAGCTGGCGCAGGCACTGCAGGAGTATAAGCAGCTTTACAGCGAATATACCGCTGCAGTCAAGCATTTGAGCAAACTGGAGCAGGAAAATGAGCAGCAGGATTTGCTGCTGGACCGTTACGCTTGGGAAATCAAGGAGATTTCGGACGCTGCCCTGAAGCCTGGCGAGGAAGATGGCCTGGAGGCTGAGGCGCGTTTGCTACAGAACAGTGAGCGCATTATGAAGGCTGTTGACAGCTCTTATCAGCAGCTTGATGAGGAGGACGCGATTCTTTCGCGTCTGGCGCGAGTGCGCGATCAGCTGCAGTATGCGGCACGCTACGACAGCCGTCTGGCGCCGTTGGCAGAGTGTGCTGACAGTGCCTGGATTAGCTTGGACGATTGCCGCACGGAGCTGAGCGAATATATGGCAGGCAGTGAGTTTAACGGTGAGCGTGCGGCACAGGTGCAGCAGCGCCTTGATATTATTTACCGTCTGCAGAAGAAGTACGGCGGCAGTACACAGTCGGCGTTGGAATATCTGCAGCAGACACAGGAAAAGCTGGAGCAGCTGCAGCAGATTGCAAAGCTCTTAGAGCAGGCACAGAAGGCGGTAGCGGAAGCTGTTGTGCGTTTAGGACGTGCTGCCGCAGTGCTGACGCAACTGCGTGAGGCCAGCGCACAGGCGTTGGCGCAGCGCATTACGCAGCATATCCGTGATTTGGCGATGCCTAACGGTGTGCTGCAGATAAAGTGCGGTCAGCTGGATAAATTTATGCCGCTGGGACGTGATGAGCTGAAATTTATTTTCAGTGCGAATATGGGCGAGCCGCTGAATGACCTGGAAAAGGTTGCGAGCGGCGGCGAGCTGAGCCGTATTGCGTTGGCGGTAAAGACGGTGCTGATGAACAGCGGCGATGTTGCTACAATGGTATTCGACGAGATTGATACCGGTGTCGGCGGTGTTACGGCGCAGAAGATGGCGGAAAAAATTGCTGCTATTTCCAGTGTCGGTCAGGTGCTGTGCATTACGCATCTGCCGCAGATTGCTGCCTTTGCGGATAATCATATTCATATCGAAAAGCAAAGTGCCGACGGACGCACGGTAACGCAGCTGACAACGCTTGATTATAACGGACGTCTGCAGGAGCTGGTGCGCATGACGGCAGGCGCAACTGCCAGCAGGGCAGCCTTTGAAAGTGCTACCGAGCTGCTGCAGGGTGCGGAGCAGATAAAAAGCAGCTTGAAGCAACTGCAGGAGAAATGAGGTAAGATAATGCTGAAAAAATTTCATGAGGCGGCTTTAGATGAAATATATGTACCGGGAAGCAATGAGGAGGTCTTTAGCGGCCGCCTGCTGAAGGTGCAGCGTGACCATGTGACGCTGCCGAACGGTAATGATACAACGCGTGAATATATCCGTCATCCGGGCGCAGTGGCGATTGTACCAGTGCTGGCTGACGGAAGCGTGGTGCTGGTAAAGCAGTGCCGTTATCCGCTTGCTACATTGCTGTGGGAGATTCCGGCAGGCAAGCTTGACCATGGTCCGGAGGAGGACACATTGGAATGCGCAAAGCGTGAGCTGAGCGAGGAAACAGGCTATGACGCAGAGCATTGGCAGCAGCTGATCAGCATTGCGACTACGCCGGGATTTTCTGATGAGATTATCCATTTATATAAGGCCTGGGGATTGCAAAAGTTTACCCAGCATACCGATGAGGACGAATTCATTGGCGTGCAGGCCTTTACTCCAGCAGAGCTGCGTCGCATGGTTGCCGACGGCGAGCTGTACGATGCCAAAACCCTGTGCGCTCTTTACGCTGCTAAGGTAATTTGAAAAAGTCAATCATATTAGTTATTTGAGGCTGCTGAGAAGGCAGCCTCTTTTTTCGTGCCGTAGCTTGTCAAGCTGGCGGTAGTTATTTATAATAAAGAGGTGAGCGCCTGGGCAATTTATCAGCGCAGGCAATTGATACATGAAGTTATAGGATATCTGCATATCCTGTTATGACAAAATTTTACGGCAGCGCTTGTACTGCCAGCTTTAATAAGGAGCTGATTGATAATGACAGAAGAAAAAAATACTACTCCGCTTCATGGCAGCAATGTTGCCAGAGAGCAGATTCCGGCGGCCTGCAAATGGCATGTAAGCGATATATATGCCAATGAAAAGGATTGGCAGGCGGCCTGCGAAGAATATAAAAGCAAGCTGCCGCAATTGCGGGCTATGCAGGGCAAACTGAATACTGCAGCCGCAGTCTGTGCAGCCTTAAAGCTGCAGGAAGAGTTGGCAAAGCTGCTGGATAAGATTTACGCTTACGCACGCTTGCAGCAGGATGCAGATAATACGGACCAGAAGCTGCAGGCGCTCGCAGGCGAGGCCGAAGGCATGGCGGCAGCCTTCAGTAACGCTAACGCTTTTGTAGAGCCGGAAATGCTGGCCTTAGGTAAGGAAAAACTGCTGCAAATGCTGGACGAAGAGCCTGCATTGGCAGAATACCGTTTTTATATTGAAAATATGGTTCGTCTATCAGACCATGTTTTGTCTGCAGATAAAGAGGCTGTTTTTGCGCAAAGCCATTTGGCAACAGGTACTGCAGCAGCGGCCTTCCGCGCACTTGTGAGTGCCGATATGCAGTTCCCGGAAATTACCGACGGACAGGGCAACAAGACTAGCGTCAGCGAGGGATGCTATCTACTGAATATGACCTCTCCTGATCGCGTACTGCGTAAAAATTCCTTTACCGGTCTGATGAATACCTATCATCAATACCGCAATACGCTGGCAGCAACGCTCACAGGCTCTGCGCGCACCGGTTATTTCTATGCCACCGTGCATAATTACAAGGATACACTGGAAGCAGCGTTGGCAGAGGATAATATTCCGTCCAGTCTTTACGACGGACTGATTGATACCGTGCATGATAATTTTGCACCGCTGCATGAGTATATCCAATTGAAGAAGGATGTACTTGGTGTAGATGAATTCCATTACTATGATATGTATATGCCTATTTCCAATGCAGGCGACAGCTTTGCCTGCAGCTTCCCGGAAGCCTGCGCTAAGGTTGAGGAGGCACTGGCACCATTAGGCAAGGAATATCTGACGGCACTCCACAAAGGCATGACCGAAGGCTGGATTGATGTTTACGAAAACAAGGGCAAGCGCTCCGGCGCATATTCCTGGGGCGTGTACGGCGTGCATCCCTTTGTGCTGCTCAATTATCAGCCGCGCTATAACAGCATTTCTACCATTGCGCATGAAATGGGCCATGCTATGCACAGCTATTTCAGCAGTCAGGCACAAAGCTACGTTAATTCGGAATATACGATTTTCTGCGCTGAGGTTGCGTCCACAACGAACGAAAACCTATTGCTAGAGCATACCTTGAAGTATGCTACGGCGGAGCAGAAAATTTATCTTTTGAACCAGTTTTTGGAGGCAGTACGCACAACGGTTTACAGACAGGTGCAATTTGCCGAGTTCGAAAGATATATTCACGGCGAAATCACTGCAGGCCGTTCCCTGCAGGCCGAAAAGCTGGAGGAATACTGGCTGCAGAGCAACAGGGATTACTATGGCCAGGCGCTGACTGTGGACAAGGAACTGGCAAGCGAATGGTCACGTATACCGCACTTTTACACACCGTTTTATGTGTACAAGTACGCAACAGGCTACAGCGCAGCGACCGCCTTTGCCAGCGCTATTTTAAGCGGCGTAGCGGGAGCGGTGGAAAAATATCTGGGCTTCCTGCATGCGGGCGGCAGCGATTATTCGCTGAACATCCTGAAGAACGCCGGCGTGGATTTGAATACGCCGCAGCCTGTAACGGTAACGCTGCAGAAGTTTGCTGCTAAGCTCAAGGAGCTGAAGGCGCTGTTGGGAAAGTAAGATAAAATATGGTATAATACTCCTAAAGCAGATAGTTTATAGTTTTTAGCTGCTTTAGGAGTTTTTTGTTTGAGGTGCAAAATGAAAAAGCGCAGGACATTAGAAGAAATTTTAGGCAGTAAGATTAATGCTGAATATAGCGAACAGCATGCTTATATCATGGAGCTTGTGGGTAGTGGGCGAATAAAGCCTGTACTTGTGTCGAAGAAAAACGGCAAGAAGCCACCGTTGTATCGGGAATACTGGGAGCTGGAGGAGAAGCGGGATTATTCAGCGTTAAAACAGGAGCTTTTGTTTAAACCGGCTCCGCAAATTGATATAACATATTATCAGCATAATCTTGAAACTTATAATAAAGAACGTAAGGATGTTTTGCAGCTTAGCAGTTTCTTGCAGAACAGTGCGACGTTGCTTACGAAGCAGGTTTCTTATAACGAGCGTAGCTTCCAAATATGGCAAAGAGAAAAGTTTTTGCTTCAGGGAGCAGGCAAAAAAATTTTGGGTCACTGCGGCCTTGAGCTTGCTGAACTAAACTGCTACAGTACTGCAGAACCCTTTGCTTATTTTACTTCAACACGTGCAGTACCGCAAAAGCTGTTGATTATAGAAAATAAAGATACCTTTTTTAGCATGAGAAAGCATCTGCTGGCAGGAAACAACCAGCTTTTGGGAGAAAATATAAGTACTGTTATTTACGGTGCTGGCAAAAGAGTTGTCAGCTATTTTCAAGAGTTTAACGCCAGCGCTGAACCATATATGCTGGCAGATGGTAATGAGCTGTTGTACTTTGGCGATTTAGATTACGAAGGCATAGGCATTTATGAAACACTGGCAGAAAGTTTTGTTGAGCAAGGGGAGATTAAACCGTTTATTCCTGCGTATCTGGCGATGCTGGCGAAGGCGGATAATTACAAGCAGCTGCCGCCGACGAAAAAAGACCAGAACCGCAATCTGCAGGGAGCTTTCTTCCGTTATTTTTCCGCTGATGCGCAAGCGCAAATGCAAAGTATTTTGCAGCAGGATTTGTATATCCCGCAGGAGATTTTGACGATAAGTGATTTTTGAGGTTGATTATGCAGTACGATTTTTTGAAGGATTTTACGAGACGCATGAAATGCGTAGGCTTATATGCTCTGCTTTATGATAATAGCAGTCAGAAGTATATCTGGAAGGAACGGGGCTTTAACACTTTAGATGAACAGCTGAATGTCATTTTTTCTGTGATGCTTTATATTATGGAGCAGTCACTGAAGGAAGAAAGCTGTACTATTGATAATATTACTGTTTTTTTGGACAGTCTTAACGAAAAGTATTATAAAAAGTCTATGAGCTATGCTGAATGCAGTGATTTGGCTAAGTTCATTGTTAACGTGGTACTGTCCAACGAAGGAAGGCCGATGTATTTTGGCGGCTATGATTATGAGCAGCAGGAGATGAAGAAGCTGCACATCAGCTATGTCAACAATCGCATTATTTATGACGAACAGGATGTGCGCCGTACCTCGTACTATCTTACAGATGATGGCTATAATCTGCTTTTGGGAACGCTGGAGGTTGAAAGCAATCTGAAGCTGACGATTCAGGAGATGATATTTAACCTGCATCTGGAGAAGCAAAGCTACGATAAGGCATTGGATGATGTGAAAAATATTTTTAACCTGATGCGTATTAAATTGCAAAAAACTCAAGCTGATATGCTGCGGATAAAACGAAATCCGCTGGAGTACAGTGTTGCGGAGTATAATGAGAGGGCACAAGAGAATTTTAATACTCTTGAGGATTCTAAGAAAAAATTTGCTGGTTATCGTAATAAGGTACAGTCGCGTGTACAGGATATGGAAGAGAAGCACATTTGCTTAGAAGATTTGTCTGCTGTAGATACTGAAAAGCTGCATGATTTACAAGAAATAGATAAATATTTAGCTAGAGCGATAGATGAGTATCAAAGAATTTTAAGTCTTCAGTTGGATTTGCAAGTGTTATATGAAGAAGAACTGAAAAACGTATCAGAAATGTCCTTGGTACAACGTTTTAATTTACACACAGAATTGTATGAAAGAGTTTTAGCTAATCCTTTTTGCCTGGAGCGGCTGGATATATTTTTCCGCCCGCTGTTTAACAAGGCTCCCGATAAAGTCTTGAACATTAACCAGTTCCTTACGTTGCAAAAGGTGCGAACATTGGAAGAAGACTGGGAGGAGGAAGCTATAGAGATTTTTGATGCCACTGCCTGGGAAGAAGAGCAGCGTCGTCGCGTACAGGAGAAAATGGCGAAGTATGAAGCCAGTTTGAGCGTTATTCTTGCACATACTTTGGCAAAAAAGGAAATTCAGCTTTCAGAGCTTATTGATGATCTTAGTGTAGAAGAGCGCGAGCGTTTGGTTCCTACGATAGGAATTTTTAAAGAAATAATGGTGGAGCTCCTCGGGGTAAATGTTGTGAATATTGCAGAATTACGCAAAGAGCGTTCTGATTTTATTCTAGAGGAAACCAATGATTTCAGGCTACAAAATATGTTGCTTGAGATTTTAGATAAAAGAGCAGATTGGGAAGCTTTAAAAAAATTGGAGGTTTATCGTCTGCCGGAAGCAAAGCCAGTTTTGCTTAAGCAGGCAGATGAAAATACAGGAATTTTAAAGAACATTCGTTGTTCCGACGTTATGCTGAAGGCAGTTTGGGAGTGAAAAAATGGCTTATCAGACAGATGCTGTAAAAAATGCGCAGAAGATTTTTTATTATTTACTGGAGCATCATGAGCTGCGTGAAGAAAATGCGCCAGCATTATATAAGGCTTATATTGAACAGAATGAGGTACAGGAACTTGTCAAGTCACAGGCTGATATTGCTGACTGCTCGATTGCAGCGTATAGTGGAGTTATTTATCTTATACCCAATGAGGATAATTATTTTTTGGGTTATTCTAAGGGACAGATGAAAAAAGAGCTTTGCCGTAGTGGTGCCACCGATAAGGATTATTATTTGGTGCAGTTTGTTATTCTGGTGCTACTTTTGGAATTTTATGATGGGCAGGGCAGTAGTTCTAAAACGCGAGATTATATCTTATTAGGCGAACTGCAAAACGCTATTACTGACAGGCTTAATGAGGGTGTAGCACGCTATTCAGAGGATGAGCAGTCTCAAAATGGCATGGCCTTTACCGCTATGCGAGAGGTGTACGAGTCTTTAAAATCTGATGAAAAAGGTAGTCGCAAGAAAACAACTAAGGAAGGCTTCATGTCTGGCATCTTACGTTTTTTGCAGGAGCAGGGTCTGATAGATTATATTGAACAGGATGAGATGATTAAGACAACTCGCAAGCTGGACAACTTTATGGATTGGGAGCTGTTGAATAAAAACAAGTTTTATCGTATACAGAAAATTATAGGAGCAGAAAAAAATGAGCAAAATTAATGCCATCAGACTGGTTAATGTAAACTATAATCATAATGCTTATCATATTAGTGATGAAACCTTACGTCTTAATGGGCAGAGTACCTTGATTTTTTTGGATAATGGTGGCGGTAAATCCGTAATTGTGCAGCTTTTGACTGCTCTGTTTGTGCATAAGGGACATCGTAATTTCAATAAGAGAACCTTTGCCAGCTATTTTAAAACTGTCAAGCCTACTTTTATTATGGTAGAGTGGGTTTTGGACAATGGCGCTGGGTATTGCTTAACGGGAATGATGGTGCGTAAAAGCCAAAATGTTGATAATAATGAAGAGCATGAGATAATCAATTTTATCAGTGAGTACAGAAACGCCTGTGAGCAGGATATTAATCATTTGCCTGTAGTTGAACGCGATGCCAAAGAGCTGAGGCTGAAAAGCTTTGCTGCATGTCGAGATATATTTGAAGGATATAAGAAAGAAAAGCTGAATAGTTTTTTCTACTATGACATGAATAACTATGCTCAAAGTAAGCAATATTTTAGCAAACTCGCGGAGTATGGCATAGATTATCGTGAATGGGAAAGCATACTAAAGAAAATCAATTCGGATGAGTCTGGCCTTTCCAAGCTGTTTTCCGACTGTAAGGACGAAAAAGGATTGATAGAAAAATGGTTCCTTGAGGCTGTTGAAAACAAGAAAAATAGAGATAAGAACAGCATGGAAGGATTCCGTGAGATTATGGGAAAATATGTTGCAGTTTACAGTGATAATTTTACTAAAATACAGCAACAGCAACAATTATCTTTATTTCAACAGAAGGCAGCACCGATAATCGAAATTGCCGGGGACTATGAAAAGATTTCTTTAGAGGTTAAAGCATCGTTGGCAAAGATAGTTGCATATTATCTTGAGCTGGAAAGATTAACAGCAGCTTCAGAAGCAGCAAAGGAATCATGCAGGTTGCAATTGCAGGAAGTGGAAAGCCAGCTGGTACAACTACATTATGAAGAATATTCTGCTGATTATTATAACAAGGAAGCTGAATGGGAAAGTTTGGTGCTTGCTCAAAAGCAGGTTGTCGCAGAACTGAGCAGAATAGAAGCGCAGATTGAGAAATTGAAAAGAGATGAGCATATTCTTGATTGTGCATGCTTGCAGGAACGCCTGAAGAAAGATGAGCAGGATTTGAAAACTGCAGAGCAGCAGTTGGAAGCTTCGCGTCAAAAGAATAAGGAGCTTGTACCCAAAAGGGAATATATTGGTTTTTTGCTGAAGCAGCATATAGAGCAAAATATTTATGACAAACAGGCAAATCTTCAGGAATGCCAGGATAATCAAGAACAATATGCTGCTGTGTTAAAGCAATATAGAAATGATTTTGAGCAATTGCTACCGAAGCTTAATGATTTACATAGCAGACAAGGCTGTTTGGAAGGGCAAATTAGAGCGTACTTTAATTTAGAAGAGGCTTATAATAAAAAATGGCAGACTCCGGTAAATGCTTTGCAGCGCAATATGTATCATGAATATGAAACAGGGGCGTTGCAGGGCTTGTCAAATGACCTTACAATGGAGCTGGAGGAGTCTTTAAAACAGCAGCAGAGGCTTCAGCGTAAGCTGGCAGCATTTAAGAATGAGGCTGGCAAATTGGATATTGATATGCGCAGTCTGGCAAAAACGCAAAACGAGCAAGAAGTAGCTTTGAATGCCAAAATGCAGGATAAAGCAAGCATTGATGAGCAAATAGGAAAGCGGAGAGGTTTACTGCAGTATTTACAGCTTACAGATGATGTTATTTGGGATAAACAAAGGATACAAAATGAGCTTAAGAAAAAGCTGACAGAATTAGAAGATATAAAGGCTGGGTTAAATAATAAGCTTGCAGAATACCAAAAACAATATAAATGTCTGCAGACAGGAAAAACACTGGAACTGTCTGAGGAATTGCTTAAGATGCTTAAGGATTTGGGAATAAATGTTGTTTATGGTATGGAATGGCTGCAAAAAAATAAAAACAGCGAGGAGCGTAACCGGGAGTTGGTAAGGCAGCATCCGTTCTTGCCATATGCTTTGATTATGACTAGCAAAGATATTGAAGAGCTGCAAAATGCTGAAAAAAATATTTATACTTCATTCCCAGTGCCGATTATTTTACGCGAAAGCTTGACTGATGCGAACACACATATTGCAGCTGATGGTCTTTTACGCTGTGGCGATGTAGATTTTTATATGCTTTTTAATGAAAATCTGCTTAATGTGGCAAAATTTGAAAGTATGCTGGCTAAATTGCAGACTCAAAAACAGGATATAAGGAATTCCTTAGAGCTGAGACAGCAAGAATATGCTTCTTATTGCAGTAAACAGGGTGAGCTGGATAAGCAGGATTTTTCTCAGGAAAGCTATAAAAGTCTGGCAGATGATTTGGCGGCAATACGTGAAAAACTACAGGAGCTGGAGCAAGAATATGCCTCGATTAAGAATGCCAGAGAAGAACTTGTTCTGGAACAGGAGCAGACTATTAATGAGCTTGATGAAATGCGGGAGACAATCAGTAAAAAACAGCAGCAGCAAGAGGATCTGCAGCAGCTAATTGTTAAGTACAACCAATATCTGCAGGACAAGAATGAGAGGGAAACTTGTCTAAGGAGCATTTCTGAAGGTGAAAAGCGGCAGAAAATGCTTCAGGGGGAATGCAATTCCTTACAAGATGAAATTCAATTTGAAAAACAACATGTATATGAGATTGAGTTAGATATCAAAGCTCTGAAGAAAAAATTAGCAAGATATGAAGCTTACAGGAAGGCTCCGAAGCTGCAGAGCTTTGCCGATGTAAACGAGCTTGATACTTTAGCTCTTGAAGCACAGTTTGATGCTATTACGCAAAAGCTTTCCGGTGAGCTTAGGTATTATGAGAATAATAGGGAAAGTGTTGCTGAACGTGTAGAACGGACAAGAAATGAATTACAGGGGAAGGCTGAACGTTTTGGCCTGGAGGATGGTGCATGGCTTAACGTACAATACAGTGAAGCAAAAGCACGAGAGGTCAGCGCACAACAAGAGGAGGTAGAGCGAGAGCATAAAGAAATTGCAAAGCGACGCAGTGAAGTTGCAATAAATATCGGTGTTATAAGAGAAAAACTTAATCAAATCAAAAAACAGATGGAAAAGGATTGTTCTCAACAAGAGCCTTTGCCTAAGGGTGAGCTTATACTGAAGGATTTTGCAGCAGTACGTGTTGATATCATACAGAAGCAGCAAAGATTGCAAGCACAAGAGAAAACCTTAGATAAGCGGCTAAAAAGCTTAAATGAGAATCTGGTATCTTTGGACGAATATGCAAAATTGAAAGAGCAAGCTGTTTGTGATGGTGAAGAGAAGCTTGAAAATCTGTCTAATGAAGAGCTGCGTACCTATACTGCAAATTTGAAAGCAAAGTATGGTGATGCTAAAGTTTTGCAAGCGAATACGAAGGATAAGCTGCAGCAGGTGTTGTTTGCACTAAGTAATGAAAAGGATTTTCAAAATGACTTTTTCAGAAAACGTATAGAGGTTTTAATCAGACATACTGAGAATGCACATGTCTTCCTTCAGCAGATAACTACAGTATTGCATGCTTTCAGCACTCTTTTAGAAAAGCATGAGGCGGATCTTTCTATCATTAAGCAGAACAAAGAGCAGATTATTGGTCAATTAGAGGAATATGTACAAGGTGTACATGATGAATTGGGACAGATTGACCGTAACTCTAAGATTAGAATTAGGGATCATGATGTTAAAATGTTGCGGCTGATTTTGCCAGTTTGGGATGATAATGCCAATACCTATCATACCCGTGTCTGTGATTTTGTTGAATCGATTACTCAAAAATGTATGGAAAGGCTGCGCAAAAATGAGAATATCAGTGAGCTGCTTGGTACATCCCTAACGGTTAAACAGCTTTATAACGCAGTTATTGGCGTTAATAATGTTCATGTACAGCTGTTTAAGGTTGAAGCTCAGCGAGAGTGGCAGGTTACATGGAGCGAGGTAGAAGTTAATTCTGGTGGTGAAGGCTTTTTATCAGCATTCGTTATTCTCTCCTGTCTTTTGTACTATATGCGTAGAGATAAGACTGATATTTTTGCTGACCGCAATGAAGGCAAGGTGCTGTTGATGGATAATCCGTTTGCAAAGACATATTCCGGTCATTTGCTTATGCCGATGAAGGAGATAGCTAAAAAGAATAATACGCAGCTTATTTCACTTACTGGTATCAAGACTGAAGCAATTTATAATTCTTACGATAATATTTATGCGTTGAGCCTTATTCCTGCCGGTTTAAGTAACAGCAGCTATTTGAAGAGTAAACGCCTTGATAAAAAGGATGGTAATTATGGTGAGTTCCTGAGTCTGGCGCGTGTTGAGGTGACTGATGAAGGGCAGATGGATAGTCTGTTCTAAAAGATATTTTGGCAGTAAGTAAGCCCCTATAAGAATTTTTAAATAAGACTATTGACAAAGCTTTAAGAAACGAGTATAATTACTATTGTTCCGAGTGATTGGAACTTATGCCGAAGTGGCGGAATTGGCAGACGCACTTGACTCAAAATCAAGCGGGTTCACGCTCGTGCCGGTTCGAGTCCGGCCTTCGGCACCAGTAAATTTAGGCTCTACAGCTTCGGTTGTAGAGCTTTTTCTGTATTTGTGGTTAAAAATTGAGGAGCAGAGGAATGCAAGTAGTATTAAGCGCAATTAACAGTAAATACATCCATACCGGCCTTGGTCTGCGCTATGTCGGTGAATATGCCAAAGCGCAGGGGCATGAGGTAACATTAATAGAAGAAACAATCAATACCCCTATTCTGGCGGTGCTGGAAAAAATAATGGCAGTACCGGCACAGGTTTACGGCTTTTCGGTACATATCTGGAACAAGCCCTTCGTATTCAAGCTGATCCGTATGCTGCGCAAGCTGCGTCCGCAGGCAGCAATTGTTATCGGCGGTCCGGAGGTAGCATTTGATGCAGAGAGAATCTTTGCAGAGCTGCCGCAGGCAGATTATATCGTACAGGGTGAGGGAGAGCTGGTATTCAGCGAGCTGCTGCAGTGTTTGGTCGGCGGTGGCGCTGTGCCCAAGCATATTGCATATCGCGAAGGGGAGCAGGTGAACCTAAATGGAGGCATTACCGTAATAGATGATATGTCACTGCTGCCGTTCCCGTATCCTGATCTGGAAAGAATGCTGGCAGAGCATAAAATAGTTTATTACGAATGCACGCGTGGCTGCCCGTTTAATTGCGCGTATTGCCTGTCCGGCATATCGCGCTCTGTGCGCAAGCGTCCGCTGGAGCTTGTGCTGCGCGATTTGGACCGATTTATTGCTGCAGGCGTGCCATTGGTGAAGTTCGTAGACCGTACTTACAATCTGGACGAAAAATACTTTATGCCGATGATGCGACATCTGGCGCAGGCTGATACAAATGCAACCTTCCACTTTGAAATCAAGGCTGATATACTGTCAGAGCACGTTATGGATTTCCTGGCGACTGTTCCGAAGGGACGCTTTCAGTTGGAAATCGGCATTCAGAGCACGCATCAGCCAACATTAAAAGCTATCAACAGGCAGGATAACTGGGAAAAGTTGGCTGAAAATGTTAAACGTCTGTTGTCTTTCGGTAATATGCATATCCATGTTGATTTGATTGCAGGCTTACCTTATGAAGATTTGCCGACATTTGCCAAATCCTTTGATGATGTTTACGGTTTGGGTGCGGATATGCTGCAGCTGGGCTTTTTAAAGGTTCTGCCGGGTACGCAGATGCGCAGGGAAACAGAGCAGCATGATTTGCGTTATATGGACGAACCGCCTTATGAGATTTTGGCGACTAAGTATATGCCATATGAGGATATGCTGTATTTGAAGCACTTGGATAATATTCTGGACCAGACGGCCAACAGCGGTGGCTTTAAATATACGCTGAGGGCATTGCTGCGTGCTTCAGGCATGACAGCCTTTGCCTTTTACAGAAAGCTGACGCAGTGGTGGGTGAAGGCAGGCTTCTATCCGCAGACACATAACGCCAAGGGTGTAGCAGCTATCTTAAAGCAGTTTATAGAAGAAAATTATTTAGAGCAGCAAACGGAATTGCTGGAGATTCTGCGTTTTGACGTGTTCTGCGAGATACCGCAATGGCGTCCAGAGTGGCTGAAGTGGCAGACGGAAGCAATTTTTGAGCTAGTTTCTGCTTTTTGGCGTGATGAGGAAAAGGTGCGCCGATATATTCCTGCATATAAGTTCAGCAGCTGGCGCCAAATTCACAAGCTTTATCCGATTGAATTGTTTAAAGCTGATTGGGAAAACGGTAATGCAGAAGAAATTTTTGTGATGCTGGATAACAGCGGTGAGCAGCAGCAGCTGATTAAGCTGCCAATTGAAGTAAAATAGAATAGAATCAGTACAAAAAAATCGAGCTGGCGAAAGAAAAAACTCTTGCGTCAGCTCGATTTTTTTGGAGAAATTTACGCAGATTTTACCGTTTTTCGGTAGAAAATCAAACTTTTTTTGAGATTTT
>ULTB01044456.1_pt1 | contig 86352 bp, 82 predicted proteins | sample 1957251 | NCBI WGS metagenome assembly ULTB01 (sample SAMEA4835724, study PRJEB28245) | human gut metagenome | biome: gut microbiome; material: fecal sample | place: Denmark | collected 2008
TTCAGATCAAACAAGGGACTTGAGTCGTATTGGAGCTATACAGACATCAGCGCCGGAAGAGCCGGTACTGCTTCTATCTGCGAATTCTCCGGCAACCTTGTCTTCACTCACGGTGATACAACAACACCGGGAAGTCGCGCTTCGGCATCCATATGTCATGTTTTTAATAACTACATGGCAGGGGAAGGCTTTGGTACCGTTATGCCATACAGAGGCCACGGTTGGATGCTTAGCTGTCAGCAGCAGCTTCTTCCGTCATCAAAATTCGGTCTGTCAACATCTGCACAGGCGACATATCCATATGTATATATTGATGGTGATGGAACGGAGCACTACTTCTACAAAAAGAGTGACGGTACAATGATAGATGAGGACGGTATGGGGTTGACCCTTACTGTTCCGAAGACAAACAACAATAATTATTACAAAATATCCGATGATAAGGGAAATGTGATGTGGTTCAATGTTGCGGGAGCATTTGCACGTTCTCTTGACAGCAACAGCAATCAGATAGCGAACTACTATGCATCATCGACTGATCCCAAAATCTGGAAAGTGACTGATGGGGCGGATCATGCTTTAACTATTTCTCCGACCCCTGATAATCTCGCAGTTCAGAGCATAACCGATAGCGCAGGAAGAGTGACAAGATACAACTGGAGCTCAGGTTTGCTGCTCAGCATAACATATCCTGACGGTGAAACAACGACCTTTACATATGACAGCGACAGAGCAATGACTTCTGTTACATCTCCCGATGGGTATAAGCTTCAGTTCACATATACACCTTTGAAGAACGGTAAGCGAGTTTCGAAAGTTGTTGAGAGCGCCAATGGTTCGACTGGTCAGACAATTACTTTCGATTACTCGCAATATGGACAGACCGTTATACGCTCTTCTGGTAAGGATGGCGTGTTTGGCAACAACGATGATATCTATACGACGGTAAAGTTCGACAAAGCCGGCAGAACGGTGTGCTCAGAAGCTACTTGCTATGGTAAAACACTTGCAGCTTCTGCCGCGGAATACACTGCTTCAAATCCGAACAGCAATGCAAGCAATATAAAGCAGCTTAACCGCTTGAGTAAGTCGATGTCTGGCGGTCAATATGTCAGGAACTATCTTCGTGACGGTAGCGCGGATACTGGAAGTTCATGGACTAAAGCTCAGTGGAACGGTACCGCAGATTATGATAGCTTTGTTACAGGACTTCAACAGCTCTATGGCCGATGGAGCTACTACATTAACAGCAAGACATTTTCCGACAGAGCCGGAGCAAGAGCCTATCAGACATTAAACTCGGGACAGTTCAAGGCGGGAACAACATATACTTTCTCAGCTTGGGTCAAGACGGAGAATATAGTCCCGAGAGACGCGAATGTTCCGTATGGTGCGCAGCTACTTGCAACATATTGGCTTCCTGACGGTAGTACGGTCGACACTGTTTCCGAAGCACTGATAGGAACAACTGACCCAAACATCAATAATGGTTGGCAGAGACTCACGGTTTCATTCTCTGTTCCCTCCAATGCTACAAGCGTTAGATGTAACATAATGGTTCGTGACGCTACCGGTAAGGCATGGTTTGACGGAATGCAGCTTGAGGAAGGTGCAAGCGCAGGTCCGTTCAATATGATAAATAACTCTTCGTTTGAACGCTATTCAAAGGCGTCGAATGGTGCGTATCTTCCTGAAGATTGGAACGGATATCGTACCGATGCTACCGATTCCGTTGATAATGCTCATTCGAAGGATTCCGGACATGCATTCCGATTCGGCAGCATTGCAACGGTTCCTAAGGAAATGAATCAGGAACTGTATTTTGGCGGAGCTACCGCACAAAATCTTGATGATACATATATTCTTAGCGGCTGGGTCTATGCAAATCCGGTTGGCGGAAGCAATGAGAACAACAAGGTCAGTCTTGCCGCAAAGATTGTGTATAGTGATGGAACGAGTTGCCTGAAGTGGTTTGACTATAACAGCTCCGTTATGGGCTGGCAGTATGTCATGGGCGCCTTTAATCTGAGAGATAGTGACAATCAGAGTGCTTCAAAAACTCCGACATCGATGAAAATCTATCTCATTAATTACAGGCAGTCGAACAATACTTGGTTCGATAATATTCAGCTTGTACGCGATGAAGCACCGTCATATACATATGACAAGGACGGCAATATGATCTCCGTCAAGGCAAACGCTCAGCAGAAATCCTCGATGGAGTATACCAATAACAATCTTACGAAGTCGGTTGATGCCAAAGGGTATAGCTATACATATACTTACGATTCAAGGCATAATATGACTCAGGCGACGAGTCAGTCCGGAACGAAGTACTGCTATACCTATGATAACAACGGCAATCCCACCGCTCTTAGCATTAAGGGCAGTGAGACAATGTATATTGAAACAGGTGCGTCGTATACATCCAACGGAGCATTCGCGTCGACTACTACCGATCAGGATGGGCAAACCGAATCGTATGTTTATGATAATTCCAAGGGTACGCTCACTTCTTACACGGACAAAAAGGGCAATGTAATCAACTATACTTATGATGCCAATACCGACGCCGTGACATCTGTTTCCCAGACACTTTCAAACGGTCAGACTATACAGAACAACTATACCTACAACAAGTATCTCCTGAATACGATATCCCATAACGGTTTCAATTACTCGTTTGTCTATGATAACTTCGGCAATATTACGCAGACGAAGGTCGGTTCGCAAGTGCTTTGCACAAATACTTATGGCACAAACAACAACGGGGATCTCAAACGTGTAACATATGGCAATGGAGATTATGCCGATTACGCATATGATGAATACGGCAACATGACTTCGATATCGCAGAACGGCACGAAGAACTTTACATGGAATTATGATTCGACAGGAAACTTGTATTCCCATGAGGACCTTGTAAATAATCAGCGTTTCCTGTATACTTATGATTCAACAGGCAGACTTGTTCGACAGAGCGTGCTCAACGGCAGCAAAAAGCGCATCTATGACGCTGAGTACGGATATGACATGAATAACAACGTGTCAAAGTTCACTTCATCTGCAGGTGGAGTGAGCATGACCGAAAAATTTGATTACGGAAAGGACAATCTTGCATCGAAGTATACGTATCCCTCGGGCAAGACTGCGACATATTCTTATGATTCCATCCTTCGCCGTAACAGAACGGTTATCAATACCACTACGCCGATAGACCATCAGTATGTTTATTGGATGTCAGACCGTGGAAACAATTCGCGCACCACGAAGATTGGCTGGGAACATATCAGCGAATATATCTATGGTTACACCTATGACGCCAACGGAAATATTACTGAGATTTCGCGCCGCCACAAGACCGCAGAGACGGCATACACCAAACAGCAGCAGTTTACTTATGACGAATTGAATCAGCTGGTTCGTGCAGATGACCTTGTCAAAAACTGCACGGAAGTGTATACTTATGACAACGGCGGAAACATTCTGTCTGTCACAACTTATCCTCTGACATGGGGCAGCCTTGACGGTATCACGGCAACAAAGACGGTAAATTACGGCTATGGCGACACCAACTGGAAGGACAAGCTGACCTCCTATGACGGTCAGGCTATCACCTATGATGAGATAGGCAATCCGCTGTCTTACAGAGGGTACACTCTCACTTGGCAGAACGGCAGACAGCTGGCGACGCTCAGCGGCAACGGAGTAACTGCAAGCTACACCTACGATGTTGACGGACTGAGAACATCCAAAACCGTCAACGGTGTTAAGCATGAGTACTACTATGTCGGAAACACCTTGCAGTATGAGAAGTTCGGCACGACAGAGCTGTGGTTCTTCTATGATGCCGACGGCAACCCCTCCGGTGTGAGATACAAAAACGGCAGCACTACAACCGACTACTACTTTGTCTGCAACTGGCGCGGAGATGTTATTCGCATTTACGACGGTGCAGGTACGGTTGTTGCCAACTACAACTATGACGCTTGGGGAAATGTAATTTCTGTCACCGATGCCAATGGTGCGGCGATTACAGATTCGACCCACATCGCCAATGTCAATCCTCTTCGCTATCGTGGATATTATTATGACTCTGAAACGGGATTGTATTACATAAGTGCTCGTTATTACGATCCTTGTTCGAAAAGAATTATCAACTCTGATAATTCTATGCTTTCGTCGGCATCTCCTGAAACACTTTTCGATAAAAACTACTTTGCCTACTGTGATAATAATCCGGTCTCAAGAACAGACGGCTCGGGAGAATTTTGGCATGTTGCGGCTGGAGCTGCTATAGGAGGTCTCCTGAATTCAGCCGAAGACATATATGATTTGGTTAAAGCATACCGTGGCGGAAATGAAAATGAGATTAAACAGGGCTGGGTTTGTGTTGGTATATCTTTTGCTACTGGTGCAATTAGTGGTGCCTTGTCAATGACGACAATTGGCGTAGTTGGCTCGAGAGTTGCAAATGGAGCACTATCGTTTGTTGAAGAGATGGTGAAAGAGGGCGCGGGGTATCACTATGATTGTACACCTATTACATCCAACAATATAGCCAAAAGTATGATAAAAGTTGCGGTAAGCACTGCAGACGGTGCGATTGGTGCAGAAGCAGGATATGGCAATAAAGGTTATTATTCATCGGCAAAGAGGACCGTATCAAGGATTAACAAAGCTTTTAAAAATCGAAGAAGACAATCGTTTAAAGGCGAGGCCGCGAAGGCGGTGAGATATTATTCGAAGAGCACTGCGGCCTACAGAAAAGCGATAAAAAAGTATGTTAAGAATTGGGTAGAGCCTGAGGAATTTGTTAAATTTGTTGGAGGTCGATTGCTGAAATGGTTGGGTTGGTGATAATAAATGGCGCTTACATTGGATGAAGTAAGAACAGCCCCAATATTTATTGTTATAGTTTTAATTTTAATAAATGGATTTGTCAATCATCTTATATATAAGGATTCCGTAATTTTTCTGTTTGAAAAAGGCTTGACTAACCGTCAAAGGCGGGAGTGGCGAAAAGAGAGATATTTCAAAAGAAGAACCATGCAATATGTAAGAGCGAAAATAAAAAGCCTGCCGCAGCAGAAGTTCAGCTCCAATATCGAGAAGTATCATGTGTGGGATATAATCTCAAATGTTATTACTATAGTGGCGCTCGCGATAATAAGTATAGTTTACTATTTTACAAGGGAGAACAACTCGATTATTGTAGCAACCTATGCAATTTTTGAAACATTTTCAGTGTCAACAGGATTTTTTTATCTTTCACACCAAACATCGCGTGACAAAAACGGGAAGTTTGTCGGTTTCTTTAGGGGTGAATGTACCTTAAAATAGGGCTAAAATAATCAATTGCATCTTAACTTCTGAACTTGACTCTTAGACAGCTTTTGGTAAGGAAATAATTGGGAGACTCCAACCACTTCCAGTTGTCCTTATCAAATACATTTGGAAATGCAGGCTTGTTCGACAGAGCGTGCTCAACGGCAGCAAAAAGCGCATCTATGACGCCGAGTACGGATATGACATGAACAACAACGTGTCAAAGCTCACTTCATCTGCAGGTGGAGTGAGCTTTGACCGAAAAATTTGATTACGGAAAGGACAATCTTGCATCAAGGCATACGTATCTCTCTGCAAAGACAGAATAGGCAATATATACCAAGTGGCAGTAGATTAACAATGGACTGAAACAACTATAAAACTAACCCTCAAAAAGCTAAATGTTTTTTGAGGGTTAGTTTATTTGTCAATTGTTGTTTACTGTGATTTTAATTAACTTATTATATATTAGCGAGTCAAGGCCATCATCGCTTAATTTAGCAGTCCGATATTTGTTGTGCACGATCTCTCGATATTGACTTGATAGACGGCTGTCATTTTCAGCAAATTTATGAACGGTATTAAAAACTGTGCCGTTTTCATTTAATAACTCTTCTCTAACTTTACCTTTTGGTGGACGAATTTTATTACCTTTTTTACCATAGGTCGCTCTATCTTTACAAATATTTTCGACGATAACACTTCTTAAAAAGTCATCAGCAGTAAAATGGTAACGAGGTTGAACGATTTCTTTAGGGATAAGCAAATGAATATTCCCGTTTATAACTAAAGATTCACCACAATATTTTTCCCAAGTGTGCGTTTGGTGATCCCAGTAGAATCTGTCTTTAGGACATTTTGTGGTTTCAATGTTGTATTTTTTGCATTGTAGAACCGTGAATTTACTCAATTCATTATATAAAATATTAGTAAGTAAATCCGACATTCCATCTTCTGCGAAGTTTGGAGTATATAAAGCAAGTTCAAACATCTCGGAAATTTTTATTGAATTAATATATTCCTCGATACCTTTAAATATTTCGTACAATCCATCTTTTGTATGGCCTTTTCCATGCCTTTTTGCATATCCTAAATGTGTGTCGTTTATTTCTCTTGCATGCATTAATAATTTCTGCTTTTCGTATTTGTCATTTGTGATATAATATTCATTATATAAATGACGAAAATAATCATCAATAATTATTTTTGACTTTTTACAAAAACCAGACGGGTTAATATCTATTAGGACCGGATCAATAAAAAGTTTAGCGTCTCCTAATATTGGAGTGTTAACAAAATCAATTCTATTATGGCCGATTTCGTTGTCGCCCAATAAGTGGTTTGATATTCTGGCATTATCGTTTACCATAAAATTAAAATCTCCTTTTTGATAAAATATGCCCCCCAGATAAGTGGAGGGCGGTTTGGACAATTGTCAATCGAGGTTATTGTCCTTGTTGCCATCAGGCTTGCTGCAAGGTGTCGGAATACCATTTATATTTCTTACATAGTAATCATCATATGTGCCACTTTTAATTTGCCGAACGAATCCGGCGCGTGTCATGTTATTCCCAGTTACATTGTCATGAAATTTGGTGTTCCTACCGGTGCTGGTTTCCTGAGTTACCGATATTCTCTTTTTCATAATATCATATCCTCCTTTTCCCGCCGGTAGCACAAAACTTAAGTTGACAATACAACCGTTTTGTGATAGCATATCAGTGTCATGTGAATATGTGTTGGCTCAGCCGGCGTATTCCTTATAGGGAGCAATTTGTTTTTGCTCTCTATTTTTTTCATTTTAATTATACGATATAGCTTTGCTAATGTCAAGGATTTTACGAATAAATCGTAAAATGATGTCGATGTTATGGACAAAGCTGAGTTTTCAGTTGACTTATTTCAACAAATGTGTATAATTTAAACGTAAGGGAGTGAAGGCGTATGTTGATTAGCTTTAAAGTAAAAAATTTTTTGTCCTTTGATAGTGAGGCGGATTTTAGCCTGGTCGCTGGGAAGGGGCGAAGTTTTAATGAACGTGTTTATAAAAATGGCAATAGTAAAATTTTAAAGTTTTCGGCTTTATTTGGGGCGAACGGCTCTGGAAAGTCGAATTTTGTTAAAGCTATTTTGTTTTCTAAAAACTATATTGTTAGGGGCAATGATAGAGCGACTATTCGGAAATATAATAAAATTAACCCGGCCGATAAAGAAACAAACTCTATATTTGAGTATAAATTTTCTATAGGATCTCAAAAATATATCTATGGATTTGAAATATTATTGGCTAAAAACGAAATTATATCTGAGTGGTTATATTTAAGTAATTCCAAGTCGGATAAACTTGTTTATAAGTACGAACGCAAAGAGGATGAATTTATTTTTGGTGAGTATTTCAAAAATAAGGATCTTGTTAATCGGTTGAGTATAATAGCTGATAGTATATCATCAAATACCTGTATTCTTTTTTTGAAGGCTGTTAGTACATATAACAACTTATTTTCGGAATATAACGAGGCCGAAATATTAAAGAGCGTTTTTGGTTGGTTTGAAAACAACCTTAAAATTAAAAGCCCAGATAGCATTATTTCGGACTATGCCTATTTCATGTCGCAAGAAAATATTGGCAGTATTTTGAAATTTTTTAATGATTTTGATTTATCAATATCGCGATATGATTTTTTTGAGTGTCCTAAGGAACAAATAGCATTAAAGCTTCCTAAAGAGATTTTTGACGATTTGATTTCTCGAATCGAGAAAAACTTAATGGAGGACGATGAAAATGATTGCGTGATGTTTGGCTTATCTGATGATTTCTATGTTGCTAGACTTATCGATGGCCGAATTCATTTTGAGACAATACGATTTTATCATGAGGGAACGGAAGAACCGTTTTATATGTATGAAGAGTCCGATGGAACAAAAAAAATCTTTAAATTATTAGAAATTTTGTTTCAAGAAGACGATGATATTATCTATGTTGTTGATGAAATAGATAGATGTTTACATCCACTCTTAACATATAATTTTATCAATGCTTTTTTAGAGAAGGCTCTGACAACTAATTGCCAACTTATAGTTACTACGCATGAGTCCTTGCTTTTGGATTTTAGACTTTTAAGAAAAGATGAAATTTGGTTTGTTGAAAAAGAAAATGGTTGTTCGGTACTTAAATCAATAGGTACTTCCAATATTCGTGCCGACAAAAATGTCATGCGATTCCACTTGCTTGGCGAATTGGGCGCTCCAAACATTAACAAAAATGCATATAAGGAATAAAGCTATTTTAATGGTATGGTAACATTTTGTGATGCGCGTTTTTGTTGCAAACATTTTGCAACTCAGCATATGCGTGTTTTAGTGTTATGCATTATATTAAGAAGGTCTGAGATAAGTAAAATGAATAAAACTGCGAAAAGCAGGCTGTTATATGTTTTGCAATGCTTATGGCAGAGTACTGATGCAGAACATTATGTTACGACGGCGGAGATTCTTGTATACTTAAAAGATAATGGTATTGTTTGTGATAGAAAGACGATACCCGGAGATATTGAAAAACTTCGTGACATAGGTATTGATGTTGAAGAAGAACGCAGTCGTGAAATGCGATATTCTTTAAGCAGCCATTTGTTCACATTGCCTGAGCTGAAGTTATTGATTGATGCAGTGGAGTCATCTAAGTTCATTACTGTAAAGAAAAGCACTGAACTTGTTGAAAAGCTCTCACAAATGAGCAGTAGGTATCAGTCGATGGAGCTAAAACGGAATTTGTACATTTCAGAGCGTGTAAAGCCGATAAATGAACAAATCTACTATTTGGTTGATAACATAAACACCGCTATTAATCGTTGCAAAAAGATTACGTTTAAGTATTTCCATTATGATCAGTATCGCAAAGAAGTTCCTAAGAATGCGGGAGAGCGTTACATTTTTTCGCCATACTATTTGGTTTGGAATGAAGATCATTATTATGTTGTGGGGTATAGCGACAAGCATAATAAAATCGTATCATTTCGGGTTGATCGGATGAAAGAGATAGACATTCTACCTGATGACGCGGTAGAAAGACCTGGGGACTTCAACTTGGCCGACTTCACTAGACAGGTATTCGATATGTATGATGGTCAAAAAGAAACGGTTACGCTGTTTTGTAAGAACGATATGATGAATTATGTCATAGATAGGTTTGGAGATGAGGTGAAAACATCACCAGTGGATTGCGAACACTTTGAGGCCGTTGCAGAGGTGTCTGTAAGTCAAACGTTTTTTGCGTGGGTTTTTCAATTTAATGGAGATATAAAAATTACAGAACCTGAACCGGTTATAGTAAAATATCGCGAAATGCTTAGGAACGCATTGGAAGGCAGAGCTGTAACCGTTGGGCGATAGTCGTGGTTGTACAGGCTATGAAAATAGTACTTGAAAATGAGTTGGGCGTAAAAACGCCCAACTCATTTTTATAATAATAAAACCCTTGCGCGCGAACATTTGTTCGGATATAATAGAGTCACAACATTAGAAGTTGTCATGCACGTTGAGAAATATTTTAGCTTGTTATTAAATATAGCGAGGTGATTATACAATGGACGAGCTGTGGAAACCATACCCTATGTTTTGCCCGAATTGCGGTAAGATAAACTATGGGTACAAAAACACAGACGGAAAAATCAAATATGAGTGCAGCAAATGCATGATTAAATTTGTCCGAGTGCAAAAGAGTAGGCGTCACGATACTATAGATATATATGCACCTGACGGATAGAAAAATGGAAAACTGAATACAAGCATAACGACGGTAAGGTCAGGCTGAAACAGGGCCACATTAAATCCTTATCAGGTCATATGCATTGATTGTTTCGGTTGGTTAAACCAAGCTTGTGCAAACAGAGATGAGAGGCCACCGACAAAGCAGATAGCCACAGGCTAAATCTGTTTTGCCGGTGGCTTGTTTTATTTGGATAGGAAAACTGAATAGGAGCTTCCGGCTAAGAATTTAGAAGGGAAGCTCTGAAGTGCTATACAGCTGGCTTTGTTATATAGCTCAGTATCCCTGATTTGAAAAATTTTAATTATTTTTAAAATTTTTCAAATCAAAGGAGATCATTATGAGCTGGAATGACGGATATGAAAGAAAAAAGTTTGAACGAAAACAGGTTGGACAGGCAAAAAGGTTTAAAGATCTTGGAATGACCGATGAACAGATACAAGAAATATATGCATTAGATTTGCGAGAGTATCGAAATAATCGTATTTTTTCAATTCATACCCAATCTATTGATTCATTGGAAAATGATGAAAGCAGAAACGGCCTATATAAGAAGTTTGTAACTTCGACGACTTGTTCTATGGATATGAGTGAGTGCAGTCGATTTGAGTGGATTGAAGAAATAGAAAACAGCGTGCTGTATCTCGCAATTTCCAAACTTGCGGTACAGCAAAAAGAATTGTTGACGCTGTTATATATCGATGGATATAGCCAGGTAGAAATTGCAGAATTTTTTCACACCAGTAAGGATGCAATCAACAAAAGATTTCTTCGCATAAACAAGCGTATTACTGCTTCTGTCGCAAAGCAAGGAGGGCTTTATAAATGAATGATTTTAAGAATCGCTCTCCATATATCGAGCTTTGCTTATGCTGCCGATGCGCAAGTGTTTATTACGACGATCCAACATATTGGATTGAAAGGGCAGAGATCTTTCAGGACGAATTGCATATGTGTGATATTTGCCACCAGCGATATGGACTAGATTATTCCATTTGGAGAAAGTCAAGTGTGCGATTTAAAAAATCGCATCGTTGAGGAGGTGCCTGAAAACGGATATGATTAAAGCAGATAAAGAAAACAATATTTTCGGTGCACTGAAACTCATTGAGCAACTTTATCTTGATGGTGAAATATCCGGCTATGTGTTTAGAAACATCCTTCAAGAATACAAGGATAACATTTGCATTGCCGATTTCACTTGTTACAAAAAAGAAAAGCAGAAAGGCAAGAATAAGTAATGTATGGACTGAACTCCGATTTTCAAAAACGAGATGTAGCTATATATGCGCGTGTATCGACTGAACACGAAGCACAGCTATCTGCTTTGGAAAATCAAATAGATTGGTATAAACCTATATTAGAAGCACGACCTGATTGGACTTTAACAGCACAGTATATTGATGAGGGCATAACGGGAACATCTGCTGAAAAGCGTCCACGTTTTATGCAGATGATAGAGGATGCCCGGCAGCGGAAATTCAATATGATTATCACCCGTGAGGTATCCCGCTTTGCCCGAAACACGGTGGATACGCTTCAATATACACGCCTGCTGAAGGAGTATGGCGTTGAGGTCTTTTTCATCAACGATAACATCAAAACCTTTGACGGCGACGGCGAACTGCGTCTTACGATAATGGCGACGCTTGCACAGGACGAGAGCCGTAAGACATCCATTCGTGTAAAAGCCGGACAACAGACTTCAATGCAAAACGGTGTGTTTTACGGTAACGGGAATATCCTCGGATACGACCGTGTCGGCAAGGAGATGGTCATCAATCCCGAACAGGCACAGACGGTGCGAATGATCTACGATATGTACCTGAGTGGAATGGGGGTAACAGCCATCCAATATGAACTTGAGAAAGCTGGACGGCTGACAGCAATGGGAAAGGAGCGGTGGTTTTCATCGTACATTGCGAAAATGCTTCGCAATTCCTTTTACTGCGGTATTATAACCTACCACAAGGAATATACGCCTGATTTCCTGAAGCAGAAAAAAATCAAGAATTATGGTGATTTGGAGTATGTTCAGGTTCAAGGTACACACGAACCAATCGTAACCGTCGAGGAATATGAGCAAGTTCAGAAACTGATGGATGCCAAGTCGGTGGTTATGAAAAACCATAACAAAGAAAAACGCAGAGTAGGAAGAATGCAGCATACCACTGCTTTTGGACGCTTAATGATTTGTCAGTGCGGAAACAAGTTTAACCTGCGGTTTCATTCCCGTGACGGACGGACAGACGGCGTTGATTACCAGTGCTACACATCGGTAAACCGTGGGAGCGTTGCCAAGCGCCTGAACAAAGGCATCTCCATTGAGCATTCGTGCGAATCGCCTTATATTCAGGGCTGGAAGCTGGAAATGATGGCAGAGCAGGTATTTGACCGCTACATCGAAAACGCAGACAAAGTGATAGACTTGTCCTATGCGATGCTCGAAAAGCACATTGCCGATCAGGAAGAACTGCCGGACAATACAGATGTTATCCAGCGCAAGCAAGGCGAAATCGAGAAGCTAATGAATAAGCGGACAAACCTGATTGAGATGAGAGCCGAGGGTGACATTGATAAGGAAATGTTTCGCTCAAAGAAGCAGGAAATCGAGGATCGTGTTGCCAAACTCACGGAAGAAATCAAAGGCTTGCAGCCTGAGAAGGAGCCGACAAGCAACGAGAATTATTCCGCTAAGCTCTTGGAACTGCGAGAGCGTTTGAAGGAGTACACCGGATTTGACTACTCGGTTATCCCAGAAAGCATTGTGGAGGCGTTTGTTGAGCGCATTTGGGTGTCGAAGGATGAGTTCCGTTGGTATCTGAGAACCGGAAGCAAGGAGGAGGGCGAATTTGACCCTGACGACCATATTAAAATCGGTTCCTTTACACTGACCATCGACGATGCGAAGAAGTATATCTACAGCTTTTCGACCCGCAGGAGAGTCTATAAGTGGGTGGATTTGAATGTGAGCGTGTGGATATGAAATAGTTGGTGCTATGTATTGCTTGCATCACGGGCAGCTATCAAAAGTAGGTAGGAGTTCTCTTTCCTTTGAATTACCGCTTGGTTTCAAGGAAGCAGAAGCCTATCGAAAGGCTAACGGACAGTATTTAAGGAAAAATCAATGGAGAGATACCACCGTAAGGGTGCTTATCGACCTTGATTGAAGACCGAACTATAATAAGCGTATCATTAGGAATAGTGATACGCTTATTTTTTTATCTCTTTGCAAAGTTGTTCTTCCCTCTGCTCTTTTATATAATAAGATTAGCAAGGAGGTCGGGCGTATGAAAGACAAAACCACTCATCTATATGTAGACAGTCACGAAAGGACGCTGATATTACATAGCCTTGTGGAGCTGAAAAACGCTCTCATACGGCAAGGCAGATATACGGACTGCGTTGACGAACTCATTTTCAAAGTAGCCAATGCGCCTATAAAGAAAATGAAAATTAAATATGTCTAAGGCAATTCAAGAGTGAGCCGCTTATTCTTTTCCATAAGAGTAAGCGGCATTTTTGCGTTCTCTGTACGATTTACATAGCCGCCTTGACAAAGCGGCTAAATCTATGCGAAAGGAGGACTCATCTATGTCAAATTGCAAAGTGATTGCTCTGACCAACCAGAAAGGCGGTGTTGGCAAGACCACAACGGCGGTCAATCTGGGCGTGGGTCTGGCGAAGCAAGGAAAAAGAGTGCTGTTGATTGATGCCGATGCACAGGCAAATCTCACAATGGCTCTGGGTTACAGCCGACCAGATGATTTACCCATTACGCTCTCCACAATAATGCAGAACATCATAGATGATAAATCTTTTGATGTTTCGCAAGGGATTTTATCCCACAGCGAGGGCGTTGACCTGCTTCCGTCAAACATTGAGTTATCGGGCTTTGAAGTAAGGCTAATCAATGCGATGAGCCGTGAGCGTGTTTTGAAAACCTATGTGAATGAGGTTAAGAAAAACTACGATTATGTGCTTATCGACTGTATGCCGAGCTTAGGTATGATAACCATTAACGCATTGGCGGCGGCTGACAGCGTGGTTATCCCAACGCAGCCCCACTATCTTTCCGCAAAAGGCTTAGAGCTGTTGCTTCGCTCCGTGTCAATGGTCAAGCGGCAAATCAATCCAAAACTCAGAATTGACGGTATCTTAATGACAATGGTTATGCCACGTACCAACATTTCAAAAGAAATCACGGCGACGGTCAAGAGCGCCTACGGTCAGAAAATCAAGGTGTTTGATACCGAGATACCTCATTCTATCCGTGCGGTGGAAGCAACCGCAGAGGGTAAAAGCATTTTCGCCTATGACAAAGGCGGCAAGGTTGCCGCAGCGTATGAACAGTTCTCAAAGGAGGTGGCAGAGCTTGGCGGGAAACAGAGAAACCAAAATCGAGCTGATCGCTTACGATGACCTGTTCCAGACGGACGAAAGCCGTGCGGAAGCAGCTTTAAGCAAGATACGGGATATTCCCATATCGGAGATTGACGAGTTTCCAGACCATCCGTTCAAGGTTTTAATGGACGAGGATATGGAGCAGCTTGTTGAGAGCATTAAGTGGAACGGCGTAATGACCCCTGCGACCGTGCGCTTGAAAAAGGACGGGCGGTGTGAGCTTATCAGCGGTCACAGGCGCAAAAAGGCTTGTGAGCTTGCGGGTCTTGAAACTCTCAAATGCGAGGTCAAAAACCTTACCCGTGATGAAGCCATTATCATTATGGTGGAAAGCAATCTGCAAAGGTCTGTTATTCTGCCGAGCGAAAAAGCCTTTGCCTACAAAATGCGGTTTGATGCAATGAACAGACAAGGACAGAGGAACGATTTAACTTGTTCCCCATTAGGGAATAAGTTGCAAAGAAAGAAGTCAAGTGATGAACTTGCAGAAAAAATGGGCGAAAGTAAAAATCAGATTTTCCGTTTTATCCGCTTGACCAAGCTTGTACCCGAAATTCTCCAGATGGTAGATGAAAAGCAGATTGCTTTCAATCCTGCGGTGGAGATTTCCTATCTTGCCGAGGAACAGCAATACACCTTGCTTGAAGTGATGAGCTATAACGACGCCACTCCCTCATTGGCGCAGGCCATCAAAATGAAGAAGTTTAATCAAGACGGAAAGCTGACGGACGAGGTTATCCAATCCATTATGGAGAAAGAAAAGCCTAACCAAAAGGAAAAGCCTGCTTTCAGTGACGAAAGGATAACCAATCTCATTCCGAAAACCATTCCCAAAGGACAGGAAACGGATTTTGTTGTCAAGGCGTTGGAGTTTTACAACTGACACCTGCAACGGAACAAAGCGCACGAAAGATAGCCGCACACCGAGGGCGAGGTCTGCCTGTTTGCGTGGATAGCCGCATTTTGCGCTTCCCCCTCTCCACACCTCACCCCTAACTACTGCCAAGACTATCCGAGAAAAGAATACCTGCAATATCTCGCAAATCGGTTTGTACCTTTGAGAACTTCGGCTTTTTTTCGTATAATGAAGCCGTAAAGGAGGTCGATATGATGAGAAAATCAATATTTGCAGCGCTTCTTGTGCTGATAATGCTGCTTGGCGGCTGCTCCGAAGTTTCAACAGCCCCCTCACGAAATGATGAAAGCGAGCTTGTGACGGAAACCGAAGCTGCTGCCGAAGCCGAAAGCACCAAGAGCATTTATTCCTCGGAAAGTAATGAGAGCAAAGCTCCAGAAACGAGTGCAGCGCTTGAAACTGCCGCAGAGGTAACGGAGCGTGAGCCTGTTCAGAGCGAAACGGTAAAGCAAACCGAGCCTGCCAAGCAGATTGAAGCAGAAACACCTGCAACGAAACCCACTACGGGAAATAATAATCCGCCGCCTGCGGAAATACCGACGCAAGCCGCTTCTGAAAACACAAAGACAGCCTATGATTTTGAGTTCAATATGGAAGCGATAAAGGCGGACTGTATCAGCATCGGTCAGTCAATGGGACTTCGGTTGGATACCTCTCTCACTCCGAGCAACGCAAGCTGGTGGAATTCCGTAACGGCATCACGGAGCAATCAAGGCGAAGCCTTAAAGCAGAGCCTTGAAAGCTATATCAAGTTTCATACCACTGAAAATCTCAGCGCATATGGAATTGATGAAATCTCAGATTTTAATATCTACTGCGAAGCAAAAGGAAATGGCGAATATTTGGTTTACTTCCTTTTTGCATAAGCGGCAGCAAGGCTTATCCCTCTGTTTCAAAAACAGGGGGATTTTTTATATTCAAAATCAAGAAAGGACGGTTTAACAGTCTATGAAAACAAAGTTTAAGAAGAACGGAAGGCGGATTCTGGCGGCTATCCTCTGCCTTGTTATGGCGGTTATGGCATTGCCGATGACCGCCTTTGCGTGGACAAGCGAGGAAGGCGTTAGCTGCACTTCCTCATTCGGGGACTACTATGTCGGCTCTGACGGAGGATACTATGTTCCCAGAGGTTGAGGTCTATCGCTATGTTACTGAGCAGATCTTTGACGCCTACCACTATCAGTTGGTAGAGAGCAAGCAGAAATTTATCAGCCAGATAATGACGAGTAAAAGCCCCGTCCGTTCTGCCGAAGATGTGGACGAGGTTGCGCTGTCCTTTGCCGAGGTCAAAATGCTTGCCACAGGCGATGAGCGTTTCAAGGAGAAAATGGACTTGGATATACAGGTATCAAAGCTGCGTGTACTCAAACAAAGCTATCTGTCCGAGCATTACGACCTTGAGGACAGGATACTCAAATTCTATCCGCAGACCATAAAGGAGTATGAGGAACGCATTGCGGGCTACGAAAGCGACACGGCACTTGCCGAGCAGCACAAGCCGCAGGGCGAGGATAAGTTCTGCCCGATGACCATAAAAGGCGTGACCTTTACCGAGAAAGCAGCCGCAGGCGAAATGCTCCTTGCCGTCTGCAAGGAAAACATTCTTGCCAATCCCGTGGAAATCGGCAGCTACCGTGGTTTCAGAATGGAGGTTTATTATGATACGCTCAACACCCATTACTGCCTAAACCTTTGCGGAAAAGCAAAACACAAGGTGGAGTTAGGCAGCGATGCGCTCGGCAATCTGACCCGAATTGAAAATGAGCTTGCGAAAATCCCTGTAAAACTGGAGGTCGCAAAGACAAAACGGACGGAAACCATCGAGCAGCTACAAACCGCAAAAGCAGAGGTTGAAAAGCCTTTTGCCTTTGAAGATGAGCTGCGGGAAAAGACGGAACGGCTGAACGCTCTCAATATCGAGCTTAATCTGAATGAGAAAGACCGTTCCATTATGGACACCGAGCCAGACCAGAGCGAGGAACAACCCGAAAGAAAATGTGCAAATCGGGAGAGATAATGCTGTTTGTATATTTGTAATGACCTTTTTGGGGCAGTATAATAGGTACAAGAAGTATTAAATCGGAGGTGAAAACCGTGCTTGATAATTTCAAATTTGAAACCTTTGTCGATGCGCACAGCAATATTTTCGAGGAGTATCTAAGCTCCGTTATATCCAATCTGCGAGAAACCAATCTCGAATACCGTTCCATAGAGGAAAAGATAGAGAGCCTTTACAGGCAGTATCCGAAAGTGATGGCGGTATTCGATACGGAGAAATCAAGCGATTTATCCGAGCAGGAATGTACGGCGCTGATAGAAATTCTGGAGCTTCGGGCGAGGCTCTGCGATATGCAGCAGGAAGCAATTTATTTCCGAGGCTGCTATGACAGCGTTGGCTATCTGAAAAAGGCAGGCATTTTATAACCGAAAACAGCGGCATTGGCGAAAAGCTGATGCCGCTTTTACATAAAAAATGAAAGTATAGGGACTGATGTTGTTTGTCATAATAGATTTTTTAATAATGGAATGGTATAATAAAGGAGTAAACCAAAGTACGAGGGAGAAATATTATGGAGCAAGTTGCAAAATGTAAATCTTTAATAGCTATTTTCAGAGATGACAAAATAATGTTAGATGGTCCACGTAAGGTTGGCTTTGATATAAATAAAGGCGAGAATTTTCATATTGATGTGGAACAATGCGGAATCAGAAAAATATCATTAACATCAGATGTGGATGTTTCTGTATTTGATTTATATGCAATGTTTTCATACGTTGAAAGGTTGTTAATGTTGCTTGATGGGGTGTTTATTTCTTTATCAGAAATTCAATTAACTATGTCTGACACCACTGACGAAAGGGTATTACATTTATGTGAAAAGCATTTTATGAAGATGCGTTTATCTTGTTTTGTGTCTGCTGATTTTTGTAGCTACGATGTAGAGAAAATGCTTGGATTTGACTCTATCATTACAGCGGATTTGCTTTGTAAATGGGAAAATTTGCTTGATGAATTAGATATGGCACATCAAATGTATCTCTATTCTTTAAGTAATAGCGGACTGACGGTAGATATTAAGTGTGCATTTTTGATTGAGTTAGCAGAACCACTTGTTGAAATCGTAAAAAAGCACACTAATTTTTATGCTTCATTAACACCAGGGACTCGTAGAACATCTCTTAAAAACTGTTTGGATGCTTTGATAACGAAATATGGTGTAGATATTTTTGAAAGGGAATTGTCAAACGACTATGAAAAGTTTTTATCAGCGTTGGTCAATAGCAGAGTTAGAATAATGCATATTAAGCGTGAACAGAAGGGCATATATTTTAATGGAGCGGAATCGGTTTTATATGCCTTGAAAATGAGCTTATTATATCGAAGAATAATGTTTGAGGTATTAGATATAGATGAAGTGAATTACAGAGATAACTTAAAAAAGTGCGTTTCAAGATTGGACATATGGAATGATACTTTGGATAATTTTTTGATAAAGTTATCTAAATAAAGCTTGATGTGAGCCTTATAAGGACAATGTGAGATAAAATGATGAATGGAGAAAATAAACGATGAAATGTATTTATTGTAATTCAGAAGCAGAACTAACATCATCTGACATTATAACTTATGCAATTACAGGAGCAAAGCTAACCAAATCATTTGTTTGTAAAACACATAATGCATTTACAAATGATAATTATGAGAAAAAATTTGTAGCTGATTTGGATTTTTTCAGAAATCATTTAGGTCTTACGACTCGTGATGGAAAACCAATTCAGTATAAGGCAGATATATCAGTTGATGGAACAGAGCTACACAATGTTAAAATCAGTAATAGAGAGTCTTTGTATGCACCTAAAGATGTTGTTGCAGGAACTGATGATAATGGAAACAAAATTTTAATGGCTCCAATGGAAAGAATAGAGAAAATAAGCAAAGGGAAAGCATCAACAGTTGATATAAGTGATGTTATTGTGCATAAAACCATTGAAGCAGATAGTTTTTTGGGTTTTTATGCAATTCATAGTATGGCAAAAATGGCATACGAGTGGTATTGCTATGTTAATAACATAGAGGAATTTAAGGAAGAATACTGTGAAATAGTAGATTATATCTTAGGCAATAAAGACGGGGATTTTGTTGATGTCATAATTGATGGAAATTATTATTTTGCAATGGATAAATTATCAGAAATAGGAACAAATGCTTTTTTTCAGTATGATGATGTTGACGGATATAGATATGTTGTGTTTGATTTCTGGAAGACGATTTCGTATAGAGTAAGAATTTGCAAATCTCCTAATGAGTGTTTTCACGATGTTCGTTCTTTGCTATTTGAACTATATTTGTATCATATGGACGGTAGCAAAACCCAGACAGCGTTTGGCGCTTTTTCTATTGACAGCAGTACAAAACCCAAATTCAACACAATTCAACCGCAAAATGTTACGATTGATATATGGAGGTCATTTGTAAAGCGAATAGAAAGAATAATGTCAACTATGGTTTTGTCTGTACATACTTTGAAAAGAGAAGTAGATGAACTTTCCTCTAAGTTAAAGAAGTATGATGCAGGAAAAATAGATGTAGCTCGGCTGTTAGGATTTGAAGAAAATAATGTTGTTACTACGATTGATATAATTAGCCAGTTGCACTTAAATAAAGACAAATATGATGTGACGAAATCATTTTATCAAAATTTGCCTATAATCTTAAATTTAGATAGCGATACCGTAGCAAGAACACAGGAAGATAAAATGGAATTTATAAAATCTTTAGTAGCAATGGATAAAGAAAACAAGTTGTCTGAATATATATGGAACGGAATAAGTGTGTTTAATGAGATATATGAGAATGAAATGAAGTTGACAATATAGCCCATTTTTACATAGCCGAGAGGTTTTCATTTAACGAAAGCCCCTCGGCTTTTTCTATTTCTGGAGGTGATTTTATCCATTGAGAACTAACCGACCCTATGTGCAGATTGACCCCGATGTGCTTGAACGGGTACGCCAGATTGACCTGTTATCCTGTTTGCGTGAATTTGAGCCGAGCAATCTCGTGCGTGTCGGCGGCAGCGTTTACTGCACCAGAGAACACGACAGCTTAAAGATTTCTAACGGCAAATGGTTTTGGTGGTCGAGAGGTTTCGGCGGTGTTTCCGCCCTTGACTATCTTATCAAGGTCAAGGATTACGGATTTGTCGAAGCCGTCGAAGCTCTGGCAGGGGGTGCGGTTGAATGGACGCCGCCGCAAACGCCGAAAAAAGACGAGCCGAAAGTTCTGCTATTGCCGCCGAAGCACAGGGATTGCAACCGAGTAATGCAGTATCTTTTCAGGCGTGGCATTGATTATCAGCTCATACAGGAGTGCATTGCAGACGGCACGATTTACGAAAGTGCCGATTATCACAACACCGTTTTTGTGGGCAAGGATAAAAGCGGAACGCCAAAGTATGCCGCCCTGCGCAGTACGCTCGGAATCCCCTTTAAGCAGGACGCTTCGGGAAGTGACAAGCGATATTCGTTCCGACTGCTTGCAAAAGAGCCGATAAACACGGTGCATTTATTTGAAGCTGCCGTTGATTTACTGTCCTATCTACAGCTTTTCGACCCGCAGGAGAGTCTATAAGTGGGTGGATTTGAATGTGAGCGTGTGGATATGAAATAGTTGGCGCTATGTATCGCTTGCGACACAGGCAGCTATCAAGAAGCACAACGCGTAAATCTAAATCAAAAGCTCCGTCCGGTTCTCCGGGCGGAGTTTTTTATTTAATTCAGTAAATACAATACCCGCCCAAAAATTAAAAAAATTTTTTGAAAAAAGTGTAACCTTTTTCATTTTCGCAGACTATATATGTAGGATAGTTGAGAACAAAAAATCTCTTTTTTCGCATGTTTTATCTATACTTTTGCATCGGCGGCTACATAGAACGCAATTTTGCATTATAATTTATCCCGAAAAGGCGGGCGTATGGCAAAATATATTGCCGCCTGTTCCGCATATTCGCGGCTTGAAAATGACAACCACCTCTCTACTCCTATGTAAGCGCAGCGGCAGAGGACATACCCTCTGCCCGCTGTGCGACATTACGGAGCGGGAGATAAATACATAAAAACAAAAGCAGGTTAGAGAAAATTTTTTATATGTGCAATTTTAAAGTAAAGGACGTGATTCCGATGGGCTAAGAAACTTTTGGCGGAACAAAAATCAATCGTGCGGTACATGAAAAAATAATTTGGAGGAAACGAAAATGAATCCGTTGAATATGAACCCGTTTGAGCAGGCATTTTGGCTGGTCATTTTTTCGGGCATATGGGCACTCGGCTTTTGCGGAATGACAGTCATCGGAGTATTAGGCAAAATAATCGAGTGGTTCGCCTAACAAAAACTGTGCAATCAAATTTCCGGGCGACCCGGAATATAACAACAAGCTTTAGCATTGGGCTCGGTGCGCGCTGCGAGGTGCGAAGCATCGCACCGACCGAAAGAGAGAAAATAAAATTTTGAGAAGATGCAAATGACAATCGGCGACGGTTCAGGGCTATAATATCTTCTCTGTTGCGAACCGATGATTCTTCTGACGTTTTTCGGAAGTATCGGACAGGAAATGATATATAAATAATGGACTTGCTGTAATTCAGATGCCGAAAGCTCCGTCCGATTGTTCGGGCGGAGTTTTTATATACGGCAAACTTGCGCGCCCGTCTGCGCAAAGTGTCAATTTTTGCGATTGTTATTGATAAGAGAATTATTTGCTGTTATACTTATAATCAAGGACAGAGATTGAAAAGAGTAAGGTGATAAATAGATGATACTTCCTTTAGATGAAATAGGGCAGTTTCCTATAAGCCTTATAATAATTGCAATTATCATAAACGGAATTTATAATCATTCGATATATAAATTTATTGTGACCTTTTTATTTGAGAAGGGTTTGACAAACCGACAAAAGCGTGCGTGGCGAAAAGAGAAATATTTCAAAAGAAAAACCATGCGCTACATAAGAGCGGCGATAAAGAGCCTTCCGGAGCAGAATTTTAGCCCCAATATCGAGAAGTATCATCTTGCGGATGTGGTTTCAATTGTTGTTTCTATAATAACTTTTGCGATAGTGAGCATGGCTTATTATCTTACAAGAGAAATTAACTGGGCTATTATAGTAACTTTCGCAATTCACGAAGCAACTACGATTGCGACGGCCATTTTTTATTCTTCGCATATAACATCGCGCGATAAAAAAGGACGATTTGTTGGTTTCTTTTGGGGGGAGTTTACATTTAAATAAAACTGAACAAATTAACGCTGGTTTGTCATAAAGCCGAGTGAAAAACCAGGAAACTTAAATTTAATTCAGTGTGCGTGAATGGCGTGGCGCTTCTAGCGGATCTTTTTAGAATCTATAGGAGTTGAAAATATGAAGAAAATGAGTGATTATGACAAAATAAGTCTAAAGGCATTGGGAATTGACTTTATCATATGGACTACAGCTTTTTTTATAACATGCTTGCTCAATAAATATGTAAATGGTTTGGCACAGTATATTGGGCACTATTTTTTGCCGAGTATATGCTTTCTTTCGGATGGAATTTCAGTATATAAGTTTAAAGGGGATTTTTTAAACAAGGAAAATTCTAAAGAGAGGGGATATTATACTCTAAAGACTAGAATGTATGGGTGCTTAGTATGCGGTTCAATATCTTTTTGCTGCATGGTTGTTGGCCTTATCAGGTATTTGGTTCATTTGTTGTGATGTAAGATACTTCTTTATATATTGAGTATCTTTATGGCAACAAAGTTGCTAGCATCATTGGATACATCCTCATATTGACAAAATAGTCATAAATATGAGGTGATATGCATAAAGACTGCGACATATTCCTATGACGCTATAGCAAAATTAAAAAGTGGCTACAGCGCGACAAAGGCTATAAGTGATGGGGTGATTTAATGAAAAAGGTATATAAATTGGTTCACAAAAGATTTATTGAATTTTACGCAGATACAAATGAAAAAGTATACTGCACAAAATTGCTGGGATTTTTTTCCTCTAAACAAAAGTGCAGGGATATAATCAATTGTTACTTGCAAAAACCGGGCTTTAAGGATTTCCCGAACGATTTTCAAGAAGAGATAGTGCATGCCGACACGGACGACTTTAACGGTTCAATAGGCGAATTTAAGGGGGCTGTGTTTTATTTGGCGCATGAATATTTTGACGGCGAGTATGACAATGTATCGGATCTTGGGTATTATTCAACCTATGAAAATGCAGAAAAAAGTCTGTCGGAGTATCGTGAGAATCCGGAATTTATTAACTACCCTGATGGGTTCTCCATTGACGAATATGAAATAGATAAGCCGGAATGGACTGAGGGATTCTTTACTTTTTAGTACGACTAAAACAAAAGGCGCTTAAAATGCATGATTGAATTTAGGAAACTTGTATTCCCATGAAGACCTTGTAAACAATCAGCGTTTCCTGTATACTTATGATTTAACAGGCAGACTTGTTCGACAGAGCATTAACAAAGCTTTTAAAAATCGAAGAAGACAATCGTTTAAAGGCGAGGCCGCGAAGGCGATAAAGTATTACTCCAAGAGCACCGCTGCGTATAGAAAGGCAGTAAAAAATTATATTTCATGATGAATTGAACTTTAAAGAGATTGCTAAAAGAGCTGGAAATCGATTTTTTAAATGGTTAGGATGGTGATAGTAGGTGGCTATTCTCATTGACAGAATAGAGACACTCCCTATAGAGGCTATAATACTTGCGATTATCGTAAATGAACTTTGTTGTCATTCTATATATAAATTTGCCGTAATGTTTCTGTTTGAAAAAGGTATGACTAACCGCCAGAGGCGGGAGTGGCGAAAGGAACGATTCTTTAAAAGAAGAACCATGCGCTACATAAGAACGACGATAAAGAGTTTTCCCGAGCAGGATTTTAGCCCCAATATTGAGAAGTACCATCTGTTGGATGTGATATTTCTTGCTATTTCTATAATAGTTTTAGCGGTTGTAAGTATAACTTATTATTTTATCAGAGAAATCAATTGGGTTATTGTAGTGACATATCAAATCTTTGAAGCACTTACGGTGGCAACGGGCATTTTTTATTGTTCACATAGAACAGCGCGCGATAAAAAAGGACGATTTGTTGGTCTTTTTTGCGGCGAATGTACCTTAAAGTAGGGCTAAAACAATTGATCATATCTTAACCGTTGAATGTTGATTCTTAGACAGTTTTTTTGTAAGGAAATAACTGGGAGACTCCAACCACTTCCAGTTGTCCTTATCAAATACATTTGGAAATGCAGACTTGTTCGACAGAGCGTACTTAACGGCAGCAAGAAGAGCATCTATGCCGCCGAGTACGGATATGACATGAACAACGATGTGTCAAAGTTTACTTCATCGGCGGGTGGAGTGAGCATGACCGAAAGGTTTGATTACACGATAAGCTTATCGAAGCCTGCGCGCAGAAGAAAATATAAAGTACAAAACGCCGTCCTTTGTGGCGGCGTTTTCTGCGCTTGAAACGGAGGGAAAAATATATTATAATCTAATTGAATCTATAACCGGGAGGTCTTTGATGAACATACTCGTAACGCTTGACGCCAATTATATCCGGCCGCTGTCCGTGATGCTCCATTCGCTCGTTCGCGCGGACGACTGCCCGAAGTTCGATTTATACATAGCCCACTCGTCGCTGACCGACGAGAATATCGACAGCATATTCCGCGGCATCGACCGCAGCCGCTTCAATGTCCATTCCATCCGCCTCTCCCACGAGCTCAATGCCGACGCTCCGACGGAGGACAGGATAACCAAAGAGACATATTATCGGCTCACCGCGCACGAATTTCTGCCCGCAGAGCTCGACAGAATACTTTATATCGACCCGGATACGCTGATTCTCAACTCCATATCCGATCTCTATAACATGGATCTCGACTGCTTCTGCTTCGCCGGGGCGAGCCATACTTTCGGCGTGGTCGAGGATATCAATCATATTCGTTTGGGTATGCCTGAGGGCTCACGATATATCAATGCGGGCATACTTATGATGAACCTTGACGAGCTCAGGCGCAGCTACACGTCAAAGGAGCTTTTCGACTATATCGACAAGAACGCCGATAACCTGCCTCTCGGCGACCAGGATGTTATAAACGCGCTCTACTGCACCAAAACGCGCTATATCTCGCCGGAGATATATAACCTAGACGAAAAGACCGCGCTCCACAGCCTCAAGACCCACGAGTGGATAGAGAAGAACTGCTCTATTGTCCACTATAACGGCAAATACAAGCCGTGGAAAGAGGGCTATATCGGCACGCTCGCCTATCTTTGGCACAGGGAGGAAGAGAGCCTGCTCGACGATGCACAGAGAGAGCTTTGAGAGCGAGTGCCGCTTTGCACTTGTAAACTTTGCGGAATGTTGGTATAATTAGAATACTTTAAGAAATCAGGGAGGATACACAAGAATGGCATTTTGCACCAACTGCGGCTCAAAGATAGATGACGAGGCACGCTTCTGCCCCGACTGCGGCGCACCCGTTGTGCCCGGAGCGCCTAAGGCAGAGCCGTGGGAAGAGGAAAAGAAGGATTTCGGAACAAAAATCAATGAGCTCAATAACACGCCCGACACAACGTCCGAGTTCGACCAAAACGACATTCAGTCGAACAAGGTTATGGCAGTACTCGCTTATTTGGGAATACTCGTGCTTGTTCCGCTCTTTGCCGCAAGGGAATCGAGATATGCGCGCTTCCACACGAATCAGGGACTTGTCCTCGCGATAGCCCAGTTCGCATGGACGTTCGTTAGCAGAATAATAGTCAGCGCTGTCGGAGCCGTCAACGAAACCGTTTCTCTTATTATCGGCGGCGTGTGCAGCTTGGTTAGCATCGCGTTTGCGGTGCTTACGGTAATCGGAATCATCAATGCCGCCAAGGGCACTGCAAAGGAGCTGCCGATTATCGGAAAGATAACTATTCTCAAATAATGGAGATGTTTTTATGCAGACGATAGTTGCGGTTGTTTCAATCGTAGTGGAAAAAGAGGAGTCCGTCGAGCAGCTCAACGCGCTTCTGCACGATTTCGGCGAACACATAATCGGCAGAATGGGCATCCCTTACCGCGCAAAGGGCGTGAATATAGTTTCCGTCGCCCTCGACGCGCCGCTTGAGACTATCTCTTCGCTTGCCGAAAAGCTCGGAACCGTTCCGGGGCTCAGCGTGACTACCGCATATTCAAACGTAGTCAGCGAGGAATAAACGAGAGCTACGCACGGCATAGAACGCAAAAAGGTCATGGTTTACGGATCATGATCTTTTTTATTTACATTCGGCTTTTTAAATATTCACTCCTGTTGAAAAATCCCGACGAAAGTAATATAATTTTAAAAGACTCAACTGCGGAGGCGCTATATGAAACTTCTTATCGTTCGTCACGGAGACCCGGATTATTCGATAGACTCGTTGACTCCCAAGGGCTGGCACGAGGCAGAACTGATCAAAAACAGGCTGACGAAGCTCGATGTTGCGGCGTTCTACTGCTCGCCGCTCGGCAGGGCGAAGGACACTTCAAAAGCGACGCTCAACGCGCTCGGCAAAACGGCGGAGATATTCGACTGGCTGCGCGAGTTCGACGGCTATGTAATAGACCCGGAGAGCGGGGAGCACACCTATTCCTGGGACAGAACGCCTGCGTTTCTGAGCGAAAACGACGACTATTACGACAAGGACAAGTGGATATCAACTCCGTTTTACAGCAGCGGAGACGTGCCCGAAAAATACAAAGCCGTCTGCGACGGCATAGACGAGCTGCTTGCGCGCCACGGCTATATCCACGACGGCAAGATATACAGAGTCGAGCGAGAGAACAGCGACACCGTGGTGCTCTTCTGCCATTTCGGCGTGGAGTGCGTTCTGCTCTCGCATATTTTAAAGATATCGCCCGTTGTGCTCTGGCATAATTTCGTTGCACTGCCGACCTCGGTGACGACGCTGATAACCGAGGAACGCGAGCAGGGGAAAGCCGTTTTCAGATGCAACGCATTCGGTGATATCTCGCACCTCTATGCAGGAGATGAACCCGCGTCGTTCCAGGCGCGCTTCTGCGAGACCTATTCAAATTTTGACGAGAGACACTGAAAAATAAAAAATTACAGCACCGTTTCAATTTTCAGAAACGGTGCTGTCTTTTGTTTTACCGCACGGCTATTTTTTGTCAACAACCGCAATGTCCTTAATGCGCAGCTCGTTGCCTGTCACGAGATAGGTGTTGTCGCTGCCGCAGTGCGGGCATTTTTTTGCGTATTCCGTTGTCTTGTAGGTCTTTTTGCAGTCTTTGCAGTAGGAGACGCCCTCGAGAATAATCATTTCAAGCTCGGTATCCTGCATATATTCCGTCTTTTTCTTCGCCCATTCAAAGCAGTCCGAAAAATGCGACGGAACTATCGACGACACTTCGCCGACCTCAAGCGTGAGGCGGGTCACCTTGCTGACATTGTTTTCCTTGGCGAGCTCCTCCACCTGATCTATGACATGGAGAACTATGCCTAATTCATGCATGAAATCAATCCTTGTTCTGCTGAGCCTGCTTATAGGCCTTGCGCTTTTTCGCCATCTCCTTCGCCTCGTCCGAGCCTAAGTGACCCAGAATCTTGAAGGCGCGCTTGACGGAATATTTCAGAAGTCCGCCGACCTTGTCCTCGGCAACGCACATCTTCGAGCATTCCGGATGGTCGCGCACGAGGTGGATAGCGTCAAATTCGCACTTCGTCGTGCAGAGACCGCAGCCGATGCACTTGTTGTAGTCGACATATGATGCGCCGCATCCGAGGCAGCGCCCGGTCTCAATCTTGACCTGCTCTTCGGTCAGATCCAGATGCGCGTCCTTGAAGGACATCTTCGCGTCTATCGACTCGTCCATACCGGCCTCCTGACGGCCTGCCGTGTCATAGGACGGGAATTTGATATCGTCTTTGTTCAGCGGAGTGAAGCTGCGGCGGTCGCGTCCGATGGTCATGGAAGCGTCCGGGCGGGCGTGGCGGTGCAGGCTCTCTGCTGCCTCATGACCGGCGGCAATAGCGTCGATAACAAAGCGCGGACCTGTGTAAACATCGCCGCCGACGAAGATATCGGGATCCTCGGTCTGATAGGTGAACTTGTCTGCGACTGGATAGTTGCCGTGCCAGAAAGTGACCTTCGTGCCCTCAAGCAGGTTGCCCCACTCAATAGCCTGACCGATAGCGAAGACAATCTTGTCTGCCTTGACCTCGATAGTCTTGTTCTCGTCATATACGGGCGAGAAGCGCTTGGTCTCGGGGTCGATTGTGCGCACGCACTTCTTGAGCACGATGCCGGTGACCTTGCCGCTCTCGTCGACGAGGACTTCCTTGGGACCCCAGGAGGGATTGACCTTGATGTTCTCCTCTTCAGCTTCTGCGACTTCTTCGCGGCTCGCGGGCATCTCGTCGCGCGACTCAAGGCAGAACATGCTGACCTCGGAAGCTCCGAGACGATGAGCGTTTCTTGCGCAGTCGATAGCGACATTGCCGCCGCCGATGACAACTACGCTGCCATCGAATGTATCCTCACGGTGCTCGAAGCAGTGACGCAGATACTCAACAGCGATATGTGTGCCGGGTGCGTCGTCGTTCTTGACTCCGGGGCGTCTGCCGCCCTGGCAGCCGATGGCGATATAGAACGCCTTGTAGCCCTGCTCTTTAAGCTGAGCTATCGTGATATCCTTGCCGACCTCAACGCCGCACTTGATTTCGGCGCCGAGCTCTTTGATAATATCAATCTCTGCGGCGATAACATCCTTTTCAAGCTTGTAGCTGGGGATGCCGTATGTGAGCATACCGCCGGGGATCGGGTTCTTTTCGAAAACGGTGGGCTTGTAACCCATCTGTGCGAGATAGTATGCCGCGCTCAGGCCGGCAGGACCGCCGCCGATGATGGCAATCTTCTCGTCGAACGCGCCGTGGGTCGACTGAACGGTCTTTTCGGGCACGAATCTGTCCTCAGCGTTGAGGTCGAGATCGGCGACGAACTTCTTGACCGCATCTATCGAAACGGGAGCGTCAATCTTGCCGCGGGTGCACTCGGATTCGCATCTCTTGTTGCAGACGCGTCCGCAGACAGCCGGGAACGGGTTCTCGGTCTTTATCATCGCGAGAGCCTCGCGGTACTTGCCCTCGTGGGCGAGGCGCAGATAAGCCTGAACGGGCACGTGCGCGGGACATGCCGCCTTGCACGGAGCGGAGCCGCTGGCATATGTGTTGGACATACGCGCGGTGTCGCGGTAGTCCTCATCCCATGCATAGGGTCCCCAGATGTTGTTGTCCGGCAGGGGAGCATGAGGATATTTGACCTCGGAGCCGTCCTTGCGGCAGAGCTTCTGACCCATCTTGACAGCGCCCGCCGGGCAGGTCTCAACGCACTTGCCGCAGGCTACGCACTTCTCCTTCTCGACCTTTGCGGTGTAGGAGCTGCGCGAAAGATAGGGTGTATTGAACAGCAGAGAAGTACGCAGAGCGTTGCAGATCTTGACGTTGCAGTTGCAGATGTCGAAAATCTTGTTCTCGCCGTCGATGTTGGTTATCTGATGGACATAGCCGTTCTTCTCGGCAAGCTCGAGTATCTCGAGAGCGCGCTCTTTGGTTATGTAGTGAGCGCGTCCGGTCTCAACGGTGTAATCTGCCATGTCGCCGAGCTGGATGCACCAATCGTCAAAATCGTCGGTGCAGCCGTCGCCGAGCACTGCGCGCGAAGCGCGGCAGGAGCAGATACCTGCGGAGATGTGACCCTCGTATTTCTTGAGCCAGTATGAGATATGCTCAAGGTCTATCGACTTGCTCTCGGCGTCAATAGCTTTCTCGACCGGGATGACATGCATTCCGATTCCGTCGCCTCCGGGCGGGACCATCTGAGTGATGCCCGCAAGGGGGATGAAAGTCATGCGCTCGAAGAACGAGGCAACTGCGGGGTTCTTTGCGATCCTGTCGACCGAGGAGTTGAACAGCTCAGCGGAGCCGGGGACATAGAACGGCAGTCTGTAGCGTCTGATGCGCGGACGATCCTTGAGCTCGTGAGTGTGGTCATAGTTGTCGCCGTAGTCATACTCAAGGATGCCTATGTAAGACATCTCATCGAGTATCTTCTGCAGATCGATAGCTTCGTAGTCGCGGTTCATCTCGAGCAGCTGCTCAAAGGTGTAGTGCTGGCGGAGCTTCATCTTGTTGGCGATATCGCACATCTCGGGAGTCAGGACTTCTCTGAGTCCCCAATACTCCGGGTCGTCGGATGTCACTCCGGAGATTTTATGTCCCATAGCGTCGGTTATCTTTCTGCCGAGCTTGAGATAGCGTTCATCAGGGTTCTTGTCGCCCTGATATTTGCTGATTATTTTCTTATTTTGTTCCGGCATGATTTTACCTCTTCAATTAAAAGAATCTTCTTGCAAGGTCGCGGCTGTATTCAACGGTCTCTTCCATGTCGCCGAATGCCATAACCTCGCCTGCATAGTAGGTGTTGTCCTTACCCTGCATAGCTTCGACCTTCTCATACCAGCCGTCGGCGTAATCCTTGCTGCCGACATGCGGGAAATAATACCAGTCGTCGATACGCTCGATCTTGTCGACCTTCAGGCCGCACTTCTCCATGTCCGCAAGGGTAGTCTCTTTTGCTTCCTCAAACGGAACATCCTCCATACCCTCGTGGTTGCGCAGGGTGAATGTAACGAGCGGCTGATCGGTGACGCCGTCGGACCAGCGATGATAGAACACCATAAGATGTCCGCGGGTCTCGTTGGTCATGTTCTCGAAGAAATAGTAGGAGATGTCAGGCGCGTTGCCCTCTTCGGGACGGACAGCCATGGTGAAATACTCCTTGTGGACTATCTTGGAGAACAGCTCTTTCTCTTCCGGGCGGGGATCGCCGTAGCCGAGGAACAGCTCGAGCGGGGTGCAGATGATGAGCTTGTCGAACTCTTCGGTCTTGCCGTTTACGGTGACATAGACCTTGTCGTTTTCACGCTTGATGTTAGTGACTTCGGAGTTGAGCAGAGCGGGATGCTTCAGGTGGCTGTTGACGCCCTCCCAGATGCTCTGGGTGCCGTTGTACCAAGTCCACAGTTTGCCGGTGGAAAGGAACTGCTTGACGGTGAAGGCATCAAGATACTTGAGAACATAAGCCGCCGGGATCTCGTCGAAGTAGCCGTAGCCGAAGGAAGTGAACGGACCCTTCCAGACGAGCTCTGCGTCCTCGCAGTGGTTGAGCTTGAGGAACTCGGAGAAGGGCATCGAAAGATCCTTCAGGTTCGGGTTCTCGCCCTCGATGTGAGCAAGCTTCATCTCGGGAGACGGGCAGGGACCCTCATAACGACCCTCGGACACGCCTCTGTGACCGTTGACATCGTAGCCCTTGTACTTCGTCTCGAGAAGTTTCGAGAGCTTTCTCATCTTCATGATCTTCTTGAGCAGTGCGAGGGGAGAAGACTTCTGGGGCGTGCCGTCGACATTCATAAATCTTCTGCCCATAGGCGGTCCGTCGAGATGGGTCGTGCCGCCGAACTCTTCGCACTCGTGAACTGCGAAGTAAGTGTCGCAGCCCATGACCGCGCCCATTTCAATGGTGCGATCCTCCCATTTGCCCTGTGCGTTCTTGACCTTCATCATGGGCGAGAATGCCTTGCCGCCGACTTTGCCGGACTTCTCATAGATGACATAGTTGTCATAGCCCTTTTTCTCCAGGTACATAGCCATGCTCGTGCCTGCGGGGCCGCCGCCGATGATGCAGATGCGCTGATTCTTGTTTTCCATGGATAGATCTTCCTCTCCTTGATGGTTGGTGTAGCAATCTCCTTCCTTAAAACAGTGGGAAATTTGCTGCATCGGGTGTCTTTTTTAACATCAATGTCATTATATTACCTTGTTTTTGGTGAGTCAATAGCAAGAATGCACAAAAAAGTATTCTCTTATCGAATCGTGAACCGTCATTTTATAATTTTAATAATTGCTTCTTTTAAGTAATAATGAGCCCCGATAGTTGAAAAATATTTACTTCGGTGGTGATATATAGATGAAAACCGCGGAGGCGATAAAATGACAAATCAGGAAATAGCGCTGGAGATAACGAAGATATTGAAGCCCGATGTCGATCACTATACGCGCAACCACAACGGCGGCGACAGGTTCGAGACAAGAAAGCGCGTCTATGCCGAGACTTATCTTTATTTTCTCAACAAATTCAACGAGAACGACAAAGCCGAAGGCAAAACAGAGGAAGAATAAAAAGCAGGGTGCTCATAAAACAGCTTCAATCCCGGCAGGAATGTCTGCCGGGACTTTTTCTGCGTATATCGAAGCCGCATGATGCGATAAACGGAGCGGAAATGTTAGATTCACCGTAGAATCTATTTAAGGCTCACCTGCAAGGGGAGCTGGCTCGGCGTAAACCGAGACTGAGGGGTTGTTTCGCTTCGCTTATGGTCATGCGGTAGGGGCGGATATTATCCGCCCGCGAAATTTGAACCAATTTATTGAGACGAAACCTGCAGGGACAGCCCTTGCGGCTGTCCGCTATCGGCGATAGCGATACGAATTTATAGTAATTGCGGATTGTTGATAATTAGCTACTACCTTTGCGCCCCACAATAATCAAACGATATACACTTTCCGCGTTTCGGCATTTTCTTTTTATTTGAAAAAGAAAACGCCTGCAAAAGAAAAACAAACGAGCCGTTCCCGCTCGACACCCGCAACGCCGCGCCGCAGTACATAGCTCACGGCTCTCAATCGGCAGCTCGGCACATTCGCACGCAAACGCGCCGGAGCTTGAACGAGTGCGTGCTCGTGCGTCTTGCTTCGCAAGCCGTTCCCTCGCTCCTCTTAGTTGGCTTATCAAACACTGCGGCGCGGCTATTGAAAGCCTGACTGTAAAAGTCGGCTGGTCCTTTGCTTTTACTTCGTTATGGTTCAAGTAATAGACAAATTACAATTGTCAAACTGATAAAAAGGAGCCGTCATTTTTGACAGCTCCTTTTACATTATATATATTATATTATCTCTCGTCGGTCAGCGTTGCCGCCATGACAGCCTTTATCGTGTGCATACGGTTCTCCGCCTCGGCAAAAACAACGGACTGTGCGCTCTCGAACACCTCGTCAGTGACCTCCATTGAGTCGCGCCCGAACTTTTCGCCCATCTCCTTGCCTATCGTCGTTTTCATGTCGTGATAAGAGGGCAGGCAGTGCATGAACACGGCGTTCGGCGATGCCTTTGCCATGAGCTCGGAGTTGACTTGATAGGGCGCGAGATCGTTTATGCGCCCCTCCCAGACTTCGACAGGCTCGCCCATCGAGACCCACACGTCGGTGTATATCACATCGGCGTTTTTTACCGCCTCGTTGGGGCTTTCGCAGAATTTTATCTCAGCGCCGGTCTGCGCGGCAATCTCCATGCAGGTGTCAATAAGCGCCTTGTCGGGGAAATATTTCTTCGGCGCGCAGGCGGTGAAGTTCATGCCCATCTTCGCACAGCCGACCATGAGCGAATTGCCCATGTTGTATCTGGCGTCGCCCATGTAGACGAAGTTAATGCCTTTAAGACGCCCGAACTGCTCTTTTATCGTCAGAAAATCCGCGAGAATCTGCGTCGGGTGGAACTCGTTCGTCAGACCGTTCCAGACGGGGACGGTCGCATACTGCGCGAGCTCCTCGACTATCGACTGGCCGAAGCCGCGGTATTCAATGCCGTCATATATGCCCGAGAGCACGCGCGCCGTGTCGGCGATGCTCTCTTTTTTGCCTATCTGCGAGCCGGAGGGGTCGAGATAAGTCGTGCCCATGCCGAGGTCGCGCGCCGCGACTTCGAAGCTGCACCTTGTCCTCGTGCTCGTCTTTTCGAATATCAGCGCAACATTCTTGCCGTCGCATATTTTGTGCGGTATGCCCGCCTTCTTCTTCGCCTTGAGAGAGGCGGCGAAGTCGATAAGATATTCAATCTCTTCGGGAGTGAAATCCAAAAGCTTCAAAAAATCTCTGTCTTTGAATGTCATGTTCAAGCCTCCTTGTCTGCACAGACTTCTTTTATAACGCCGACTGCCTGTTCGAGCAGCTCCATGGGAATGTTGAGCGCCGGGAGCAGTCTGACCTTGTCTTTCGCTTTGATAACGAGAACGCCCTTTTTCATGCAGGTGTTTATGACCTCGGAGGCGTCCTTTTCGGTCTTTATGCCGATCATCAGCCCGAGTCCCGAGACTTCTTTTATACCCGGTGCACCGCTGAGCTCTGAAAATATATATTCCGACCTCTCGCGGACTCCGGCGAGAGTCTTTTCATCGAGCCTCGAAAGAATATTTATCGCGCCGGCGCAGCATATCGGGTTGCCGCCGAAAGTGGAACCGTGGGAGCCGGGGGTGAGAACATCCTTTGTCTTTTCGCTGAACAGTGTAGCGCCGAGCGGCAGACCGCCCGCGAGTCCCTTTGCGGTTGATACGATGTCGGGGAATATGCCGTAGTTCATGTAGCTGTAGAGCTTGCCGCTTCTGCCGTTGCCTGTCTGAACCTCGTCGCAGATGAGCAGAATGTCGCGCTCGCGGCAGATTCTTTCGAGCGATTGGAGATAGTCTTTGTCGAGCGGCATAACGCCGCCCTCGCCCTGAACGACTTCGAGCATGACTGCAGCGCAGCGATTCTCAAAGAGAACTTTTTCAATCTTCTCGATATCATTCGGCTCAACATAGATAAATCCCTCGGTCAGCGGCAGGAAATCTTTGTGGAACACATCCTGACCCGTTGCGGCGAGGGTGGTTATCGTCCTGCCGTGGAAGCTGTTTTTCAGTGTAACTATGTTGTAGCAGTCCGCGCCGTGCTTCTCTGCGGCGTATTTTCTCGCCGCTTTTATTGCACATTCGTTGGCCTCCGCGCCGGAGTTCGAGAAGAAAACTTTTTTCATGCCCGTGCGGTCGCAGAGCATCTGCGCGAGCTTCACGCAAGGCTCTGTGTAGTAGAGGTTCGACATGTGCTGAATTTTGCCCGCCTGCTCGGTTATTGCTTTTATCCATTCGTCGTCGGCTATGCCGAAGGTGTTGACCGCTATGCCCGAGGACAGATCGGTGTATATCTTCCCCGCGTCGTCCCAAACCACGGAGCCCTTGCCGCCCTCGATGGTCAGCGGGAACCTCGCATAAGTCCCGGCTATGTATTCCTTGTCCTGCTGCTGTAATATATCCATTATATCTCCTTTTTATGCCGTGAACATCGTGCCCATGCCTTCGTCTGTCAGCATTTCTATAAGTATCGAGTGCGGTATCCTGCCGTCAATAATGAAAACCCTGTGAACTCCCCATTTTATTGCGTTGATGCAGCATTCGGCTTTCGGAATCATGCCGCCGCCAATGATGCCGCTCTTTATGAGCGCGGGAACTTCGTCCGCCTTTATGACCGAGATGAGCGTGTCCGGGTCGTCCTTGTCCTGAAGAATGCCGCTGATATCTGTCATGGATATAAGGCTCTCCGCGTTGAGCGCGCCGGCTATCTTCGCCGCGGCGGTGTCCGCGTTTATGTTATAGACATTGCCCTCGCTGTCGCAGCCGACGGTCGAAACGATAGGGATATATCCCTTGTCGATAACGTCGAGTATCGGCTGGATATTTACATTTGTTATCTCGCCGACGAAGCCGAGCTTCTCGTCTTTCATCTTCGCTTCAATCATGTGGCCGTCTATTCCGGAGAGTCCCATCGCCTTGCCGCCCTTGTTTTCAACGAGGTTGACGAGGCTTTTGTTGACCTTTCCGGCGAGCACCATCTGCACTATATCGGCGGTCTCCTTGTCCGTGACGCGCAGACCGTTGACGAATTCACTCTTTTTGCCGGTCTTTTGGAGCATATCCGTTATCTCCGGGCCGCCGCCGTGAACCAGAACGACCTTTATGCCGATGAGCCAGAGCAGCACGATGTCGCGCATGACGGAATCTTTTAGCTTTTCGCTCGTCATCGCGTTGCCGCCGTATTTGACGACGACTATCTTGCCTGCGTAATCCTGTATATACGGCAGCGCGTGGACAAGAACCCTTGCGCGCTCCGCGTTTGAAATGTTCATATCTTTCCCTCCGTTTTTCGCAATCAGGTGCGGTAGTCTCCGTTTATCTTGACATAGTCATATGTCAGGTCGCAGCCCCACGCCGTTGAAGATGCGTCGCCGCTCTTTAAATCAATAAGAATATCTATCTCATTTTCGGAGAGTATCTCTTTTGCCTTTTCCTCCGAAAAATCAACTCCCGCGCCGTTTTCGCAGACGAGGATCGAGCCTTTATCTGACTTGAACCAAACGTCGATTTTGTTGACGTCAACATCCGCACCGCTGTAGCCGATGGCGCAGAGAACCCTGCCCCAGTTGGCGTCCGAACCGAACATGGCGGCTTTCGTCAGAGACGAGCAGACAACGCTCTTTGCAACAGTCTTGGCGGTCTCTTTATCTTTTGCGCCGCTGACCTTGCATTCGAGCAGCTTCGTCGCGCCCTCGCCGTCGGCGGCAATCCTGCGGCAGAGCCACACGGTTATAGTATTGAGGGCTTTCATGAATTCATTGAAGTCATCGCCCTCTTTACTGATCTCTTTGTTCCCGGCGAGCCCGTTTGCGAGCACTGTCACCATGTCGTTCGTCGAGGTGTCGCCGTCGATGCTTATCATATTGAAAGTCTCCGCGATGTCTGAAGACAGAGCTTTCTGGAGCATCTCACTGCTTATCGCGCAGTCGGTGGTTATGAAAACGAGCATCGTCGCCATGTTGGGATGAATCATGCCCGAGCCCTTGGCGATGCCGCCCATCTTGCATTCAACTCCGCCTATTTCGAAGCTGACGGCAATCTCTTTCGGAATCGTGTCGGTCGTCATTATCGCCTCCGCCGCCTGATCTGAGTGGTCGCCCAACCCCGCTTTCAGAGCGGGTATGCCGGAGGCTATCGGAGTGATGTTCAGCGGCTGACCGATAACGCCTGTCGAAGCGACGACGATGTCGGCGGGCTTTATTCCGAGCACGGACGCGAGCAGGTCGCTCGTGCGCTCGGCTATCTCAACGCCGTTCGCGTTGCAGGTGTTCGCGTTTCCGCTGTTGCATATGACCGCCTGCGCCTTGCCGTCTGCGATATGATTTTTCGTGACGACCAGCGGCGCGCCCTTGACGAGGTTAGTTGTATAGACAGCCGCCGCGTTGGCGGCTTTTTCGCTGTATATGAGCGCGAGATCGCGCTTCGTCCTGTTCTTGCGGATGCCGCAGTGAACGCCGGAAGCCTTGAATCCCTTTGCGGCGCAGACGCCGCCCGATATTATTTTCATTTTATTTTACCTCCTCAGATATCAAGTCCGAAAGCCTTGTCCTTGCCCATGACAAGGTTCAGATTTTCGAGCGCGGCGCCCGATGCGCCTTTGCCGAGATTGTCGTATACGGCGGTCAGCAGTATTCGCTCATCGTTGCCGTAGACCGATATTTTCATGCCGTCCGTGCCCGAGAGCGCGCCCGCGCACAGAAAGCCGCCGTTGTCCGATTTATCGCAGAAAGTCACGACGGGACCCTGATATTTCGCTCTGTAGATGTCGGCGATTTCGCTTGAAGAACAGCTTATCTGCTCCGCGAACAGCGGCACGGTGACCTGCATTCCGCTGTAAAAATCATCGACCACGGGGCAGAATATCGGGGCGTTTTCAATGCCGGTTATGCCTTTCATCTCTTTTAAGTGCTTGTGCTGCTGAGTCAGCCCGTACTGTCTGGGTGCGAAGAGCAGGGGAGATTTATCCTCGCTCTTGTATTCGGCAATCATCTTCTTGCCGCCGCCGCTGTAGCCGGTCAGAGAATAGCAGCTGAGCAGTGCATCATTTCCGAGCACGCCCGCCTCAACAAGCGGATAAACAAGCGCGATAAATCCGCCGGCGTGGCATCCGGGGACGGCGATGCGTTTGGAGTTCTTTATCTTATCTTCAAATTCTGCTGACAGCTCCGGGAAGCCGTAAGCCCAGCCCTCGCTCGTGCGGTGCGCCGTCGAGGTATCTATAATAACAGTGCCCGGATTTTCAACCAGTTCGACCGCCTCAACTGCGGCGGCGTCCGGCAGGCAAAGAAAAGCGACCTGTGCGCTGTTCAGCGCCTGCTTGCGGCTCTCGGTATCTTTTCTCTGCTCCTCGCTGAGCGTTATCAGCTCAACGTCGCTTCGCTTCATCAGTCTGTCTTTTATTATCAGCCCGGTCGTGCCGGCGCTGCCGTCGATAAATATTTTCATGGTGTCTCCCGCTTAATGCGCTTTCGGCGAACACGGCGTTTATAAAAACGATCCGATATTCGCCGACGGTGCAAAATTATTCAACTATTTGACTAATAATATACTACTATATGCATAAATATTCAAGTGCTTCAGCAAAATAAATTCAATTTTGTCAATCTGTACCATACCTTCGTCCGTTGGCAAACAGCTTTGTAAAAATTGACAAGAGAATAGGAGAGAGGGTGAATATAATAATGTATAGAAATTTTTGTGAGAGTAATATTTTACCTTGCTTAATTTTTCTATTCGTGATATTATGACAATTAAGTGGGGCTTTCGCGAAAAAAACAAGTACTGATATGAATAATTTATAAGGAGTTGCAAAACAATGGACAATCAGTTACAAACAACAGATTTTTCGCTGGAAAACATGATTACGGCGGCGGTGAAAATTCCCGGAGTTAAAGTCAGCCGCAGCGATTTCCTTGAGAGCATTTTCGCAAAGGAAAATGTAAACATTCAGGATGTTGTGAATTTGGGACCGATAGAAGCAAATGTTCCGCGCGAGAGGCTGTCGTATTTGGCAAATAAATTGATAATAAAGCGAACCAGTCAGTCATCGATAGCTTCATTTGCAGCAGGAATACCCGGGGGTCTTGCGATGGCGGCGACGATTCCTGCCGATATATTACAGTTCTTTGGTATGGCACTGAGACTGGCACAGGAACTCTCATACCTATATGGAGCACAGGATCTTTGGAAAGACGGCGAGATTGATGATGACAAAGTAAGATCTCAGCTTATTATGTACTGCGGAGTAATGTTCGGTGTATCCGGTGCAGTATCGGGGGTTAGAGTCCTTTCTGCACAGATAGCGAAAACAACTATGAGAAAATTGCCGCAAAAAGCTCTCACGAAAACTTTTTGGTATCCTATCGTAAAGCAGATTGGAAAAGCGATTGGTATAAGAGTTACAAAAACTACGGTTGCCAAGGGCGTTTCAAAAGCTATCCCGATTGTGGGAGGTGTGATTTCCGGCAGCCTGAATTTTGCGTCGATGATGCCTATGGCAAAAAGACTTTATGCGGCATTTGATAAAGCTTGCTTTGATTATAGCGAAGACGAGCTGGAGTCAGACCTTAACACTATTGAAAATGCAGTGGAATATATTGAGGTTGAGCCGACAAAATTGCAGCAGGAAACAGCGGTGGTCAAAGAAAAGCTTTCCAAGGGAATAAAAAGCGTGGGTGCCGGAATATCCGGTTTTATAAGCAAGAAAACAGTCCCGCAGCAGGAAGAAAAAGAGCAGGATACATACGAAGATAAGATTGAAACAGTAAAGAAAATGAAAGAGCTTCTTGATATCGGCGCGATAACTCAGGAAGAGTTTGATGCGAAGAAGAAAGAGCTTCTGGGGCTTTAATAGCAAAAACAGGATATCTCCTTGTCGGAGATATCCTGTTTAATTTTATTTCGCGAGGAATCTTGAAAGGAACTCCTGCGTCTTGGGATCCTGCGGATTCTCGAAGATATCCTTCGGGCTGCCCTGCTCGCAGATGAGTCCGTCCGCCATGAACACGACATTCGTTGAAACGTCGCGCGCAAACGCCATTTCGTGGGTGACGACTATCATCGTCAGGCCCTCTTTGGCGAGGTTGCGCATGACTTCGAGCACTTCGCCGACCATCTGGGGGTCGAGTGCGCTCGTCGGCTCGTCGAACAGCAGAACTTCGGGCTCCATCGCAAGCGCGCGGGCTATTGCGACGCGCTGCTTCTGACCGCCGGAGAGCTGGGAGGGCTTGGCGTTGATGTAGGGCGCCATGCCGACCTTTTCAAGATAATGCAGTGCGGAAGCCTTGGCTTCGGCTCTGGACTTCTTGAGAACCTTCGTCTGACCGATCATGCAGTTCTTGAGCGCGGTCATGTTGTTGAAAAGATTGAACGACTGGAACACCATGCCGACGTGCGAACGGTATGCGCTCGCGCCGCCTTTTATATTGTCGATGTTCGTGCCGTGATAGAGTATATCGCCGGAGGTCGGAGTCTCAAGGAGGTTTATGCAGCGGAGCAAAGTGGATTTGCCCGAGCCGGACGCGCCGATGATGCTCGTGACATCGCCGGGATTGACCGAAAAGTCAATGTCGCGCAGAACTTCGTGGCTGCCGAAGGTCTTTGAAAGATGATTTATCTGTAAAATAGGCTCTGACATTATCTTCCCTCCTTCTTTGACTTCTTGACATATGAGTACATTCCGCTGGTGTGGGCGAGAGTGTCGGTGGTCGAGAGATCGAAGTTCTCCGGACCGTCAAGCTTCTTCTCCCACAGTCTGAGGATAAGCGAGCAGATGACCGTCATTATCAGGTAGATAGTCAGCGTTATAACTGCCGACGGGAAGTAGACATACTTTGCGCCGACGATAGCCTTGTGAGCCGCGAAGAGCTCGGCGTAGCCGATAACGAACATGACGGAAGTATCCTTGATGTTGATTATGAGGTTGTTGCCTATCTGCGGGATGATATTGCGTATGGTCTGCGGAAGAATGACATAGAGCATGGTCTTGAAGTGGTTCATGCCTATGGACATTGCGCCCTCCGTCTGACCGACGTCTATCGACATTATACCGCCGCGGACGGTCTCTGCCATATATGCTCCGGTGTTGATGGAGACAACGAGATATGCCGCGAAAGTCGGTTCAAGGTTTATCGCGCCGTTCGAGAAGTAGGGCAGGGCGTAGAAGATGAATATCGCCTGGATTATCATCGGCGTGCCTCTGAAAACTTCGACGTAGATACGCACTATAGCCTTGACTATGCCGAGGATGACCCGCTTTACGATATTGTCTTTTTTGCCGCACGGAATAGTCTGGATTATTCCGCAGACAAGGCCGATGAGGCAGCCTATGATTGTCGCTATAACAGCGAGCTCTATTGTCTTGAGCGCACCGGTCAGATACTGCATTGAGCTATCGCTCCAGCACTGGACTATGTCGCTCCACAGCTCGGCAAGCTTGTTCATATCTTGTTATCTCCGTTCTGATTATTGTTAATTACTTTGAAAGGGGCTGAATCTTGGTAGCCTCGTTCATTATCTTGTTGAAGTCGTCTGCGGTCATGCCTGCAAGGGCGGAGTTGATCTTGTCCTTGAGCTCGGTGTTGCCCTTCTTGACAGAGATGCCGATGTTGATGTCGCCCTCGTCAACCTTGAAAGCATTTTCGGGGAGGTCGAGGATCTTCAGATCGCTGTAAGCGATGAGCGCGCCCTGAGCGGTGGGCATATCGGTGCAGATGAAGTCGACAGCGCCGGTCTCAAGAGCCATGAGCATCGAGGGAGCGGTCTCCTGTGCGGTCTGGATAAGAGCACCGTTTATCTGCGGAAGGCAGGTGGTATACCAAATGGTTCCGAGCTGGGAGGTGCACTTTGCACCTGCGAGGTCAGCAAGGGAGGTAGCGTTTGCATACTTGCTGTTCTGCTTTGTCATGCAGACGATGCTCGCATAGAGGTAGGGACCTGCGAAATCGACCTGCTGCATACGCTCTTCGGTCATCGACTGACCTGCGATAACGGCGTCAACCTTGCCGGTCTGGACTGCGGGAACAAGTGAATCCCAGTCAAGGCGGACAACTTCAAGCTTCCAGCCGTTTGCTTCGCATATCTTCTTAGCCATCATGATATCGTATCCGTTGGCGTAGTCGCTGGAATCCTTTATCGGGACAGCGCCGTTGGAATCATCGCTCTGAGTCCAGTTGTAGGGAGCGTATGCGCACTCCATGGCAACGGTCAGAACGCCGTCTTCAACGCCGGTCTTGGCACTTTCGGTTTTCGTGCCGCAGCCTGCAAATAATACTGCGCACATGGCGATAGCCAGAATGGCGGCCACAATTCTCTTCGTTCTGTTCATTAGTACCATCTCCTGGAAAAAATTAAATAAGCCTGCGACCCGAAGAGGTATCACAGGCTTTGTATATGCTGCTATATGTGCAGAAAAACCGATGATAGCGCTCCACATAAGTCATGTGACAGTCCGTCGCCTGTTCGGCGAGGGCCCAGCATTACCGCGGCGGCAACCGCGATAGAACTTCGGCGAACTTGCCTTTCCCCAGCTGCCGCTTGCCGGCGTTGCTGCTGGATACTCTTCTTGTTCGCATCCTCTATCAAGTGCTGTCTTAAATTGTTTGTATTATAGCATTGCATTTTCGGCGTGTCAACAGTTTGCAAACGATTTTGGCAAAAACGGCGGATTCAACAGCCTTTTGCCCGCGAACATCTTATTTATTGGTGATTGTGCAAGTAAATTTGCCTAAATTCAAAGGCAGGGAACGATTTTCACCGCGCCCTGCCGTAAAGAATCAGGCTTATTTTTTCAGATCGGAGTAGGTCTCTTTCTGCACGACGTCGTGCGCGCCGCCCTCAACAATGCTCGTTGCGGAGACAAGGGTCAGCTTCGCTTTCTGCTGCAGCTCGGGGATGGTGAGCGCGCCGCAGTTGCACATGGTGGACTTTACCTTGCTCAGCGAGAGCGTGACATTGTCCTTGAGGCTGCCGGCATAGGGAACATAGGAGTCAACGCCCTCCTCGAACGACAGCTTCTTGTCGCCGCCGAGGTCGTAGCGTTGCCAGTTCCTTGCGCGGTTGGAGCCCTCGCCCCAGTACTCTTTGTAGTAAGTGCCCTTGAGTGAAATCTTGTTTGTTGGGCTCTCGTCAAAGCGCGCGAAGTAGCGGCCAAGCATCAGGAAGTCCGCGCCCATTGCAAGCGCGAGGGTCATATGGTGGTCGTAGACGATGCCGCCGTCGGAGCAGACGGGGATATATACGCCCGTTCTCTCAAAATATTCGTCTCTTGCCTTGCAGACATCGATAAGAGCCGACGCCTGACCTCTGCCGATACCCTTTGTCTCGCGGGTGATGCATATCGAGCCGCCGCCGATGCCGACCTTTATGAAGTCCGCACCCGCCTCGGCGAGGAAGAGGAAGCCCTCTCTGTCAACTACGTTGCCCGCGCCGACCTTGACGCTGTCGCCGTAGTGCTCTCTGACCCATGCGAGTGTGCGGGACTGCCACTCCGAGAAGCCCTCGGAGGAGTCGATGCAGAGCACGTCTGCGCCCGCCTCGACAAGTGCGGGAACACGCTCTGCGTAATCTCTTGTATTGATGCCTGCGCCGACGACGTAGCGCTTGTCCGCGTCGAGGAGCTCGTTGGGGTTGTCCTTATGGGCATCGTAGTCTTTGCGGAAAACAAAATATCTGAGATTGCCCTCGGAATCGACTATGGGCAGGGAGTTGAGCTTGTTGTCCCAGATTATGTCGTTTGCTTCCTTGAGGGTGGTACTGTCGGGGGCGGTGACGAGCTTTTCGCGGGGAGTCATGAAAGATGAAACCTTTTCGTCTCCGGTCATGCGGCTGACGCGGTAGTCTCTGCTCGTGACTATGCCGACAAGCCTGCCGTTTGCCGAGCCGTCCTCGGTCACGGCGATAGTGGAATGGCCGTTTCTCTCCTTGAGCGCGATAACGTCGTTGAGAGTGGCGTCGGGAGTGATGTTCGAGTCGCTGATGACGAAGCCCGCCTTGAAATTCTTCGCTCTTGCGACCATTGCCGCCTCGTCCTCGATGCTCTGGGAGCCGAAGATGAACGATACGCCGCCTTCTTTTGCGAGCGCCACGGCGAGTCTCTCGCCGGAGACGGACTGCATAATGGCGGAAGTCAGCGGGATGTTGAGCGAAATCGCGGGCTCCTCACCCTTCTTGTACTTGACAAGGGGCGTCTTGAGCGACACATTCGCGGGCACGCACTCGCTCGACGAATAGCCGGGGACGAGCAGATACTCATTAAAGGTATGCGATACTTCGTTGAAATAATAAGCCATTTTATTACCTCCGATATTTATAGAAACTCCGCTCGGCAGAGCTTTTTCTCCGAGCGGAATTATTATCTCAGAACAGACCTGTTATTCTGCCGCTTTCGTCAACGTCGATTTTTTCTGCGGCGGGAACCTTCGGCAGTCCGGGCATGGTTAGAATGTCGCCGGTCAGAACAACGATGAATCCCGCACCCGCGGAGACCTTGACATTTTTTACCGTCACAGTAAAGTGCTCGGGCGCGCCGAGCTTTGTCGGGTCATCCGAAAAGCTGTACTGGGTCTTTGCTATGCATACGGGGCATTTGCTAAAACCGAGAGCTTCAAGCTGGGCTATCTGCTTTTTGGCATTGGGCATGACGGTTATTCCGTCGCCGCCGTAGACTTTTCTGACAACGGCTTCGATCTTCTCCTCGATCGAAAGCTCATCTTCGTAGGCGAAAGTGAAATCGCCCTTTTCCTCTTCGCACAGGCGGACTACTTCGCGCGCGAGCGCTTCGCCGCCCTTGCCGCCTTCAGCCCACACGGTGGAGAGCACGGTGTTGACCCCGAGCTCGCGGCATTTTGCGATGATGAAATCTATCTCGGCGTCGGTGTCGGTCGGGAATCTGTTGACCGCAACGACGCAGGGGAGTTTATAGACATTTTTGATGTTGGAAACATGGCGCAGGAGGTTCGGTATACCTCTTTCGAGCGCGCCGATATCTTCAACTGCAAGCTCCTTTTTGTCGAGCCCGCCGTGCATCTTGAGCGCGCGGACAGTGGCAACAACGACCACCGCGTCGGGCGCAAGTCCCGCCATGCGGCACTTTATATCGAGGAACTTTTCGGCACCGAGATCTGCGCCGAATCCCGCTTCGGTGACGGTATAATCGCCCATCTTGAGCGCCATCTTAGTCGCCATGACGGAGTTACAGCCGTGCGCTATGTTCGCAAACGGTCCGCCGTGGACGAATGCGGGCGTGCCCTCAAGGGTCTGGACAAGGTTGGGCTTCAGGGCGTCTTTCAAAAGCGCGGTCATCGCGCCGGCCGCCTTGAGCTCGCCGCAGGTCACGGGCTTGTCGTCGTAGGTGTAGCCGACGATCATGCGCGAGAGCCTCGCTTTGAGGTCGGTTATCGAGCTTGAAAGACAGAGCACAGCCATTATCTCGCTCGCGACGGTTATGTCAAATCCGTCCTCGCGGGGCATACCGTTCGCCTTGCCGCCCATGCCGTCGACGATAAATCGAAGCTGGCGGTCGTTCATGTCAACGCAGCGTTTCCATGTTATCTTGCGGACATCTATGCCCAGGGCGTTGCCCTGCTGAATGTGATTGTCGAGCATCGCGGCAAGCAGGTTGTTCGCCGCGCCTATCGCGTGGAAGTCGCCGGTGAAGTGGAGGTTGATATCCTCCATGGGAACCACCTGCGCATATCCGCCGCCGGCGGCTCCTCCCTTGACTCCGAAAACCGGGCCGAGGCTCGGCTCGCGCAGGGCGACCGTGACATCCTTGCCTATCCGGCGCAGTCCGTCTGCGAGGCCTATCGTCGTCGTGGTCTTGCCCTCGCCCGCGGGGGTCGGGGTTATGGCGGTGACAAGAATCAGCTTTCCGTTTTCCCGCTTCGTCTCCGAGAGCAGGGACAGGTCTATTTTCGCCTTGTAGTTTCCGTATTGCTCGATGTACTTTTCGTCAACATGGGCGCGCTTTGCGATAACGCCGATGTGCTCGGGTTTGCAGCGCTGCGCAATTTCAATGTCGGATAAATAGGCCATGCTCCATTCTCCTTGTCATCATTTAAAATATTTAACAGCTGCTTCAAACATACGAATATTATAATCTCCCGGGACATTTTTGTAAAGACCTTTTCCGATTCTTTCGCTGTGTCCCATTTTTCCGAAGACTCTGCCGTCGGGCGATGTGATGCCCTCGATAGCGCAGACGGAGTCGTTGGGGTTGAAGTGTATATCATTTGAAGCGTTGCCGTCAAGATCAACATACTGCGTGGCTATCTGTCCGTTCGCGGCGAGCTTGGCTATGAGCTCGTCGCTTGCGAGGAAACGGCCCTCGCCGTGCGAGATCGGCACGGAATATATGTCGCCGACCTGAGTCAGCGCGAGCCACGGCGATTTGTTCGAAGAAATGCGGGTGCGCACTATTCGCGACTGGTGGCGCGCGATGGTGTTGAAGGTGAGCGTCGGGCAATTTTCATCCGTGTCGATTATCTTGCCGTAGGGGACGAGTCCGAGCTTTATCAGCGCCTGGAAACCGTTGCAGATTCCGCACATGAGTCCGTCCCTGTTTTCAAGCAGGTCGGTGACGCCCTCTTTTATCGCGGCATTTCTGAAGAATGCCGTGATAAACTTTCCGCTGCCGTCCGGCTCGTCGCCGCCGGAGAAGCCGCCGGGGATAAATATCATCTGCGAGGAGCGAAGCTCGTCCGCGAATTTTTCGACGCTGCGGCTGATGCCGTCCGCGCTGAGGTTGTTTATAACAATTATCTCCGGCTCTGCGCCCGCGTCGCGGACTGCCTTTGCGCTGTCGTATTCGCAGTTCGTACCGGGGAACGCCGGGATGAGCACGCGCGGCTTTGCGACTTTTATTGTCGGGGTCTTGCGCTCAACAGTTTCATATGAGAAGTTCTCAGCACCCTTGCCGGCGTTTTTGATATTGCAGCTGTAGACGCTTTCGAGCTTGTTCTCATATATTCCGAGAAGCTTTGAAAGCGCGATGCTCTCGCCGTTAAGGCTGATGCAGCCGCTGTCGTTCGTGTGACCGAGAAGCGTGCCAGTTTCTTCTGCGCCGTCCGCAAGCTCGAGAATGAAGCCCGCGTAGCTGAGTCCGAATATCTTTTCGGGCGTGATATCTTTGCTGTATTCAAAGCCGATGCCGTTGCCGAATGCCATCTTCATGACCGCCTCCGCTATGCCGCCCATGCCGGGGGTGTAGCAGGCGACCGCCTTGCCCGAGCGAAGAAGCCCGGTAACTCGGGAGAACACATCTATTAGCGAGTCGGTCTTCGGCAGACCGTTTTCGTCTTTCTCCGGCGCGATGAAAACAACCTTGTGACCCGCCGATTTGAACTCTGGCGAGACTATTGAAGAGGTCTTTTCCGTTGTCACGGCGAACGAGACGAGGGTCGGAGGGACATCGAGATTTTCAAACGAGCCGCTCATCGAGTCCTTGCCGCCTATGGAGCCGATACCGAGCTCCATCTGCGCCTTGAATGCACCGAGAAGTGCCGCCAAAGGCTGACCCCAGCGCTTGCCGTCTCTGCCGGGGCGCTCAAAATATTCCTGGAATGTGAGATAAACATCCTTGAACTCTGCGCCCGAGGCGATGAGCTTGCAGACCGACTCTATAACCGCGAGGTATGCTCCGTGATACGGACTCTGCTCGGTTATAAACGGATTGTAGCCGAACGCCATGAGCGAGCAGTCGTCGGTGTGCTTCTTCTCGACGGATATTTTCTGCACCATCGCCTGAATGGGGGTCAGCTGATTCTTGCCGCCGAACGGCATGAGCACCGTGCCCGCGCCTATCGTTGAATCGAAGCGCTCGGAAAGGCCGCGCTTTGAGCAGATGTTTAAATCCGATGCAAGCGCCGAGTAGTTCTCCGCAAACGAGCCGGAGATTTCCTTCTCTTTGAGTGCGGGAGCCTCGGGGGTGATGTCTATATGCTTGTCGGCACCGTTGGAATTCAAAAATTCGCGGCTGATATCAACAATTTTCTTGCCGTTCCAGTTCATGACGAGCCTCGGCTCAGCCTGAACTTTTGCCACGGGCACTGCCTGGAGATTTTCTTTATTAGCCAGCGCGAGGAAAGCGTCAACATTGTGCGGCTCGACAACGACCGCCATGCGCTCCTGGCTCTCGCTTATCGCAAGCTCCGTGCCGTCAAGACCCTCGTATTTTTTCGGCACTGCGTTGAGGTCTATCTCAAGTCCGTCCGCAAGCTCGCCTATAGCAACCGATACGCCGCCCGCGCCGAAGTCGTTGCAGCGTTTTATCATCAGACAGGCTTCTTTGTTTCTGAAAAGTCTCTGAAGCTTTCTCTCCTCGGGAGCGTTGCCCTTCTGAACCTCCGCGCCGCAGCTCTCGAGCGATTCGACCGTGTGTGATTTTGAAGAACCTGTCGCTCCGCCGCAGCCGTCGCGTCCGGTCGAGCCGCCGAGCAGGATAACAATATCTCCGGGAGCGGGAACTTCGCGGCGCACATTCTCTGCGGGAGTCGCCGCGATGACTGCGCCTATCTCCATTCTCTTCGCCGCATAGCCGGGGTGATATATCTCGTCGACTATGCCCGTCGCGAGACCTATCTGGTTGCCGTATGACGAATAGCCCGCCGCCGCAGTCGTGACTATTTTCCTCTGCGGGAGCTTGCCCTTTATCGTCTCGTCAATGGGCTTGAGCGGGTCTGCCGCGCCGGTGACGCGCATCGCGCCGTAGACATACGAACGCCCCGAGAGCGGGTCGCGGATAGCGCCGCCGATGCAAGTCGCCGCGCCGCCGAAAGGCTCGATTTCTGTCGGATGGTTGTGCGTCTCGTTTTTAAAGAGCAGAAGCCACGGCTCGGTCACACCGTCAACCTCGACATCGATTTTCACCGTGCAGGCGTTTATCTCCTCGGATTCGTCGAGGCGGTCGAGCTTGCCGTGCTTCTTGAGATATTTGACCGCTATCGTCGCGAGATCCATCAGGCATATCGGCTTTGTGCGGCCTAATTCTTTTCTGACCGCAAGATATTCGTCGTATGCGCTCTGGAGCAGCTCGTCCTCGAATTTCACGCTGTCAATGACGGTCAAGAATGTCGTGTGGCGGCAGTGATCCGACCAGTAGGTGTCTATCATGCGAATCTCGGTTATCGTCGGGTCGCGGTGCTCGGATTTGAAATAATCCTGACAGAACGCAATGTCGTCCGCGTCCATGGCAAGACCGTATTTTTTGACGAAGTTCTCAAGCCCAGCTCTGTCGAGATTGATAAATCCGTCGAGAGTTCTGACTTCGGTCGGAATGTCGTATTTTACCGCGAGAGTCTCGGGCTTTTCGAGACTCGCCTCGCGCGCCTCGACGGGGTTGATGACATATTTCTTTATCTTTTGAGCGTCGGCGTCGGTTATGTCGCCGATGAGAATATATATTTTCGCCGTGCGTATCAGCGGGCGCTCGCCCTGCGAGATTATCTGTATGCACTGAGCTGCAGAGTCGGCGCGCTGGTCGAACTGACCGGGCAGGAATTCGACGGCAAAGCACTTGCCGTTTATCTCGATGCTGTCCGATACAATGTCGAGCTGGGGCTCGGAGAACACGGTGCGCTTCGCATAATCGAAGAGCTCGGGCGTGATATTCTCCGCATCGTAGCGGTTGATAACGCGCACATCGGTGAGATTCCTGATTCCGAGCAGGTCTCTTGCCTCGCCGAGCAGGACTTTAGCCTCCTGGGCGAGCTCCTTTTTCTTTTCGACGAATACTCTGTATACCATTTATTTTTCCTCCCTTGCGGCGAGCGCTTTCGCGCCGATGTCATGCCTGTAGAAGGCGTTTTCAAAATGAATTTTTTCTACCTTTTTATATGCCGAGGAGACAGCCTTTTCGAGCGTATCTTCGACCGCCGTAACTCCGAGAACTCTGCCGCCGCTTGTCACGAGCTTGCCGTTTTTCTCGGCGGCACCCGCGACATATACGCTGTCCTTTATCTCGTCTGGGATATCTATTTCATATCCCTTTTCGTATGCGACGGGATAGCCCTTTGAAGCCATGACCACGCAGCAGGCGTTTTTATCCGAAAACTCAACGGGTGTCTCGGCGAGCGTGCCGTCTGTTGTGGCTCTCATGACGGTGAGCAGGTCGCTTTTGAGCAAGGGGAGCACGACCTGAGTCTCCGGGTCGCCGAAGCGGCAGTTATATTCAATGACTTTAGGACCGTTTTCGGTCAGCATGAGTCCGAAATAAAGGCAGCCTTTGAAGGTTCTGCCCTCCGCGTTCATCGCGTTTACCGTCGGCAGGAATATCTCTTTCATGCACCTGTCGGCAATCTCTTTTGTGTAATACGGGTTTGGCGCAACGGTGCCCATGCCGCCGGTGTTGAGACCTTCGTCGTTGTCGAGCGCGCGCTTGTGATCCATGGACGATATCATGGGGACTACGGTCTTGCCGTCCGTGAACGAGAGCACCGACACCTCGGGACCCGTCAGAAATTCTTCGATAACGATGCTGTCTCCGCTCTTGCCGAATTTCTTGTCGCGCATGATTTCAACGACTGCTTCTTTCGCCTCGTCGCGCGTTGCGGCGATTATAACGCCCTTGCCGAGCGCGAGACCGTCCGCCTTTATAACGGTCGGAATGGGTGCTGAATCGAGATAGGCGAGCGCGTCCTCCGCGCTGTCAAAAACTTCGTACTGTGCGGTGGGTATGCCGTATTTTTTCATCAGGTTCTTTGAAAAAACCTTGCTGCCCTCGATTATCGCGGCGTTTTTGCGCGGACCGAAGCATGGAATGCCGAGGCTCTCGAGCCTATCGACGCAGCCGAGCACGAGCGGATCGTCCGGCGTGACAACGGCGTAGTCTATCTGATTGTTCTTTGCAAATTCCGCGATGCCGTCAATATCTGTAGCGCCTATGTTGACACATTCGGCGTCTGCGGCGATGCCGCCGTTTCCGGGCAGGGCGTATATCTTTTTAACTTCTGTATTTTCTCTGAGCTTTTTTATAACGGCGTGCTCTCTTCCGCCGGAACCTACTACAAGAATGTTCATTTTCAGTCCTCCGTCAATGGTGGAACAGGCGCATGCCGGTGAATGCCATGACCATGCCGTATTTGTCGCAGCACTCTATCACAAGGTCGTCGCGGATGGAGCCGCCGGGCTCTGCGATATATTTTACTCCGCTGCGCTTTGCTCTTTCGATGTTGTCGCTGAACGGGAAGAACGCGTCCGAGCCGAGCGATACGCCGTCAATTGAGGCGAGATATGCCTTGATTTCCTCGTCGGTCAGCGGCTCGGGGCGGGAGGTGAAATATTTCTGCCAGTTGCCCTCGGCGCAGACATCCTCTTCGTTTTTGTTGATGTAGCCGTCAATGACATTGTCCCTGTCGGGGCGGCCTATCGAATCCTTGAACGGGAGGTTCAGGACTTTTTCGTGCTGGCGCAGGAACCAGGTGTCTGCCTTTGTGCCTGCGAGGCGGGTGCAGTGTATTCTCGACTGCTGACCAGCGCCGACGCCGATAGCCTGCCCGTCAACCGCGTAGCACACGGAGTTTGACTGAGTATATTTGAGCGTGATGAGCGAGATTATGAGGTCGCGCGCCGCGCTGTCGGGGAGATTTTTGTTTTCGGTGACTATATTCGAGAGCAGCTCTCTGTTTATCTTGAAATTGTTTCTGCCCTGTTCAAAGGTTATACCGTAGACCTGCTTGCGCTCCGTCTCCTCGGGAACGTAGTCGGGGTCGATTTTCACTATATTGTAGTTGCCCTTGCGCTTGGATTTGAGAATCTCGAGAGCCTCGGGCTCATATCCTGGGGCGATGATGCCGTCGGAGACCTCGCGCTTTATCATCTTCGCGGTAGTCACATCGCAGACATCGGAGAGGGCGACCCAGTCGCCGAACGAGCACATTCTGTCTGTGCCGCGTGCGCGCGCATAGGCGCAGGCGAGCGGGGAGTCGTCAAGGCCCTCTATGTCGTCAACAAAGCAGGCTTTTTTGAGCTTGTCGGAGAGCGGGATACCGACCGCCGCCGAGGTGGGGCTGACATGCTTAAAAGAAGTGACCGCCGGGAGACCGAGAGCCTCTTTGAGCTCCTTGACGAGCTGCCAAGAGTTGAAAGCGTCGAGAAAGTTTATGTATCCGGGTCTGCCGCAGAGTATTTCTATGGGCAGTTCGCCGCCGTCCGCCATATAGATGCGCGAGGGCTTCTGGTTGGGGTTGCAGCCGTATTTGAGCTCGAATTCTTTCATTTTTATTCTCCTTTTTAAGCGTTCTTGTTTATGAGCCTGCTGTCTTCCGCACCGGTCACGAGATTGGTGTATCTGACATAGAGCGAGATTTTGTTGTCTGCATCGAGTGCGTTCCAAAGCGACTGTGTGAACTCGTCGATATCGTTCGGGATAGCCACTCTCTCCGGCTCGCCCTGAAAGGTGGGAATGGGGTTGCCGTCGCAGACATAGGTGTGGATGAAATGACCGAGACCTGCGAGCGGGGAATAAGAGAATGTGTATCTGTTGCACGCACTGCCTGCGGCGTCCGCGCTCTTGAGAATACTCATCTCATATGTGAAATCTTTGTTTTCAAATGTCAGCATGCCGCTGATTCTGGGGGTGAAGTTCGGCGCGTCCGGCTCAAATTCGCGTGTCTCAAGTGCGCTCTTAAACGAGCCGCCGACTTTTAAAGCGTCGTTTATTGTATCCGTCTGATCGCCGTTTGTGACGATTATCTTGTTTTCGTAATTTCTGACTGCGGCGTAAATAATGAGACTCGGATCCTCTACTTTTGAAGCGTCGAACGGCTCGGTATAGAGCACTCCGCCGCGCTCGGTGAATATGCGGTTGCGGCTGTTTGCCGAGCGACCCATGATGAAATATGCGGTGCACGCCTTTGTGCCGTCGGCGCTCTTGCCGATGACGATGCCTCTTCCTACATAGGAGTTGCCCTCAATGAGCTTTGCTATGTCGTTGACTGCGTAAATATCCATTATTTTTCCTCCGCTTTTTTACGGACTATTTCGTCCGATATTTTTTCCGCCGCCGCCGGGAGTATCTTCCATTCGGCGAGCCGCATGACTCTTTTCTGGAGCGTTTCGGGCGTGTCGCCGTCCCTGACTTTGACCGCCTTCTGCATGATGATTTCGCCGCCGTCGGGTATCTCGTTGACGAAATGAACCGTTGCGCCCGTCACTTTGACTCCTTTTTTCAGCGCCGCTTCGTGGACTCGCAGCCCGTAGAAGCCCTCGCCGCAGAACGACGGGATGAGCGACGGGTGGACATTTATTATCCTGCGCTCATATCTGCGCGTGAAGTCCGCGCTCAGTATGCTCATGTAGCCCGCGAGGACTATCAGGTCTATATTATTTTCTTCGAGTATTTCAATTATTTTTTCTTCAACAGCCGCCTGACTGCCGAATTCTTTCTTGCTGACCGTGACGCTCTTGATTCCCGCTTTCGCCGCGCGTTCGAGCGCGTAGGCGTTCGGGTTGCTCGAAACGACCAGCTTTATCTCGCCGTGCTCGATTATTCCGCTTTTCTGCGCGTCGATAAGAGCCTGGAGATTCGTTCCGCCGCCGGAGACAAAAACGGCGATTTCAGCTTTGTTTGCTTTCATTTTTTCTCCCCTCCGATAAGAGTCAGTGCCGGCAGGAGCATTCCGCCGAGCGAGTTGCCGATAACAACAGCGAGCATGAACAGCGCGGCACTCAACGAGAAGATGCCAGATGCGCCGAAATAGAACATGTCGGCTATCGAATGTTCAAATCCGCTTAGAATAAACACCGGCACGCAGAAGAGAATACCCAAAACAGTGTTCTTCTCTTTGTATGTGCTCACCGCGAGATACATCAGTATTCCGCAGAAAAACGCGCGGACAAGGGTCTGCCAAAACGCTTGGGTGAGCTTACCGGAGCAAATTGCAGCTGCCGTCTCGCCGAGCTGCGGCATAGAGACCCGCACGAGCATGCCGAGAAGAAATGTCGTTATAAGATTGCCGATGAGTATAACCGCAAGAGCGGCAAAATCACTCTTCTTGTGGCTCTCGATTATATATCCGACCCTGCCGGTGTAGAGCGCATAGCCCTTGAGGCAGATGCAGAGCAGAGCCACCGAAAACAGCACCGCGCCGACATATCTGTTCTCACACGCGAGAAATACACAGCCGCCGATGGAAATCAACACACCTGCGCAGACAGAACTCAGAAAGTTTTTCAGCATATCTCGATTTTCTCCGCAGACGAGACTATCTCGCCTATGATATAGGGCTCTTCGCCCGAGGCTTTAAGAATGCTGAGCGCCTCGTCGGCGTCGTCCTTTGAAACGACTATGCTCATGCCCACACCCATGTTGAATGTGTTGAACATATCGCGCTCACAGATATCTCCCGCCTTTGCGATGAGATCAAATATCGGCAGAACTTTTACCGCCGAGCGGTCTATCTTCGCGCCGAGCGAGTCGGGGATGCTTCTCGGGATGTTTTCGTAGAAGCCGCCGCCCGTGATGTGGGATATGCCCTTGATTTTTATCTTTTCGAGCAGGGCGAGAACGGGCTTTACATATATCTTTGTCGGCGTGAGCAGAGTCTCGCCGATGCTCTTGCCGCCGAGCTCGTCAACGGGGAGGGTGAGATTGCGGTTTTCAACATCAAAAACTTTTCTCACGAGCGAGAAGCCGTTTGAATGAACGCCGCTTGAGGGGAGCGCGATTATAACATCGCCGGGGGTCATTGTTTTATTGTCAATAATTCTGTCCTTGTCGACAACGCCCGTGCAGTAGCCCGCGAGGTCGTATTCGTCTATCGGATAAAATCCGGGCATCTCCGCGGTCTCGCCGCCGATGAGCGCCGCGCCCGACTGAACGCAGCCCTCGCAGACGCCGCTGACAATGTCCGCTATCCTCTCGGGATAGTTCTTGCCACAGGCTATGTAATCGAGGAAGAACAGGGGCTTTGCGCCGCAGCAGATTATATCGTTGACGCACATAGCCACGCAGTCGATGCCGACGGTGTCGTGCTTGTCCATGAGAAAGGCTATCTTGAGTTTCGTGCCGACTCCGTCGGTGCCGCTGACGAGCACGGGCTTTGATATGCCCGTCAGGTCTAATTCGAACAGACCGCCGAAGCCGCCTACATCCGAGCATACGCCCGAGGTGAGCGTGCGCGCGATGTGCTTTTTCATAAGCTCCACTGCCTTGTATCCCGCGGTTATGTCAACGCCCGCGTCGGCGTATACATCGGACTTTGATATCTCGTTCATGTTTTAAACCTCCGAGTTGAGTTCTGCCGAAACGGCGGCGTCCTTTTCGAGGACTGCTTTGGCGTCGGCGGCGCGTTTTTCTTCAAGCTTCTTTGCAAGCTCCGGCTCGCTCAGCGCGAGTATCTGAGCCGAAAGCAAAGCGGCATTGGCGCCTCCGTTTATCGCAACAGTCGCAACGGGTATGCCGGAGGGCATCTGTACTGTTGAAAGGAGGGCGTCAATGCCGTCGAGGGTATTGGATTTGCAGGGTATGCCGATAACGGGCAGGGTGGTGTTCGCCGCAATGGCTCCGGCGAGATGCGCCGCCATGCCTGCTGCGGCTATAATGACCCCGAAGCCGTTTTCCTTTGCCGAGCGGGCAAAAGCCATGGCCTCGTCGGGCGTTCTGTGTGCCGAATAGACGTGCGCTTCAAACGGGATGCCGAGCGCGCGCAGGGTGTCTGTCGCTTTTCTGATGACGGGCAGGTCGCTGTCGCTGCCCATTACTATACCGACTTTCTTCATTTCATACCTCCTGAAAAAATCAAAAAGGGCACACTCCGAGAATGTATCTCAGGTGTGCCCAGACGGTCGGCTGAAAAAGAGTTTTTCTGTTCCCTTGCAGTGCTCTGCAATAATCCGTCAGTCGCAGAAAACTCATCTGTATTGTACCTAAAGTATACCAAATACAAGACCTTTCAGTCAAGGCGCATCGGAGAACTTTTTTACTTTCGCTCTTTGTCACAATAAATGCATCTGCACGCGCCGCCGTTTGCGTCAAAAGTCTTAAAAATGCCTCTGACATCCGGCTCGCATACGCTGATGCAGGCAGGGTTGTCGCAACGGTATTTGTCGTATATATACTGCGGCTCCTCCGCCTTTTCGGGCTGAACCTCGTTTGGTATGAGCCCGAGCAGCTTCATTATCAGCGCCATGCGCATGAACTTGCCGCACCGAGTCTGCTCAAAATACTTCGCGCGCGGGTCGGAGTCCACCTCGGGCGATATCTCGTTGACTCGCGGCAGTGGGTGCAGCACGCACATGTCGCTCTTTGCAAGGCTCATCTTCTCCTTGTCGAGGACATATATGCCGTTGAGACGCTGATACTCCGCGTCGTCCGTGAAACGCTCGCGCTGGATGCGGGTCATATAGAGTATGTCGAGCTTCGGCATCGCCTCTTCGAGCGAGCGGCACTCCTCGTATCGAAGCCCGCTTCCCTCGAGATAGTCGTCAATAACGAACTGCGGCAGGCGCAGCTCTTCGGGGGAGATGAGCACGAACTTTACATTCTTGTATCTCGTCATCGCGGCTATGAGCGAGTGGACGGTTCTGCCGTATTTCAGGTCGCCGCAGAGTCCTATTGTAAGATTGTCAAACGTATCCTTTTCGTGGTGAATGGTCAGCAGGTCGGCGAGCGTCTGCGTGGGATGAAAATGCCCGCCGTCGCCGGCATTTATCAGCGGCACCGCCGTGTGCATGGATGCAACTACCGGCGCGCCCTCTTTCGGGTGGCGCATGGCGATTATATCCGCGTAGCCGTTGACTACCTCTATCGTGTCGGCAATCGTCTCGCCTTTGACGGCGGAGCTTGAGTCCGCGCCGGAAAAGCCTATCACCTGACCGCCAAGCGAGAGCATCGCGCTCTCAAAGCTGAGTCTTGTGCGTGTCGAGGGCTCAAAGAACAGCGTGGCGAGAATTTTGTGACGGCAGACCTCGTTGTATTTTTCTGGCTGAGCCATGATGTCGTCTGCGACGGCTATCAGCTGGTCGATCTCCCCGGCGGAGAGGTCGAGGATGTTTATTATGCTCCTCATTTTGCACCACCAATCCAGCTCTCGTCCGAGGGGTTGTTGCGGAACGCTATAAGTCTGTTTACATCCTCGGGCTTTATATATCCCTCCTGAGCCGCGACTTCGGAGAGCACGTCGAGATTAGTAAGGCTCACATTCTTTACATCCGCCGCGGCGAGTCTCTCAAGCCCCTTTTTCATTCCGTAGGTGAAGATGCTGACTATTCCGAGCACCTCCGCACCCGCTTCGCGCAGAGCGTCGACGACTTCGATAACGCTGCCGCCCGTCGAGATAAGATCTTCGACCACGACGACTTTCTGACCCTTTTCGAGCTTGCCCTCGATGCGGTTCTGTCTGCCGTGATCCTTGTTGCCGGAGCGGACATAGCCCATCGGCAGCCCCATCAGATGCGCAGTTATCGCGGCGTGGGCGATGCCGGCGGTCGAAGTGCCCATGAGAACTTCAGCCTCCGGATAGTTTTCTTCGATGAGCTCCTTGAGCCCGGTTTCAACATCCGTGCGAACCTCGGGCGCCGTGAGCGTCAGGCGATTGTCGCAGTAGACGGGGCTCTTTATTCCGCTCGCCCATGTGAACGGCTTGTCAGGGCTGAGAAACACAGCCTGTATTTTAAGAAGATCTTTTGCGATTTTTCTGCTTGTCTCAGTCATTTTTCTTTTCTCCTTCAGTCAACAAATTCTTTTATGCATCTCTCGTATGCCGCGACGGGGTCGGGCGCTGCGGTTATCGGCCTGCCGACGACGATGTAGTCGGAGCCGATTTTCTTCGCCTGCTCGGGCGTCATGACTCGCTTTTGGTCGCCTATGTCGCCGTCCGCAAAGCGAACGCCGGGCGTGACGGTCAAAAACTTTTTGCCGCATATGTCGTGGACCTTCTGCGCCTCGAGCGGGGAGCAGACAACGCCGTCAAGTCCTGCGTTCTTCGCGGTCTCGGCGTAGTGCATGACTACCTTATCTATCGGCTCTTTTATCAGCAGATCGCGCTCCATTGCTTCCTGGTCGGTGGAGGTGAGCTGCGTTACGGCGATGAGCAGGGGACGCGTGCCGTCCGGGCGGGTAAGTCCCTCGAGAGCCGCCTCCATCATGCGCGATGTGCCCGCGGCGTGGAGGTTGCACATATCGACATCGAGCCTTGAGAGCACGGCCATGCTCTTTTTGACCGTGTTCGGGATATCGTGAAGCTTGAGGTCGAGGAAGATTTTGTGTCCGCGCGCCTTTATCTCGCGCACTATCTGCGGACCCTCGGCGTAGAACAGCTCCATGCCGATCTTGACGAACGGCTTTCTGCCCTCGAATTTGTCGAGAAAGTTCAGCGCGGTTTCCTTGTCTGCAAAGTCGCAGGCGATTATCACATCTTTACCCATTGTGTGCTCCTCCTATGATGTCCTTGAGTTCGTTTATATTATACTTGTCCGCAGCCGCGGGCAGGGCTTCGACTATTTTTTTGCATATGAACGGGTCAACGAGGTTTGCAGCGCCTATTTCGACCGCCGTCGCTCCGGCGAGCATCATCTCGATAACATCCTCGGCGGACGATACGCCGCCCATGCCGACTACCGGGATATTGACCGCCGACGAGACCTGGTAGACCATCCTCAGCGCCACAGGGAATATCGCGCTGCCGGAGAAGCCGCCCATCGTGTTCGCTATCACGGGCTTTTTTGTTCGCAGGTCTATCCTCATGCCGAGCAGGGTGTTTATGAGGCTTATTCCGTCCGCGCCCGCATCCTCGCAGGCTTTCGCGATGCTCACTATATCGGTGACGTTGGGCGAGAGCTTTATGATAACCGGCTTTTTCGTGACCGCCTTGACGGCTCTGGTGACCTCTGCCGCCGCACGGGGATCCGTGCCGAAGCTCATTCCGCCGCCGTGAACGTTCGGGCAGCTGACGTTGACCTCAAGCCAGCCGACCTGCTCCTGACTGTCGAGCCTTTCGCAGGTGTAGGCATATTCGTCGATCGAAAATCCGCTGACATTCGCCATGACTTTTTTGTTAAAGCATTTCTTGAGCCTCGGGAGCTCCTCGCTTATAACCTTGTCCACTCCGGGGTTCTGGAGCCCGACGGCGTTTATCATGCCGGCGGTGCACTCCGCTATTCTCGGTGTCGGATTGCCGAAGCGCGGCTCTTTCGTTGTGCCCTTGAACGAAAAAGTTCCGAGGCAGTTTATGTCATAGAGCTCAGCAAATTCGTATCCGTAGCCGAATGTGCCCGATGCCGGGATAACGGGATTGTCGAGCTCTTCGCCGCAAAGATTTACGCTCAGTCTGCCCATATTATCTCCTCGCTTTCCATTACGGGACCCTCTTTGCAGATCCTCTTGTTGCCCGTGAGCGTTTTGCATGAGCAGCCCATGCACGCGCCGAAGCCGCAGCCCATGCGCTCCTCGAAGCTGTATTGCCCGGGCGTTTTCATGATTTTGTGCATCGCGCGGAACATCGGCTCGGGTCCGCAGGTGTAGAAAAATGTGTATTGCATGTCTTTTATCACATCCGTGACAAATCCTTTTATGCCGTAGGTGCCGTCGGCGGTCGCAATGTGTACGTCCGCGCCGAGCGCACGAAATTCATTTTCATAGAACACATCGTCCTTTGAGTTGAAGCCGAGCACGACAGTGACTTTTTTGCCCTCGGCAACAAGCTTTTTGCAGAGCATATACATCGGCGGAACTCCGACTCCGCCGCCGACGAGCAGGGGACTGCCGCCGCTCTTTTTTGTGTTGTATCCGTTGCCCAGCCCCGTCAGCAGATCGAGTTCATCTCCTGCCGCCATACGGCTCATCTGCTCTGTGCCGTGGCCGACGGTTTTATATATTAGCGTCAGATTTTCTCCGACGCAGTCGCAGACCGATATCGGGCGGCGCAGGAAAAATCCGTCAAGCTTTATGTTCACGAACTGTCCCGGCGCGGTTATCGCCGAGGTGTCGCCCGCAAGAGTCATTTTAAATATGTCGCGCGCGATTTTTTCGTTTGAAGTTATCTTGAAAATACTCTGCTTCATGCTCTATCCTCCGCCTTGTAAACTACTTTTCCATTATGCACCGTCAGCAGACATCTGCCGAATACCTCACGCCCCGCGAACGGTGTGGCGCGCCCCATCGAAAGAAAATCTTCCGGGTCTATTTTATACGCTTCGCTTATATCAAACACCGCGAAGTCATTATTTGTGTCTATCCCGAAGCGCTCTTTCGGCTTGAAGCTCATCAGCTCAACGAGCCTGTCGAGCGTTATGATATTTTTCATCACAAGCTCTGTGTAGAGCACCGGAAACGCGGTTTCGAGCCCGACAACGCCCATGAGGCTCTTTTCGAGCCCGCGCCCCTTTTCCTCCGCGCTGTGCGGCGCGTGGTCGGTCGCTATCATGTCTATCGTGCCGTCTTTTATGCCCTCTATGAGAGCCTTTTTATCTTCACGGCTTCTCAGCGGCGGGTTCATCTTGAATCGCCCGTCCTCCTGCATGTCCTCGTCGCAGAGCACGAGATAGTGCGGCGCGGTCTCGCAGGTCACATTGACTCCGTGCGCCTTCGCCTGCCTTATCAGCTCAACGCTCTCCTTTGTCGAGATGTGGCAGACGTGATATGCGCAGCCCGTCTCCTCCGCAAGGCGCAGGTCGCGCTCGATTTGCTTGTATTCGCTCGCGCTCGAAATGCCCCTGTGTCCGTGCGATTTTGCGTATTCGCCGTCGTGTATGTATCCTCCGAAGAGCAGGGCGTTGTCCTCGCAGTGGGCGGCGATTATCTTGCCGAGACGCTTGGCGGCGGTCATCGCCTCTCTCATCATTTCGTCATTCTGAACGCCTTTTCCGTCGTCGGAGAACGCGCAGACTTTGTCGGACATAGCTTCCATGTCTGCGAGCTTTTCGCCTTTTTCGCCGACGGTTATCGCGCCGTAGGGCAGAACTTTTATCGCCGCGCCGCGCTTTATCGCGTCCAGCTGAACTTGCAGATGTTCCGCGCTGTCCGGCACGGGGTCGAGGTTCGGCATCGTGCAGACCGCCGTGTATCCTCCGTGCGCCGCGGCGGCAGAGCCGGAAGCAATGGTTTCTTTATAAGAAAAACCCGGCTCTCTGAAATGCACATGAACATCACAAAGACCGGGCACAATAATATATTTTTTTGAAATAACGGGCGAAAGACCTCCGTCGGCAAGGAACTTTTCCGCAAAGGCTCTTATTTTTTCGTATCTGCAAGCGAAGTCGTGCGTCATTTTTGCGTCTCCTTTAAAAATATAAAAGAAAAAGTCCTGCTGCCGCAAGACTGTGTATGCAAAGAACGCCGGAACATCAACGCCGACTATCCGTATTCATCACCAATCTTGCCGGCATCTCTGTACCGCTTAAAAATTGATTTGTTTTATTATACCAACAGCCGCCCGCTTTGTCAAGATGTCTGTTATAAATGAAGTAATTGTAAATTATTTTCGTTATGACATAGAAGCATTGACTTCGCGCCTATAATACATATATAATGGATAGAAAGCGGCAATCAGACGCTTAAAAAGGGAGGAGAAATTCAAAAATGAAATGGAACATCATCACCGATTCAAGCTGTGATATGTTCGGCTTTGACAAGGAGCATGAGAACATCGTGTTTTCTTCCGTGCCGTTCACTATCAGCGTAGGAGACGAAAACTTTGTTGATGACCGCAACCTCGATGTCGACGGAATGATCGACTCGATGGACGCCTGTGCAGAGGCGAGCCACACGGCGTGTCCGTCGCCGCATGCGTGGCAGGAGAAGTTCGAGCAGGAGGGCAATGTCATTGCCATCACTATTTCGAGCAAGCTCTCCGGCAGCTACAACAGCGCGTGCGCCGCAAAAGATATGGTGCTCGAAGAGCAGCCCGATAAGAAAATCGCCGTTATCGACTCGCGCTCCGCGGGTTCGGAGCTTGTTCTGCTCGTCAAAAAAATCTGCGAGCTTATCGAGTCCGGCGCGGACTTTGAGACTGTCGTTGAAAAGGCGGAGCTTTATTCCCGCCACACCCATGTCGTATTCGCTCTCTCGTCCTTCAACAATCTCGTCAAGAACGGCCGCATGAGCAAAATCGTCGGCTTCGTCGCCAACAAGCTCGGCTTCTGGGGCATCGGTATCGGCAGCGAGCAGGGCACGATCGAGATAAAGCAGAAGATACGCGGCAGCAAGAAAGCGCTCGATGCGATAATCGAGGATATGAAAGAGCGCGGCTACAACTGCGGCAAAGTCGTCATCAGCCATTGCCGCAACGCGGAGTTCGCCGAGAGCGTCAAGTCGGCTATCCAGTCCGTCTGGGATAAGGCGGAGGTCAAGATAGTCCACGCGCGCGGACTTTGCAGCTATTACGCCGAAAAGGGCGGGCTGATAATCGGCTTCTGATTACTTAAGTCCCTTTGTGCCGCCCCTGAAAGGGGAGACGGCGCGACCGCAGGTCGTGACGGAGGGGTTGAACTTACCGCATAATAAAAAGGACTGCTCATCCGGGCAGTCCTTTTAGTATGTATCTTATTCTGCGCTTTCCTCTTCGGGCAGGTCGCTCGTGCAGTGCGGGCACTTGACCGCATTGATCGGAATCTCAGTGCAGCAGAACGGACAGACTTTCGTGGTCGCGGGAGCGGGCTCTTCGACTTTTTCGTGGATGAGCTTCGATTTTGCCGTCGCCATGAGCTTTATGACGAGGAAAATTGCGAGCGCGATTATCAGAAAATCGAGGATAGTCTGAATGAAGTTGCCATAGTTGAGCGTGGCGTATCCTGCCTCGGCAGCGAGGGCGGGGGTCGTGTACTTCGCGGGGTCAAATCCCGTGCGGTCGCCGAGAACGACGAACATATCCTTGAGGCTGCCGCCGCCTGTTATCAGACCGACGAGCGGCATGATGAGGTCGGAGACGAGCGAAGTGACTATCTTGCCGAACGCGCCGCCGACTACAACGCCGACCGCCATGTCAACGACATTCCCCTTTGAGATAAACGCCTTGAATTCTTCAACGAGTTTGATCTTTTTCATCTTTATACACCCCCTGTATATTTATATACCTTTATTATATATACGCCGCTTGCCCACGGCAAGAGTTTTTTGAAATTTTGGGAGGAGCTATGGCAGAAATATTTTATCATACCTTTGACCCTGTCTATGACAATCATTCGCGCGTGCTGGTACTCGGCTCGTTCCCGTCCGTGAAGTCGCGTGAGCAGGGATTTTATTACGGACACCCGCAGAACCGCTTCTGGAAAGTGCTCTCCGCCGTGTTTTCTTCGCCCGTGCCGCAGAGCATAGATGAGAAGAAAAAACTGCTGCTCGATAACGGTGTCGCGCTCTGGGATGTCGCACAGAGCTGCGAGATAAACGGTTCGAGCGACAGTAGCATGAAGAACGTCCGCCCGAACGATATATATACATTATTATACACTACCGGCATCGACCGAGTTTTCGCAAACGGCAAGACCGCCGCGCGGCTCTATGAAAGGTTCATCCTGCCGCAGACAAATGTCCCCATAACAGCCCTCCCGTCAACCAGCCCCGCCAATGCCGCATTCAGTCTTGACGATTTGTGCGAGCGGTGGCGAATTATTTGCACTTTGTAGGGCGCGGCGGCACAGAACGCAAGCTCGGAACAAAGCGAATTAAACAGCATGAATAGGAAATTCCCCCCTCTGCCCCCAATTTCGGACTTTCCAATCCTTGATTGAATATATCAATAAAGCAATTTTTGTGCAAAGTGCAAAAAATCGTTTTTGCAAAATAAACTGTTTCTAATCTATATATAAAATTTGAACTTTTGTGTTGACAAACAAAAGAGGCGCGAGTAAAATAAGGTTACAGTGTAATGGTATAGGTATGCGGAGAGGTGGCCTCTTTTCGCGGAAACCGATGCCGTTGCAGTTGCGGCAGCGCCTATGACGCCGCTGCGGAAAATAAAAGGGCAAGAAAAATTCACCGTACGCCATGCGTACAAGCCCGGTGCAAAAATCAAAAGAAAGGTGATAATTATGAAGACAAGAAAAGTCGGCAAGATAGTGTCGCTGCTCGTCGCCATAGTGCTCGTTGCAACGATCATGATTCCTGCCGCCAGCGTCCTCGCAGATTCGTCAGAATATGCCGGGGTTACTTGGACAGAGGTCGGCGATTTTGCATCACTGAAGCAAGCGTTTGATAATGCAAATAAGACTGGCGAGAAGACTTATATCCGTCTTACTTCGGACATAACTCTTCAGAGGCCTTATTTCAACAGCGATGAAATTACCGGCGGCAGCACCAACTGGGCCAAGATGTATCTCTATTCAACCACAAGAATAACAAAGATTGAAGAGAAACGGAGCGGCGATTGGGTTAGCGGTAAAAAGAAAACCCATGATTTCGCATGGCTTATGTCGCAGGCGAACTCCCCGTTTAACGTCAGCGATCCCAATGCATACTTCTACGGCTATACGGAGGACGAACTGAAAAACGGCTTCCTGGTTGATAAGGGAATGCAGGATTATGTCGGAATGGGCACGAAGGCCGGACAGGGAACCGGTTATGACGAGACGATAGGCTACGAATACAGCGAGCGTATGCTTACTGTTAATGAGAATGCCGATATCACCGTCGACCTCTACGGCAAGACCATGAAGGCCAGCGTCTATAATCCGTATGACAGCACTCCCCAGTACCAGATGAGCGCTATCAAGGTCAACAAGGGCGGCGCTTTGACCGTTGTGGACCTCTCCTCCGAGCAGACCGGTGCTATTTCCGGCGGTACTGGCAACGTGTATTATAAGGAAACTGTTTCTGCGGATAACAGCGAACATACCCGTAACGCAATGTTCAATGGAGATTGGACGGTAAGAGATACTACCGGCTGGGTAGGCTGGCTTTCAAGCACCGGTAAGTAAAATATCCAATATGAGTCGAAATCAACATGGGTTGAAAACGTTAAGGAATCCCGCGGCGGCGGTATCTATGTTGAAAACGGCGGCGTATTTACTCTTAAGAGCGGTAAAATAAGCGGAAACCAGGCATTTATGGAGCCCGGAAGAGGAATTTTTGCGTCCAACGTTGATTCCTATGCTAAGGGCGGCGGCGTTTACGTTGAGGCCGGCGGCGTGTTCAATATGTTCGGCGGCGAGGTTTCCAAGAATGCCACTCGCTCGTTCTTCAAGAACTGGAGCACTGGCAATGACAGAATTTATCACGCTTATTCCGAAGGCGGCGGCATTTACCTTGAGGGCTCTCAGGAAGAGACTGTGAACGGTGCTACCGTAACTGTCCCCGGCGCGGTCTTCAATATGACCGGCGGTAAGATAGCCGAAAATGCTACTTACGCTCAGGGCGGTACCAGCGCTTCCTCCAAATCCCGCGTAGCGCACGCGAACGGCGCGGGCATATATGTCGACACCGGCGCTGTCTGCAACATAAAGGGCGCCGACTCCGATTCGGCCTCCACCAATATCGAAATGATGAAGAGCTTCCCGCAGGTCGTTAACAATTCCTGCGGCGGCCAGATCGTTAAGGCCTCTTATACCACAAACTCCGCCATTGAAGTTAAGGGCGGCGGTATATATAATGACGGTACCGTCAACATAAAGAATGCTCTGATTGCCTCCAACGATTTCTCCGAGGCCAGACAGTCTGACACAAAGACGACAGTCCACACTATGCGTGACGAATACCTTCCCGAAGGCCAGAGAACAATAACCTATTCCGACGGTAAGACCGCGACTCTTCCCGGCACAGGCACTGACCTTGCGCTCTATGTTCTTGATTATTGGGAAGAGACCAGCAACGAGACCTACGGCGGCGGACAGAAGGGTATTAAGCAGCGTCCCAAGACCTATATTACCCGTCTTGATGACAGATTTACCGATAACCTTCAGCTTGCAACCGAGGAAGTTCCTCACGCAACAAGCGGTATTTTCGGCAGCGTTATCGTTAATGATAACATGAAGGTAACCTCCGACGGCGCAGGCGTTTGCGTCGGCGAAAACGGAAAGCTCGTTGTCGGTGAGCGTACATGGATTACCGATAACTATGACTTCCTCACCAACGGCCATATGGCGTTTAATTCGATCAGAAACTACAAGCGTTTCTGGGCGCAGAACAGAACGGTCGTCGATGACAGAGTTTACAAAACCGACGATACCAACGGAGCAGGTGCGACCTATACGGATCCCGCCGGCGGTTGGGTATATTACGGCACTACTAACTCAAACGTAAACGACGGCTATGCCTATTCGGATACCTCCGACGACGTTTATCTTCCCGACGGAGCTGTTATATACAAGGGCGGCTCGCTGTTCGAGTCCAAGATCGGCGTCAACTATTGGAATATGGTCAATGCCGACGGTTCTGCCGTTGAGGCTGAAAGAGGCCTCGGCCAGGCAGGCAGCCGTGCAGGCAACCGTGTTATTGTTGCAACAGGCAAGAACCTTGACGCCTCCTTCTGGGGTGATTCGGTAGCACAGCCCACAGCAAGAGATATTCAGTTCTTCTATGCAAACGATAACAATAAGAACTGGGAGAAGAGCAACTATACTCTGCCGGCATATTACACGGATGATATGGGCAGAACTATTTGCGACCTTCGCGCTACAAATTCAAACAACTGGAAAGACAGATACAGAGTTACCGCTATCTCTACATCTAACCCCGGTATCAAGAGAGATTCTTCTCCGTATGAGGGATATATAAACTACGATGTTGAGTATCCCGCAAGTCGTTGGGCGTCCGGTACACAGGGAGTCTATGCCGGATATGATATCGCAACCAACGGCGGTTATTGGACCTACTACAAGGATACCTCTTACAGAATAAGTGATCCCGACTGGACACCCGATAACTCGGACTTCCGTCCTAAAAACGGTGAGTTCATGAACTCTACCGTTAACTTCCCGCAACGCTCATATCAGCTTACTGCTGAAATGAAGACAATGAACAAGTCTTATCTCCAGGCTAAGTACATAGACTACAAGGTAGTTTATGATACCACAACCTTCGGTACCGAAGCAGCTCCCGTCCTTCGTTTCGGTAAGACTGACAGCGATACACGTAATATGTATGTCACCGTCAACTTCGACGAGGCGAATAAGCACTATTACGGTCTGTCGAACCAGCCTTCGTTCACCCTTAACGATTCGATTTCGACCAGCAACTTCACAACGTCGGTCAATCCGTTCCTGAACAACCTTGACCAGAATCTTACCAATTCGACTTTCACCTTCTACGGTGCCAACAAGCCTACGGGAACTATAGATATCGCAAAGGTCGTTCCGGACTATTCGGCATATGGCAAGATTGCGCAGCTCAACTATTTCCTGAACCTTTCTAACGTAGACAGACTGGCAACACAGACATCCATCTCAAAGGATTCCGCCAACAATGAGCTTACAGACCTTTACTTCAAGGGCTGGCAGTTCTATACCTCCTACGAGTACGGACCCGAGGTAGTCACTCTTGACAATAAGGTGGCGCGTCAGACAGTCAGCCTTGACGGCAGCACGCTCGATTATCGCGGATACTTTGCCGCAGATCTGAGCAAGATCTTCAACTCTAACGTCAACGCTCAGCCCTGCCCGTCCATGACAGCTCTTTGGTACAGCAAGGAAGAGCTCGCCGAGGCTCGTAAGAAGGTCTCCAACGTCATGTTCCAGACTGTCCAGCGTAAGAATGATGACGGCTCGAGTACCAACCTTCTTCGCTTTGTTGCTATCGCAGGCTCTCAGTATCCTGATTTCGACGAGATCGGCTTCGTCATCTCGACAACCAACGCCACTCCCACCATCGAGGGCGGTTATGACTTCGTTGTCAAGAGCAGGGTCTATGAGAAGCTCGGCGTCAACAGGGCTGCCGGCGCCGCAAAGACCTACTACGATGTTGACAAGCTTCTTGACGGAACTTATTCCGGCCACCAGAGCGTCACTGTCGAAGATGCAAAGTGGAGCTTCACCCCGGACAGCGAGTTTGCAGCTAATGTTACTACGGGTGCTACAGGCAAGGCAGGCTATAAGGATGCGGGTCTGTTCTACACTAACATCGTTATCACCGATGCTAATAAGGACACCGTTTACTTCGTAACTCCTTATGCTAAGATGGGCAACACCTACTATTACGGTGAGTCCCGTGCCGCCTGCTATACAGATGCTCCCACCGCTTGATGAAACCTGAGATTCTATAGGAGATGTGCACTATGAAAAATTATGAGAAACCTATCGCAGAAGTCCTCCTGTTTCGTCTTGCAGAAGTCAGAATGGTTCCGCGTATAAGCATTGGCGAAGGTACTGATGATAACTACGCCAAGAAGCACAACGGTTCCGGCGACTGGGACGGCGACAAGTGATTTTGCGCTTTCGCGGTTTATGAAAGGAGAAGAGTTCGCTATGAAAAAAACTCTCAAAGCTGTTATAGCTATGATACTTGTTCTGGCGCTCGGCTTTGCTGTTGCTGCCCCTGTCTTCGCAGCTTCCGCTTCAACCGTTGCCCAGTCGGCAAGCATTAAGGACTTCTTCAAGAAGATTGGAGATTCCATAAAGAAATTTTTTGAGAAGATCTTTAAGCCCACGCCCAAGCCCGACCCGCAGCCCGATGTCCCGTCTACGGACGGCTCGGTTGAGGCTGAGAGCGTCCCGATTGACGATTCTCAGGACAAGGGCAACACCATCGGCAAGAATGACGTTTACGCCAGCCCGCTGTGGTAAAAAGAATTGAGCAATTTTAGTATAAAAATTGCAGATTTACCGGTAGGTATCTCCTGCACGCACCCTCACCTTTCGGATGTGTGCAGTGAGTACCTCACCGATGAGGCTCCGCTGTTTTCGGTTGGGGCCGATGAAGAACACAAAGAGGAGCTCAGAAAGTTTTTTCTGGGCTCTTCTCAAGTGTTTTCTGATGCTTTTTTGGAGAGCGTCGCAGTGCAGGAAAAGGTCTGCGCCGCCGTTCTCGATTATGATGCCGCCGTCTTTCATGCCGCTCTTATTTCTTTTGACGGGCAGGGCGTAGCCTTTGCCGCGCCGAGCGGTACCGGCAAGACGACGCATATAAAACTCTGGCAGAGACTCTACGGCGACCGCGTTGAGATAATCAACGGCGACAAGCCGCTTTTCACTCTGCGCTCCGGTCGCTTCTTCGCGTCCGGTATGCCCTGGTGCGGAAAAGAAAACTGGGGCTGCAACAAAACCGTTCCGCTCAAGGCGATCTGCTTCATCGACCGCGCGGAACACAATTCGATTTCGCCGCTCGAGGACAATCGGGAGATAATGAGCCGCCTGTTTTTGCAGCTCGTCATGCCCGAGGAACACCGCCTCATGGTGAAATATCTTGATTTTGCAAATAAGCTGATAAATACCGTTCCGTTCTATCTTCTGCGCTGCAACATGGATTTATCTGCCGCGCAGACCGCGCACGACGGCATTTTCGGCATAGAATAAAGAGGTTGCTATGAAAGTTAAAGACGGTTTCTATCTGACCGCTATTGGCACTGATTTTGTGATAATCGCCAGCACTCCCGAGACAAAGAAGGAGTTCGACGGTATGCTTCGCCTGAACGAGACGGGCGCTTTCCTCTGGAAGAAGCTCGCCGACGGCGCGAGCGAGACGGAACTTGCCGATGCGCTTGCCGCCGAATACGGCGTTTCACGCGAGGTATCCGAAAAAGACACCGCCGATTTTCTTGACGTTATCCGCTCCGCCGGATTCATCGAGGAATAATATGGACGCTTCGATGTCTTACGAGACGCTTATCGCCGCCGCGGGCAGCGTCGTTATTGAGCCGCGCGGCATCAGTATGCTCCCTTTTCTGAAGGAGGGCAGAGATTCGGTGCGCCTTGTTAGTCCGACCGCCGCGCCGCGCAAATATGATATCGTACTCTACCGCGTGCGTGATGAATATGTGCTCCATCGAATCATCGGCTTTGACGGCGATAATTATATAATCTGCGGCGACAACTGCCGCGGCTGGGAGCGCGGACACGGGCGAGGGGATATAATAGCCGTCGTCGATGAGATATACAGAAACGGCAAGCCCGAGAAACCGCACTGCCTCAAAAATCAAATCTACGAGCGCCTCTGGTGCTCTTCAATGCTAAAAAGAATAGTTATGAAATTGAGAAAAAATAAACAAAACGCCGAGATTTAATCTAAAATCTTGGCGTTTTTTCTTTTATTATTCCAATTAGAAGAGATTTTTCTGTGTGCAGTCTATATAATACTATCAAGCCGTTTCAAAAACAGCAGCAAAAAAGATCCGCTGCCGGTTATTTTGCGGCGGCGGATCCTCTTCTATTTAAACAGTGTGCAGCCCGACTGACGGAACCGCTCAATCATTTCGTGTGCCTTTTCGACGCTCAGCCCGAAATGCTCGCACAGGCACTCTATGCACATACACTCATGAGCGCCGCGGTTGACCATCTTGCGGTGGAACCCGATGTCGTCATTGGTCAGCAGCTTTGAACATTTGATGCAGTATGTCATTTCTTCAGCTTGCAGATGAAGCAGGCGCAGTCATGAGCCTCAAGATGCATCTGCATGAACTCCTTCTTGACTCCGATGCACTCGCCCGTGAACGCGTCGGTCATCTCAAGTCCGTAGCCGGAGGCGGCAGATATGCCTATGTTCTCAAAATAGAACGGAACGCCGCACTTGCTCTCGCTGAAGTTGACGAAAAGAATGGCGATTTCATTGTTTGAAAGGAGCTTTGCAAAGACTATCTTGTCGTTCCAGCTCTTGGTTGCGACGAATGCCGGACGGGACTCCTCATCCTGATTGATTCTGATGAGTCTTTCATTCTTGACGAGATCAAGGCAGAAGTCGTTCATGCATCTCAGGTCGCCGCCGAGCATCAGCGGGGACGAGAACATGCACCAGAGCGCGAACTGTGTCTTGTAGTCAATGTCAGAGCAGCCGACCGAGCCGACATTTCCTCTGCCGTACATACCGACAGTGAGCATATCAATGTCGTTGAAACAGCCGGGAGCGGAATAAGCGAGGTTGTCGATTTGGCTTAGCGCAATATCGGCAAACGAACGGAAGCTGTCGTTTATATCGCCGGTCGAGCGATACATGTGCGCGCCCGCCGAGCGAATCCAGCGGCTGACTTCGTCGTTGCCCCAGTTGCAGGCGGAGAAGAGAATCTCGCGTCCGCAGGCTCTGAGAGCCATGCCCATTTTTCTGTAGAGCAGGGGACCGTTTGCACTGTCCGGCTTGTAGCAGAAGTCATATTTCAGGAAGTCTACACCGTATTCGGCAAAGGTCTCGGCGTCGAGATATTCATGGTCAAAGCTGCCCGGATAGTCGGCGCAGGTGCGTGTTCCGGCGCAGGAATACATGCCGAATTTGAGCCCCTTGCTGTGAACATAGTCGCTGACTGCCTTCATCCCGTTGGGGAACTTCTCCTCGTCGGGGACTATATTTCCCGTCTGCGGGTCGCGCTCTCGCTTGCTCCAGCAGTCGTCGATGACAAGATACTCATATCCGCAGTCACGCAGACCGAGCTCGACCATCTTGTCGGCGGTTTCTTTGATAAGCTGTTCGTTGATGTTTTCGCCGAATGTGTTCCAGGTGTTGAAACCCATAGGCGGAGTTTTTGAAAGCATTCGATCACTCCTAAATAGATTTTTTGTTCAACCTATATTAACATATATGGGTATCAAAGGCAACAAAAAAAACTGCCGCACCCGCAAAAGGTGCGACAGCTTTTTGTCGGTACATTAAGCAGCGCCGAAAATTTTGAGAATCAGCTGGAAGATAGCGTCAACTATCTGCTTGCTCAGTCCGTGTTCCTCAAGGAATCTGAGAATGTCGCCGACAAACTTCAGGAAAGCCTGAAAAAGCTCTGCCGCTTCCTGGCCGCCCGTCTGAAGCTTCGCAAAAAGCTCGACTATTTGGTGAATGAGCGTTGTGATGAATTCCATTATTTTTGCCTCCTTTTATTCTTGCGGGAATTAACAAAATATTAACATATTTTATCTGCAAAAGCAATAGCCAAATCGGAAAAAACACCGCTGTTCAAGCTCAATTTTTCGTTACTTTGCTCATGTATAAAAATATTTATATCGAAAAATATCAAAGCTTGTCAGCATAAAAGACAAAACAGACAGCGGTGAGGCTGTCTGTTCTGCCAAAAAGGAGTCAATTTTCAAAAAAGAAGTCAATCTTTGATAATTGTATTTGCGTGTCTTATTTAATAAGACCAAGGATAGCATCAAAGATAGCCTTGACGATAGCCTGTGCGTCGAAAGAAGCGCCGGCAAAACCAAGAATCTTTTCGATCATCTCAAAGATAGTTGCTAACATGTGCGATGTCCTCCCTTCTCCCTTAATAAGACAATTGCTTGTCTCCTTACGTTTAAATTATAACAGCAAATATTTTTGCTTGTCAAAAGGGAATTGAGAGTTTTTGTATATTTTTTAACGTATTTTGGCTATATTATAAACAGTTTGTAAATGAAATTTATAAATAATACAAGTTTATTCGCAGTATGTATATTTATGCATATTGTTAGTTAAAAAAAGAGAAAATAAAAGTAGGTGATTCATGATGTTTTTTTACAGGTTCCTTTATGTGTTCATCTGGCCGCTGTTCCGCCTCCTCTTTCATCCGAAGGTGAGAGGCAGGGAAAATATCCCGAAGAGCGGCGCGATTATCTTTGCGGGTAATCACAAGAGCAACCTCGACTGCGTTTTGCTGGCTACGTGCCTGTGGCGTCAGGTTCATTTTATGGCGAAGGATGAGCTGTTCCGTGGCGCCGCAGGCGGATTTTTCCGAGCCCTGGGCACAATTCCCGTCAACAGGCGCATCCGCGATGCCTCCGCCTTGAGCGAGGCTCAAAAGGTGCTTGACGCCGGCGGAATCATCGGCATCTTTCCGGAGGGCAGCTTCAACCGGACGAAGGAAACTGTCATGCCGTTTAAGCCCGGCGCCGCGAGAATGGCGGCAAGAAGCCACGCAGCGCTTGTCCCGTTTGCGATAAAGGGGAAATATACCGTAATCGGCAGGCGTGTGGAGATAGAGTTTTATCCGGCGATAGAAACGGCGGAAAGAGATGCCGCGTCAATAGGACACGAGCTCGAAAATACGGTGAGAGAGGGACTCGAAAATGGGAAAAGATAACGATAGGGGATTCAAAGTAATAACAGCGTTTATAAAGCCGGGCTTCAGACTGCGCTTTTCGCCTACAATTATAGGCGCTGAAAACATTCCGAAGGAGGGCGCGGTTGTAATCGCCGGAAATCATAAAAATATAAGCGATCAGTTTTTGGTGTTTTTAGCGACAAAGCGAGTTGTCAATTATATGGCCAAGCGCGAGTATTTTGACGGTGCGCTCGCCCCGCTTTTCAAATGGGCGGGGTGCATCCCCGTAAACCGTGACGGCTTCGACGCCGCCGCGGTCAGAAGAGCGATAAAAATTCTGAAAAGGGGCGGCGCCGTCGGAATCTTTCCGGAGGGCACGCGCAACAAAACGGACGCGCTCTTATTGCCGTTTAAGCCCGGCGCCGTTGCCATTGCCCAAAGAGGCGGCGCCGTAATAGTGCCGTTTGCGATAACCGGAGAGTACGAGAGAAAGGGCGGGCTGAAAATTGTTTTCGGCAAGGCTTTTTCGCCGGCGGATATGAGCCCGGAAGCGGCGACCGAAAAATTGTACAATGAGGTCAGAGATTTGCTAACCGCCCGGTAAATCGCCCGAAATCGAACAAAAAACGACTGTTTTAAAAAATTTTTTGTCATTTTGCATTGAATTTTTATTTCGTGCTTTCTTCAATTTGTTGTGGTTTTTCCGTTGACTTTTGGCATATATTGTGATACAATCCAATCGTAGGAGATTATACCCTGCGCGAATCGGCGCAAATCTTCAAAAAAATCGAACATTTGTGTTGACAAACCGAATATTTGTGCTATAATTAGAGACAGAAAGAACAAATGTTCCGATTTTTCCGTAAGGAGGAAGCAAAAATGACAAGTACATTCATAATTGTTTCGGTTCTCGAAGTTGCCGCTGTGGCTCTTATAATAACAGGCTTTGTGTTTGAGAAGAAGCTGATCAATTTTGAGGAGAAGTTTGAGACTGCTCTTGCCAAGAAGATCGCTCACTTCCTCTGCACCAACAAGTATACCAAGGCTCATTTTGTCAAAGAGAAGAAAACCGCTCAGCGCCGCAGTGCAGCCAAGACTGTGTTCGAGCCCGAGACCGTCTCTCCGACTCCCGGCAGAAAGGGCAACAGAGTTGCCTGATCTTTTTCGAAAATCGCATAAGTTTGACCGCCCTGCCATTTCGGCAAGGCGGTCGTTTTTACTTTAGCGGTCTTATGGAATGTCAGCAGCCACATCCGTTGTTGCAGCCACATCCGCAGTCCGAAGCTCTGGAGACGCCATTATTGCAGCCGCAGCCCGTGTCACAGAGCAGAAGGATGATGATAAGGAAAATGCACCAGTTGTTTGAGCAACCCATCGTTTTGCCTCCTCTTCAGTTACTAAGAAAGAGTGCCGCGGTTTTGACTCGAGCACCGCTTTCATCAACATATTATGAAGCGCCGCTTTTTGCGGTTACACTTTTTGAACTCAAACATAATTTTCTTTTCTCCGGCGTAAACTAATAAGAAACCGGAGGTGTTTTATATGCTGTTTGACAAGAACGGAGAAGTGGTGAGCTACGACGAGTCGGATATCTTCTGCGACGAATTTATGCGCGCGGATGAGCATATTGACCCGTCTTATTATATAAATTACGCTGGAGCGCAAAGCGGAAAATCAAAGAAAACACGAGATAGACTCAGTAAATCAAAGCATGAGCGAGATAATTAAAAATATTTTGCCCGATGGGTGATTTTTGACCTTTTCTGACTTTTGACCGGAGTTTGCATCAGGGTTATAATAAAGTCAAAGGTCAAAGAAAGTCAAAGATAAAAAGAGGTGACGGCAATGAGCCTTAGCAGTCAGATAACGGGCATGATACTCGAAATGCTCGGCAGCAGCGGAACCATCGAGATACAGCGCAACGAGCTTGCGCAGACGATAGGCTGCGTCCCGAGCCAGATAAACTATGTTATCGCGTCGCGTTTCACGCCGGAACAGGGCTATATTGTCGAGAGCCGCAGAGGCGGCGGAGGATATATCAGAATAAGGCGTGCGGCGATGGAGCCGGATCAGAAGGTCATGCACGCAGTCAACGCCGTAGGCGATAAGCTCGACGAGCGCACTGCCCGCGCACATCTCGCGGAGCTCGTCAGCACGGGTGTTATAGATAAACATGCCGCCATGCTGGTGCTCAGCGCCGTGTCAGACAATGCTCTGCGACCTGCCGCCGTCGGGGACAGGGACGCCGTCAGAGCGTCGGTATTCAAACAACTGCTGCTCGTTGAAATGGGCAGAAGCGGATAAAGGAGGAACACATATGCTTTGTCAGAACTGTGGAAAAAATGAAGCGACAACTCACATAAAGCAGGTCATAAACGGCGACACGGCTGAGCGCCATCTCTGCTCCGAATGTGCCGAGCATCTCGGCTACGGCGACGCGTTCTCGGGCTTCGGCTTCGATGTTGCCGGACTTTTCGGGAACTTCTTCGGCGATGCAGTCCATTCGCTCGGCGCGCCGAGAAAGGTGGTTCGCTGCCCGAAATGCGGCTCTTCGTTCAATGATATCGTCCGCGAGGGCAGAGTCGGCTGCGCGGAGTGCTACAAAGTTTTTTATAACGAGCTCAAGCCCTCGCTCCAGCGCATTCACGGTCAGATTCACCACAGCGGCAAGATAGCTTCGACCGCCGAGCCCGTCAGCGAGGAAGAGGCAAAAATCGACGAAAAAGAGGAACTCAAAAAGCAGATGAACGAGGCGGTTGCCGCGCAGAACTTTGAGCTTGCGGCGCAACTTCGCGACAGGATAAAAGAGCTTGAGGGAGGGAACGAAAATGAGTAAATGGTATGTCGACAAGGGCGAACAGGGCGATATAGTCCTGAGCACCCGCGTGCGTCTTGCGCGCAACTTAGAAGAGTTCCCGTTCCCGTGCCGCCTCGACACGGCGAGCAGAATAAAGGTCAACGAAAAAGTTCGTGACACCCTGCTCTCATGCGTGCCCGAGCTGGGGCTCCACTATGTCACAATGGATTCGCTCAGCCGCGAGCAGGCGATATCTCTCGCCGAGCGGCATCTGATAAGCCCGGAGTTCGCTTCCGTGCGCGAGGGCAGAGCGCTCATGCTCACTGAAGATGAGACGGTCGGCATCATGCTCTGTGAGGAGGATCATATCCGCGTCCAGGTCATGAAAGCGGGTCTCGCGCTCATGGACTGCTATGTCCTCGCAGATAAAATTGACTCCGCGCTCGATAAGAAGCTGAATTTCGCGTTTGACGAGAGTCTCGGCTATCTGACCCAGTGCCCGACGAATCTCGGCACAGCCATGCGCGCGTCCGTCATGCTGCATCTGCCCGCGCTCAGAAGAAGCGGTCAGCTCGCAGTCCTCAGCTCGACCATATCCAAGCTCGGTTTGACCCTTCGCGGCGCATACGGCGAGGGCAGGGAGTCGCGCGGCGATATCTATCAGCTGAGCAATCAGATAACCCTCGGCATAACCGAGCAGGCGGCGATAGAGAACCTCCAGTCGATAACCCGTCAGCTCGTCACCCAGGAGCGCGCGGCGGCGGAGCGTATGTGCGCCGATGTCGCGATGCAGGACAAAATATACAGAGCTCTCGGAATTTTGCAGAGCGCGCGTGTGCTGTCCTGCGATGAGATGATGGATCTTATATCCCTTGTGCGCCTCGGCTCGGCAAGGGGAATACTTGATATACCGATAGAAAAACTTAACGAACTGCTCGTCAATATGCAGCCCGCCACCATAAGCGCAGCGAACGGCAAGCATATCGACGCGCGGCAGAGGGACTGCCTCAGAGCGGACGCGGTGCGCGAGGCATTGTCCTAAAGTACCGCCGATAAACATATATAAAAACATATATCTTTCGATTCGGCGGCAATTTTCCGGCAATAATCTCTATTGTACGGTCCACCGCGGAAAGGAATGATGATATGTATAAGTTTACCGGCTTCACCCAGAAAGCCAACGACGTGCTCAACGCCGCCATTGAATATGCGGAGAATATGGGGCACACCTATATCGGCAGCGAGCATCTTCTGCTCGGTCTGCTGACCCAGAACGGCGGGATAGCCTATACCGTTCTGATAAACAAAAAGCTTACCGCCGGCAAGGTCGAGGACGCTGTCAGAAACAGCATCGGCTTTGGCGTGCCGACGGTGCTGACTCCGGGCGATTTCACGCCCAGATGCAAAAATATTATTGAGAGCGCAATGATTCAGGCGCGGGATATGGGTCATAACTATGTCGGCACGGAGCATCTGCTTATCGCCATGATAAAAGAGGGCTCGAGCGCGGCAACCGCCGTTATGACCCGCCTCGGCGTGTCACCGCAGGAGATTTTGCAGGAGCTTTTGAAAGCGTTCGGCTCGGCGTCGGGTAAAGATTCCGGAAAGCCGGAGACGGTCAAAAAGCCCGGCGGCAGAACGGATACCCCGACCCTCAATCAATATGGGCGCGACCTGACTTCGTTTGCTGCGGCGGGCAGAATTGACCCTGTTATCGGCAGGCAGAAGGAGATAGAGCGCGTCATTCAGATTCTCTCGCGCAGAACGAAGAACAACCCCTGTCTGATAGGTGAACCTGGAGTCGGCAAGACGGCAATCGCTGAGGGGCTCGCGCTGAAAATCGCCACGGGCGAAGTGCCCGAACTGCTCAAGGGCAAGCGCATAGTCTCGCTCGACCTCACGGGCATGGTTGCCGGTACAAAGTACAGGGGCGATTTCGAAGAGCGCGTCAAATCCGCTATTGAAGAAGTTTCAAAGGCGGGGGATGTCATTCTCTTTATAGACGAATTGCATACGCTTATAGGTGCAGGTTCGGCGGAGGGCGCGGTTGACGCCGCGAATATTTTGAAGCCCGCGCTTGCCCGCGGCGAGATGCAGGTCATCGGTGCAACCACGCTCGAAGAATACCGTAAGCATATCGAAAAGGATGCCGCGCTCGAGCGCCGCTTTCAGCCCGTCACGGTCGGCGAGCCGAGCGAGGACGAGGCGGTCGCGATACTCATGGGCATCCGCGACAAATACGAGGCGCACCATAAAGTCAGAATAACCGACGACGCGATAAAGGCGGCGGTGAAAATGTCGGTGCGCTATATCGGCGACAGATATCTGCCCGATAAGGCGATAGATTTAATAGACGAGGCAGCGTCGCGCGTCAGGCTCGGTGCATTCACAGCGCCGCCGGATCTCAAAGATATGGAGGACAGACTCCGCGCCCTCGCCGAAGAAAAAGATTCGGCGGTGAATTCTCAGGAGTTCGAGCACGCCGCGCAGATACGCGACGAGCAGAAGAAGCTGAGCGACGAACTCGAGCGCGCAAAGCACAGCTGGCGCGAGGAATCGAGCAAGAAAATAGGCGAAGTTACGGCGGATAATATAGCCGAAATAGTCTGCGCGTGGACTGGGATACCCGTCTCGCAGCTGACTCAGGCGGAGAGCGAACGCCTGCTTCATCTTGAAGATGAGCTGCACCGCAGAATAGTCGGCCAGGATGAGGCGGTCAGCGCGGTCGCGCGGGCAATAAGGCGCGGCAGAGTCGGGCTCAAAGACCCCAAACGCCCGACCGGTTCGTTTATTTTCCTCGGCCCTACAGGTGTAGGCAAAACGGAGCTTTGCAAAGCACTTGCCGACTCGCTTTTCGGCGACGAGAACGCGATGATAAGGCTCGATATGTCCGAATATATGGAGAAGCACACGGTTTCAAGGCTCGTCGGTTCGCCGCCCGGATATATCGGCTATGATGAGGGCGGTCAGCTGACCGAAAAAGTCCGCCGCAGACCGTACAGCGTCATTCTCTTTGATGAAATAGAAAAAGCGCATCCCGACGTTTTCAATATGCTGCTCCAGATACTTGATGACGGCATACTGACCGACTCGCAGGGACGCAGGGTCGATTTCAAGAACTGCATTATTATAATGACCTCGAATGTCGGCGCGAAGCTGATTTCGGGCAGCGGAAAGGCACTTGGCTTCTCTTCGGAGCGCGGCAATGTCCCGAGCTACGACCGCGTGCGCGAGCTTGTGATGAAAGAGCTCAAGAACACATTCAGACCGGAATTTTTGAACCGCGTTGACGATATAATCGTCTTCCACTCGCTCGAAAAGCAGGATATATCCGAAATTGCGCGCAGAATGCTCGAAACGCTCTCAAAGCGCGTGGCGCAGCTGGATATAACTTTAATTTTTGACGAATCGGCTGTTCAAAAGACGGCGGATGCGGGCTTTGACCCGGTCTACGGAGCGAGACCGCTCAAGCGTGTTATCCAGCAGCAGATCGAGGATAAGCTCTCGGAGCAGATGCTCGAGGGAAAAGTAACAACCGGCAAAAAGTATATCTGCAAAGCTGAAAACGGCGAATTTATTTTTGCGGAGCAGACTGAGCTCGAATCGGCTGAAAATGAATAAAAGTGCACCCGAAGGCGTCTTGCTTTCGGGTGCGTTTTTTGGACTCTTTTAACTTTTTACTCAGCCTCGGCTATGAATCTCTTGAGATTCTCAAGCCCGATTTCGATGCCCGTGAGCGTCTGCTCGATGCCCTCGAACTCGATGCTGACATATTTGTCGTAGCCCGCGCGCTTGAGTGTGCCTATGCACTGCGCCACGGGGATATTGCCGTGACCAATCACTGCGCCGCGCAGGTAGTTGCCGGCTCTGCTGCGGAAGAATCCGCGCCCGGGATCGGGCTCTGAGCCGCTCTTGATGTGAAAGTCCTTGGCGTGAACGTGCTTTGCGTATTTTGCGACTCTGCCGACCGCCTTGTCCGAAGGGTCATCGGCGCAGGCGAAGTTGCCCATGTCAACGAGCAGACCGAAGTTCGGGTTTGCAACCCCCGTGACGAGCTTTTCGACCCGGTCACTGTCCTGCGCAAAATAGCCGTGGTTCTCGACCATTGTAGATATGCCTTTCTCTGCGGCGTATTCGGTCACTCTGCGGCAGCCCTCGATGAGCGTGGGCAGAGCCTGATCGAAGCCGCAGTATGCGCTAAGGGGCGCGTTGTAGCCGCCTGTCGCATCGTGGCGCATACCCGACGCGCCGAGTATCTCCGCGATATCGACCTGCCTAAACAGGCGCTCACACTCCTCGTCGAGCGGGCGGCTGAGAAGCTCCGCGCCGATGGTGTAGTTGACTATCGTCAGGTTTCTCTTTTCGCTCTCGTCGCGCAGACGCTTGGCGTATTCCTCGACTGACATTCCGTCTTCGGGCATGAGGTCGATAAATTCAATTCCGTCGAAGCCCATCTCTTTGACCTTGCCTATGAGCTGAAGCTGGGTCAGCTCTCCGCTCGAAAGCATCGGCTGAAAGCTGTAGCTGCTGACGCAGGTTTTCATTTCATTCACCTCAGTCCATGTATCCTTTGAGGAAGTTTACGGCGTTGCCGATATCCTTTTCGGGGTCGTCGCCGACTTCGCGCTCTATCGTCAGGAAGCCCTTGTAGCCGATATCATTGAGCGCGGCGAGATATTCATCCCACTTGACGCTGCCCTCGCCGAGCGGCACTTCTTTAAACGAGCTCCTGTGACGAGCGGGTCTTTTTTTATGCCGTATACTATCTCGGGATCCCTGTAGAATATCTGAACGCCGTCCTTGGCGTGGGTGTGAACTATGTAGTCGCGCAGGTTATAGACCGCCTTTGCGGGGTCGTCGCCCGTGACCATAATAAGGTTAGCGGGGTCGAGGTTGACCGCGACGCCGGTCGAGCCGAGCGAGTCGAGGAACTTCTTGAGCGTTGCCGAAGTCTCGGGACCCGTCTCGATGGCGAAATGGGCGTCGAGGCTGTCCGCGAAGCGGGAGAGCTCGAAGCATGCCTCCTGCATGATTTTATATCTCTCGTGGCTGCTGTCCTCGGGCACAACGCCGATGTGGGTCGTGACGATATCCGTGCCGAGCTCCTTTGCAAGTTCGATTATCCTCTTTGACTTCTCGACTCTCCAGGGGTTCTCCTCTTTGTTGCCGAAGCCGCCGCCGAGATCGCCGCAGAGAGCGGAGATAACGAGTCCGTTGTCCTCAACGAGCCTGCGGAAATCCGCGCGCTTGAAGCCGACAAGCTCCTCGGGCGACATCTCGCCACTGGTGGCATAGACCTGGATGCCCTGCGCGCCGACCTTGGAGGCCTTTTTGACCGCCGTCGGGATATCCGTGCGGAAGCTGTCAATAATAACGCCTATTGGAAATTTCATGGTAGCACCGTCCTTAAAACGTATTTTTTACAAGGCAATGATAACAAATAAGTGGGGGATATTCAAGAGAAAAAAGCCTTTTCCCCGAATAAAATAAAAAACGGCTCGGCACGGGGAAATTCCCGAACCGAGCCATGATTTTTTATCAGCCGACGACTGACATAATAAAGACGATTATAACGATTATCGGCAGAACATATGTGAAATAAGGTCTTATCCAGCCGGGCATTTTTGCGCCCTTTTCGCCGCAGTTGACTTCGCCGATGTAGTTCTTCCAGCCCCAGCCGTATTTCCTGCTGCAGAAGAGAACATAGACGAGACTGCCGAGCGGGAGCAGGACGTTTGAAACGAGGAAGTCTTCGATATCCATGATGCCCTTGCCGGCTATCTGTATCTTTTCGAGCACATTGAAGCCGAGCACGCAGGGGAGGGAGAGCACGAGCATGAGCGCGATGTTTATCAGCGCCACTTTGCGGCGGCTGAGCTTCGTCAACTCAAGCCAGAAGGACATGATGTTTTCAAAAACGGCAATGACCGTCGAGAACGCTGCGAATATCATGAACACGAAGAACAGCGCACCGACTATGCGCCCGCCGGGCATGCTGTTGAAGATGCTCGAAAGCGTCGTGAACAGGAAGCTCGCGCCGACCGTGCCCGCGTCTGCGGTGACGCCGCCGTTATAGGTGAAGCATGCGGGGAAGATGATAACGCCGGACATGAGTGCAACGAAAGTGTCAAGCCCGACTATTGTCACAGCCTCGCCGAGGAGCCTGCGCTCCTTGCCGATGTAGCTGCCGAATATCGCTATAGAGCCGATACCGATGCTCAGAGTAAAGAACGCCTGCCCCATTGCGGACGAGATTACCGTCCATACGCCCGAATTTTCAAGGGACTTGAGCGAGGGGACGAGATAGAATTTCAGTCCCTCTGCGGCGTTCGAGAGCGTGCAGGAATAGATTGCGAGCCCCACCATGAGAAGCAGGAGAGCCACCATCATCCATTTTGTTATCCTCTCGACACCCTTTTGCAGACCGAACGAGCAGATGCTGAAGCAGACAAGAATGACTGCGAATGTGGCGCAGACCATGAGCACGGGGTTGCTTATCATCGTGCCGAACACCGCTCCGAGTTCTTCAGCGCTCTTGTACGCGAGGATCGAGCCGTCCGCATACTTTATAAAGTATATCAGCATCCAGCCGGAGATAGTCGTGTAGAACATCATGAGCAAATAGTTTCCGGCGATGCCGAGATACTTGGCGAGATGCCACTTCTGCCCCTTCTTTTCGAGCACGTCGTATGACGAGGCGATGCTGCGCTGGCTTGCGCGGCCGACTGCGAGCTCCGCCGTCATGACCGGTATGCCGAGCAGAACAAGAAACGCGATGTAAATCAGTACGAAAAACGCGCCGCCGTATGCGCCGGTCGTTATCGGGAATCTGTAGACATTTCCCAGTCCGATGGCGCAGCCTGCCGAGATCAGAATGAATCCGAGTCTCGACGAAAATTTTTCCCTGTTTTCCATTGAATCTTCCTTTCAAAAGCCGTAAAAAATGAGCCGACGATAATTCTACCACCGACTCAATAAAATTTCAATATTTTTAAAAAATAAGTTGAAAAGACTGACTCAGTTGAGCACGATTTCCATCTCACGCTTCTGTATCTTCATGCCGTGATTCTCATAGAAACGCAGCGCGCCGTCGTTGCCCTCCCAGACGTTGAGCGTCAGGTCGTGGCAGCCGAGCTCTTTTGCCGTCTCAAGAGCCTTTTTGAACAGTGCGTCGCCGATGCCCTCGTGCCTGCACTTTTCGTCAACGCACAGGTCGTCGATATAGAGCTCCTTGTTCGGGCAGCGTGCGGAGTCAACGGAGTGGTCGATGAGAATGCAGAAAATATATCCGAGCACCTCGTCGTTTTCGTCCGCCGCAACAAAAGTTATGCGGTTCTCGTCGGCTAAGAGCTTCGCGAGGCTTTCACTGTCGTATTTCGACTTTCCCGCCTTGAACAGGTCGGGCCTTATCCCGCTGTGAAGATTGCAGATATATTCGAGCAGTTCGAGCATTTTAGGGCAGTCTTTTTCTTTTGCGATTCTTATTTCTTTGAGCATTTTTATTTTCTCACCTTACACAGATTCTTTCAATACTTCTTGACTTTCCGGTTTTTTCGTCAACATCGATTATAACGCCGCACATCATGCACGCGCCGCCGCTTATCTCAAATCGCGTCGGAAGTCCCGTCTTGAGCCACGATATCGAAGCCTCGGGGCGGACTCCGAGCACCGAGAGCTCGGGTCCCGTCATGCCGAGGTCGGTTATATAAGCCGTGCCGCCGGGCAGGACTTTTTCGTCGGCAGTCTGAACATGGGTGTGCGTGCCGACAACGGCAGTCGCCTTGCCGTCGAGATAGAAGCCCATGGCGAGCTTCTCGGCGGTGGCTTCGGCGTGGATATCAACTATTTTTATCCGACAGTCGCTTATCTCTTCCATGAGAGAGTCGATGCAGGAGAACGGATTGTCCGAGCCGTTTATATATGCGCGCCCGAGCAGGTTTATAACGCCGATGCGGACTCTGCCCATGTCTATAACACCGAAGCCCTTGCCGGGGCAGGCTGCGTCGACATTCGCCGGGCGGATTATATCGCTGCGCTCGTCGAGAAAATGATATACCTCGCTGCGCCGAAAAGCGTGGTTGCCGGTCGTTATAAAATCAACGCCGCTTGAAAATATGTGCTCGGCGGCGGACGAAGTTATCCCGTTGCCGGGCGCGGCATTCTCGCCGTTAGCTATCACGACATCTATGGCCTTGAGCTTCTTGAAGCCGGGGAGCACAGAGCGCAGAAAGTCGCAGCCCTGCGTGCCGACAATGTCGCCTATAAGAAGTATATTCATTCCGATTTTCCTTTCAAAAAATCCCACCGCGTTTGACGGTGGGATTTGTTTTTATTTTGCGTAGTCGCTGACCCTGCTCTCCCTGATAAGGTTGACCTTTATCTGACCGGGATATTCAAGCTCGTCTTCAATCTTCTTGACGATGTCGCGGGCGATGAGAACCATCTTCTCGTCGCTGACGACTTCGGGCTTGACCATTATGCGCACTTCGCGGCCCGCCTGAATGGCGAACGAACGCTCAACGCCCTCGAACGAGGATGCGATGCTTTCGAGCTTTTCAAGGCGCTTGATGTAGTTCTGAACATTCTCGCGTCTTGCGCCGGGGCGGGAAGCCGAAACGGCGTCGGCGGCTTGAACGAGGCAGGCGACAAGCGTCTTTGCCTCAACGTCTCCGTGGTGAGCCTGGATGGCGTGAATGACGCCCTCGCTCTCGCGGTATTTCTTCGCGGCCTCAACACCCAGCTCAACATGCGAGCCGTCCATCTCGTGGTCGAGTGCCTTGCCGATATCGTGAAGAAGACCGGCTCTCTTTGCAAGCTTGACGTCGGCGCCAAGTTCCGCCGCCATGAGACCTGCGATATAAGAAACTTCGAGTGAATGATTGAGTACGTTCTGACCGTAGCTCGTTCTGTATCTGAGCTTGCCGAGAAGCTTGACGAGCTCGGGATGCACTCCGTTGACTCCTGCGTCGATGAGTGCGCGCTCGCCGGTCTGCTTGATAGTTGCATCGACCTCGCGGCGGGCTTTCTCGTACATCTCTTCAATGCGGGCGGGATGAATTCTGCCGTCCGATATAAGCTTTTCAAGCGTCAAACGCGCGACCTCGCGGCGAACCGGATCGAAGCTCGAAACGGTGATAGCCTCGGGCGTGTCATCGATTATCAGATCAACGCCGGTTATGGTTTCGAGCGTGCGGACATTTCTGCCCTCGCGTCCGATTATGCGTCCCTTCATCTCGTCGTTGGGCAGGGCGACAACGGATACCGTGGTCTCTGCCGTGTGATCTGCGGCGCAGCGCTGGATAGCGGTGCCGATTATCTCTCTTGCAATTGTATCAGCTTCGTCCTTTGTGCGCTGCTGATATTCGAGCACCTTGACCGCCTTCTCGTGAACAAGGTCGTCTTCAAGGTTCTTGAGCAGGTATTCCTTAGCCTGCTCCTTGCTGTAGCCCGAGATTTTTTCGAGCATATCGAGCTGGCTTCTCTTGAGGCTCTCCGCCTCAGCGAGTCTGTCATCCGCATCCTTTATCTTGCGGCTGAGGGTCTCGTCCTTCTTTTCGAGATTCTCGATCTTCTTGTCGAGACTCTCTTCTTTCTGAATGACTCTGCGCTCCTGGCGCTGAACTTCATTGCGCCTTTCGCGCAGTTCTTTTTCGTTTTCGCTTCTCTGCTTGTGGATCTCATCCTTGGCTTCAAGGATAGCTTCCTTCTTCTTGGCCTCTGCCTGGGTCATAGCCTCGCTGACTATGCGGTTCGCCTCCTTTGTGGCGGAACCTATTGCGGCTTCGGCAACTCTCTTCCTATGTAAACCGCCGAGAATGAAACCGATAATGCCGAATGCAACTCCGACAGCGGCGGCTATAAGAATAATTTTCCAAACGTCCAAACGAATAACACCTCCCGAATAAAAATTTTGATTATTGTAAAACTCAGTAAAATAACAATATGGAGTATAGCTTGGCACATAATACTACCATTATTATGTATAATAACCTTAAACGGGAGAAATGTCAAGGTATTATTGCAACACATGGTACAAAAATTTATGGAAGTTGAACAAAATCCCGCGCGAAATAAAGTGTTGACTTTTTCGCGTTTGGTGATAAAATGATAATGTTAAAAGCTGTGAAGCAGAAGACGTGTTCCGAACGTCCTCAAAGAGAGCCGCGCGCCGTTGGCTGAGAGCGCCGGTGTTGATACGGGATATGTTACCGCTGCCGAGCGCGCACCGAAGCCCTGCGGGATAGGCTGCGACGTATGACCGCGTTAAGGTCGCATGAGTGGCGGCGCG
>ULTB01049849.1_pt1 | contig 84375 bp, 100 predicted proteins | sample 1957251 | NCBI WGS metagenome assembly ULTB01 (sample SAMEA4835724, study PRJEB28245) | human gut metagenome | biome: gut microbiome; material: fecal sample | place: Denmark | collected 2008
AGGATAAAATTTCATAAAAAAAGACCAAACTTTGATGAAGGACATCAAATGTTTGGTCAATTATTAATAAATGAGTTTGTGCTGTTATTTGATTTTTTCTAGAAGTTCTTTGAAGTCTACTTCTGGGATTTTACCAAATTCTAATGTGACATGATCATCGTTGGCATAACGCGGAATAATGTGAACATGGAAATGGTGAACACTTTGTCCGGCAGCCTCATGAACGTTAGAAAGAATATTGATGCCATCGCAATGTAATTTTTCTTCTAGATTATTCGCTATTTTTTGAGCTACTTCAAAGACATGATTTCGTACTTCATCTGGGCAATCTAGAAAAGAATCACAATGTTCTTTTGGTACGACTAAGCAATGTCCATAACTTGTAGGGTTTACATCAAAAAAAGCTAAAACAGTTTCGTCTTCATAAACAGTATAGTTGGGAATCTTTCCAGCTACAATATCGCAAAAAATACACATGAATAAAGTCCTCCTATGTTTCTCTCATTATACACCGCAAAAAAGGAAAAACCAGGCTAAGGGGGCGCCTGGTTTTCCAAATTAAGGGGATAGAAAATTGTATGAATATCAAGATTTGCTATTCATACAGGCAAGGCCTTCTATTCCTTGCTTATTTGGAGTATAACATGGGCACAATTGCAAAATGTGTGATAATTATGTGAAAATGCCTAAAAATGGCATTTTTAGTGCATAAAATGGGCTTTTTTGTGTATTTTCGCCCATTTTCATTAGAAAAATAAGGGGTTTCATGTAAAAAGTGCATTGAATTTATGGGATTATCTTCATTTTTATATTATGCTCAAATTCTAAAAAATAGAGGTAAAACACGGCGGTTAAAATCAGTTAACGTATTAGCAAGTTGTATCATTTTGAAATTAAAAATATAGTCATAATTTTTTGCTTGACATTGACGAAGGGAATGTTATTATTCTAGTTTCCTACAAAAAGAATGCGTTTACAAAACTACGATGTATAATGTATTTAAAGTTTGGAGGAGGGTATATGCAGTATTTTACTTTTATTGGCAAAGCACACTATGTAGAGGCGGATTATTTCTTTGATGGCGAACAAGATCCTGTTTGCAAAAGTAGCTTTATTCAAGAAGCTATAATTAATCGTTTTGATGAAGATGTTAATGAAATTGTCGTTTTCGGTACAAAAGAGTCCAATGCTATGTATCAATCCATTCTGCTTGAAAAATTAAATGGTTTTAAATTGCAATTTGTTGAAATTGATGTTGATGCAGGATTTGACTCCATTGTGGATAAGTTGATGGCTAATATTTCTGATGACAGAATTATTATGGACATTACAAATTGCTTTAGGACCATACCCATGAAATTGTTGTTTGCAATAAAATACATTGAAATGACAAAAAGAGTTTCTATTGATCATTTGTTTTATGGAAGACTTATTTCAAATAAGAATGATGAAAATAGTACAGTTGTTATCGTTGATTTTATCCATGATTATCAACAACAGCAAATTGGAAATCTATTATCTCAATTTGATAACACATTGATGATAGATGCTAGTAAGGTTCAAGACATTGTGGCTATGGAAGATGATAATCTTACACGATTTTTGAATTCTTTAAATAAATTCAATCAAATGATCGAGTATTGTCAATTTGATAAATCGCTGCAAGCTATACGTGAGATTTATGAATCTTGTAGAAGGATAAAAAAAGATTCTCATTATCCAATGATTGTTCCTATGGTGGAAAATATTGAATCAAAAGTTGCCTCTTGTTATAAGGCAACCGATGACATTAAGAAAAAAGCAGAATTAATACGTATTCTGATTTGTCATAAACGTGTTCAAGTGGCTATTACATTCACAGATGAATTTTTCAGAGAAGAATTCATAAGAAATACTTTAGAACCACAAAATAAAAAATTTAATACGCTTGATTACTTTAACAAAAATCAGTTGAGAAAATTGAGAGAGAATTCGGTATATGAATATTCTCAATATTTATTATCAGGGTCTGTATATAAATTAAGAATACGGAGTTATATCAATTCTAAGTATTTAAGGGCTTTTGAAAGAATACGTGTCAACCAAGATAATAAGGAGCATATTCAAAAGATAATTTCTGAAAATAAAAGGGAAGTTATAGCGCCATTTTATAATGAAATTAGGAACCATATGAATCATGGGATGAGTATTGGATACGATAAGAACGACAATCCAATTGATGTGGAAAATATTTTAGAAAAGATGTTGTATTGCATTGATTTGATGGGAAGGAGTCATTAAGAGTGGATTATTCTTTACTAGAAGCAGCTTTCTCCGGCTTGATGCATGATATTGGTAAATTTTATCAGCGAACCGAGATGAAAGCAAAGTTAACAGAACATGAAAAAGATGTTACACCAATAGCAGATGCTGGGTACCATACGCATTTACATAGTGGGTATACATCGAAATTTTTTCAAGAGTATTTGAAAAAGAATGATGAATTCGAAAGATTAACAAGTTCGCATCATTTAAAAGAAAATAATGATTTTTTGAATTTATTAATTAAAGCGGATTGTATGGCTTCAGCTATTGATCGTAATGATGAAGATTCAGATACTGAAGAAAAAAATAAACGAGGGATGTTTCAAATATGTCGCTTGTCTTCTATTATGAGTGAAATTGATTTTGGAAAGAACAAACAATTAGGCACATTTGAGTTACATTCCTTTACGGATAGCACATATCCAATAGGACAATATGAATTGAAAAATCGTGAAGAGAGTGTAGATGAATATCATGTTTTATGGGAAAAGATGATTGAGGATTTTTATAGTGAAAAAGAATTTAGTGGAAAAGTAGACAAGTATTGTTTTGATCGAATGTATGCTCTTTTGTATGAATATGCAACGTTTATTCCTGCATCTACCTATGAAGGAAATAAGACTTTTGTCAGCTTGTTCGATCATTTGAAGCTTACTGCAGCTATCGCTAGTTGTTTGCACTTGAATGAAAAGGAAGACTCTTTCATGATGTTTGAGTTTGATGTCTCGGGTATTCAAAAATTTATTTTCAAGGTAACAGAAGGAAAAGATACCAAAAGAAATGTGGCACAATCTTTAAGAGGACGATCGTTTTTAGTTTCAGCAATTTCTAACGTCATTACTTATAGCTATTTAAACGAATTTGGCCTAACCCAAAGTAATATTATCTTTAACACCGGTGGAGGAGCTTTGTTGTTATTGCCGAAATGTTCGGATTTTAAACAAAGAATAGAAAAAGTAACAAGGGTAATTCGAAATGCATTATATGAATTGTTTGCTACCGATATTAGCTACGTTTATTCCTATGTGGAATGCAATGAAAGGGAATTAGAAGCGTTTAAAGTAGACAAAGCTACAGAATTGAAAGCGGAACTAGAAAAAGAAAAATACAGAAAATTCCACGATATGATTAATGAAGATTTCTTTTATAAAAAAACAGACGTAAATCATGTTTGTAAAATGTGTGGGACAAGCTTTGTAAAAGAGGCAGATGAAATGTGTCCAATTTGCAAGATGATTGTTGAATTATCCAAATATTTTGTAAAGCATGACAAGATGTATCTTGTATATGATTTCCATCATACATTTGAAGATACTTTTGATAAAAAGGTTCTTATCGATTTAAAGTATATGCAACTTTATTTGATTGATGAAAAACAGTACCACAAAGTTATTCATTCAAATTATGACTATATAGAATCGATTAATCATTCACATTTAGGAAATACGCGTTGGATTTCTAATCTTGTTCCGCAAAAGAATCGAAGTATTTTATCTTTTGAAGAAATAACGAAAAGAACAATTGATGAATCCTATGGAGATCCTAAATTGGGCATCTTAAAAATGGATGTGGATAATTTGGGTGCGATATTTGCTTTTGGATTAGGAAAAACTAGATCTTTATCCAAGTATTTAACTTTAAGTCGTTTGATGGAAGGATTCTTTGGATATCATTTGAATAAAATCTGTAAAGATACATCTCTGAAATTAAATCCTGATATCCAAGAAACCAGTGATAACGAAAGCATGTTTTATATTAACTATGCTGGTGGAGATGACTTAGTGATTGTGGGACCGATTGCGGGCATCTTACAATTGGCTGAAGATATTAATACGCGATTTAATGCTTATACATTAAATGATAATATTACGATTTCTGGTGGAATCACTATTCAATCGCCTTCTGCTCCAATTCGATTTGGTATCAATGAAGCTGAAGAATATTTGAGTATGTCAAAAGAAGCCGAGGACAAGAATGCTATTACATTGTTGAATGTAACCGTCAAGATGGCTGAATATTCAAATGTTTTAAAAGAGACAAATTGGTTTAAATTCATCATTGATAATGGGAAAATATCAAGAACAAATTTATATGCGATTATGCATATCTTAGATACGGATCAAGAAGAAATCTTCTTGCGTAGTATTCCAAGGATTATGTATTCGCTTAAGCGAAATGTAAAAGATAATGATACTAGAGAAAAACTAATTGAAGAGATTACAACAAAAGATATCGATTCATTGCCTAAACTGGTATTGGAAATGAAATTAGCTATTATGCAAACGAGGAGGTAGTCATGAAACAAAACAATAGAAACAATCGAAATAATGGGGGCTGCTATAATCCAAACAACGAATCATCCGTTAAAGTGCCTTTGTCAGAGCACTATAAGGATAAATCTAAATTGTATTTACCAGATGGTATTGCCCATAAAAAAGCAAAAGAATTCCAAAGGAAAAAGATAAAGTCACATCAGTTGAGAAAAATTTTAAATCAATCAAAGATTTGTCGAACTGAATTAGAAACAAAAAATTTTACAGAAGTACGTAATTCATTGTTCTCAATATTACCATTGGCTGCTTACAATGCAGGACGCGATAAATCGCTAAAATGTTTGTTTAATTTCTTAAAAGAACATTTAAATGAAAAAAGCATTAAGTCAGGAAAAGATATTATATTGTTTGATGAATTATTTACAAGCATTGTAGCGTATCACAAATTTGAGGAGGAAAATAGAGATGTTGAAAATATACAAAGTGACTTTTGATTTAGAATTGATGACAGGACTACATATTGGTGGCTCAAGTGACACATTTGATATTGGTGGTGCAGATTCAACGGTTATTAAAAATCCTCTTACGCATGAACCATATATTCCCGGAAGCTCGATTAAAGGAAAATTACGTTCTTTATTAACACAAAAATATGGGAAATTTAATGAAAAGGAAAAAGATATTGTTTTTGAAGATGATGAAGAGGGGAAAAAGATGCGCAATCTATTTGAACCAGTAGATTATGGTGATGATAGTATCCAAGTTTCTAAAGCTATATTTAGAGATGCATTACTGACAGATGAAAGTAGAGCAAATCTTGAAAAACACTTAGGAAGTGGTGTTTATACAGAAATTAAGGCAGAAAATAAAATTTCTTTATTACAGGGGAAAGCTGAAAGCTTACGTTTTATCGAAAGAGTACCAGCAGGTGCAGTATTTGGTGGAGAAATATTGTTGCAAGTATTTGATGAGGATAAGGAAGAAGACTTCAAAGCAAAATTAAAAGAAGCTATCAATATGCTCGAACTAAATTATTTGGGTGCAGGTGGTACACGAGGATACGGAAAAGTAAAAGTTGATATTAAAGAAGATTTTGAGGAAGTGAAAGTATAATAATGAAAACGTATAAAATAGTTTTTACGAATCAATCCGTTATTAATGCGATTCCGAATTCTCAAACTATTTTTGGAGCTATTTGTACAATCCTTTTACAGACACAAGGAAAAGATGCATTTGATAGTTACATTCATTCGTTTGAAAGTGAACCATATTTCATTCATTCAACTATGTATTTGAATCATTTGTATCCAATGGTGAAGAAAAGCATTTTTTCATTAGATGATGTGAATGAAATGATTCGTAAAACAGAAGATAAAAAAAATATATTGAAAGCTTTGGAATCTAGCAAAGCTTATAAAAGAATTGCATATATGTCAGAAGGAATATTTGACAAATATGTTGTCAAAAATGCGATGGATGATTTAAAAGCACAAGTCTTAAATCATCCTGAAAAATTTGCTCTTGAAAATGGAATTCTTTGTTTGCCAGAAGAAAGTCTTTCTATGAATCGGAATACAGGCATTTTGACACGTAACGGGTTTTCAGAAAATGGGACAGATAAAACTTTGTTTTATTCACCAATTCAATATTATCCAAAAGATACTGAATTCTGTATTTATGTGAAAACGAATAAGGATTTAGAATACCTAAAAAGTATATTTAAATATTTCGAATACTTAGGAATTGGAAATCGACGATCTGTGGGAATGAACAGCTTCCGTTTCGAAAGAATGGAAGAGATGAAATTTCCAAAATCAGAAAAAAGAAATCTGTTGTTAAGTCGTTATATTCCGAAGGATGATGAGATAGATTATGAACAATCGTATTATCAATTAGATAGTCAAGTATATCGTTCTGCTAAAGAGTATGCTGGTGGGATGGTAAATGGAAAATATGTCCATTTTTTAGAAGGAAGTTGGCTTTCTGTTAAAACGAAAAAAGATTTTTATGGAAGGATAATAGAAACAGAGGCAAATGGTAAGACTGTATATCATTATGCAATAGGTTTCTTGGTTTAATTATGGATAGAATTGAAATTATTTCTCCCGTACATGTGGGTACAGGAAAAAAGATTGAGGCTCCTAGCTATTACAGAGAAGGAGATGGAACGGATACATATCGATATAATTTCTTAGATATTCTTTCTCAATTGCCGCCAAATGTTTTTACAGACCAAAGATTTTTGAATCAGTTGAAAAAAGGACAAAAAAGTAAAAAGGAATTATATCGTTATTTAGATCGATATGTCGACTATACCAAACTTAGTCCTATGTATAGGCTGTATGATGACAATACGGACGATATTTCAGACTTAAGTTATGATGTGAATGAACAAATCAAAGATTTAGATGTTCCATATATTCCAGGATCATCAATTAAGGGAGCTTTGATAAATTCGTGGATGTATTATCTTCTGAAATCTAATTTCAACAATTCGAAATTACAAGTCAAAGATAATATGGAAAAAATTGTGTATAAGAAAGTGAAGAATCCCACCATTGTTGATTTTTTGTATTATGATGGAAGAAAACATGATGCTTTTATAAAAGATTTACAATCGTGTATAGTTTGTAGAGATATTCATTTTAAACAGATGGAAGTTTTAGAGTCTCATCGCATTGGGTCGGGAAAAAAACGAGATGGAGATCAACCTTTGGGATACTGTGAATGCATTCAATCCGGGCAAGCTTCAGAAGAACAATTTTTCTTTGTGGATGAAGCAAAAAAAGCAAGGATTCAAGCAACTTTGGATCGATATTTTAGCAAAGATATGGACGAGCAGGAAAGAAAAAGAATAAAGACTAGATATAATAATATCTTGGGAGTATTTACGAAAAAAATGTTTCTAAAGTCTTGTACAGCTTTTACGCAAGATATTTTATCTGTAGAAAAAGAAAGCTCTATTGTGATGCTTTATAACAAATACTCGAATCTTAACCAATTCGTTAATCAATTGAGTTCACAAATTAAATTGGACAAAGATAATAAAAAGTATGTGGCTTATTTAAGAATAGGAAATTCCACAAATTATTTCTCTAAATCAATTTCATATTTATTTAAGACAAAACAGCCGGAGCTATTTAATGAGTATTTTGATCGAGTCTTTTCACCAAGTACACGTGGTAATACAAAAGCCAATAAATTTACGCTTCCTAAGACACGTACAATCTACTCTAGTTATGATAAGAATTATTTACCAGGGTTTATAAAGATTGAATATGATTAAAAAAGTAGAAGTAATATTAACATTTCCTCAAGGCGCTTATTTTGCGGAGAATGTTTCGATAGCCGTTTATCGGCGTTTTATAGGCTTTGTCAAGCATTTAATGTGTTTCAATATGCAATCAAAGTGTAAAGTATGTTCGAAATCAAAAGAGTGTCGTTATTATAAGATGATGGGAAATAACTTTATCGGTTACCCAGGTATTTTTATTCATAATCCATTATTTGAAACAAAACATTTGGCCGAGAATGAACAAAAGAAATTTGTTTTCTATTTTATCGGAGAAAACTGTGCTTTTGTAGATTATGTAGAATTGTTCTTTGAACAATTAAATCATAATTTGTTTAACTCGTTGTTTATTTTAAATGAAATAAATGATGAAGAAATGGAAAAAGATTCTTTTGTTGTTTCTCAACTGCAAATATGGACGCCAATAGAGACCGAAAGTTTTACAGATGCTTATAATAAGATGGCTTTGTTTTATAACGCATTGTATGGTACAAAGTTTGATTTATTGAGTGAAATGATCCATATAGAAAATTCCAAAAGGATTTATTGGGACACGATTCGTTTGAAAACAAGGAGTATTAAAGTACATGGATACGTTGGAAAAGTAATCTGTAATTCAGCATTGGATTCGCGTCTTTTAGCCATAGGGATTGGAAAATATAATTTTTTAGGAGGTGGTCAAATTGAGATTGAAAATTGAATTTACATGTAAGAATTTGACGCTTCCTATTGCATATCAATCTGCAGTACAAGGAATGATATACAGCATATTTGATAAAGAAAAATATGGAAAATTTTTACATGATGAAGGATATCACATTGACAACAAAATATTTAAAATGTTTGTTTTTAGCAATTTATTTGGAAAATATACGATGGATAATAAAACCATTGTGTATTCGAATAAAACTTGTTTGTATATAGCCTCACAATCAGAAGAGTTTATTCAAATTGTCTATAAGTTTTTTGTACAAAATGAATTTGCGGTTTTAAATCATCAGAGAATATATGTTGAGAATATAGACTTTGTAGACACACCATATTTTCGAGGCTCTCAAGATATTGAAATAAAAACGATTTCGCCAGTAGTTGCCTATCAAACAAAAGATAAATATGTGACATACTTTAAACCAAGTGATGATGAATTTGAACAATTATGTTTGAATAATTTACTTGAAAAGAATAATGCATTAGAAAATCCGATTAAAGATTTAGATTTTTCCATAAAAGAAATAAAAAATGAAAAACGTCGGTTTTTGAAATATAAAAATACATTTTATATTGGATATAATGCAAAAATGGTTGTTCATACAAATTATGAGACTTTAAATTTGATATATAATTCTGGTTTGTCAGCTAAAGGATCAGCGGGATTTGGAATGATTGAAGCAATTGTATGAAAAAAGTCTTCTATCTTTATAAAAGTGGAACACTAAAACAAAAAGATTACTCTTTAGTTTTAGAAAGTAAAAATACAGTAGATTATATACCAATTGAGCAATTAGACATGATTATTTGTTTTTCTGAAATCACATTAAATAAACGTGTATTGTCTTTGTTGAACAAATATGAGGTAAGTATTCTATTCTACAATTATTATGGCAATTACATTGGCCGATACACGCCTAAAGAGTACAAGGATGGCAGAGTTTTGGTGAATCAAGTCCATGCATATGAATCAGAACAAACTCGATTGTATATCGCAAAAACAATCACAATAGCTTCTGTCAAAAATATGTTGGCGCTAGTGAAATACTATGCAAAAAAAGGAAAACAACTAGAAAAAATCATTCGATCTTTAGAGACTTGTTTGACAGAAATAGAGACAGTCGAATCTGTTGAAAAACTTTTGTTAATAGAGGCTAAAGCAAAACAAAACTATTATCTTCTGTTTGATGAAGTTCTTAAAAACGAAGACTTTTCCTTTGAAAAGCGAACAAAGAATCCACCTAGAAATGAAGTAAATGCACTATTGAGTTATGGTTATGCTATTTTATATGGTTTACTTTTATCCGTATTGGATCGCAGTAGTTTGTATCCGCAGATTAGCTTTATTCATAGTTTGAGTAAGAATTGTGACTCTCTTCAATTTGATTTGGCAGATATCTTTAAGCCGGTTTTAATTGATCGACTAGTATTGCGTTTGATTCGAAAAAGACAGATGAAAAAATCATTTTTTACTTATAAAGCAGATGGCTCTTGTTATCTAAATAAAGCTGGAATTAAAGTTTTTGTTTCTGAATTGGATAGCTTATTACAGAATACGATCGACTACAAAAACAGAAGATATAGTTATCGAGCTATTCTTTCTAAAGAAGTACATAAATTATCTGAATATATCAAAGGAAACAAAGATTCAATTCATCCATTTGTTATGAAATGGTAGGGGTTTTTATGTATGTAATTTGCACATATGATGTGAACGAAAAGAAATGTAGTAAAGTGATGAAAATTCTACGTAAGTATTTATTTCACATTCAAAAATCAGTATTTGAAGGAACACTAACCCCTAAAAAATTTAAAGATTTACAAGAAGAATTGAAACAGGTGGTATGTTCAGACGATTCAATTTTATTCTTTGTTTCGTATAATGATAAACAAATCTATAAGATGTCCATTAATGAAGTGAAGAAATCTTATAACATCCTGTTTGATTGAATTCGACCATCGCCACATTTTAATCGATTTAATCCACAAAAAATCGAGATTCATTGGGCATTGGTCGAAGATTATTATATAATTTATATCATAATCGGCGAAATTATTTTGTTCACAGGATAAAACGTTGCATATTTTCGCTGATTAGTAAGGTTCTTATGAAGGATTAACGCTTTTGTGCACGTACCTCTAAATTAAATTCCATATTTGATTAGTAAGGTTCTTATGAAGGATTAACGCTCTTTCACTCAACTCTAAAAAATTCATATTTACCGATTAGTAAGGTTCTTATGAAGGATTAACGCCGATACTTTCAAGCCGGTAACTGCCTTACACGTTTCGGATTAGTAAGGTTCTTATGAAGGATTAACGCATATTTAGCGATAATCTTCCCTCTTAACTTTTTGTGATTAGTAAGGTTCTTATGAAGGATTAACGCTCACCAACCTTTTTTACAGTCAAACGGCCGGAAACGATTAGTAAGGTTCTTATGAAGGATTAACGCTTTTAAAGAAAATCTTGAGTGGCCGGGCTATATTGATTAGTAAGGTTCTTATGAAGGATTAACGCTCAATTCTAAAAATTCCATATTTTTACCTCCGTTGGATTAGTAAGGTTCTTATGAAGGATTAACGCTATAAAATCTTCCCTCTACAAATACGATTTCATCATGATTAGTAAGGTTCTTATGAAGGATTAACGCACAAGATACTTAACTTTAGACTCCATTTCGCTTGCTGATTAGTAAGGTTCTTATGAAGGATTAACGCTTAAACGAAGCATAGCCGATATACCCCGTTAAATTCATGATTAGTAAGGTTCTTATGAAGGATTAACGCTTTCATTTTCTAAGATTTGTGATGGGCTGTTTTCGTTTTGATTAGTAAGGTTCTTATGAAGGATTAACGCTTTACACCTACCAGTCGATTTTGATACTCGTCAACACATAGATTAGTAAGGTTCTTATGAAGGATTAACGCTTAAATGACTGATACCCGATATATCCACATAAATGATTAGTAAGGTTCTTATGAAGGATTAACGCTTATCTGTTGTAAGCTCAATGGAATTCGATATTACTAGATTAGTAAGGTTCTTATGAAGGATTAACGCATTCGTAGTCCATAATTTCCCCTTTCTAATCTGTTTGATTAGTAAGGTTCTTATGAAGGATTAACGCTTTACGTGGTAGGAATTGGTAATGTAGTTGTGATCTGATTAGTAAGGTTCTTATGAAGGATTAACGCTCATTTTCTACTTCCTTACTTTGCTTACGGCTAATGATTAGTAAGGTTCTTATGAAGGATTAACGCCCGATAGGCTGTAATAATGCAAAGTTCTGATTTTCCTTGATTGATTAGTAAGGTTCTTATGAAGGATTAACGCGCTATCTATCTTTTCAAAAAAGAAATCATTTATGATTAGTAAGGTTCTTATGAAGGATTAACGCACATAATCCAATTGTTTCTTTCTTCTCTTCTTTCTTTCTGATTAGTAAGGTTCTTATGAAGGATTAACGCCATTACATGGACCAAATTCAACATCTATTGGTTTCTTGATTAGTAAGGTTCTTATGAAGGATTAACGCCAACTAAGGAATAAAGGATCATTGAAGCACTATACCCTATGATTAGTAAGGTTCTTATGAAGGATTAACGCTTGCAACATCCTTCTGAGTTAATCCCTTTGACGTTCTGAGATTAGTAAGGTTCTTATGAAGGATTAACGCTCCAAATAAATTGTTATCAAGATTAAGATAATGCCAGATTAGTAAGGTTCTTATGAAGGATGTAGTTCTTTTTTATGAAAGGATGTTTGTATGTTTATTAATTTATCGAATCATTCATCAAATCATTGGTCTAAGTTTCAACGGGAGTCAGCTGAAACATATGGAGAAGTAATTGATATTCCTTTTCCTTCTGTTTCTGTGTGGATTTCAGATGAAAAACTAGATGAATTAGTGCTGGAATATTTCAACAAAATTTGCAAATATCCTAATGCGGTTGTGATGGTACAGGGTGAGTTTGTGTTTACTTTCCGCTTAATCACTTTGCTGAAAAAAGCAGGTTATTGTGTAGTGGCTGCCCAAAGCGAAAGGAAAACGATTGAGTTTGTGGATGACGACCATTGTACCCATCGTCGAAGCGTTTTTTCATTTGCGAGATTCTTGGAATATTGATACGTTAAAATTGAAAAAGTAAAAGGCCGTTTCATATTTATGAGACGGTTTTTGCTGATTTTGCGAAACAATGAATTCTTTTCTTATTTTCAAATGAATAGGGTGCAAATATGCTATAATTAAAACCGCAATGGAGGAGTTTTTATGATAAGAAAAACCATTCAAACAATTTCTCATTATTTGAATGCTTCAATCCATGGATGTGAGCATCCCGAAACGATGATTGAAGGCGTTGCAATTGATTCGCGAAAAGTTGAAAAAAATACTTTATATATACCTATGATTGGTGCTCGTGCAGATGGACATCAATTCATTGAAGATGTGATGAAAAGTGGAGCCGCTGCTTCGCTTTGGCAAAAGGATCATACACCTTATCCAGATTATCCTTTGATTTTGGTGGATGATACCCTTAAAGCTTTGCAAGACTTGGCTCGTGCTTATATGCAAGACTTAAATTGCCTTGTGATTGGGGTTACAGGTTCGAATGGAAAAACATCTTGTAAAGATATGTTATATAGTGTTTTTTCACCGGTTAAGAAAACGCAACGAACCGAAGGTAATCACAATAATGAAATTGGTTTACCACTAACCGTCTTAGATTTAGATCAAGATGTAGAAGTCGCAATTCTTGAAATGGGTATGGAAGGATTTGACGAAATATCTTTCTTGTGTTCGATTGCGCAACCAGATATTTCCATTATCACAACGATTGGTAGTGCCCATATGGAAAATCTTGGCAGCAAGAAGAATATTGCGCGTGCAAAATGTGAGATTCTGCAACATACCAAACCAAATGGTTTGTTCTTATACAATAAAGAATCTAGTGAAATCGATGAAGTTATAAAAGAAATCGATGTAGATCCAAGTATACAACTCCATTCATTTGGTAAAGATGGTGAAATATATATAGAAGGTGCAATTGATCATTCTCGTGATGGGATTGCTTTTAGATGCTCGGCTTTAGAAAAAGCGGTACATTTAAATGTATTAGGAGATTTTCAAGCCAGCAATGCCTTACCGGTTATCTTTACCGCACTTCATCAAGGCTTAAGTGAAGAGCAGATTTTATATGGCTTATCACATATTCAAATGACGAAAATGCGTACGCAACGCTTACGCATTGGTCAGGCTATTGTGATTGATGATACCTATAAATCCAATCCGGAAAGTGCATGTGTTGCGATTGATACTTTGATGCATGTTCCTGCCCAAAAACATATTGCGGTTTTAAGTGATATGTTGGATCTTGGTCCGGAAGAAAATCAACTACATGAAAAAGTTGGTCAGTATGCCCTTGAACAAGGTGTTGATTTGGTATTCTGCACTGGCCCCTTGTCACGTTATACCGCACAAGGTGCCCAAGACAAAGGTCAATGGTTTGAAAGTAAAGAAGATTTATTGGTGGCTTTACGCCCTTATTTAAAAGAAGATTGCGCGATGGTCATTAAGGGTAGTCGAGCAATGACAATGGATACCGTTGTATCCAATTTACAAGGAGAGTAATTGTATGGAAAAATTACGTTTAGGAGTTATTTTTGGTGGACAAAGCAGTGAGTATTCGGTTTCCCTTCATTCTGCTGGTTCCTTTTTACGTCAAATTCATCGCGATAAATATGAAATTACTATGATTGGAATTGATCAAGAAGGTCACTTCTATATATATGATGGAAGTATTGATGATGTTGAACACGATCATTGGAAAGAACAAGGCATTCCTTGCGCTTGGGTTCATAAAGGTGTTTTACCTTTAAACGGGCAAGAAATGATTCCTTTGGATTGTGCTTTCCCAATTCTTCATGGAAAAAATGGGGAAGATGGTTGTATTCAAGGTTTATTAGAGTTGATGAATATTCACTATGTGGGTTGTGATGTTATGTCCAGCTCCATTTGTATGGATAAAGAAATTATGCACATTTTATGTAAGGAAGAACAAATTCCTTGTGCCGACTATCTTTGTTTAAAAGAAAATGAAGAAAATCCTAGTTTTGAAGAAATTCAAAAGCAGATTCCTTTACCATGGATTGTGAAACCATGTAATGCCGGAAGTAGTTATGGCGTTCATAAAGTCAGCAACAAAGACGAATTTGAAGCAGCTATTGCGGATGCATGGCATTATGACGGCCGTGGAAAACTATTGGTAGAGAAAACCATTGATGGTTTTGAAGTTGGCTGTGCTGTTATGGGTAATGAAAAACTCGTTGTGGGAAGTTGTGATGAAATTGAAGTTACCCGAGGTGTCTTCGATTTTGAAGGAAAATACGATTTAGTTGGTTCTTCGATTTATTGCCCTGCGCGTATTGATGAAGAAACTTTCCGTACCGCACAAGAATTTGCCAAACGCAGCTATCGTGCATTGAATTGTACAGGTATGGCTCGAGTTGACATGTTTGTCCAAAAAGATAAGAGTATTGTGTTAAATGAAGTAAATACGATTCCTGGCTTTACGGCTACTTCGCGTTATCCAAGTATGATGAAGGAAGCAGGAATTGAATTTGGGGATTTAATTGATCAATTAATTGATTTAGCTATGCAAAGGACTGTTGGTGTATGTTAGAAGCTTATAGTCGCGCTTGGGCGGAAATTGACTATGATGCGATTGCACACAATTGTGATGAAGTGCAAAAAATCGTTGGTTCAACCAAAATCATGGGAATTGTCAAAGCCAACGCGTATGGACATGGTGATATTGCCTGTGCCAAGGCATTGCGTGATTGGGGCGTAGACTTTTTTGGCGTATCGAGTGTAGATGAGGCTATTGGTTTACGTCAAGGTGGTATCGAAGAGAATATTTTGATTCTCGGTTATACGCCGGAAGAACATTTCCACTATTTACATGAATATAATTTGGTTCAATCGCTTTGTAGCTATGCATACGCAAAGAAATTAAATCAATATGGGAAAGAAAATCATTGTGTGATTCGTGCCCATTGTAAAGTTGATACAGGTATGAATCGTACCGGTGTGATCTACCAAACACAAGAGAAACACATGGAAGAAATTTTGGCTGAATATCAGTTAGAAGCGGTATCTGTAGAAGGCATTTTCTCGCATTTTCCAGTCAGTGATGATTTGGGAGAAGATGCCAAAACCTTTACGAAGAAGCAAATTGATTTATTCAATGAAGTTCTCGCAAATTTAAAAGCCGCAGGAATCAATCCAGGTGTGACACATCTTCAAAATAGCTATGGTATCTTGAATTATGGTTCGTTGGGATACGATTATTGTCGACCAGGCCTGCTTTATATGGGCGTGACAAGTGATGATACGATTCCTATCGCATCCAATCCTGACTTTATTCCGATTTTATCTTTATATGCGAATGTTTCCGTTGTGAAATGGTTACAACCTGGTATGACAGTTAGTTATGGACGCCATTTTACAGTAAAGAAACCATGTAAAGTTGCAACGATGTCGATTGGTTATGCGGATGGTTTGCCACGCATTGTGTCAAACCAAGATTTACATGTTTTGGTACATGGACAAGCTTGTCCAATTATTGGAAATGTATGCATGGACCAATGCATGATTGATGTTACGGATGTAGAAAATGTACAAGAAGGGGATACTGTGTGCATTGTAGGTCTTCAAGGTGGAAAGCGTGTGACAATTGACGAAATTTCGCGAAAAGCACATACGATTAATAATGAAACACTCTCGGCACTTGCAGCTCGCGTTCCCCGCTTGAAGAAAAGGGGATAATAAATAAATGATGGGGAAGAAAAAATATGGAGCGATTGATATCGCAAAGTATGTTTCAGCACTCTTAGTAGTCTGCATTCATACTTTTCCATTTTATGAAGTTTCGGTTCGCTTAAATGCCTACTGGATTCAAACGGTTTGTCGTTTGGCGGTTCCGTTCTTTTTTGTAAGTTCTGGATTTTTCTTTTTTCGGAAATGGGATAAGAATCATCCAGAGGCCAATCAAGAAGCTTTATCTCGTTATGAAAAACGACTGGGTAAAATTTATTTGATTTGGACAATTATTTATTTGCCGTATACGATTTGGGATTATACACGGGCAGGCTTTCGCTTCTATCACATTTTTGCGTATCTACGAGATTTGTTGTTAAACGGAAGTTATTACCACTTATGGTTTTTGCCTGCTTTGATGCTTTCAACTTGGCTTGTGGCAAAAATCTACCAGAGACGCGGTTTAAAGAAAGTTTTATCGGTTTCTCTGATTCTCTATATTATTGGGTATTTGATTAATGTATATCAACCGGTTTGGGAATCGATTCCGTATGTATCTTTCTTGTTTAGCTTCTTCACAAAACTATTGGTTACAGCGCGTAATGGAATCTTCTTTGGCCCAATCTTTGTAGGTATGGGACTACTTTTGGCAAGAAGTCATCGCTTATCCCATCGTGCATCTTTGATCGGATGGGCAGTTAGTTTTGTAGGATTATTTCTAGAAGTAACGATTTATATGCATTTTGACTTATTACGTGATTTAACGAGTATGTATTTGATGTTGGTTCCAGCGGTTTATTTTATGATGAATGCGCTTTTGACTTCATCTATATCATATAAAGAATCTTATTTAACATTGCGACATGAATCTTTATTGATTTATACATCACATATTTTATTTGCGAAAGTATTCTTAATGTTGTGGCCGCATGCACATATTGTTGTTTATTTCTTGACGCTTGCGTTTGCCCAATGTTTTGCATCGCTTGTGATGAAATATCGCAAACAGTTCCCAATTTTAGAAAATTTATTATGATACGAGTATTTCAAGTAAAATGTGCCAGTGAGAAAAAAAGTGAAATTGAGGCACATTTATTAAGAAAATTGCATATTTCTAAAAAAGATCTTTTCGCATGGTCAATCCACCGCAAAAGCGTGGATGCGCGCCATCAAAAGGTCTTGTTTTCGTTTACTTTGGACTGCCAGGTAGCCAATGAAAGCAGATGTTTAAAACAAAAGGATGTCCAAAAGACACCCGATGAAAGTTATCATCCCGTTCATCCTGGCACACAAGCTCTAGCCAATCGTCCAGTTGTGGTAGGCTTTGGACCAGCGGGCATGTTTGCCGCTTTAACCCTGGCGCAAGCCGGTTATTGTCCAATTGTTATAGAGAGAGGATCGGCTATCAAAAAGCGTAAAGCAGAAGTTGAAAAGTTCTGGCAAACAGGCAAATTAAATCCCGAGTGCAATGTCCAATTTGGCCAAGGAGGAGCCGGAGCTTTCAGTGATGGAAAACTAACAACGCGTTCGAAAGATGCACGTTGTCGTAAGGTTCTGGAAGAATTTATCACTTTCGGTGCCAAAGAAGAAATCTTAATTGATCAACATCCCCATGTAGGGACAGATGCTTTTGTTAAGATTGTAGAAAATTGTCGCAAAGCCATCGAAGCACTAGGCGGTAGCTTTTACTTTGATACAAAGTTAGAAGATATTCAATTGGAAGATGGAAAACTTCAAAAAATCTGTATCAATGGAAAATGGGTGGATTGCCAGGCTTTAATCGTATGCTGTGGACACAGTGCCAAAGATACCGTATTCATGTTACATAAAAGAGGTCTTGCGATGGAAAACAAGCGTTTTGCGGTTGGAGTTCGGATTGAACACTTACAGACTTCCATCAATCGCTTCATGTTAAAAGATGCTTGGCAAGATCCACGTTTGATTCCTGCTCGTTATCAATTAACCCATACAGCCTCAAATGGAAAAGGAGTTTATACATTCTGTATGTGCCCTGGAGGATATGTGATTCCTTCCAGCAGTGAAGTGGGTAAAACCGTTATTAATGGGATGAGTTATGCAGCTCGTGATGGCGTAAATGCCAACAGTGCATTACTTGTACAAGTGGATGAAAACGATTATGGATTCCAGCTTTTTGATGGATTAAAGTATCAAGAAGCTTTGGAAGAAAAAGCATACCATTTAGCTGGTGGTTATCAGGCTTGTGTCCAATTGGCAAAAGATTATATCGAAGGAAAGCCTTCCCATCATTTTGAACAAGTGCAACCAAGCTATGCCTTGGGTTATCAATTTATCGATTTAAATACATTATTTAGCCCCGAAGTGAATCAGGCTTTAAAAGAAGCACTATTGGCCTATGAAAAAAAGATTCCTGGATTTGTATCGGATGGGGCTGTATTAAGTGCCGTAGAATCACGGAGCAGTTCCAGCATTCGTATCTTACGCCAACAAGACTTCCAATCCAATATTCAAGGCATTTATCCAAGTGGCGAAGGCAGTGGCTATGCCGGAGGCATTATGACCAGTGCAATTGATGGCATTCGAGCAGCAGAAAAACTCATTGAAACATTTTCGCTGCCTCAGTACAATAATAGACTAGAAGACCAGGGAGGAATGACCTATGGCAAAAAACTGTAAAGGATGCGGCATTACGCTGCAAAATGAAGATCCAGAAGCATTGGGCTATGTCCCAAGTCTGGATGCGGTATATTGTGAACGTTGTTATAAAATCAGCCATTATGGACAAGTAACCATTTCTATGCAACAAGGCATAGAGTCGAGTGAAACCTTTGAAAAAATCAATGCGATTGACGGTGTGGTTTTCTGGGTTGTCGATTTATTCTGCTTTGAAGCAAGTATGATTAACCGACTCAATCAAAAATTACCCGGAAAAGATATTGTTTTAATTTTAACGAAACGAGATGTCCTACCCAAAACATTAACAGATCAAAAGATTTATGCGTTTGTGGATCACCGTTTAAAAGAAGAAAAAATTGTGGTGAAGGACATTATTATCTGTGGTGATCTACTTTTAAATCCGGCTCAGAAAAAGAAACGTCTATCCGAGCAGGGAAAACACAGTTTACATCAGATTCAACGGGTCATTGATCGTTATCGTCATGGTCGAGATGTTATTTTTATGGGAATGGCCAATGTTGGAAAGAGTACTTTATTAAAACAATTTTTACCTGAAACAGGATTGACGATTTCCCGTAATCCAGGTACGACGCTAGATTTGATTCCTTTACCGCAAGATGGGTATACGATTTATGATACGCCTGGTATTGAAAACAAGCACAGCGTTTTAACCTTACTGCAACCCAAAGATTTGAAGTCCGTGATTCCAACCAAGCCAATTCGTCCCTTTGTTTCGCAAATCTATGAAGATCAATCCTTTGCGGCTGGGGGCTTAGCACGTTTAGATATTATTCCGGAAGGAAAAGCCAGTGTTGTGGGATATTTCTCTCTTTCGGTTCCGATTCATCGCGGTAAATTAGCCGATGCAGACCGTTTGTGGAACGAGCATTTAAATGAAATGTTGGTGCCATGTCTGGATACATCAATGGTTACAATGCATACCTTCCATGCACCGGCAATTCATCAAGATAAGATGGATGTCGTTATTCATGGATTAGGCTGGTTCTGTGTGAGCGGAAATATTAAACAAATTTATGTTCGTGTCCATAAGGGCATTAATGTTACTTTTAGAAAGGCGATGATTTAATGCTTTCCAAACAAGCAAAAAAAACATTACGTAAACTCGCAAACGACTATCCTGCCATTGTACAAATTGGTAAGGATGGTTTATCAGTAAATATAATGGATTCTCTAGATGTATCTTTAGAGGCTCATGAACTAGTAAAGTGTAAATGCCTAAAGACCAGTCCTATTGATGCGCGTGAAGCAGCGATTGAATGTGCTTCAAATACGCATAGTGAAGTCATTCATATCATTGGGCATACCTTTGTTCTTTACCGGAAATCTAAAGAAAACAAGTTGGGGATCAAAGGATGAAAATTGGTATTGTAGGTGGCTCTTTCGATCCCATTCATTATGGGCATATTCAAATGGCAAAGACGGCCTTGGAACAATGTGACTGTCAAGAGGTTTGGTTTATGCCAACCCAAGATACGCCATTAAAAGAGCGTAGTTTGACCGAAAGCCGACATCGTGTTGCCATGATTGAAAAAGTTCTTGCGATGGATACACGATTTAAACTCTGTTTAAAAGAAGTTCAACGCCAAGGTAAAAGCTATACCATTGATACATTGCGAGAATTGAAACAAGAATATCCCGATGATGCCTTTGTTTGGATGATTGGAAATGACCAACTTGCCCAGTTAGACCAATGGAAAGAAGTCGACCAATTAGTTCAATTGGCAGACTTTGTCTGTGTGGATCGGGATGGTGCATTAATTCAAACCAAGTATCCTGTGCAAAGAATTCATATGCCAATGATGCCCGTTTCTTCCAGTGAAATTCGTAAGGGAAACAAATTGAATTATGTACCGGAAGCAGTTTTAGCTTACATTTACGCCAATCGTTTATACATTAAAGACTTTGTGAAAGAACGCGTGGATGAAAAACGCTATCGGCATAGTGTTTCCGTGGCAAATTTATGTGAAGAGATGGCATTAGCTAATGGCTTAGATGGGCAAAAAGCTTATTTAATTGGTTTATTTCATGATATTGCCAAACGTTTGCCGCTGGAGGAAATGGAAAAGTGGATGGATGCGATATGTCCAGAACATAAACATTATGCACCACCTGTATGGCATGGCTTTGTCGGCAGTGAAATTGTTGATCGAATCTTTTATTTACAAGATCCAGAAATCAAAGCTGCCATTTATCATCATGTATTAGGAACCAGTGAAAACCCTTATGCGATGATTGTTTTTTGTGCGGATAAAACAGATCCCTTAAGAGATTATGATTCAACGAAGGAAATTGCCCTTTGCAAAAAAGATATAAAAGCAGGATTTCAATGGATTAAGGAAGAAAATGAGAAATATCTTCGAAAGGAAAAATAGATGGAATTAAAAGAAATTGTCATTCATGCCATTTTAGAAAAGAAAGCAATGGCTGTGAAAGCATACGATTGTATGGATATTACGCCCTTTGTCGATACGATGATTGTTGCCAGTACCAACAACATTCGCCAAAATAATGCGATTGCCCAAAATATCAAAGATCGCATCAAAGAAGCAGGTCTAAGGGTAGATTTTCGTATGGAAGGGAAAGCCGACTCAAAATGGCTTTTAGTTGATCTTGGCTCTATTGTAGTACATTTATTTGTCAAAGAAGAACGCCAAGTTTATCAATTAGATCGTTTATATGCAGATTGTCCGGTGGAAGAATATGACATATGATACGCTAGCTAGTTACTACGATGATTTAGTAAAAGATGAACAAGCAACCCAAGACTGGGTACAATGGATTCAGCGCTTTCAGAAACCCTGTGACTTTTTAGAGCTCGCTTGTGGCTCTGGGGAAATTACCCATTGTCTGGAAAATTTAGGGTATACGATGACGGCTTTAGATTTATCGCAACCGATGATTGATAGATCCAAAGCCAAAGATGATCGTATAACTTTCACTTGTCAAGATATGAAAGACTTATCCAATTTTGGCCAATTCGATGCGATTGCCTGTCTTTGTGACAGCTTTAATTACATCTTATCCAAAGCTGAAATTGAAGCGTTTTTTAAAGAAGTTGCCATGCATCTAAAAGCGGGTGGACATTTCTTTTTTGATACGCATAGTCTAGATCGTCTGAAAGAATTTCACGAAGAGTGGAATGAAACAGGAACCTTTGAAGATGGTCTAAAATATCAGTGGTCTATCACAAGTGAAGATGACTGGATCTATCAGGATTTTGCGTTTTACTTAAAAAATGGCCAAGTGATTCAAGAACACCACCTTCAAAGAGTGTATGAACCAGAATTTTTAGCCCAAGCATTTCAAAAGTATTTTACAGTTGTGGATGTTTGTACCGATTTTTTTGAACCCGGAATTTGTGAAGGGGAAAAGTATTTTTATGTATTAGAGAGGAAGGCAGAAATATGATAGGAATTATTGCTGCAATGGATATTGAAGTTGATGCGATAAAAGCCGTTAGTACCATTACCGCAACCAAAACCGTTGCCGGTTGTCAAATGTACTTAGGTACTTTAGGAGATAAAGAAATTGTGATTGGAAAAAGTGGCGTAGGGAAAAGTCATGCGGCCATGGCAACAACAATTCTTTGTATGTCGTATCCCATTGATAAAATCATTAATGTAGGTACAGCCGGGGGTTTGAAAGAAGACGAAAACGTATTAGATATTGTCATTAGTGATCAAGTAGTTCAAGCTGACTATGATACTTCGCCTTTAGATGGGCCTGAAGGAATTGGCTTAGTCTATCCCGTTGATCCTGAGATGGTAAAGGCCAGCATTCAAGCTAGCCAGGAAAATTATATTCCATATCATGTCGGAACCATTGCCAGTCAGGACTTATTTATGTCACGGGAAGAAGACTACCAAAAACTCTTAAAGCATTTTCCAGCATCGATTTGTTCAGAAATGGAAGCTGGTGCTGTAGCACAAGTTTGTACAAAGTTTGAAATTCCTTTTGTGATACTTCGTGGATTAAGTGATGTTGTACATCATTCTGGCAATGAAATGGAATTTAGTGAATATGCCAGCAAGGCAAGCCAGCAAAGTGCAAAAATGATTCAAGCTTTATTAACATTGTTTTAATGAAAAGGAGGGACAGCTATGCGATTCAATCGAAGATTTACAGCCTTATTGTGGATCGTTTTAATTATTTTGGTCATGGGTATATGGTCTTTATTTATTAGTGGTCCCTGTCGCGTTCATGAGCAATCCGAGCAGGCGACGATTGCGACAATTCAAAAGGATGTATCTGGCATTTCTGGTATCACAACACATGTTTTTGATTATAAAACGTACCAAGGTTATACGAAATCAAAATTGTATTGGTTTGATGTAGATGGCAAAGTCATCACAACGCGAAAAATAAATACTTTAAATTACAAGCAAGCCAAAAAAGTCGCAAAAGACGATTATGGCATCAAAGCCAAAACCATTGAATTAGGCTACGGCTACAACAACCCTTGTTACGTGATTACCAGTGATGTTTCCCAAATATTACTCGATTATGACTCGTATCAAAGAGTCTATCAAAGAGGGGTGAAATATGATGGATGAATGGAACTGGAATGCACCGTATGTAGATCGCAGGACATGGATTCTGGATCATTTAAAGGATTTATCTATCGATTCCAATGAAACATTGGTGCTTTTGTTGATTGATTATTTTAATGGCATTGGACAAGAAATCTCTCAAGAAGAATTGGCCGCCAAGATGAAAGTTGATGAAGATACCATTGAAGATTGTTTTGTCTCTTTATCCGATAAAGGTTATTTAACAACTTCTTTTGAACATGGCAAAGTAGTTTTCTCTATTGACGGATTGTTTCACGCAAAACAAGAAAGTGTTCCGATTCAACATTCCTTGATGGAACAATTTGAAATGAGTTTTGGCAGAACGCTGTCAACCAATGAGATGCAAAGAATTCTTCATTTAGCAGATTTATATGATGAAAGAAGAGTTATTTGCGCTTTGAATGAAGCAGTTGTCTATAATTCTTTGAGTCTTAATTATGTAGAACGTGTTTTGGTATCATGGAAACAAAAAGGTTTGACAATTGAAGAATTGGAGAATGGTATTCGTGAACGCAAATGAAATTGTTGCCACCATGGAACAGCTTTATCCAGATGCACGTTGTGCCTTAAACCATGAAACCCCATTTCAACTCTTAGTCGCAACCGTTCTTTCCGCCCAAACTACAGATGCTGCGGTCAATAAGGTTACCCCTGCTCTATTTCAAGCATATCCCAGCGCCAAAGAAATGGCCCAGGCTAGCCCATCGGAAATAGTGCCTTATATTCAACGCATTGGTTTGTACCGGAATAAAGCTCGTTCGATTGTTCATCTATCCATAGAATTAGAGAATCGTTTTGATGGAGTTGTGCCAAGCTCTCATAAGGATTTAGAATCTTTACCCGGCGTTGGACGTAAAACCGCCAATGTCGTACGTGCTGTAGCCTTTGGGATTCCCAGCTTTGCGGTCGATACCCATGTGGAAAGAGTCTCAAAACGTCTTGGTTTAGCCAAACCACAGGATTCGGTTGTCAAAGTCGAAGCGAAGTTAAAACGAAAAATTGATCGATCTTCTTGGATTCAAGCTCACCATACATTTATTTTCTTTGGTCGGTATATGTGTACCGCACGTAATCCCAAATGTGATAATTGCCCGTTTGTTTCAATTTGTAAGAAAGATCGTTATAAATGAGAAAAAGCCCTTAAGGGCTTTTTTAACGTACCGAAGCACAAATGATTTTAGCAGGTGATTTTGTACGAATACTGTATTCTTTCAGACTGGCCGGAAGAATACAAGTTTCGACATAGTGTAAGGTAAAAGGCGGGAAGGCATTCTTTGGCGAATAGATTTCTACTTTTTGACCTTCAACTAAGTTGATCATATCAAAGCAGTCATTCATCGTACGATGCATTTCTGAAGTAAAGCTATAGCGTAAAGTTTCAATAAATTCCAGTTCATGTAAACCTGTTCTTTCAATCGTTAGATCTTTATCTTGGTAAATGGTCTTTTCCCGATGAATGCAGTTTTCATAAACCCAATCTGTATTACGGTCTATCTGAATGTTTTCTTTTCCTCGGGCAATATTGATCGGACGTGGTTTGCCATCTAAGCCAACCCGACCCCAATCATAGAGTTTAAAAGTAAAAATATATGGAGTGGCCGAGATTTCTAAGACCATGGTACCTGCACCAGAACAATGAATGGTACCGGCTGGAATCAAGGCGTGATCGTGTTTTTTAACCGGAATCTTATTGATGTAAGTTTCATCATCAAAAGCCCTTTGTGTATCTTGAGCCGTTTGAAAAGCTTCAATCAATGGTTCAAGTTCTACACCGTTTTTCACACCGAGATATACATGGGCATCCTCGGTGGCATCAAGAATATAGTAACTTTCATCTTGGGTATAATGCATGCCGAAGTTCTCTTGTATATATTCCGTTAAAGGATGGACTTGGAGACTTAAGTTTCCTCCTTCCATAGTATCTAAGAAATCAAAGCGAATTGGAAATTCTTTGCCAAAACGGGCATGGATGCGTTTTCCTAGTAAGGCATCGGTTTGTTCATGGACTAAATTGATAGCCGGGACATCGACAAGAATATCATCAAATTTGAAACAGATACTATTTTCCTCAGGTACACCATCAAAACACCAGGCATAATTGGTTTTAGATTCGGGCAGATCACATACTTTTTTCATCCAAGTTCCTCCCCATATACCTTGATCAAAGTAGGGAACAAGGCGGAATGGTTCCTGGCTAAACTGTCTTAAACCGGCATGATAGGCTTCCATGGAAATCATTTTTGGTTCTTGATTGTTGGTCTCGACATACCAAGCACAATGTTTCAGACAATCCCATTTATATCGGTCAAAGATGCGCCATTCGACAAAATAACCGCGTTTATATTTAGTGAGGATATCTTCGCCATAGTTTTTGGCGCCCCAATTATCTAATCCAGCCCGATACCGGCATTGAATTTCCCAACGAGTTAAGTCAAAGAATAGAGAAAGGTCTCCAGGATGAATCAAAGAAGCGCCAACCCCATAGATGACAGTCAGTCCTGGTTGAATTTTAGTTTTCAGCTCTTGAATTTTATCGCTATCGAAGAGCTGGTCAATGGTAGCGGTTGAAAGTACGCCGAATACGCGGTCATCGGTTAGGTTGTTTTTTAATAAAGCTGTGATTTCACCTTCACTTTTTTTCGCTTGTTCACTATGAATGATGGTATCTGGACAAAGGGGTTCAATCAGTTCTTTATAGACTTGGTCGGTATTTGTTCCATGATAGAAATCCAGAGTTAGAATCATAGAATCTTTGCGCTGTTTTTGAATTTGCGCAAGGATATCGGCATAGCCTTCATAAGCTTGATATCCTGGAATAGTTTTATAAGGATGTTTTTCGTAATTAGATGACATAGAGTTATCTCCTTTCATTCAGTGTATTAAATTAGAAAGTGAAATACAATCTTGGTAGAATAGATGTGGAGGAAATAAAAATGAAAATTGCAGTCAATTATGACAATGGGAATATCTTCCAACATTTTGGAAGCACCAAACAATTTAAATTGTATGAAGTAGAGAATCAAAAAGTGGTTTCTACTCGATTACTGGATGCCAATCCACAAGGCCATGCGACCTTAGCGGTGCAATTGATTGATGAAAAAGTAAACGTCGTCATTTGTGGTACTTTGGGCATGCGTATGTTGAACCTTTTAGAAGAAGGCGGCATTGAAGTTTGTGGCAATGTCGAAGGATCTTGTGACCAAGCTGTAGAAGCGTATCTACAAGGAAATTTACAGTATTCTAAAGAAGCACATGCTTGTTCATGTTCTCACTAAAAAAGTGATCTAGAAAAAATCTAGATTACTTTTTTTAAGTGTGCCGGGCATGGCATAAGTTCAGTTGGAAATAAACCAACCATGGGTAGTTACCGCCTAGTGTAGTGAACCACAAGCCGTTGACAGTGATGTCATGGGTGGAGGAAGTGGTGTAGCGACTCTTTTGAGCGTACGTACAGAAACTTGATGAGGCTAAATGGTGGATGAGATTGCTTAACAAATCGAAGTCCAAAAGGTAAACGTAAAACCAAGACAGTAAATCAAGACGTTGTGAAAGAAATAGGGCTTATGTCTTACCCCGGGAGGTCTCATGGACAAGGAATTCTAGTAAACTTTAAAATCAGTGATAGTACCCTTGTAGCGAAAAAGGTTAACCATGAGAAATCAGATGAAGTCATAGTAGGTAGCAATACTGAAGGACTGAAACGTTTATAGAGTGCAAATCTCTATTAGCAATGTTTGGATAGTCCGAATATGAGAATAGCCTATTACTATGGAATGTAACCATAGATGGCAAAGGTAATTGGGATGTTTCCAAATAAATTTACAAATAGAAGGAGGAGCAGCAAATGGAATTGATTGAAAAGATTTTAAGTGAAGAGAATCTACAGAAAGCAATTCGAAAGGTCAAGAAGAACAAAGGTGCACCAGGAGTGGATAAAATGACCGTGCAAGAGGTTGAGGAGTGGTTTAATCAATATAAGGAAGATCTAATTTCCAAAATTTTGAATAAACAATACAAGCCCATGCCCGTCAAAAGAGTCTATATTCCTAAGCCAAATGGCAAACAAAGACCATTGGGTATACCAACTGTTGTAGACCGAGTAATCCAACAGGCTATGTTACAAGTGCTAAATGAAATCTATGAACCAGTATTTAGTGAGCACAGTTATGGCTTTAGACCAAATCGTAGTGCACACATGGCGATGGAAGAAGTGCTTAGCTATCTAAACGATGGATATGAATGGATTGTTGACCTGGATATTGAGAAATTCTTCGACACAGTAAATCATGATAAATTAATTTCAATCTTAAGAGAGCGTGTCAATGATAGTAAAACATTACATTTGATACGAGCTTATCTGCAAGCAGGAATTTTGGATAAAGGACTAGTAAGTAGTTCTACTATTGGAACACCACAAGGTGGTCCAATTAGTGTAATTCTTTCAAACATCTATTTAGACAAGTTTGATAAGGAGCTAGAATCTAGAAATCTTCGCTTCGCTAGGTATGCCGATGACTGTATCATTTTCGTTAAAAGTGAAATGAGTGCAAATCGTGTAATGAAATCAGTGACATCGTGGCTAGAAAGGAAACTATTCTTGAAGGTTAGTGCAACAAAGACTAAAGTAGTTAGACCAACTAAAGGTCAATTTCTTGGTTTTACATTTTATAAGAATAGTGACGAGTGGAAATGTTGTCCTACTAAAGATAGGAAGAAACGTCTGTATTCAAATATTCAGAAATGGATGGAAAGAAAACATGCAGTTTCAAGACCTCTATCAGTTACATTTGAAAAATTGAATCAAATGGTCAGAGGTTGGATACAATACTTTAAAATCTCAAGTATCAAAGGTTTCTTGGAAGAATTTGGCCAGTGGTTACGTCATAAAGTTAGGTGTATCATCATTAAACAATGGAAAAGACCAATGACTATATACAACAATCTTATGAAACTAAATAAGACATGTAGATGTAATTTTACCCATGAAGACATATTTAAATGCGCTAACTCTAGACTAGGATGGTACAGGAGAAGTACTGGGAATATTGTAAATTTTCTTCTTTCTCCTATTGTTCTAGGCATAGAAAAAGGTGATAGACCAGGTTTGGTCAACCCCCCTTATTTACTATCTTGAGATTTTGTGATTCGTTTTAGATTCGATATAAATGTAGAGCCGTATACGAGACCCGTACGTGCGGTTCAACGGGAGGGGCAATAATCTTAGTAGTAGTATTATTCCTCTACCCTATTTATAGGGACGAGCAATGGATTTTTTCTCGTCTTTATTCTTTTTGTAGATAATGTTTAATCCTTTGAAAATCAAATCCGGATCATAAGTATCAATTAATGGGGTATGGTTGTTGATGACACGACCTAAACCACCAGTTGCGATAACTTTCATATCTTTACGACCCGTTTCGCGCATAAATTGGCGAATGGTATATTCCACGCCACCTAAGTATTGGTAGAAAATCCCTGCTTCCATTTCACTTTGGGTATTTCTTTGCAGGATCGTTTTTGGCTTTTTGATTTCAATTTCTGGCAATTGGGCAGCTTGTGACCAAAGGGCATTGGCGCCGGTTTCAATTCCAACGCTAATCACGCCAGCTTTGAAACAGCCGTTTTCATCGACATAGTCATAGGTTGTTGCGGTTCCAAAATCAATGACAAGGACCGGTCCACCATAATGGTGAAAGGCTCCTGCACAATCGGCGATACGGTCGGCACCGACACTTTTGGGACTTTCTAATTGCACGCTGATGCCACTTTTTAATCCGGGACGAACAATAATTGGGTTGATTCCAAAAAATTTAATCACTCCATTGATACAAGAGTGCATAACTTTCGGAACCACACTGGTAATGATGACATCATCAATGTGTTCTTTAGAAATGCTTTCTCGGTTGGTAAAGGTTTGCAGCATCAAACCAAATTCATCACTGGATCGGCGGGCTTTGGTGGTAAGCCGGTAACGGCCCACCAATTGATCGCCGTCCATTAATCCCATGGTAATATTTGTATTTCCAATATCAATTGCTACTAACATCTTATTGTCTCTTTTCTATTTCTATCATGGCTTGAAGAATTTTCTTGCCTAGCTCAGTCTTTGTCTGTTTTGGCCAATGTTGAATGGACTCTTGTGTCACAAAAGATACGACATTGGTATCACCTTGGAAGCCAGCTCCCTTGGTGAATAAATTGTTGCCAATGAGGATATCGCAATTCTTCTTGATGCATTTTGCCTTTGCGTTTTCATCCAAATCTTGGGTTTCCATCGCAAAACCACAGATGATTTGATGGGTTTTGTGCTCTCCCACATAAGCTAGAATATCGGGATTTTTTACCATATGAATGGTCAAGTTTTCATCCGATTTCTTAATTTTATTTTCGGCAACGACTTCAGGACGATAATCTGCTACCGCTGCTGCCATAATGATAAAATCGGCACTTTGATAGTTTTCTTTGACCGCTTCAAACATTTCCTGTGCGGTTTGGACAGGAATCACTTGAATGCCTTGGCTGGCTTTTAAACTGGTTGGACCCGATACAATGGTAACTTGGGCTCCCATTTGGTAAGCAGCTTCACCAATCGCATAACCTTGTTTCCCTGAAGAGTGATTCGATAGAAAGCGTACTGGATCTAAAGGCTCTTGGGTCGGACCTGCGGTGATCAGGACTTTCTTGCCTTTTAACATTTGTGGCATCGCAAAGGCCTGGTTAATTATTTCAACGATATCTTGAACATCGGGTAGTTTACCTTTGCCGGTATCATCACAAGCTAAATGACCAACGACAGGTTCAAATACTTGATAACCAAGTTGACGTGCTCGCGCTAGATTATCTTGTGTCACCTGGTTTTCGTACATATGCGTGTTCATCGCAGGACAGATGATTTTTTTACAAGTACAAGCCAAGAAGGTTGAGGTCAATAAGTCATCGGCTAATCCATGGACAACTTTGGCAATCACATTTGCGGTTGCGGGTACAAGGACGACACAATCGGCCCAATGGGCTAAGGTGATATGTGTGATAGGATCTTGGTTGTCTGGATCAAACAAGTCGACTTCTACAGAATTATGGGAAAGTGACTCGAAAATAAGGGGTGGAACGAATTTTGTCGCATTTTCGGTCATCATTACTTTGATTTCATAATCAAGTTTTGACAGCTTGCTGACAAGATCGCACGCTTTATATGCGGATACACCTCCGCAGACGCCAATTAATACGTGTTTTTTCGTCATAAAAAAACGCCTCCAATAACAGATATTATATCGTATCCTGATTTTGAACTCAATCGTAAGTATGATAAACTGATGCTATGAAAATAGTGATTGCGTGTGACTCTTTCAAAGGCTGTATGACCAGTCAGGAAGTTTGTCGCAATATTGAAAAAGGAATCCATCGGGCAAATCCTAAGCATCACTGTGTCCTTTATCCTATGGCAGATGGGGGAGAAGGCACTGCCGAGTGTTTTGCGCAGGTAATGCAAGGCGATATGATCACAATGGAGTCATTGGATGCGTATGGCAAAAAGATTACGGTACAATATGCGCGCAAAGAGAAATTAGCTGTTATGGATGTGGCTACTTGTATCGGTTTGAACATGTATCCCAGAGAAGCAAGAAATCCTATGATTGCGCATTCACGGGGCGTGGGGAAAATGATGAAACATGCGATTGCCCATGGCTGCACCAAACTTGTGATTGGCTTAGGCGGAAGTTGTACCAATGATGGTGGCATGGGAATCCTTTATGAATTTGGTGCGCGCTTTTATGACAGCCATCATAAATTGCTGGAACCAAGCGTTTATGCGCTGAGTCGCATTGCATATATTGATAAACGGCATTTTCATCTGCCACATGTAGAATGTGTTGCCGCTTGTGATGTCGAAAATCATCTTTTAGGAAAAAGTGGGGCTACTTTTATTTTTGGAAAACAAAAAGGCTTGTTCGTCAATCAATTTAAAGAAATTGATCAATGGATGACCCAGTATCGGGATAAAGTCCAACAAACCTTTCATGTAGATATGAATGAAATGCCTGGCGGTGGTGCCGCAGGTGGAATTGGTGGCGTCTTAATCGGTGTTTTCCATGCCAAAATGCAGCCAGGAATTCAATGGATGATCGAAGAATCCAAGATGAAAGAAGCCGTAAAGAACTGTGATTTAGTGATCACGGGCGAAGGCCAAACCGATGCCCAAACGATGTTTGGCAAGGTGCCTTTTGGCATCAGTCAATTAGCGCAGAGCTATGGCAAACCAACTATTTGTCTTTCTGGTGCCTTAGGAAACGGGTATGAAGCTTTGTACCAGGCCGGGGTAATTGGCATTTTTTCCAGTGCCGATCGGGCTATGACATTCCAACAGGCTTTGCATCGGGGTCCAGAAAAGATTGAAGCTTTAGCTTTTAATGTTACAAAGTGTATCGATGGATTGAAGGGAATACTATGAAACGTTTGATAAGTTTTTTAATGGTCTTTGTGCTGGCATTCAGTTTAGTAGGCTGTTCCAACAAAGAACCATTCACAAGAGAAGAAATTAGTGCAACGCAATTAAAAAAGAAGATGGATGATCAAGCCAGCTTTATTTTCATGGTGGAAAGAGATGGTTGTGCTTTCTGTAAAAAGCTGAATAAATATATTGAAAAAACCCAAGATGAGCATCCGGGAATCAAGGTTTATGTTTTGGATTCAACGGACTTTGGTTTTGAAAAGGAGAGTGAAGACAGCAAGACTTTAGTCTCAACGACCAAAGATGGAAATATCCTTTTGAATATTTCCCCTTATTTCATCTATACACCAGCTTTTTATGTGGTAAAAAAAGGGAAAGTCAAAAAGGTTGGGGTAGGCTATAACGAGCAAAATGCTACCGTTGCGCTTTGGAACAATGCTTCGACAGTTGACTTTGAAACTGCAAAATATGAAGAATTCTGGGATTTCATTGAAAGCAACGCATAAGCTGAATTGAAAATGTTTCATGGAATGATATAATGAAATTGCTCCAAAAAGGAGGAAAAAATGCAGGAATTAGAAAACAATGCCTTATTTTGGCAAAAGGTCGATACTTTGATTTTGTCTAGTACAATCGAATTATCCTATCCCAAAGGAAGTGCACATCCCCAATATCCTGCGATGATCTATCCGGTTGATTATGGTTATTTAACCGATACCACAAGTGCAGATTCTGATCCTATCCATTTATATCGTGGCTCTATCAATAGTGCGCGTGTGAATGCGATTGTTGTGTCTTGTGATATTTTAAAGAAAGATTGTGTCGCAAAGTTGTTGGTCGGATGTACCGAAGAAGAAATGTCTTTGATTATGCGTTTTATGAATCAGACTGAATTCCAAAAGACTATCTTAGTACGTCGCGGTACAGGTGTTCCAGCTTGGGCATCCGAAGATTAGTTATTTGTCTTCCTATGGTATAATGAGAATACCAAAAGGAGGATAACATCATGGAATTAAAAGGTTCTAAAACAGAAAAAAATTTGCAGACTGCTTTTGCGGGAGAAAGCCAAGCTTGTGTGAAATATCAATATTATGCAAGCCAGGCAAAGAAAGATGGATATGTAAAGATACAAAATATTTTTACAGAAACATCGAATAATGAAAAAGAACACGCAAAATTGTGGTTTAAAGCATTGCATGGAGGAAAAGTTCCTTCAACGGTAGATAACTTAAAGGATGCTGCATCTGGTGAAAATTACGAGTGGACAGATATGTATGCACAGTTTTCAAAAGAAGCTCGTGAAGAAGGTTTTGAAGATATCGCAAAACTCTTTGATGGTGTTGGAGCAATTGAAAGACATCATGAAGCTCGTTATAATGCGATGTTAAAAGAAATTGAAGACGATACAATGTTCAAAAAAACAAATGATACGGTCTGGATTTGTTTGAACTGTGGACATGTATTCGTAGGTGCCGAAGCACCAGAAGCTTGCCCAGTATGTAATCATCCTAAAGCTTATTTCCAAGAATTAAATGAACATTATGAATAAAAGAGTTGGTGTAAAAACCAACTCTTTTAAAAAGGGTTAATTATGAAAGAAATACAAATTAATGAAGTCGGACAGTATTTAAAAGATGGATTTGTTCTGGTTGTCGTAGAAGATCGAACGTTCATTCAATATAAGAACCAAAAGATCTATTTATATAATTCCCAATGGCATAGTACAATGCCATGGAGTGATTTCTATCCTCTGTATCAAAAGATGCATTTTGTTCTTTATGAAGAACATCAAGAACTTGTGGATGAAAAAAAAGATGAAGAGTATTATCAATGGGCCTCAAAGTATCAATAAGCTTGAAGGCTGGAAGGAAAGCATAGAGGAGTGAGAAAATGCCTCCAGTATTTGATTTTTATAAAAAAGTAAAAAAAGATGTTAGCCGGATTGGTTGGCTGTTATTATTGTTGGTTTTCTTACAAATTGTTATGGGAAAACTGACCTCAGCTATCTATCCCTATATCCCTATCAATTTAAATGCCTATAAAGGCATTCGTTTCTTTTTGTTGACGCTATGTACGACATCTATTGTCTTGTGTATTGGCAAAAAGATCTTGCCGGTTACTTGGAAAGAAGAGCAATTCGAAAGAAATTTCTCGTATAAAACAGTGGGTCAAACGATTTGTATGATGGTCGCTATTGCTTTAACCATGTCACTTGTATTAAACGTGATTCAAAATTTCTTTGGGATTTCCCTGGCAGAAAGTGCTTTAGATGAATCACGAGATCCATTATATATGTTGTACACATCCTTAAGTGCGGTTTTGGTTGCACCTATTTTAGAAGAACTCTTTTTCCGGGGCTTTATCTTGCAGCGTTTAAAACAATACGATCGCGGCTTTGCGATTGTTTTTGCTGGTTTAACTTTTGGTTTGATGCATATGAATTTCATGCAAGGATCCATGCATATTTTTACTGGAATGTTATTGGCAACTGTGTGTGTAGAATATGATTCGATTTTATTGCCGATTTTATGCCATATGGGTTTCAATGCATTGATGAATGTTTCAACTTATCTTATGAATCCAGTATTTTCCCGTGCTTTTACCATTGCTCTTTGGGCTATAGCTATCTATGGATGGGTTTGTCTATGCCGGAGATTTCAAAACAGGACAAAAGCCGTGGATAAAAAATTATTGGCTCTATCTTTGAAACAAGTCAGTATGATTCTATTTTTCCTTGTGTTTGTGGTCTTTTCCTTTATAAGTATACAAGCGTATTAAAGCCGATTAAAATTTGTGCAAATTTTTTAAGATATTTTGTTGACAGGTGTTTTATGAAATGGTAATATAACAAAGCAGTCAGCAAGATGGGCCTGTAGCTCAGTTGGTTAGAGCGCACCCCTGATAAGGGTGAGGTCGCTGGTTCAAATCCATTCAGGCCCACCATTAAATTTGTTGGCTTTTACATACATATGGGGTGTTAGCTCAGCTGGGAGAGCACCTGCTTTGCACGCAGGGGGTCAGCGGTTCGATCCCGCTACGCTCCACCAAATAAAAAAATAATCGCTTCGGCGATTTTTTTTATAACTTTTTAAAATTTATATTTGACAGACCTTCTAGGTAATGGTAATATACTAAAGCAGTCAGCAAGATGGGCCTGTAGCTCAGTTGGTTAGAGCGCACCCCTGATAAGGGTGAGGTCGCTGGTTCAAATCCATTCAGGCCCACCATTAAATTTGTTGGCTTTTACATACATATGGGGTGTTAGCTCAGCTGGGAGAGCACCTGCTTTGCACGCAGGGGGTCAGCGGTTCGATCCCGCTACGCTCCACCAAATAAAAAATTAATCGCTTCGGCGATTTTTTTTTCATATACAGGAAGAAGGAAGAAGTATGCCTGAATTGAGCCAAAGAGTGCAAACATTTACCGATTCTGTTATTCGTAGAATGACACGAATTGCCAATCGTTATGGAGCGATTAACCTATCCCAGGGATTTCCGGATTTTGATCCACCGATGGAAGTGATGGATGCTTTAGAAAAGGTCGCTCACCAAGGACCTCATCAATATTCCATTACCTATGGGGCAAAGAACTTACGTGAAGCGATTGCTGCTAAACAAAGCAAATATACCGGAATGCCCATTGATCCTGAAACCCAAGTCTTAGTTACTTGCGGAAGTACGGAAGCTATGATGTCAGCCATGATGACTGTCTGTAATCCAGGGGATTCGGTTTTAGTCTTTTCACCTTTTTATGAAAATTATGGGGCCGATGCGATTTTATGAGGGGCCAATCCAATTTATATTCCTTTAGTCCCTCCTACGTATCAATTTGATCTTGCGTTAGTAGAAAAGGGATTTCAACAAGGCGCAAAGGCTATCATAGTCTGTAATCCTTCAAACCCTTGTGGGAAAGTATTTAGCGAAGCCGAGCTTTTAGCCATTGGAAACTTAGCTTTAAAATATGATGCATTTGTGATTACAGATGAAGTTTATGAACATATTATCTATCCCCCTTATCATCATGTTTCTATGGCAAGCCTTCCTGGCATGTTTGATCATGTGATTACTTGTAATTCGCTTTCGAAGACGTATTCGATTACCGGATGGCGCTTGGGGTATGTGATTGGTAGTGAAGAAGTGATTTCCGCTGCTAAAAAAGTCCATGACTTTTTAACTGTTGGAGCGGCAGCACCGCTTCAAGAAGCAGCTGTCAAAGGTTTGGAATTGCCAGATTCGTATTACCAGTCCTTACAGAAACTTTATACGCAAAAACGCGATTTCTTTTTAGCAGGACTAGATCGCATTGGTTTGAAACACAATGAGCCGCAAGGCACATATTTTGTGCTTGTGGATATTCAAGAATTTTTAGACCAAGAGATGTTTTCGGGTATGTCTGATCTAGAATTTTGTGAATGGATGATTCGGGAAATTGGCGTTGCGGCTGTACCAGGCTCAAGCTTTTTTAAGGAAGATGTCAATCATTTGATTCGTTTCCACTTTGCCCGCCAACAAGAGACACTGGAAGAGGCTTTATACCGTCTAGAAAAATTGAAGAACTATAAAAAATAGATTCAGGTTGTATTAACCTGAATCTACTTTTCAAATGGGAATTTATAATCTAAGTGATACATATCGCGAACGGCCATAAAATCTTTTTGGACGCCTTCGCCCATCGGAACACCTTTATCCTGACGAACTTGCCAAACGTCCCATTCCTTTTCTCCGGCCGTATAAATACGATCTTGACCAGGAGCTTTTTGGGAGTTTCTTAAGCCACGTAAAATATCTCCGGTTGTCTTCTTAAACGTATCAAGTCCCATAAAGAACTCAGGGTTGATAACGATGAAGAAATGACCTAAATGATAAGGACGCTTGTTTCCATTTTTATCTTTATTCGAAAGGTCTTTCATGAATAATCCACCAGTTAATGCAGCAGATAAGATTTCAACTACAGCGGCATAACCATAGCCTTTGTATCCAGCCAGTTCTTCTCCAATGCCACCAAGTGGGGTAAGGGCAGCTGTACCTTCTACTAAGCGGCGTAGAATTTCTTCGCTGTCAGTTAAAGCGGAACCATCATGGGCAATAACCATTCCTTTTGGGGTAGGTTTACCTTGACGGGCATAATATTCAATTTTACCGCGTTGCACGATAGAAGTTGCACAGTCTAAAATGAAATCAAACTCTTCATCGGTTGGGAAGGCAAAGGTTAAAGGATTGGTTCCCATCATGTTTTCAACACCAAAAGTTGATGCGATGGATGGACGGGCATTGGTTCCTGTGATTCCTAATAATCCTTCTTTGGATGCCATCGTTGCCCAATATCCGGCAATGCCATAATGGCTGGAATTACGAATTGCTCCCATTGCCAGTCCATGGGTTTTCGCTTTTTCAATAAGGCTTGTCATCATTTTATGACTGGCAACCATACCCATACCATCATGGGCATCGGCAACGAGCGTAGTTGGTGTTTCTTTAAGAATTTCATAGTTCGTTACAGGATTTAAGATGCCATCATTGATGCGATCAATATAGATAGGTTTAAAACGATTGGTTCCATGACTTTCGATTCCCCGACGATCACTTTCCATCAATACATCCGCACAAATTTTTGCGTCAGCTTCGGGAATGCCAGCGGCTTGAAAGGCATCAACCATAAAGGATCCAACGAGATCCCAGCTTACATAAGGTCTTGTTTCCATTGTTTATATCTCCTAATTTCTATTGCCATTTTACCATAAAAGAAATTTACATTTGTTTCAATTTTTGAAAAAAAAGCTATAATAAAAAGGCAGGAGGTATTCCATATGATGAAACAAATCTCTGTTTTTGCAGAAAATAAAAAAGGTGCGATTAATGATGTAACCAAGCTTCTTGCCCAACAAAACATCAATTTACGCGCTTTATTAACCAATGATAGTTCTGAATTCGCAATTGTTCGTATGATTGTCTCCGATTCGGAAAGAGCTTTTGAAGTGTTGAAACAAAAGTATTTATGTCACATGGATTCCGTATTAGCGGTCCGCGTTCCTAATACGGTAGGAAGCTTAAACAAATTATTAGAAGATGTAAAAAGCAGTAATACGAACATTGATTATCTATATACAACTTTTGGATGGGATGATCCTAATCCTATCATGATGTTGCATGTAGAAGACGAGGAAGAACTAGAATTGTGTTTGAAGTCAAAAGGGTACGATTTGATTTAATCGTGCTTTTTTTATTGGGAGTAAGGAATTATGAAAGTTGCATGTATTCAAATGAATTCCCAGGAATGTGTTTCCGATAATTTACAAGCAATGCATTCTTGGTTAGAAAAGGTAAAAGATGCCGATTATGTCTTTTTCCCAGAAACGGTAGACTATTGTGGCAAGGATCCGAAAAATCATGCACAAACGCTGCCTGGCGAAATTACGGAAAAATTTAGTCAATGGGCAAAAGATTATCACATCTATTTATATGCTGGAAGTATTATCGAAGCTCAAGCAGATCGACCTAAGAATACTTCACTTTTTTATAATCCAAGGGGAAGACTCATTGGAAAATACGCCAAAACCCATCTTTTTGAATTAGAGTTGGAGAATACTTCTTTTATGGAATCCCAAAATATGCAGAGTGGTGATGCCTATAGCGTAGTTTATACTAAGGATGCCTCTTTTGGTATGAGCATATGTTATGATGTTCGTTTTCCAAAGATGTATCAAAAGATGACTGAGGCAGGTGCCGAAATTCTTGTGGTTGTCGCAAACTTTACTAAACCAACCGGAAAGGCACATTGGCAAACGCTTCTGCAAGCGCGGGCGATTGAACATGCGTGTTTTGTGATTGCGGTGGATCAAGTAGGAACAAAGACAGAACTTGGATTTGATGCTTACGGACATACCATGGTTATTGATCCCTGGCGCAGAGTTCTTGCTTCTATAGAGGAAGACAAAGAGGCTTGTTTAATGGTTGATTTAGACTTGTCTTTGATTTCCAAGGTGCGCACCCAAATCCCCATTTTGAAAAACGAACGAGAAGAACTCGAAGTGCATGCTTTTCATGAATGATTCATGGTACAATAGGAAAACGAGATAAGGAGGATGCGCTTTGAAGCTCACAAAAAAGGTTAAAGGAATTATTCTCGCTTTATGTATCATATCTTTTGGACTTGGTGTTTTCCTTCCAAAGTTCGTTACTTCTTCGACCAATGAAGAACAGAAAAAATTTGATAAAATCTATCAAATCTTAACGACGAAATGGTATTACAGTGATGATGTAAAAAACTTAGATGACACGTTAATGGAACAGGCTATTACCGGTATGACTTCGTTAGAAAAAGATCCCCATACCAATTATTTTGATTTGGATCAAGCCAAAGCCTTTTCAGAAGAACTGGATGGATCAACGGTTGGTCTTGGATTTGGGTATTATGAAAACGATGAAGGCAATCTAGTATTAACGAACGTCTATTTAAATTCTGCAGCTGATCAAGCTGGTTTGCAGCGGGGCGACATTATTACCGGTGTTGATTCCTATGCCTGTAAAGATGGAATTAAGCAAGTTGTGAAGTATATTCAATCTAAAGCCAATCAAACCATTCTTGTGAAATTTATCCGAGATGGAAAAGATAAAATGATCAAGGCCAAACCGCAAAGCTTTGATGCGACGGTTGTATGTGAAGCATATAAAGATTATGGCGTAATTACCTTAACCAGTTTTTCCAGCATGACAGGAAAAGACTTTAATAAAGCAATGAAACGCTTATCCAGTCAAGGCATACGCAAAGTCATCGTTGATTTAAGAAATAATACCGGCGGCTATTTGAATGCTGCAGTTGATGTTGCCAGCAGTTTACTTTCTAAAGGAAAAGTTGTGGTCCAAGAAAAAGATAAAGATGGAAAGATTACCAAGCGAAAGACCAACGATGCTTACCAACAAGTAAAAATGGATAAGATTATTTTGTTGCAGAATGATAAGACCGCTAGTGCCAGTGAGGCTTTAATTGGGGCTTTGAAACAACAATTGCCAAAGAAAGTGACAACTGTCGGTACTACGACCTATGGTAAAGGAACGGAACAAGAACAAGTTTCATTTAAAGATGGCACATCCATGAAATATACGGTAGGAAAATGGTTGACACCAAATGGATCAAACATTAATGAAAAAGGCTTTAAACCAGATGTTTCTGTGGAAGATGAAAAAGCCAATGAAGTCAGTTATGAAAGCTTCAAAAAGAAAGATGTGATTGCGCCTGATACAACAGCGACCAATGCCGAAGCTTTACAAGTATTTTTAGCTTATCTGGGCTATGATGTAGACCGTACAGATATGTATTTTAGTCCTACAAGTTCAGAGGCTTTGAAGCAGTTCCAATCGGATAATGGAATTGTCGCAAGTGGATCTTGCGATTATACCACGTGGAAAAAATTGTTGAAGAAAGTAGGCATGGCACTACAGGATCAACAAAGAACAACGAATCCGCAATATCGCAAAGCGGTAGAAATGATTGAGTCGTAGTAGTACTACGACTTTTTTAAAGGAGGATGTATGAAAGATTCTTTTGAATTGGTTTCGGATTATAAACCGAGCGGAGATCAACCCCAGGCCATTCAAGCCCTTGTGGAAGGGTTGGAAGCAGATAAGAAATACCAGGTTTTAATGGGGGCAACTGGAACAGGTAAAACTTTTACGATTTCCAATGTGATTGCACAAGTGAATCGTCCGACTTTGGTCTTTGCCCATAATAAAACTTTGGCCGGACAATTGTATTCGGAATTTAAAGAGTTCTTTCCGCATAACCGCGTAGAATATTTTGTTTCCTACTTTGATTATTATCAACCTGAAGCCTATATTCCCAAAACCGATACGTATATTGATAAAAACACTAAAACCAACGAAGAGTTGGATATGTTGCGTATGGCAGCTGTGAATAGTGTTTTAGAGCGAAGAGATACAATCATTGTAGCTAGTGTAGCATCCATTTATGGAGCCAGTAATCCAGACCAGTATCGCCATATGTTAGTGACAGTGCGCGTGGGTATGGAAATTGAACGAAATGATTTAATGATGCAGTTGGTTGGTCAACAATATAAACGAAATGATACCGACCCTACTCCAGGAACATTTCGGGTGCGTGGGGATGTATTAGAAATCACCCCTGGCCATACCGATAAATATTTAATTCGCATTGAATTTTTTGGGGATGAAATTGATCGTATTTGTGAAGTAGATCCAGTTACTGGGCATGTGAATCAGGCATATCAGCTATATATCATCTATCCAGCTCATGCCTATGCTTCGAGTATGGATGTGATTGGAAAAGCTGCGGATTCCATTGAAAAAGAATTAGAAGAACGCTTGGCTTACTTTGACCAGGAAGGAAAACCTTTAGAAAAAGAACGTTTGGAACAACGTTGCCGTTATGATATCGAAGCCTTACGCGAGTTAGGATTCTGTTCTGGAATTGAAAACTATTCGCGTCATATTGATGGCCGAAAACCCGGCGAAAGACCTTATACCTTGTTTGATTATTTTCCCAAAGATTATTTGCTGGTGGTGGATGAAAGTCATGTCTCTTTGCCACAAATTCGGGGAATGTATAATGGCGATAGAGCGCGAAAAGAAGTCCTGGTGGATTATGGATTCCGTTTACCAAGTGCTTTAGATAACCGTCCGTTGCGCTTTGAAGAATTTACCAAGTTGATCCATCAAGCTATTTTTGTATCCGCAACACCAGGGGACTGGGAATTAGAGCAGACGCATAATGAAGTCATTGAACAAATTATCCGACCAACGGGCTTATTGGACCCAGAAATTGAAGTTCGTCCGATTGAAGGACAGATTGATGACTTAGTTGATGAAATCAAGGAGCGTATTGCCAAGAACCAACGTACTTTAGTAACTACCCTTACTGTAAGGATGGCAGAAGACTTGACAGCCTATTTGAAGAACTTAGATCTAAAAGTTGCCTGGTTGCACCACGAAGTAAAAACCATTGAAAGAACGGAAATCATTCACGATTTGCGGCAAGGAAAATATGATGTATTGATTGGAATCAATTTATTGCGAGAAGGATTGGATATTCCCGAAGTGAGCTTGATTGCGATATTGGATGCGGATAAGGAAGGTTTTTTGCGTTCGAAAAGAAGCTTAGTACAAATTGCTGGTAGAGCGGCAAGAAATGCCGAAGGAAAGGTTATTATGTATGCCGCTACCATCACTGAATCGATGCGCTATTGTATCGATGAAACAGCTCGAAGAAGAGCTATTCAACAAGCTTACAATGAAGAACATGGAATTATTCCAAAAACAATCATTAAACCGATTCATGAGGTTGTTCGTTCCAAAGAAACCAAAGAAATGGCTGCGAACTACTTGAAGAAGAAGCGTGTCAATAAAAAGGATAAAGAGAAGATGATTGTACAAATTACCCAAGAAATGAAAGAAGCAGCACGTACACTGGATTTTGAAAGAGCTGCTTCCTTAAGGGATATCTTATTTGAATTAAAAGGCGAGAACTAGTGTAAGGCTAGTTCTTTTTCTACAAATTGGTCTGAATCCAGTTGATAGGTTTTTGGCCATGTGAAATCAGATATTCATTGGTTTTAATAAAGTGCTTGTTGCCAAAAAAGCCACGATATGCACTTAGTGGACTTGGATGAGAACTGGTTAGAATCAAATGCTTGGGATTATCTAACAGGGGAAGGACTTGTTTAGCTTTGGAACCCCAAAGTAAGAAGACAACGGGTCCTTCTTTTTTATTGATCCAACGGATGGCTTCGTTGGTGAAATTTTGCCAACCGATATTTTGGTGGGAAAGAGGCTTGGATTGCTCAACGGTAAGAATGGCATTCAACAAGAGCACACCTTGACTAGCCCAGTCACTTAAATCTCCACTACGTCGAACCGGTTGTTGAAATTCGTCTTCCAGTTCTTTATAAATGTTTTGTAAAGAAGGGGGAATGGGCATGGAAGCCGGTACACTAAAAGAAAATCCCTGTGCTTGACCAGGTCCGTGATAGGGGTCTTGGCCCACAATGACAACTTTTGTGTCTTTTAAGGATGTCATTTGAAATGCATGAAAGATATTTTCCGCTTTCGGATAAATGGGCTTAGTTTTATATTCTCTGGCAAGGAAATAATCAATTTTCTTCAGGTAATCTTTTTGGATTTCTTGGTCAAATAAGGCTTGCCAATCGTTATTCATTTTCATAGGATACCTCCAATGGTATAATTATACTATGAATCTAGAAGAGAAAATTAAATATATAGAAACAAAAAAAGGAATCAACCATGATTTAATGGAATTTCGATCTTGGCTGAATGAAGCCATGCCAGAACATAAACAACTAAAGAAGATCCAAGTCGGAGGAACCAATGGTAAAGGAAGTACAGTAGCTTGGATGAATCAGTTGTTGACTAAATCTGGCTATAAAGTAGGGGCCTTTACTTCGCCGCATTTAGTTACACACTTTGAACGTATTCGCATTGGAAATACGTATATCTCTGCTGCGGATTGGCAGCGTATCTATGATCAATATGCCGACTTTTTTGAAGCAAAAGCTTTTACGATGTTTGAAATTGATTTATGGATGGCCATTGCGTATTTCTTAGAACAAAAAGTGGATATTGCTTTGATTGAAGTAGGACTGGGTGGTCGTATGGATGCAACAACGGCATTAGATTATCAATTATTGTTGATTACGAATGTGGGTTTGGAACATACCGAATTTTTAGGGGATACAATAGAACAGATTACCTTTGAAAAATCGGGTATTTTTAAGCCAGGCGTTATTGCCTTAACAACCGAAACCAAGCCCAATGCGCAAAAGGTTATGGAACAAGTAGCTGGGTATATGCAGACGATGTTAGGCTTTGTGAGCATGCCGTATAAGGAAGTGGATGGAAACATTGAATTTGTATGGCTGGATCATACTTATACAATGCATCCTCCTAAATATCAGTTATCCAATCTTGCTTTAGCGCTGGAAGGTTTACATCAATTAGGCTATAGTTTTGAACCAGAATTGGTACAAGATGTCTTGGATCATTTTGCCTGGGAAGGACGTTTTGTATGTTTACGAAAAGAACCTTTGATTCTTTTGGATGGGGCACATAACCTGGAAGGCATTCAAGCTTTGGCACAATCGATTCCTACTTGGTCAGGAGATATTTTCTTCTCAGTATTAAAAGATAAACGAGCTAAGGAAATGTTAGAGGTATTAAGTCAATACAATTGTCCTATTTATCTAGTTCATATGGATTCGAGTCGGGCATACGATTTAGATACTTTGGGCTATCCAGTACTATCACAAGCCGAAATGCTGGAAAGGTTAAAAGCCAAGAAACAAGCGGCTTTACTATGCGGATCGTTGTATTTCGTAGGTGATTTCTTAAAAGAAATCAAAGAATTGTAAATTTTACATAGATTTTACATAAGCTACAAAGAAATCTCGTAATTTCTTGGTACATTCTAGCTAGGAGTGTATATGCCAAGAGATAACTTTGAAAAAGAATTACGTTTGTTGAATCGTGAATTAATATTGATGGCAAGTGAATGTGAGACCTTAATTGCCAAGGCAAGCCGTGTCGTTATGAAAGGCGGAATGGATTTGATTGATACCATGCCCGATGAATATCAGGCTTTGTTGGAAAAGGAAAATTCGGTTTCCCACTTATGTCAACATCTATTTATTCTACAACAGCCCGTTGCCAGAGATTGTGATTTTATTTTGACCGCAATGAAGATGGGAATGGATCTGAAGGCTATTGGAGATTATGGTATGCAAATTGTGCAACGTATGAATCAACAATGGGGTTGGATGGATGTAATGGATATAGAAGGCTTGGCTTTATCTTCGATTCATTTAGTAACAAGAAGTATTGATTCTTTTGTGCAGGCAGATGCAGAATTAGCACATAAAGTTGTTGCTTCTCGTAAAACGATTGATGCTGATTTTCAACAAATTAAAGATCGTTTAGTGCAACGTTGGAAACGTAAGGAAATGAATGAAGAGCAAGTGATTGATCGTATTTTAATTGCTAATGATTTTTGTCATATTGCTCATCATGCAAATAATATAGGCCAATGGGTTTTAGATGGTCTGAGAAAGGATGTTCAACAATGATATTTTGTGTAGAAGATGACGAAGGAATTCGTAATATGGTGATGTACACGTTGGAAGCAAGTGGATTTGAAGTGCAAGGTTTTGAAAATGGTAAGACATTTTTCTCAGTATTGTTGATGAATCGTCCCGATTTAATTCTATTGGATATCATGCTTCCGGATATGGATGGTATTTCGATTTTAAAACGTTTAAAGAAAGATAAAGCAACCAAAGATATTCCAGTTATTATGGCAACGGCCAAAGGTACGGAATACGATAAAGTCATTGGTTTAGAGCTTGGTGCCGATGATTATTTGGCTAAGCCTTTTGGGATGATGGAAATGGTCAGCCGTGTAAAAGCGGTTTTACGTCGAACCCAACCAGAAAGTGATCAAAAAGTATTGGAAGTTGGTGGCTTGGCTTTAGATTTGAATGGACACATTGTCAAAGTTGATGGGCAACGTGTGCAATTGACATTGAAAGAATATGAATTGTTACGCCTTTTTATGGAAAATATTGGACGCGCTTTTACGCGTGAACAATTGTTATTGAAAATATGGGAATCGGATTATTTTGGCGAAACGCGTACGGTGGATGTACACATTGGAACTTTGCGGACCAAACTTGGTGAATATGGAAAGATGATTCGTACGGTTCGTGGTGTAGGCTATCGTATGGAGCCTTTGTCATGAAACGACATATCTTTCGTTCCATTTGTATGGTCGCCTTTGTGGCGGTTATCTCTTTATTTATTCTTATTACGGGACGCTTATATTCCTACTTTACGGGTGTTCAATTTCAACAATTAAAAGTCCAAACCGAATTAGCCAGTAAAGCGGTGAATGATGAGGGAATGGATTATTTTAAACATTTATCTAAATCAGTCGATTATCGCATTACCTGGATTGATAAAAATGGGGATGTTTTATTTGATAACCAAGAGTTGGCAAGTAAAATGGAAAACCATTCGCAAAGAGAAGAGTTTAAAGAAGCCAAGAAACATGGTGTAGGGCAATCCGATCGTTATTCGAATACTTTGATGCGACGCTCCCTTTATTGCGCCCAACAGTTAAATGATGGTTCTGTTTTACGCTTATCCAGTGATCAGAATAGTGTTTTATCGCTGGCTTTAAATATGCTGCAACCTATTGCAGGGATGGTTCTATTGGTTATTCTATTTTCTCTGTATTTTGCCAATCGTGTCAGTCAGCGAATTGTTCAGCCGCTTAATGAGATGGATTTGGATCATCCTTTATCAAAAGATCATTATGAGGAATTAAGCCCTTTATTGCATCGTATTGATTTGCAACAAAGACAATTAAAGGAACAAGAAGATGCTTTGCGTCATAAACAATATGAATTTGATACGGTAACCAGTAATATGAATGAAGGTTTAGCCCTTTTAAATCCAGAAGGTATTATTCTTTTCTTAAATCGTAAAGCGAAACTTTTATTGGGTGCCAATGACGAGAGTGTTGGAAAAGACATTCTCATGGTCAATCGCTCTTTGAAAGTGCATGATTTATTGACCCAAGCCCAAGCTGGAAAGAAAGAAGAATGCTTGTTGGATGTTAACGGGGAAACCTATCAGATGTTAGCTAGCCCGATTATGGGAAGTCATAACGTACGTGGTATTGCGTTATTGATTTTAAATGTAACCGAGAAGATTCAAGCTGAAGCTTTGCGTAGGGAATTTACGGGTAATGTTTCGCATGAATTAAAGAGTCCTTTGCATACAATTTCAGGTTGTGCTGAATTGTTGATGAATCATATGGTAAAGCCAGGGGATGAACCGCGCTTTGTTAGCCAAATCTATAATGAAGCGCAACGTATGATTGCCTTGGTTGAAGATATTATCAAATTGTCTCATTTGGATGAAGGAGCGCAAGACATGACCTATGAAGATGTCGAGGTTTTGCCATTTTGTCAAAGTATTGTAGATCGTCTTCAAGCGAAAGCAGATAAAAGTAAGGTGACTTTATCGCTACAAGGGGATGCGACAAGTTTACATGTGATTCCGCAGTTATTTGAAAGTATTATTTATAATCTATGTGATAACGGAATCAAGTACAATAAGGAAAATGGTAAGGTAGATATCACGGTCAAAGATGAATTAGATTTTGTGACAATTTCTATCCAGGATACAGGAATTGGTATTCCTAGAGAAGACCATCAACGTATTTTTGAACGTTTTTATCGCGTAGACAAATCCCATTCCAAAGAAGTGGGAGGAACGGGTTTAGGCTTATCGATTGTTAAGCATGCAGTACAAGTTTTACATGCACAATTATCGGTTGATTCGATTCCGAATAAAGGAACGACGATGCAAATTCGCTTCCTAAAAAATCAATAGCTTTTTTGTGTTGTTTTAATAGATATAAATTAATAGAGAAAAGAAAGCCTTTGCATTATACTCATAGTAGAAAAGAGGTAAATAGAATGATTCTTGACGATTTAAAAGAAAAGGTAAAAGGGAAGAAGATTCGTATTGTCTTCACAGAAGGAGAAGATTATCGAATTCAAGAAGCTGCAGTTAATCTGGTGAAAGACGATGTTTGTGTTCCTGTATTACTTGGAAAAAAAGATGAAATTGAAGCAACTTCAAAGAAATACAATTTTGATTTAACAGGAACAGATATCATTGACCCTGCAACATATGATAATTTCCCTGCTATGTTTGATTTGATGATGAAATTACGTGCGGGAAAAATCACGGAAGACAAAGCCAATGAACTTCTTCAGCAAACAAACTACTTTGGAACTATGTTAGTTAAAATGGGAGAAGCAGATGGTTTATTAGGTGGAGCAACATACTCTACTGCAGATACGGTTCGTCCTGCTTTACAATTGATTAAATGTAAACCTGGAAACAAGATCGTTAGTTCATGTTTCTTGTTGATTCGTGGTGATGAACAATTGGTATTTGGTGATTGTGGTATTAACATTGATCCAACAGCTAGTCAACTAGTTGATATTACGATTCAAACAGCAAGATCGACAAAGAACTTTGGAAAAGATCCTGTAGTTGCTTTGTTGTCATTCTCAACCAATGGTTCTGCTAAAGGGGACGATGTCACAAAGATGAAAGAATGTTTGGCAAAATTAAAAGAAATGCCATTAGACTTCCCAGTTGATGGAGAAATGCAATTTGACTGTGCTGTTAACGAAGATGTAGCTCAGAAGAAATTCCCTGGCTCAAAAGTTGCTGGACACGCCAATACATTTATCTTCCCTAATATTTCTGCCGGAAATATTGGCTACAAGATTGCAGCTCGATTAGGTGGATTTACAGCGATGGGACCACTTCTTCAAGGATTGAACGCACCAATCAATGACTTATCTCGTGGTTGTGTTTGGGAAGAAGTTTATAACAACGCAATTATTACAGCTAATCAAACTTTAATGGATTAAGCAAAAAAGCGACTCAGTCGCTTTTTTTTTAGGCTTTGAAAGGCTATAATGTGGCCATGGAAAAATTTAAATATGATATGGAAATGGGTGCTGTGATGGACTTTGTGGAAGACCGTTTTATGTTGGTCATCAAGGATGAATCATGGAGCCAGGAAGAATTGGATTTATTAAAAAATCCCATGGACTTGCATTTTTGTTATACGCAGGATATTGCAATCTTCGTACTAGAAGGCGGCGATATCGATTCAAGTGATTTTTACTTTAATATTCAAGATTGTGATTGGAAGAATGCTTGTTTAAACAGCGAACTAGTGAATATTGATGTATATCTCTTGAATGGTAAGAATGAAATTTGTTGGAAAAAGAGCAAAACTTTATCCAAAGAGGATTCTCAACAAATTTTAGATTGTTTATCGAAACAGGCTCAAGTACAATTTATGCAAGACGAATATGACGTCAATGTTTTGGGAATTCAAAGTGCATACCAACCTTATGAATTAAATAAGTATGCCGTTGTTTCGACAAAATTCTAGCAGGAGGAAAAAGTATGAATGCAATTATTAGTGTTATTGGGCAAGACCGTGTTGGTATTTTAGCCATGGTAGCAAATGAATGTTCAAATTTTAATTTGAATATTGAAGATGTTTCACAAACCATTGTAAATGGAATGTTTACAATGACAATGAGTATTTCCATCGATTCAATTAAAGGATCGTTTACGGATTTTGTTGATTATATGGAACAAAAAGGAAAAGAACAAAACTTAGAAATTCGCGTTATGCATCAAGATATTTTTAATTCGATGCATCGCATCTAGAAGGAGTTCTCTATGCAAGTAAATGAAATTCTACAAACTATCCGCATGATTGATGAAGAATGTTTGGATATTCGTACCATAACAATGGGTATCAGCTTGTTGGATTGCATGGATCCGGATATTCATGTTTCTTGTCAAAAAGTGGAAAAGAAAATCTGTACTTTGGCAAAAGACTTGGTAGCAACGGGAAATGAAATTGAAAAAACGTATGGAATTCCGGTTGTTAATAAACGTATTAGTGTAACACCGATTTCTATGTTGGTTGCATGCAGTGGTGGAAACCCTGTGGAATATGCGATTACTTTGGAACGCTGTGCCCAAAAACTGGGTGTTGACTTTATTGGTGGTTATTCGGCATTGGTACAAAAAGGTTATGCCCATGGCGACTTAGAATTGATTCAATCTATTCCAGAAGCCTTGGCTAAAACTGAACATGTATGTGCCAGCGTAAATATTGGTTCTACCAAAGCTGGAATTAATATGGATGCGGTACGTAAAATGGGGAAGATCGTTAAAGAATGCTCGGAATACACCAAAGACAACAATTGCCTGGGTGCCGCAAAACTTGTGGTTTTCTGTAATGCGGTCGAAGATAATCCGTTTATGGCAGGTGCTTTTCATGGTACTGGAGAAGCAGATTGTGTAATCAATGTTGGGGTTTCTGGACCAGGTGTGGTTCGCGCTGCTTTAGCGAAAGCCCAACCGCATTTACCAATGGATGAATTAGCCGACATTGTTAAGAAAACCGCGTTTAAAATTACGCGTATGGGACAATTGGTTGGAACGGTTGCATCGGAAAAATTAAAAGTGCCTTTTGGTATTGTTGACTTATCTTTGGCCCCAACCCCTGCTGTTGGGGATAGTGTTGCACATATTCTAGAAGAAATGGGTCTAGAACAATGTGGTGCCTATGGAACAACCGCTTGTTTGGCTATGTTAAATGATGCTGTGAAAAAAGGTGGTGTCATGGCCACGGGACATGTTGGTGGATTATCCGGTGCTTTCATTCCGGTTAGTGAAGATGCTGGTATGATCGATGCTGCAAAATCAGGTGTACTTACAATGGAAAAATTGGAAGCTATGACAGCTGTTTGTAGCGTTGGTTTGGATATGATTGTAATTCCAGGTGATACAAGTGCTTCAGTTATTTCCGGTATTATTGCCGATGAAGCTGCTATTGGTATGGTGAATACTAAAACCACAGCTGTGCGGGTTATTCCAGCTATTGGAAAAGAAGTTGGAGACATGTTAGATTTTGGTGGTTTACTAGGATCGGGTCCTGTAATGAATATCAATCAGACAGATAATTCGGTAATGATTGAACGTGGCGGACGAATCCCAGCACCATTGCAGGCATTGAAAAATTAAATGAATGCAAAGCAATTTCTTTGAATACTTTGTGAAAACTATTTTGAAAAAAATTGAAAATTTTTCAAAAATCGTTCTTGCATAATTGAAATTGCTAAGTATAATAGTCTTATAAACAAAGAAAAGAAGTAGTATAAGCTTAAACTTATGAAGAGAAGCGATGGTTGGTGCAAATCGTTAAGGGAGAGTTTAGAACGTGTCTTGGAGTTTTATTGTCGAAAGGTTTTGAGGCAATAACGTGGATTCGCGTTAAGAATGAGGTGTCATCCATAAAGAATGGATGGAATTAAGGTGGTACCGCGATGAAGACGTCGTCCTTTTATAGGACGGCTTTTTTTGTGGAGAAAAGGAGAGAAAGAAAATGAAAAAGTTTGTGAAGGTAGCATTGGCAGCTGTCATGGCTGTATCAGTATTAGGAGTGTCATCTACATCTGTAATGGCAAAAAAGAGTAATAAAGAGGTAATTACGGTTGGTATTTCACCAGACTACAAACCATATGAATCTTTAAACAAGAAAAATAAAATGGTTGGTTTTGATATCGACATGGTTAAATGGTTCGGAAAATATTTAAGTAAAGAAGAAGGAAAGAAAGTTACTTTCCAATTCAAACAAATGGATTTTGACAACATCGTTACGCAACTTCAAGGAGATCAAGTTGATTTAGGTATTTCTGGTTTTACTTATAGTGAAGATCGTAAAGTTGAATGGTCTGAACCATACTTAGGATCAAGCCAAGTTGCTGTTGTTCCTAATGGATCAGATATTACTTCTGTTGATCAATTGGAAGGAAAATCATTAGTTGCACAAACCGGAGCTACTGGTGAAAAAGCTGCAAAAGATGTTAAAGATGCACAAGTTACTGGTTTGAAAAACGTACAAGATATCATGAATGCTTTGAGTGCAAATCAATATGATGCTGCTGTTGTCGATTCAGGTGTTGCTAAACAATATGCTCAAAGTGGTCAATTTACTACATTAGATGGTTCTTTATTAGATGAGAAAAACTACATTATCGCTAAAGAAGGTAACAAAGAAATGATTGACAAAGTCAACAAAGCTATTGAAGCTTTCATCGCTAGTGATGATTACAAGAAATTGTGTGATAAATACGATTTAACTCCTATTGAAGGATAAGATTAGAAAAGAAAGGTGATAGAATGTTTCCAGCATTTGCAGAAGTATTTACAAGTGAAAACATTATCTATCTAGCAAAAGGTGCGCTGCTATCTTTATTGATAGCGGCGATTTCCTTATTGTTAGGATTGATTTTAGGCGTTATTGGAGCGAGTGGCAAACGTTCGAAACATATTGTTCCTCGCGCTATAGCGAACTTTTATGTCGAAGTAATTCGTGGTACGCCATTATTGCTTCAAATATTATTGATTTTTTCCGTTATTCCATCGATTTATACTGCAATTACAGGTACTGTATTGCGAATTAATGTCTATTTGATTGGTATTATTGCTCTTTCTTTGAATAGTGGAGCGTACCAAACCGAATTGATTCGTAGTGGAATCAATGGCGTAGACAAAGGTCAATGGGAGGCATGTGAAACGTTAGGGCTTAGCACAAAACAAGCTATGCGTTTTGTGATTTTACCTCAAGCTTTTAAACGTATTGTACCTCCAGTTATTAGTGAATTTATTACGTTAATTAAAGATTCCTCATTAATTAGTACCATTGGTGCTGTGGAATTATTGAAAGGTGCGCAAGTCATTGGTACGGAATATTATGATGTAATGTCTCCGTATATTTTGGCAGCAATTTTCTATTTGATTATGACAATTAGTATTTCTTATTTAGGAAGATATGTAGAAAAGAGGTTGGCAGCCAGTGATTAAAGTAGAACACGTTAGTAAACATTTTATTCATACACATGCATTAAATGATGTGAGTTTAAATATTGAAAAAGGGGAAATTGTTAGTTTGATTGGACCAAGTGGTTCAGGCAAGAGTACTTTATTGCGTTGTATTCACGGACTCGAAAAACCAGAATCAGGGAAAGTCTATTTGGAAGGGGAAGAAATGGATCCTTCCAATGAAGAAAAATTCCGTACCCAGAGAAAAAAGATGGGTTTTGTGTTCCAACATTTTAACTTATTTCCTAATATGACAGTTTTAGAAAACTGTACGCTTGCCCAAAAAGAAGTGATTTCACGCTCTCAAGAAGAAGCTGAAGAAATTGCTTTACAATACTTGGACCGTGTTGGTTTGAAAGAAAAGAAGGATGAATATCCAAATAAATTATCTGGAGGGCAAAAGCAGCGTGTGGCCATTGCCCGTGCTCTTTGTATGAATCCAGAGATCATGTTGTTTGATGAACCAACCAGTGCTCTGGATCCTGAAATGATTAAAGAAGTATTGGAAGTAATGACAGACTTAGCTAAAGAAGGCATGACGATGATTGTAGTTACACATGAAATGGGATTTGCACGTAAAGTTGGTAGTCGTGTTGTTTTCCTTGATCATGGCGAAATTATCGAGGATGCGGATAGTGAATCATTCTTTGCAAATCCGCAATCAGATCGTGCTAAAGATTTCCTTAGTAAGGTATTCTATCAATGAAATTAGCTGATTTTAAAGTAGAGCAGTGGATGAATGACCATGAGATGCAAGCTAAGTACAATTTAACCGATACTTGCTCGAAAGAAATGTCATTAAAAGAACTACTAGATTTAGAATCGATTGATTTAGACATGATTTTGGATTATGGCGAAATCACAGGCTCTCAGGCGGCGAAAAAAGGAATTTTATCTCTTTATGAAAGTGGCAACTATAAGCAAATAACTACATGTCATGGCTGTTTGGAAGCCAATATGTTGGTGATGCAAACCTTATTGGAAAAAGGAGATCATGTGATTACTTTTTCTCCTGGGTATCAACAATTTATGGAAATTCCTGCTTCTTTGGGCTGTGAAGTAGCCATATTACCTTTGGATGCCCATTGGCAACCGAGTCTAGAAGCTGTTAAAGATGCACTTTGTGCAAATACCAAGATGGTTATTTTAAATAATCCAAATAATCCAACGGGGATTTCCTTTTCCAAGGCATTTGTGCAGGGCTTGATTGATTTGTGTAAAGCAAGAAAGATTTATATTCTTTGTGATGAAGTCTATCGAGGCTTTTCCGATGACAAATCAATTAGTGATATGTATGAATGGGGTATTTCTACTTCATCTTTAAGTAAGACCTTATCTTTAGCAGGACTTCGTTATGGCTGGATCAAAGCCGATGAGAGCATTATTCATCAAATTAATGTGCGAAGAGATTATGCTATGATTTCAACGGGACCTTTAATGGATGCTTTGGCGACTATTGCCTTGCAGCATAAAACAGAACTTATGGCAGCTAATAAAGCTCGTATTGAAACAAATAAACAAACCGTACGAGAATGGTTGAAAGACCATCCGCATTTCGAAGTGCAGTTGCCCGAAGCTGCAACTGTTAGCTTTTTACATTTTGACTATCCGATTTCAAGTGTAGAGTTTGCGGAAGATTGTTTAGCAGAAACGGGTGTTTTCTTTGTTCCTGGCTCTTGTTTTGGCTATGAATCCTATTTGCGTCTTGGCTTAGGGCAAGATAGTGAAAAGATGAAAGAGGGATTGGCTCAGTTATCCCTTTGGTGTGAAAAACGCTTTGGTTGATTCTACTTTTTGAAGTATGTTACACTGATACCAATGAGGTGGCGTATGAGAAAACTTTTGATGGTATTAAGTGGTCTTCTTGTATTGAGCGGCTGCTCTGGTGTGGATACGATTTTTAAAAATGATGTATCGAAAGACCCTGTTCAAGACAAAAAAACAACGAAAAAAGTCGTGGTTCAATGCGACCATGGAGAAGATATAAAAACAACATTTGAAGCATCGGACGATAATATATTGCAGATGAAACAGATATCACATCTTACCCTTTCGGATATGGGGCTTGAAATTAGTGACGATATGAATAAGGATACGATCCAACAAAAGATTAATGAATCTTTACAGGAGAAGTATCAATATGTTGATGGAGTATCTGTAAAAGGAACTTTAACAGATGATAAAGTGGAAATTGAAACACATATTAATTTCCGTAAAGCCAATAAAGATGACTTAGTTTCGTTGGGCTTATTAGATAAAGCTGAAAAAGAAAATAAAGAAGTTTCTTTAAAAAAGACAATAAAAGCATATCAGGCAAATGGATATGCTTGCCAAGAGTAAAAAGCGGGTAAGCCGCTTTTTTTAAAAGGAGTGTATATATGCGTTACTACATAGCGGATAATCATTTTTTTCATCGTTCATTATTGACTAAAATGGATCAGAGAGACTTTGATTCGGTTGAAGAAATGAATGATTACATGATTGAACAATGGAATAAGAAAGTACGAAAAAATGATGAGGTTGTGATTCTCGGCGATTTTTCCTGGGGAGATTTGGAACAGACGCAAGATGTACTGGATCGTTTAAAAGGTAAGTTGTTCATGATTCGTGGGAATCATGATTATTTTTTAGATGATAAGCAATTTGATGCTAGTCAGTTTGGCTGGATCAAAGACTATGCAGAGTTAAATGACAATCGGCGTAAAGTGGTTTTATCGCATTATCCTATTGCTTGTTACAATGGACAATATCGTAGAGATGAAAATGGAAACCCTAAGACGTATATGTTGCATGGGCATATTCATAAAACGCAAGATCAACAGTTATTGGATGCCTACCAAGAGATGGTTACACATACGACCCATGCTGCTATAGGTGGTGGGTATGAACAGATACCTTGTCAATTGATAAATTGTTTCTGCATGTATTCGGATTATATGCCTATGACTTTAGATGAATGGATTGAGATTGATAAAAAAAGGCGACAAAGTACTATAAAAAATGATACAATGTAGCCAAAGAGGGCGAATTATGGAACAACTACATCAGGAAAAAGGTTCAAAAACTAAAGCATTGTATCTACAAATTAAAGAAATTTATCGTAAAAAGATCTTAAATGGAGAACTTCAATTAGGGGATAAGATTGAAAGTGAACTCGAAATCCAAAAAAAATATAATGTATCGCGTATTACAGCACGACAGGCAATTCTGGATCTGGAAAAAGAAGGAATGGTAAAAAGAGGTCGTGGTAAAGGAACGTTTGTGATCTGGCGACCAGGCATCGAAGAGGATTTAATGCATGTTTCAAGTTTTACGCAAGAAATGGAAGCTATTGGTCGAGTGCCAGGTACAAGTTTTGTTTCTATCACAAAAGAACGTTTGGATGCGAAAACGGCACGTGAATTTGATACCGATGAAGATCAATTAATGTATTGTGTGCGACGTGTTCGTACTGCAGATGACGTAAAAATTGTTTATATGATTTCTTATTATCCTTTATCTACAAATTTACCTATGAATCCAAACTTGATTAATGGTTCTATCTATGAATTTTTAGATTATACGGGATCTGGTATTCCAACGCATATTAAGGAAAAGATTCGTGCGGAACTTCCCAATGACGAAATCGTTGAAGCGTTAAATATTTCGAAGACGCAACCGGTTTTGTTCCGATCACGTATTTCTTATAGTGAAGAACATAAATTGTTGGAATTATCGAAATGTTATTTCCGGGGAGATCTCTATGCGTATACAATCACCACTTCCAGTGATAAAGACTAGATGGCAAATGCCATCTTTTTTTGTAGATATTTGAATATAGAAATAAAAAAAAGAGCTCTCGCTCTTTATTTGAATATTGGTGACGCGTACGGGATTCGAACCCGTGAATGTATGCGTGAAAGGCATATGAGTTAACCGTTTCTCCAACGCGCCATCTTTTTTTTGAATGACTTGTTCTTAACAAGTGCTCACTTATACTATCATGACTTATTTTCTAATGCAAGGACTTTTTTTAAAAAAATTTAACAAATTTAAACAAAGTGGTTTAAAGCCAGAAAATTGGGATTGAATGGAGGGCACAAAAGTCTTTGTTCTAAAGGGAGATAGGAATGTAAAGGTAGTATATAGAACTATTGATGATTGTGTGACAAATGAATCGTGTTCATAGAAATTTCCTTTCTGTTTTCTGTCAAAACAAGAATACAATTTCTATGAACATTTTTTATCCTTTTTGGAATCTAGTTTCATTTTACAATTCAGGGAACTAGAAAAATAGAAAAAAGTAGTTGAAGTCTGATGCCTTTTAGCATAGAATAAATAAGCATGCGTGGCAGAGTGCGCATTCACTCATTATGACCACTGCATAAGACAATAGATTAGGAGGTCGTCTTATGGCAAAGAAAAATGCAAAAGTAGTTAAAATTTGTAAACTACAATTTATGGCTGGGCAAGCAAAACCAGGTCCTGCTTTAGCAAGTGCTGGTATTAACATGCCTCAATTCTGTACTGCATTTAATGATGCAACGAAAGATCGTCATGGAGAAGTAGTTCCTGTTGTTATTACAGCTTACGAAGATAAGAGCTTCGATTTTGTAACAAAAACAACACCAGCAGCAAACTTATTAAAGAAAGCTGCAAACATTCAAAAGGCAAGTAGCGATCAAAAAGTGACTTCAGGTACAATTACTGTTGATCAATTAAAAGAAATCGCTGAATACAAGATGCCAGATTTAAATGCCAATGATATCGAAGGTGCTATGCGAATTGTAGCTGGTACAGCTCGTAACATGGGTATCAAAGTAGAAGGATTTGAATAGGAGGGTAAATCGATATGGCTAAGAAAAGTAAACGTTATTTAGAAGCTGCAAAATTGGTTGACTCATCAAAAAGCTATTCAATCGAAGAAGCAGTTGCTTTATTAAAGAAAGTAGCTACAAGTAAAATGGATGAATCTGTTGAATTATCTTTCAACTTAAATGTAGATCCACGTCATGCTGATCAATTGATCCGTGGTGCTATGGTTCTTCCAAACGGAACAGGTAAAACACAAACTGTTGCAGTTGTAGCTGATGGAGAAAAAGCAAAAGAAGCTCAAGAAGCTGGAGCTGATTTTGTAGGTGACCAAGATTTAATCGACAAAATCTCAAAAGGTTGGTTCGGTTTTGATGTTTTGGTAGCTACACCAAACATGATGGGTAAATTAGGACGTTTAGGACGTGTCTTAGGTCCTAAAGGATTAATGCCTAACCCTAAAACTGGTACTGTAACAATGGATGTTGCAAATGCCGTTGATGAAATCAAAAAAGGTAAAGTTACTTACCGTGTAGACCGCGATGGTAACTTAAATGTTATGATTGGTAAAGCAAGTTTCGATGAAGAAAAATTAATCGAAAACTTCAAAGCCATCTATACTCGTATTGTAAAGGCTCGTCCTTCTTCAATTAAGGGTACATACATGAACACTTGTGTTCTTACATCTACTATGGGTCCTGCTATCCATATCGTGATGGAATAATTTTGTTGACAAACAAAAGATTAGCGTTTAATATTCATATGTTATCAATATTCCAAAGACAGTAACGGCAGATTTGCTTAATAAGGTTACCGAGGGTTGATGCACTGAGATGCTCATTTTTACCCGTGCTTTGGTACGGGTTTTTCTTTGAATATTGTTACAATATAGAAAGATGAGGTAGACGGAATGAATCAGGAAGTTCTTGCCGCAAAGGAAGCAAAAGTCGCTGAATTAACTGATAAGATGCAAGCTGCTAGCTCTGTTGTTATGGTTGAATACCGTGGTTTAACAGTTGCTGAAGCTACAGAACTTCGTCGTAACCTTCGTGCAGAAGATGTAGAATTCAAAGTTTACAAAAACGGAATTTCACGTCGTGCTGCAGAAAAATTAGGATACGATGAATTCAGTAAGAATTTAGTTGGACCAAACGCTTTGGCTTTTGGTAAGGATCCAGTTGCCCCTGCTCGTGTTTTAGCAAAATTTGCTAAAGATCATGAAGCATTGGTTTTAAAAACTGGTATCGTTGATGGAGAAGTTGTCGGTGAAGACACAATCCAAAAATTAGCATTATTACCTAACAAAGAAGGTATGTTGGCTAAGTTCGCTTCTACTTTGAATGCTCCAGTTATTAAATTTGCAATGACTGTTAAAGCATTAGCAGAAGCAAAAGAAAATGGAACTGTAAAATCTGCAGAAGAAGCACCAGCTGAAGCTGTAGAAGAACCAGCTGCAGAGGCAGCTGCTGAATAATTAGGAGGAAAATAAAAATGGCTAAATTAACTCAAGAAGATATCCTTGCTTACTTAGAAGAAGCTACTATTTTAGAATTAAATGACTTAGTAAGTGCAATCGAAGACAAATTCGGTGTTGTTGCAGCTGCTGCTGTTGCTGCTCCTGCTGCTGGAGCTGCTGAAGAAGCTGCTGGACCTAGCGAAGTTACTGTTACATTAACAGATATCGGAGCTACTAAAGTTAAAGTAATCAAAGCTGTACGTGAAATCACTGGCTTAGGATTAGTAGATGCTAAGAAATTGGTTGATAGTGCACCAAGCGCAATCAAAGAAAACATCGATCCAGAAGAAGCAGAAGACATCAAAAACAAATTGGTTGAAGCTGGAGCTACTGTCGAAGTTAAATAAGCTCGTTTGTAGTTTAGAAACCTTTGTCCATGGACAGAGGTTTTTTTCTGTTTTTGGAAGTGAGGTGATTGAATGAAGAAAATTGCAATCGCATTTTTAACAGTCTTACTTTGTGCATGCTCGCAAACCAAAGTAGACATGCATGTCAATGACGCATATTTGGAAGTACAAGAAACAACGGCCAATATGCATACTATGAATGGATATGCGTATGAATTTGTCGTATTCGCCAAAAAAGATTTGACCCACTTTGGTCAGACCGATGTGCAAAAAGATCCATATATTTTGATTACGAAATTGGATAAAAAACAAATGTTGAATCAAAAAGGTTATAAAATGAAACCTTATTTAAAAGATTCTACATATAAGGCTTTCTTAGTAAAAGCCATTTCAAAGGATGAAGTGGATAAAGATGACTTTGGGAAGACATTCTTTTCCGACATTGATAAAGATATTCAAAAGGATATGCATGCCTATTTAGTAGGAAATGTACAACATCTTCAAACAAATTAGACTTTTGTGTTTTTCGCAAAAGTCTTTTTTACATTTCTTTGCATGAATTTAACAATTCTCGGCTTTAGAGTTTTCAATCGGGTACTACTATGAGCATGTACAAAGTTCATAGGAGGAATTCAAAATGAAAAAAGGAGCTTCGTTATTCTTAGCAGCTGCTATGAGAGCAGGCTTACTAACGGGTTGTGGTTCAAGTTCTACAGACTCATCTAGTTCAGATTTAGAAGGTACAATTACTGCGGCAGGTTCATCTGCATTAAAACCATTGGTAGATGAAGCAAGCCAAAAGTTTATTGAAAAGAATCCAAATGTATCTATTACCGTAGATGCTGGTGGATCTGGAGAAGGATTGAAACAAGTATCTGAAGGAACTGTTACAATCGGTAACTCAGATGTAAGTGCAGAAGAAAAATTAGATGCTGATCAAGCAAAAGAATTAGTTGATCACCAAGTATGTGTTGTTACTATGGCACCAATCGTAAACAAAGATGTTACAGAAGCTGGTGTTAAAGATTTATCAACAGATCAATTAATCGGAATCTTTACTGGTCAAATCACAAACTGGAAAGATGTTGGTGGACCAGATGAAGACATCGTATTAGTAACACGTCCATCATCTTCAGGAACACGTGCTACATTTGAAAAATACGCATTAAACGGAAATGCAGAAGCTGAAAACAAGAGTATGGAAACCGATGATTCTGGTGTCTTGTTAAAGAACGTATCAGACACAAAAGGTGCAATTGGTTATGTAGCTTTATCTTACTTAGTTGACAACAAAGACGTTGATGCTATTTCTATTGATGGCGTTGCACCAACACTAGAAAATACATATAACGGAACATACAAAGTATGGACAATGGAACATATGTATACAAAAGGTAAAGGTTCTAAAGCTGATAAAGCATTCATTAAATATATCATGTCAGATGACTTCGCTAAGGCTTGTGAAAAACTTGGATATGGCGTTTCATCTAAAATGGAAAGCACAGAACATTAATGTTTCATAAGCGGGCTTTGCCCGCTTTCGTTTACGAAGGAGGTTATTATGGACCGTTCAAATGAAAAGAGCATGTTTCTCAAAGAAGGTCTTTGGCGAGGCGTTGCGACAATTGGTGGTTTATTTGTGATTGGTCTAACCCTGATCATAGGTGCTTTCCTTGTTTATAAAGGAAGTGCAACGTTTCTAGAATTTGGCCACACACTTGGCGAATTCTTAGGTTCATCAAAATGGTCACCTGTAGATAATGCTCAAGGTGGTGGTGCTGCTGGTGCACTGATTTTTATATCTGGTTCGTTAGTAACATGTGGTTTAGCGTTATTGATTGCGACACCTTTATCATTAGGATCCGCAATCTTTATGACAGAGATTTCTAAAAAATTCGGGGAAAAGTTTTTCCGCCCTGTAGTTCAGATTTTTGCCGGGATTCCTTCCGTTGTTTATGGTTGGGTTGGATTGACAGTATTAGTTCCTGCAATTAAAAGTTTGTTCCATCTTCAAGTTGGACAATCTATCTTAGCTGCCGGTATGGTTTTAGCCGTTATGATTTTCCCAACGATTACATCTGTTGCATCTGATGCGATTGCAGCAGTCCCTAAGAGCTGTAAAGATGGTGCATATGGATTGGGGTCAACCCGGTGGCAAGCTATTTACCGAGTTATTATTCCTGCTGCAAAATCTGGAATTATATCTGCAGTTATTATGGGCTTAGCACGCGCCTTTGGCGAGGCTTTAGCCGTAGCTATGGTTATTGGACAAACAACAGCAATGCCTTCTGGCTTATTCTCTCGTTCTAAAACCATTACGACCGAAATTGCGGCGCAAATGGGAAATGCGATGGAAGGTGGAGAATTAAAGTCGGCATTGTGGACCATGTCCTTATTGTTATTCTTAATTTCATTGTTATGTATCTTCTTGATTCATCGTTTCAACAATGAAAAGAAAGGAGATTAGTCTATGCAGCGAAGAATTCAAAGAGCAAAATTAGCTGATAAGATTGCGACAGGTATCTTTGTTGTGATAGCCGTACTTTTCTTTCTATTGTTGTTTGGCTTTGCCGGAAAAGTTATTATTGGTGGATTTTTAGGCGCAAAGCCAGAGATGTTCCGATTTGCGATGAGTGGAGCAATTGGAAACCAATTGTTTAATACGATTTATCTAGTATTTATTTCTTTACTGGTTTCATGTCCAATCGGAGTATTTGCCGGAATTTACCTAGCAATGTATGCCAAAAAAGGTCGCTTGACTAAGATTATTCGTATCTGTATTGAAACCTTATCTTCTTTACCATCCATTGTAGTTGGTTTGTTTGGATATTTGGTTTTCTTAGTTGCCTTGGGTATGGGGAAAAGTTTGTTAGCTGGAGCTTTATCTATTTCTATTCTAACTTTGCCTTTGATTACTACGACAACTGAAGATGCAATTCGCGGATTACCAGAAGGATATCTTCAAGGCTCTTTAGGTATGGGTGCTACTAAGTGGCAATCTGTATTTCATGTTTTATTGCCAGCTTGTTTACCACGTATTATGACTGGTGTCATCTTGGCAGCTGGACGTGGCTTTGGTGAAGCCGCTGCTCTATTGTATACAGCTGGATCAGGAAGTATGTTGAACTGGAGAAACTGGAGCTTTACTTCTCCAACAAGTCCATTGTCACTATTCCGTCCTGCAGAGACCTTGTCTATTCAAATCTGGAACTTACAGATTAATGGACAAAATCCAGACTTGGCCAACCTTGCTTCGGCCATGTTACTTATATTGGTATTGGCCTTCAGCATTGGTGCTAATGCTTTATCAAGACATATTCAAGCAAAAAACTCGAGTGAAAGGGGATAAATATGTCGAATCTTAAATTCAATTGTGAACATGTAAATCTACATTATGGAGATTTTCATGCGTTGAAAGATATCAACATGAAAATATGTGCCAATGAAATCACAGCATTTATTGGGCCTTCCGGATGTGGTAAATCAACTTTTTTGAAAACCTTGAATCGTATGAACGATTTTGTGGAAACCGCAAAAGTTGATGGAACGATCCAAATGGATGGGGTAGATATCTATAAAGATATGGACGGAATCGAATTACGTCATGATGTTGGTATGGTTTTCCAACAACCAAACCCATTCCCTAAAAGCGTCTATGACAATGTTGCCTATGGACCACGTATTTTTGGAATTAAAAAGAAAAAAGATCTAGATGAAATTGTGGAACGTTCTTTACGTCAAGCTGCTATTTGGGATGAACTAAAGGATCGTTTAAATAAGAGTGCTTTAGGTTTATCTGGTGGACAGCAACAAAGATTGTGTATTGCACGTACCCTTGCAGTACAACCAAAGGTTATTTTAATGGATGAACCAACCAGTGCCCTGGATCCAATTTCTACCAGCAAAATTGAAGATTTAGCCGTTGAGTTAAAGAAAGATTACACGATTGTTATGGTTACCCATAACATGCAACAAGCAGCGCGTATTTCGGATAAAACAGCTTTTTTCTTACTAGGTGAAATGGTGGAATACTCGGATACAGAACAACTATTTGCGAATCCAAAGGATGAAAGAACAGAACGTTATATTACAGGAAGGTTTGGATAGGATTATGCGAGAAGTATTTGAAGAAAGTTTAGAAGAATTACATCAATTAATGTTAAACATGGGGCAAACATGTCAAAGTATTATCGCTTCCAGTTATCAAGCTTTAATTAAAAATGATTTGAATGAAATTGAACAAATTCATGATTATGAGAATAAAATCAATCATTTAGAACGTTCAATTGAAGCAAAGTGCATGCAACTATTATTGTTACAGGCACCTGTTGCCACGGATTTAAGAAAAGTATCTAGTGCATTGAAAATGATTACGGATATGGAACGAATTGGCGATCATGCATATGATATTGGGGATATTCTTTCTAAAAACCACGAATTATTGAAGTATGTGGATCAATTGCCTTATAAAGACATGGTTAAACAGATTATTACAATGGTTGATGATTGTATTACTTCTTTTATAAATAATGATAAAGATCTTGCTTATAAAGTTATAAAAGAAGACGATGCAGTAGATGATGACTTTAATGATATTTATAAATCTCTATCGCAAGGTATGAGTAAACAAGACCGTTCTTCTTTGGATTTAATGATGATTGCTAAATACTATGAACGTATTGGGGATCATGCAACGAATATTGCTGAATGGGTTATTTATTCCATTACAAATGAATTCCAATCTCTTGAACAAAAATAAACGTATAGGCTGTTGGGGAAACTCAACAGTCTTTTTTAGTATTTCCATACAACAAATGAAGAAAGCTTAAAAGCGAAGATTACCGCATAAATAGGGACGATCTTCGCTTTTTTGAAAAAAATAAGTGTTAAAGATTATTGCTATAGAAAAAGACACCGTAGTGTCTTAGTCTTCATCCAATAGGATTTTTTTAATGCCATTATAAATGCCGTTGTCATAGGTAGATGTGGTCGCAAAGTTCGCAAAGCTTTTTACATAATCGCTTGCACTGCCCATGGCTACACCAATATCTGCTTTTTCTAGCATTTGAATATCGTTGGTAGAGTCTCCAAATGCGATGACATCTTTCCATGAAAAATTGATCTTTTGCATCATGAGTTCAATGCCTTTGGATTTGTCGTTGTCTTTGTTGAAGACATCAAACATGAACCCATCGGTTTTTACATTGATTAAATCAGCTCTTAAGCTTGGATGTTTTTCCAAGAATTCATCGATTTGATGTTTGTCTTTTGTTAAAATAACAGCATTATAAGCACGATGTCTTTTATGGTAGGACTGGCTTTCGTCATAGAATAATGAATTTAGGACATTACAGTATTTGCAGAAATCATACATAGGATAAAATTGATTATAGATATATGTAGCATCTCCAAAATGGAACATCAGTCCAAATTCGTTTTCTTGGCAGAAAGCAACAATTTCATTTACGATCTCTTTATCAATTGGGGCACTGGCTACTTCTTCAAAGGCACCATCAAGGATGTATGATCCGTTAATGAGTACATAATAATCAAATTGTACTTTTTTTAGAATGGAATCCATTTGGTTTAGAGGTCTTCCGGTTGCACAGCAGACCATATAGCCTTTTTCTCTTAATGTATCAATGGCTTCCAGACTGGAATCTTGAATGATATCGTTTTCGGTTTGATATAGTGTCCCATCCATATCTAAAAAGACGATTTTATGTTTCATGTTATCACCTCATGGTTATTATACCGATTTATAGAAAAAAATAAAAAAGTATTTGACAAAGAAGATGTAAAACGAATATACTACTCTTGCATGCGTGATTTGGGCATTTTTCTGCCCAATAATTTAACGGATGAAAAAGACACACCCGGAAACGTGTGTTTAAATGTATTTGAAAGGAGTGTTCTTATGCCTACAATCAATCAATTGATTCGTAAAGGTCGTAAGGCCAGCAAAGCGAAATCAAAGTCTCCAGCTTTGAATCGTGGTTACAACTCATTGCAGTCAAGACCAACAAACTTATCAAGTCCACAAAAACGTGGAGTTTGTACTCGTGTTGGTACCATGACACCTAAGAAACCTAACTCAGCACTTCGTAAGTATGCCCGTGTTCGTTTAAGTAACGGAATGGAAGTAACAGCTTATATTCCAGGAATCGGTCATAACCTACAAGAACATAGTGTTGTTTTGATTCGTGGTGGACGTGTTAAAGACTTACCAGGGGTTCGTTACCATATTATTCGTGGTACTTTGGACTGCGCTGGTGTTAATGAACGTAAACAAAGCCGTTCCCTTTACGGAACTAAAAAACCTAAGAAATAAATCTACATGAGAGGAGGAAATTAAATGCCTAGAAAAGGACACATTGCCAAACGTGATGTACTAGTCGATCCAATTTATAACTCTAAGTTGGTTACTCGTTTAATCAACAAGATCATGTTAGATGGTAAAAAGGGAGTTGCACAAACGATTTTGTACAATGCGTTTGATATCGTAAAAGTAAAAACTGGGGAAGAACCAATGGCTGTATTTGAAAAAGCATTGGAAAACGTAATGCCTCAATTAGAATTGAAGGTTAGACGTGTAGGTGGTGCCAACTACCAAGTCCCTGTAGAAGTTAGCGATGAACGTCGTTTGACTTTAGGACTTCGTTGGATTGTAAACTATGCACGTTTAAGAAATGAAAAAACAATGGAACAACGTTTAGCTGCAGAAATTATTGATGCATCTAACGGAACAGGTGCCAGTGTTAAAAAACGTGAAGATACTCACAAAATGGCTGAAGCAAATAAAGCATTTGCTCACTATCGTTGGTAGGAAAGGAGATTCAGTTGTATGCCTAGAGATTATGCATTGAAAGATACTCGTAACATTGGAATTATGGCCCATATCGATGCGGGTAAAACTACAACAACTGAGCGGATCCTTTACTATTCAGGTGTTAACCATAAAATTGGTGAAACACATGACGGTGCCAGTACAATGGACTGGATGGAACAAGAACAAGAACGTGGTATTACCATCACATCAGCAGCGACTACTTGTCACTGGAAGAAGTTAGATGGAACTGGTTCAGAATGTCGTATCAACATTATCGATACACCAGGCCACGTAGACTTTACAGTAGAAGTTGAACGTTCTCTTCGTGTATTGGATGGTGCTGTTACTGTATTGGATGCCAAAGCAGGTGTTGAACCTCAAACCGAAACAGTTTGGCGTCAAGCTACGACTTATGGAGTTCCACGTATTGTATTCGTTAACAAGATGGATGCAACAGGTGCTGACTTCATCATGTCATGTAACACGATTATTGATCGTTTAGGAGCAAAGTCTTGCCCTATTCAATTACCAATCGGAGCTGAAAGTGATTTCGAAGGTATCATCGATATCATCGAACGTAAAGCTTATAACTTTAGTGGTGACTACGGACGTATCATTACTGAAGTAGAAATTCCAGAAGATCAAGTTGATACAATGGAAGAATACCGTGCAAAATTATTAGAATATCTTGCAGATTATGATGAAGATTTCATGATGATGGTATTGGAAGGGGAAGAACCTTCTATTGAAGAAATCAAACGTGTATTGCGTATTGCAGTATGTAAAGGTGATTTCTTCCCAGTATTATGTGGTTCCGCATATAAGAACAAAGGTGTTCAATTAGTATTGGATGCAGTTGTAGATTATTTGCCTAGCCCATTAGATGTTCCTTCAATCAACGGAACTGACTTAGATGGTAATGAAGTTCAACGTCACCCTAGTGATAAAGAACCATTTGCTGCTCTTGCATTTAAGATTGCAGCTGACCCATTTGTTGGTAAATTATCATTCTTCCGTGTTTATTCAGGAACTGCAACAGCTGGTAGTTATGTATTAAACTCAACAAAAGACAAACGTGAACGTTTTGGTCGTATTGTGCAAATGCATGCCAATGCACGTCATGAAATTGATGAAGTGTATGCTGGTGATATTGCTGCTGCCGTTGGTTTAAAAGTAACAACTACAGGTGATACTTTATGTGATGAAAAGAATCCAGTTATTCTTGAATCTATGGAATTCCCTGAACCAGTTATCGAATTATCTTTGGAACCAAAAACTAAAGCTGACCAAGACAAAATGGGATTGGCTTTATCAAAATTGGCTGAAGAAGACCCTACTTTCAAAACATATACAAACGAAGAAACAGGACAAACAATTATTGCCGGTGTAGGTGAATTACACTTGGATATCATTGTTGACCGTTTACGTCGTGAATTTAAAGTTGAAGCAAATATTGGTCAACCACAAGTTGCTTACCGTGAAACAATCCGTACAGCTGCGGAATGTGAAGGTAAATACATTCGTCAATCTGGTGGTCGTGGTCAATATGGACATGTTTGGATCAAATTTGAACCAAATGAAGGTAAAGGATTTGAATTCGTTGATGCTATCGTAGGTGGTAGCGTACCAAGAGAATATATCAAACCAACACAAGAAGGTTTGGAAGACGCATTAGAAAATGGTATCATCGCTGGATATCCAGTTATTGATATTAAAGCTACTTTATTTGATGGATCATACCATGATGTCGATTCAAGTGAAATGGCTTATAAGATTGCAGCAAGTTTCGCATTACGTGAAGCTGCTAAGAAATGTGATCCGGTATTGCTAGAACCAATTATGATGGTTGAAGTAACTGCTCCAAGTGAATACTTAGGAAGCGTTATGGGTGACGTTTCAAGTCGTCGTGGATCAATTACAGACCAAGAAGAACGTGGTAACGCAACAATCGTACGTGCCATGGTACCATTATCAGAAATGTTTGGTTATGTAACTGACTTACGAAGCTTTACACAAGGTCGTGGAAACTACTCAATGAAGTTCGATCATTACGATGAAGTACCTAAGAGTATTGCGGCTAAGATTATTGAAGAGAACTCTAAAGAAAACTAGTTGCTTTTCAGTATCTCATGAATTACAATAATTTTGATATTGTAATAATAAAAAATAGGAGGAATTAGCAAAATGGCTAAGGAAAAATTTGACAGAAGTAAAGTCCATGTTAATATTGGAACAATTGGTCACGTTGACCATGGAAAAACTACTTTAACTGCTGCTATTACATCTGTATTAGCAAAAAAAGGTATGGCTAAAGCTGAAGCTTACGATGAAATTGATGGTGCTCCTGAAGAAAAAGAACGTGGAATCACAATCAATACTGCACACGTTGAGTACCAAACTGACAAACGTCACTACGCTCACGTTGACTGCCCAGGCCATGCTGACTACGTTAAGAACATGATCACTGGTGCTGCCCAAATGGATGGTGCTATCTTAGTAGTAGCTGCATCTGATGGACCTATGCCTCAAACACGTGAACACATCTTGTTAGCACGTCAAGTAGGTGTACCTTACATCGTTGTTTACTTAAACAAATGCGACATGGTTGATGACGAAGAATTAATCGACTTAGTTGAAATGGAAGTTCGTGAATTATTGAACGAATACGAATTCGACGGAGACAACACTCCAGTTATCCGTGGATCAGCATTAAAAGCATTGGAAGGAGATCCAGCTGCTGAACAATCAATCTTAGACTTGATGGACGCTGTTGACTCTTGGATTCCAGATCCAGTACGTGACATCGATAAACCATTCTTAATGGCTGTAGAAGATGTTATGACAATTTCTGGACGTGGTACTGTTGCTACAGGACGTGTTGAACGTGGTGAAGCACACTTAAACGAAGAAGTTGAAATCGTAGGTATTAAACCAACTCAAAAAACAGTTATTACTGGATTGGAAATGTTCCACAAACAATTGGACGTAGCTCAAGCTGGTGACAACATTGGTGCATTGTTACGTGGTATTGCACGTGACCAAATCCAACGTGGTCAAGTTTTAGCTAAACCTGGAACTGTACATCCTCATACTAAATTTAAAGCACAAGTATACGTATTAACTAAAGAAGAAGGTGGACGTCATACACCTTTCGTATCTAACTACCGTCCTCAATTCTACTTCCGTACAACTGATGTTACTGGTGTTATTACTCTTCCTGAAGGAACTGACATGGTAATGCCTGGTGATAACGTTGAAATGTACGTTGAATTGATCGCACCAATCGCTTTGGAAAACGGAACTCGTTTCTCAATTCGTGAAGGTGGACACACTGTAGGTGCTGGAAACGTAACTGAAATCGACGGTTAATTTCCATTATTATCGATTGAATGAAGAGGTCTAAGGACCTCTTTTTTTTTCTACAATTTAAAAAAATTGTTTAAGAATAAACTACATTTGTTTGCCTACAAACGATTCTATGGTAAAATCAATGTAAGCAATTTCAATAAAGGGGGGTTGAACTACGCAAAATTTTGTCATTTTATTTGCGCTACAAATAAAATAATAGGTTTTTGTTCCTTAAAAAAACAAATGATAGAAAGGATATAAAATGGAAAATTCTAAAAAAATTAAATGGTATATGCTGGCGTTTATGGCATTCTCCACTGTTTGGGGATTTGGTAACGTTGTAAACGGCTTTGTATACTTCAATGGTATTCAAGTTATTTTCTCTTGGATATTGATGTTTGCTTTGTACTTTGTGCCTTATGCTTTGATGGTTGGTGAGTTAGGATCAGCCTTTAAAGAATCTGGTGGTGGTGTTACTTCTTGGATAAATGAAACTGGTGGATCTAAATTAGCTTATTATGCTGGTTACACTTACTGGGCAGTACATATTTCTTATATCGCGTCTAAAGGATCTGGTGGTTTAAAAGCATTAAGTTGGATGGTATTCCAAAATGCGGAAACTTATGATTCTTTCCCTACTTTGTATATTCAAATTGCTACACTATGTGTATTCTTATTCTTCTTATGGGTTGCAAGTAAAGGTTTAAATCCATTGAAGAAATTAGCTACAGTAGCTGGTAGTAGTATGTTTGTAATGAGTATCTTATTTATCGTGATGATGTTTGCAGCTCGTGCAATCAATCCAAATGGTGGATTTGTTTCCATGGACTGGAGTTTCAAAACATTGATTCCACAATTTGATACGAAATACTTTACTTCTTTGTCTATCTTAGTATTCGCCGTTGGTGGTTGTGAAAAGATTTCTCCTTATGTAAATAAAGTAGAAAATCCTTCTAAGGGATTCCCTAAAGGTATGATTACATTAGCTATCATGGTTATGGTTTGTGCTTTACTTGGTACAGTAGCTATGGGTATGATGTTTGATCCAACTGTTATCAATGCAAGTGATGAAAGCTTTAACCACTATGTCGCAAATGGTGCATACATGGCTTTCCAACAAGTTGGTCAATACTATCATTGTGGTAACTTATTTATGATTATTTATGCAGCATGTAATGCGATTGGTCAATTCTCTACTTTAGTATTAAGTATTGATGCTCCATTACGTATGTTGTTAGATGATGAAAATGCTAACCAATATATTCCTAAGGGATTATTGAAGAAGAACGATAACGGTGCTTATATTAATGGTATTAAGCTTGTTGGTGTATTATCTGGAGCTATTATTTTAGTGCAAATCTTTGTTCCAGGTGCTACAGCTGTTTTAGCTCAATTGAATAAGTTAAACTCTGTATGTATGCCAATGCGTTATTTATGGGTATTCTTCGCTTATATTTTATTGCGTAAGAAAGCTGAAAAATTCCCTCGTGAATATGTTTTCGCAAAAAATAATGGTCTAGCATTATTTGCTGGAGCATGGTGCTTTGTGGTTACAGCAGCTTGTTGTATTCTAGGTATGTATTCAACTGACAAATTAACTTTAATCTTAAATATCTGTACTCCAGTAGTACTATTGTTGTTAGGTTTGATCATGCCTGTCATTCGTAGTCGTCAAGATGCTAATTCCTAATTAGCATCTTTTTTAGAAAAGGAGGTTCTCATGAACAATATTGAAATTTCTAATGAATTATTATCTTTTATTCAAAGTAGTCCAAGTATGTTTCATTCCATTTCTACTATTTCTAAGTATTTAGATGAAGCTGGTTTTACTTACTTAAAGGAAAAGGATGCTTGGAATGTAGAAGCAGGTGGTAAGTATTACACTACGCGTAACCACTCAAGTATTATTGCCTTTAAGGTTGGTAAGAACTGTTCAGATTACCATTTCCAAATGACTGCAGCACATGGAGATAGTCCTACATATAAGGTAAAGAGTGTTCCTGAATTAGAAGGACCTAATGAATACTTACGTCTTGATGTAGAAGCCTATGGAGGTATGATTGATTCCACTTGGTTTGATCGTCCCTTAAGCGTAGCTGGTCGTGTTTTAGTGCAAGAAGGTAATAAGGTTCAAAATCGTCTATTATATATTGATAAAGATATTTTAATTATTCCAAATGTTGCCATTCATTTTAACCGCCAAGTAAATGATGGTTACAAATACAATCGTCAAATTGACCTTTGTCCGCTTTTCTCTAGTGGGAAATTGAAAAAAGGTGATTTTGATCGCATGGTTGCCAGTGAACTAGGGGTAGAACCAGAACAGATTTTAGCTAAGGACTTATTCTTGGTAAACCGTCAAAAACCGGTTATTTGGGGCTGGAAAGATGAATTTGTATCAACACCTAAGATCGATGATTTACAATGTGCTTTCGTAGCTTTAAAAGGGTTTATTGAAAGTCAAAACGAAGAAAGCGTAAATGTATATTGCTGCTTCGATAATGAAGAAGTTGGTTCGAACACCAAACAAGGTGCAATGTCTACTTTCTTGCATGATGTATTAGTTCGTTTGAATGCTGCATTGGGTAAAAGTGAAGATGAATACTATCAAGCTGTTGCGAAATCCTTCTTAGTTTCATGTGATAATGCTCATGCGGTACATCCTAATCATCCAGAAAAAACAGATGCAGTAAACTGTGCATACATGAATAAAGGTATTGTATTGAAAGAATCTGCTAACCAAAAATACACAACGGATGCATTTAGCCGTGCCTTATTTACTGCTATTTGTAATAAAGCAGGTGTTCCGGTACAAACTTTTGCCAACCGCAGTGACAGTGTTGGAGGATCGACTTTAGGAAATCTTTCGAACACACAAGTTAGTGTTCATGCCGTTGACTTTGGATTACCACAATTAGCTATGCATAGCTCTTATGAAACAGCTGGTATTAAGGATACAGGATATGCGATTGCTTCTTTGAAGGCTTTCTATGATACTGTAATTCATATTGATGGAGCTGACGAAGTGGTATTTGATGAGTAATACAAAAACGTATCCCTGGCTAAGCACAATTTCAACGGACATGGATCCAGCTATCCTTCATGCCATTGATAAAAAGGAATGGCCTGATGTAAAAAAAGATGCAATGGCAAAGTATTGTGCAAGTCAGAAAGAAAAGGATCCGGAACACTTACGTAAAATAGAACGCTCCAATACATTTAAAAAGGCTTTGAAAGAAGAGTGCATGAATGCACAATCGGAGATGACATTATGTTCAATAGTGATTATTATGACAGGAACATTATTTGTCTATTTCCTGAGCGCAGTACTTTTTGAAAGCTATGTGATTAATTTCTCGGTTGATGCGATTGTCGGATCTATAGCTTTAGTGTTATTGGTTCGTAATGAAATTTTAAAGACGCGCTTGTCTAAAAAGTATCTTCAGACGAAGGAATATTTATATATGGATATTCTGGCAATCATCTTTTCCTTCTTATGTCATTTGATGATGCGTCACTTTGATATTACTTTAATTGTATTGTTAGCTGTTTACTATTTCAGTAAGCATAAATGGACCAAAATAATGAATGAATTCATGGATGGAGAGTGATTAAACTCTTCATCTTTTTTTCTTGAAAAAAAATAAAAAAAAATCACTTGATTCAATCTTTTCAATATGGTAATATCTATCCGCACTGCGATGAAGTGCGAGGTTGCTGACCCACTGAGAAGCGTTGTCATGGGTGTTTGGTCAGGTAATTCGCATGGAGCATGTTTATCTAGAATAAACGAAAGGAGTTAACATGGCAAACAACACAATGAGAATTCGCCTTAAGGCGTATGAGCACCGCATCTTAGATGATAGTGCTAAAAAGATTGTCGAAGCAGCGACAAAGCACGGAGCTAAAAAAGTAGTTGGTCCCGTTCCGTTACCAACGGAGAAACAAGTTGTAACAATTTTACGTGCTGTTCATAAATACAAAGATTCACGTGAACAGTTTGAAATTCGTACGCATAAGCGTTTGATTGAGATTGTTGCACCATCAAAGGAAACAATTGATTCTTTACAAAGATTAGATCTTCCTAGTGGTGTCGACATCGAAATTAAACTTTAATGGAGGTGTCTGAAAATGAAAGGACTATTAGGAAGAAAATTAGGAATGACTCAAGTCTTCACTGAAGATGGAGAATTAATTCCTGTAACTGTAGTTGAAGCTACTCCAAATGTTGTTCTTCAGGTGAAGACAGTAGAAACAGATGGCTATAACGCAGTTCAGTTAGGCTTTGAGGAAGTTAAAGAAAAACGTACGACAAAAGCAAACGTTGGACATTGCAAAAAAGCAAATACAACTCCAAAACGTTTCATTAAAGAAGTACGTGATGCTGACATGGATGTAAATGTTGGTGATTTAGTAAAAGTAGATTTATTTGAAGCTGGAGAAACAGTTGACGTTATCGGAACTAGCAAGGGTAAAGGATACCAAGGTACAATTGTTCGTAACAATGCGCACCAAGGACCTAAGACTCATGGTGGATCTAAGAACATTCGTCACATTGGTTCATTAGCTACAAACGGTATTACATCTCGTCAAGGTCGTATCATGAAAGGTACAATCATGGCTGGTCAAGAAGGTGGATATACTACTACAAACCAAAACTTAACAGTTATTAAAGTTGATGTAGAAAACAACTATGTATTAATCAAAGGAAACGTTCCAGGACCTAAGAAAGGATTTGTGATGATTCGCACCGCAAAAACTTCAAAAGGAAATAGTGAACCAGTTACTTTGGTTGACTACAGCAGTAAGGAGGCTCAATAATGGCTAAGATTGATGTTATTAACCAAGCAGGAGCTGTCGTAGATTCAATTGAATTAAACGATGCTGTATTTGGAATTGAACCAAATCAACAAGCTATGTATGATGTCTTAGTTATGGCATTAGCCGGAAGACGTCAAGGAACATCTGCTACTAAGGGACGTTCAGAAGTTTCTGGTGGTGGACGTAAACCATTCCGTCAAAAAGGTACAGGACGTGCTCGTCAAGGTACGATCCGCGCTGCGCAACATCGTGGTGGTGGAACGGTATTTGGAGCAGTTCCTCGTGATTATCACTACCGTGTAAACAAGAAAGTAAGTCGGTTAGCAGTTAAATCCGCATTAAGCGAAAAAGTTGCTGATGCAGCATTTACTGTTGTCGACAAATTCGATCTTGATGCACCAAAAACAAAAACATTTGTTGGAATTATGGAAGCAATTAATGCGCCAAAGAAAACATTGTTTGTAGTTGCTAACGGAGAAGATGCAACAAATGCTACTTTATCTGTTCGTAACATCCCTAATACAAAGATGTTGACTTCAACTGGAATCAACGTATTTGATTTAGTACATGCAAACAAAGTGGTTATGACAAGCGCTGCCGTAAAAGAAATCGAGGAGGCATTGGCATAATGAAAGACTATAGAGACGTAATTATTCGCCCAGTTGTCACTGAAAAAAGTATGAAATTGATGGCTGAGGATAACAAAGTAACTTTCGAAGTTGCTAAAGGTGTGAACAAAATTGAAGTTCGCAACGCTGTTGAAAAAGCATTCAACGTAAAAGTTGTCAAAGTAAATATGTTGAACACAAAATCTAAACCAAAACGTATGGGTCGTTATATGGGTTCTACACAAGCAACTCATAGAGCTATCGTTAAGTTAGCTGAAGGCGATTCAATCGATTTATTTGGAGAAGAATAATCAGGGAGAAGACGCTATTTCCTGAATAAATATTGCGATAAGGAGGATAAATAGTTTATGCCTATTAAAAAGTATAAACCAACGACACCTGGCCGTCGTGGCATGTCAAGCTTAACTTTTGAAGAAATCACTACTTCAAAACCTGAAAAAAGTTTGTTAGCTGCAAAGAAAAGCAAAGGTGGACGTAATAACACAGGACGAATCACAACTCGTCATCAAGGTGCAGGACATAAAAAAGCATACCGTATCATCGACTTCAAACGTAACAAAGATGATATTCCTGCGAAAGTATCTACGATCGAATATGATCCAAACCGTACTGCAAACATCGCTTTATTGACTTATGCAGATGGTGAAAAACGTTATATCATCGCTCCTGCTGGATTAGAAGTTGGAATGACTGTTATTTCTGGTAAAGAAGCTGATATCAAAACTGGTAATGCAATGGAATTACGCAACATGCCAGAAGGTACAATTGTACACAACGTTGAATTAAAACCTGGTAAGGGTGGACAAATGGCACGTAGTGCTGGTACTTCTGCTCAAATCTTAGGTATTGAAGATAAATATGTAATCTTACGTTTAACTTCAGGTGAAATGAGACGTGTATTAGGTGAATGTCGTGCAACTGTTGGTTCAGTTGGAAACGCTGACTATTCATTAGTTAACTATGGTAAAGCAGGTCGTAACCGTTGGAGAGGTATTCGCCCAACTGTTCGTGGTTCTGTTATGAACCCTAACGATCACCCTCATGGTGGTGGTGAAGGACGTACGCCAATTGGACGTAAGTCACCAATGACTCCTTGGGGTAAAAAAGCTCTTGGTGTTAAGACACGTAAAACGAAGAAGGCTAGCGATAAGTTAATTGTTCGCCGTCGTAATGGTAAATAGGAAAAGGAGGAAATGAGAAAATGAGTCGTAGTTTGAAAAAAGGACCTTTCGTCGATGATCATTTGATGAAGAAAGTTGAAGCATTAAATGAAAGCGGAAAGAAAGAAGTCATTAAGACTTGGAGTCGTCGTTCCACAATTTTCCCTTCATTTGTTGAACATACATTTGCTGTTTACAACGGAAAAGAACACGTTCCTGTATATGTAACAGAAGATATGGTTGGACACAAATTAGGTGAATTCGTTCCAACTCGTAAATTTACTGGTCACGGATCAGATGATAAGAGAAGCTAATAGGAGGAAAGAACATGGAAGTAAAAGCAACTGCAAAAACTCTACGTATTCAACCTCGTAAAGCAAGATTAGTATTAAACTTGATTCGTGGTAAATCTGTAGAAGAAGCTGAAGCAATTTGCAAATTCACACCAAACAAGGGTGGATATTTAGTAGGAAAAGTATTACATTCTGCTATCGCAAATGCTGTTAATAACGAAGATTTAGATGAAAGTAACCTTTATGTAAAAGCTTGCTGGGCTGATGAAGGAATTACTTTGAAACGTTATATGCCTCGTGCAAAAGGTAGTGCGAGTGCTATTCATAAACGTACAAGCCACATCACTGTTGTAGTGGCTGAAAAGGAGTAGGAGGAAAGCTATGGGACAAAAAGTAAACCCCGTTGGAATGCGAGTTGGAGTTATTCGCGACTGGCAATCTAGATGGTATGCAGATGATAAAGATTTCGGTACTACACTTTTAGAAGATGTTAAAATTCGTGAATTTATCGAAAACTACTATAAAAAATTATCTGAAGCTGCAGCTGATAAACGTAAAGCTGATCCTCAGATCTCTCGTATTGAAATCGAAAGAAGTAAAAACCGTTTGGTTATTATCGTTCGTACAGCTCACCCTGGTGTAGTAATTGGTGCTGAAGGTAAATCAATCGAAGGTTTAAAGAAGAAAATCGAAAAGATTACTAAAGCGAAAAACGTACAAATCAATGTCGTTGAAATCGCTAACCCTAACTTGGATGCTCGTTTAGTTGCTCGTTGGATTGCTGACCAATTAGAAGGTCGTCGTTCATTCCGTGCGACACAAAAGAAAGCTATCCAAAACACTATGCGTGCTGGTGCCAAAGGTATCAAAACTGCAGTTAGTGGACGTTTAGGTGGAGCTGATATGGCTCGTACTGAAGGATATTCAGAAGGTGTAGTTCCTCTTCATACATTACGTAGTGATATTGACTATGCTTGGGAAGAAGCTGCTACACAATATGGTCGTTTAGGTGTTAAAGTTTGGATCTGCCGTGGTGAAGTATTACCTGGTGAAATGGTAAAAGAACCAGAAGCACCAAAAGAAAGACCACGTCGTAACAATCGTCGTAGAAAAAACTTTAACAAAAACAACCGTCAAGGTGGAAACGCTAAAGCCGGTAAAGCTGAACAAACAGCTGCTCCAAGTGAAGGAGGTAACGAATAATGTTAATGCCTAAAAGAACAAAGTATCGTCGTCCTCATCGTTTGAGCTACGAAGGTCGTAGTAAAGCTGGACGTTCGATTGACTTTGGTGAATTCGGATTAGTTGCTGAATCTGGTAACTATATTACAAACCGTCAAATTGAAGCTGCGCGTATCGCAATGACTCGTTACATGAAGCGTGGTGGAGATGTTTATATTCGTATCTTCCCTCATATGGCAAGAACGAAAAAACCTCTAGAAGTACGTATGGGTAGTGGTAAAGGTGCTCCAGAAGGATGGGTTGCCGTTGCTCAACCTGGTCGTGTATTATTCGAAGTTGGTGGCGTAAGCGAAGAAGTAGCTCGTGAAGCACTTCGTTTAGCTGCTCATAAACTTCCAGTCAAAACACGTTTTGCTAGAAAAGGAGAAGTGAAATAATGTTAGCTAAAGAAATCCGCGAAAAAACAAATGAAGAATTAAATGCAGAGATCAATACGCTTAAAGATGAATTATTCAATCTTCGTTTTCAGCAAGCAACAGGTCAATTAGAAAATACTGCTCGTTTGAAAACTGTAAAAAAAGACATTGCTCGTATCAAGACTGTATTGACTGAGCGTGCCAATGCAGGTCAAGAATAGGGAGGAATTGTTCGATGGAAAGAAATGCGCGTAAAGTTTACCGTGGAACTGTTGTATCTGATGCAATGGACAAAACCATTACGGTAAAAGTAGAAACGAAGAAAACGCATCCTTTATATGGAAAGCGTGTAGAATATTCAAAGAAATTTAAAGCCCATGATGAAAACAACGAAGCACATGTTGGAGACCGTGTAGAAATTATGGAAACTCGTCCATTATCTGCAACAAAACGTTTCCGTTTAGTGAAAGTTGTTGAAAAGGCTCGTATTTAATCAGGAGGAGACGAAACTATGATTCAAAATGAAAGTCGTCTGCGTGTAGCTGATAACACCGGAGCTAGAGAAGTTCTAGTTATCCGTTGTTTAGGCGGAAGCGTCAGAAAAACAGCAAATATCGGTGACGTCGTTGTATGTACTGTTAAACAGGCTACTCCTGGTGGATCCGTTAAAAAAGGTGAAGTTGTTAAAGGTGTAATCGTTCGTACAAAATATGGTATTCACCGTAAAAACGGTACGTACATCAAATTTGATGACAACGCTGTTGTATTAATTAAAGATGATAAAACGCCAAAAGGAACTCGTATCTTTGGACCAGTTGCTCGTGAATTACGTGACAATGGTTATATGAAGATTGTTTCTTTGGCTCCGGAAGTATTGTAGGAGGTGTGCCAAGGTGAGAATTAAAAAAGGTGATAAAGTCAAAGTCATTACTGGTGCTTACAAAGGCACAATCGGTGAAGTTACAAAAGCTTTCCCTAAAGAAGACAAAGTAATCGTTGAAGGCGTAAACATGGTTAAAAAACACTTACGCCCAACTCAACAAAACCCTGATGGTGGAATTGTTGAAAAAGAAGCTAAGATTCATGTATCAAACGTTATGTTATACGATGAAAAAGCTAAACAAGCTAGTCGTGTAAAATACGAAATGAAAGATGGAAAGAAAGTCCGCGTTTATAAAAAGAGCGGTGCTGAAGTGAAGTAGGAGGGTAAAAGATGAATCGTTTATATGAAAAATATACAAATGAAGTAGTCCCTCAATTGATGAAAGATTTCAGTTACAAATCAATCATGGAAGTACCAAAGATTGAAAAAGTAGTTGTCAACATCGGTGTTGGTGATGCTATTTCTAACTCTAAATTGTTGGACGAAGCAGTTGAAGAATTAGCTGCTATTACTGGTCAAGCTCCAGTTGTTACAAAAGCTAAGAAATCTATCGCAAACTTCAAATTACGTGAAGGTATGCCTATCGGATGTAAAGTTACTTTACGTCAAGAAAAGATGTATGAATTCTTAGACAAATTATTTAATATCTCTTTACCACGTGTTCGTGACTTCCGTGGTGTTAGTGATACGAGCTTCGATGGTCGTGGAAACTATACTTTAGGTATTAAAGAACAAATCATTTTCCCTGAAATTGATTTTGATAAAGTTAATCGTACTCGTGGTATGGATATCGTTATTGTAACTAGTGCGAATACGAATGAAGAATCAAAGGCATTATTAAAAGCAATGGGAATGCCTTTCAAAAAGTAGGAGGATGAACTAATGGCAAAGAAATCAATGATTAACAAACAACAACGTCCTCAAAAATTCAAAGTTCGTGAGTACACACGTTGCGAGCGTTGTGGACGTCCACACGCTGTATTAAGAAAATACAAATTATGTCGTATTTGCTTCAGAGAATTGGCTTATAAAGGTCAAATCCCTGGTGTGAAGAAGGCAAGTTGGTAAGGAGGCATATTGCAATGAACATGACTGATCCAATTGCGGACATGCTAACAAGAATCCGCAATGCTTTGACACAAAAGCATGAAACAGTTAGTATGCCAGTTAGCAAAGAAAAAAAGGCGATTGCTAAGATTTTAAAAGACGAAGGTTTCATCACTGATTATGTAATCGATGGTGAAGGTGTTAAAAAAGAATTAACAATCACTTTGAAATATACCGAAGATGGAGCAAAAGTAATTTCTGGTCTTCGCCGTATTTCAAAACCAGGTCTTCGTGTATATGCTGCGGCAAATGAATTGCCACGTGTATTAAATGGACTTGGAATTGCTATTATTTCTACAAGTAATGGTGTAATGACAGATCGTGATGCAAGAAAACAACACGTTGGTGGCGAAGTACTTGCATACATTTGGTAATAAATAGGAGGAAAATCAATGTCACGTATCGGGAATAAACTGATTACCATTCCTGCCGGAGTAACTGTTGAAGTTGCTGACGGGAATGAGGTGACTGTTAAAGGCCCTAAGGGAACTTTAACTCGTACATTCTCTACTATGATGGACATTCAAGTAGCAGATGGTGTAGTCACAGTTAAGCGTCCTAATGATGCTAAACATACAAAGCAGTTACATGGAACAACTCGTGCTTTAATAAACAACATGGTTGTCGGAGTTTCTGAAGGGTATGCAAAAGAATTAGAATTAGTAGGTATCGGATTCCGTGCCGCAGTTAAAGGAAACAAATTGACGATGCAAGTGGGTTACTCACATGCTAGTGAATTAGATATTCCAGAAGGATTAACTGTTACTTGTGGATCTGCTACTGATGTAAAAGTTGAAGGAATTGACAAACAACTTGTTGGTGAATTCGCTGCAGATATTCGTGCTGTACGTAAACCAGAACCTTACAAAGGAAAAGGTATCCGTTATAAAGGAGAACATATCCGTCGTAAGGAAGGTAAAACAGCTGGTAAATAGTGGGAAAGGAGATAAAATTTTATGTCAAGTAAATTATCACGTAATCAATCTCGTATTCGTCGTCATGCACGTGTACGTAAAAAAATTAGCGGAACTCCTGAATGCCCACGTATGGATGTCTTCAGAAGTAACGCTCACATCGAAGTTCAAATTATCGATGACGTTGCTGGAAACACTTTAGTAAGTGCTTCAAGTGTTCAAATGAAATTAGAAAACGGTGGAAACATCGAAGCTGCACAAAAAGTTGGTGCTGAAATCGCTAAACGTGCATTAGAAAAGAACATTAAAAAAGTTGTATTTGACCGTGGAGGATTTGTCTACACTGGTCGTGTAAAAGCTTTAGCAGAGGCCGCTCGTGAAGCTGGCCTAGAATTTTAGGAGGTCGCATCAATGGCAACGAATAAAAAACCAAGAAGAGACCACGATGAATTTGAAGAACAAGTTGTTACCATCAACCGTGTTACAAAAGTAGTTAAAGGTGGACGTCGTTTCCGTTTTGCTGCTTTAGTTGTAGTAGGTGACCACAAAGGTCATGTTGGTATGGGAACTGGTAAAGCAAACGAAGTGCCTGATGCAATTCGTAAAGCTTGTGAAGATGCTCGTAAGAACGTCTTTGATGTACCTATTATCGGTACAACAATTCCTCATGCTGTCAATGGACAATATGGTGCAGGATGTGTATTCATGCATCCAGCTAGTGAAGGTACTGGTGTTATCGCTGGTGGTGCCACTCGTTCTGTATTAGAATTAGCTGGTGTTACTGACGTTGTAACAAAGTGCTTAGGTTCTCGTACAAAGATCAACGTAGTACGTGCTACTGTTGAGGGATTGAAGAGCTTAAGAACTGTTGAAGAAGTAGCTAAAATTCGTGGAAAGAAAATCGAAGAAATTCGCGGTTAATAGGAGGTAGAACTAATGAAACTAGAAGAAATGAAATCTAATGGCCATCGTTCTAACCGTAACCGTGTTGGACGTGGACCTGGAAGTGGAAATGGAAAAACTTCTGGTCGTGGTCAAAAAGGTCAAAAAGCAAGAAGCGGTGGAGGTGTCCGTTTAGGATTCGAGGGTGGTCAAACTACTCTTGCTCGTCGTCTTCCAAAGCGTGGATTTACAAACTTTACGCGTAAAGAATACGCAATTGTGAATGTTGAGACTTTAAATAAATATGAAGATGGAACTGTAGTTAATGCAGCTTTGTTAATCGAAGATAAAGTAATCAAAAAAGAACTTTCTGGATTGAAAATTTTAGGTGAAGGTGAATTGACAAAGAAATTGACAGTACAAGCTACTAAGTTCTCTAAATCAGCAAAAGAAGCAATCGAAAAAGTAGGCGGAACAGCTGAGGTTATCTAAAAATGTTTTCAAGTATAAAGGCAATAGTGACGAACAAGGATATTCGCAAGAGAATCTTGTTTACTCTCTTTGCCTTTCTTGTGTATCGTCTAGGATCGGCAATTACGGTACCTGATGTAAATACTGCAGACTTAATTAATGGTATGCAGGATAACTCCTTATTTGCGATGCTTAATTTATTAGGTGGTGGAGGATTAGAACAGTTCTCCGTATTCGCATTAGGGGTTACACCTTATATTACAGCTTCCATTATTTTACAGTTGTTAAGTATGGATATAGTTCCATCCTTGACTGAACTATCAAAAAGTGGAGCACAGGGACGTAAAAAGATTGATCAATATACAAGATATCTAGCTGTCGTTTTTGCTTTCGTTCAATCATTCTCATTAGTATATGGTTTCTCAAAAACGTATACGACGTTGATTGTTGGTGGCGTAACGATTAGTAAAGTATTGTATATTTCAACAATCTTTACAGCTGGTTCTTTATTCCTAGTCTGGATTGGAGATCAAATCTCTTTGAAAGGTATAGGAAATGGTATTTCCATGGTTATTATGGCAGGCATCGTCGGTCGTATGCCTCGTCAAATTACTAGTGCATGGAAAACCTTAATGGGATCTGGATCTACGGTTAAAAATGGAACGGCTTTATTTGTAGCCTACATCTTAGTTTATTTACTCATAATCATTTTTGTAACATTGATTAATACGGCAGAACGTCGTATTCCGATTCAATATACATCTAGTTCGATTGAATTAAGTAAACGAAGCGAATCAAATTACCTTCCATTAAAAGTAAATTCAGCAAGTGTTATTCCTGTCATTTTTGCTTCATCATTGATGATGGCTCCTTTACAGGTTGCTACCTTCCTTGATAAGACAGAATTTGTTAAAGCAACGCAAAAATGGTTAGGTTTAAGTACTTGGTATAGTCTTGCCATCTATGTAGTATTGATTATTTTCTTTACATTCTTTTATACAAAGATGCAAGTTGATCCCGAAAAGTTAGCAGAGAATTTAGGAAAATCAGGTGCATATATTCCTAGCGTGCGTCCTGGTACTGAAACAAAAAACTATGTCAATCATGTTTTAACTCGTATTACTGTTTTAGGTTCACTTGCCTTAGCGTTTATTTCGGTTATTCCGCATGCAATGCCACTTATCTGGCCTGAATTGCCTTCTAGTATGGCACTTGGTGGAACCGGAATGATTATCGTTGTAGGTGTTGCGATTGAAACAGTACGTCAAGTTCAAGGTTTGATTACTCAAAAATCATATAAAAAGTATTATCAAGACTAAAGTCTATGGAGTAATGATTTATGAACATTTTTATTATGGGAGCGCCAGGATCTGGCAAGGGTACTTTTTCTAGTAAAATTAAAGAAGAGTACAACTTAAATCATATTAGTACTGGAGACATCTTCCGTGCGAATATTTCCCAAGGAACAGAGCTTGGTCTTCAAGCAAAAGCGTATGCTGAACAAGGAAAACTTGTTCCCGATGAAATCACAAATAAAATGGTTAAAGATTATTTAGCTACTTTATCGGATAAGAAAAACGGATATTTGTTAGATGGATATCCTCGTACGCTTGATCAAGCAAAAGCTTTTGAAGAAATGACAGATGGTACAGACTTAGCAGTCGATGTAATTCTTGCAATGGATGTTCCAACTGATGTTCTTACTCGTCGTATTACTGGTCGTCGTACTTGTAAAGACTGTGGTGAAATTTACAACATCTATTCAAAACCAACTAAGGTTGAAGGTGTTTGTGATCGCTGTGGTGGAGAATTGACACAACGTAAAGACGATAATGAAGAATCTTTAAAAGTTCGTTTAGATGAGTATTCAAATAACACAGAACCAGTTATTGACTATTATGAAAAAAAGAATATGGTCTCACACATCAATGCCGATGCATCAATGGATGAAATTTGGTCAAGTGTAAAAGAGGCCTTGAAAAACAAGTAAATTGCGCTTATAATTATTAAGCGCAATTCTTGCGTTTTTTATGTATACCACATTTCTGTTAAAATCCGCATGATTCCATACGCATTTTAGCAGGTAAACAAACAATATGTGGTTGGAAAGGAAAGAAAATGAAAGTAAGACCATCCGTAAAACCAATGTGC
>ULTB01037533.1_pt1 | contig 59175 bp, 119 predicted proteins | sample 1957251 | NCBI WGS metagenome assembly ULTB01 (sample SAMEA4835724, study PRJEB28245) | human gut metagenome | biome: gut microbiome; material: fecal sample | place: Denmark | collected 2008
TTTTTATAAACCGAACGATGAATGGGTTTGAGTTCAGCTTCATTGAAAGTAGGAGATTCGGTAAGTTCGTCGAGAGACTCTTCTTTCTTTTTACGATAAGATGAATATTTAGTTTGAATTTGGACTTCGCCACGGTCAACTGCATTTTGTCCATTAGAATCTTTACCAAAAAGAATATAATTGGCCATTGTTTCAAGTTGAGATTGAGTGGGTGGCTTAGTTAATTTGGATAATTCATCTTTGACTGCGGTGGCGCGGTCTGTATCTGAGTAAATATCAAAATCTAGCATTGGTTGTTAAGCAATCTAAGTTAGCGGAGCTATAAGATTGCTGTTTCTCCTTGAATAATAATGAGAAGATGATTGTTAAAAAATTAACAAGTAAAATAAATATCTTCTCATCTAACTTTTCTAATTAAATTATATCAGAGTTGGAGGGAGAAGTCAAATAGATGGGTAGGAGTGGAACTCAAGAATTTGAGTTTAAATTTGGTAAAAATTGGAATTTTAATTTGAGTAATTTCTGTACAGTGATAACTAGGCCCCGCCCGTTAAAAATTTGTCAATCTGTCCGCGTCCTGAATACACGCCCCCGGTCGCGGTCAAATGTGCGCGGTCGGCGTACACCCCCTACTGTCTGCGATCGGCGTACACTTGACCGCGCACGACGTACAAGTGACGCGCGGGTCAACCGTCTTAGCTATATAGCAAAATGCACAAAAACCATATAAAAAAGTTGTGCATTTTGACGAAAACAATTTTGCAAAAAAGCATTGACAACGGGGTCAAACAAGCGTATAATAAGGGCATAGAAACAAAGAGGGGCGCGACCCCGGAAAGAGGCATTCACTATGACCAACCTGACCATGCTCAAGACCATGACTGACCGTTACAACGCGCTGGCGTTCACTCACAACTACATTTTTGGCTTTACGGATCGCGGCACTGTCTATGCCGTTATCACTGATTCTAGCGTTCTGCCCTATGCACTGACCCTTGACCACGCCTCCAGCAAGAACGGCGGCGGTTACTCTGTTCGATTCAGCCCCAACAAGGCACAGAAGGAAATGCTCAAGACTGCTGGCGAGCTGATTGTGGTTTGTTCTGAAGACCAGTTCAACGAAATGGTTAAGACCAGCAAGTACAACAAGGGCGAAATCTTCGAGATGCTCATGACCGAGTACTTCGGACAGACCTGGACAAAAGATAATGTCCCGTTCACTGAAGCTGGCGACATTGAAGCCGATGGAATCGCCTATCAGGTAAAATTCCAGAAAGCAACATTCTGCACCGAGAGTTCCCTGCGGAACCTCTCCAAATGAGAGAGGGGCTGAAAAGCCCATCCTTCGGGGTGGGCCACCCCATTCCTTATATTGATTAACTAACTAGAAAGAGGTAATCACCATGAAAGTTTGTATTAGAAAAGCATCTGATTTGAACTATAAAGAAATCATTACCATGAACTCTATGGAGGAATTAAGCAACTTCATTAAGAAATTTGGAGAAATTATCGTAAGAAAAGGTGATGTTTATGGCAACTATAATTTGTCAATCATTATTTATGACGACTACATAGAATAAATTCAAACGAGCGGGCAACCGCTCTTTTCTTTTCCGCCGAGTTAGCCATGACTAACTCTTGCCCGGGTAGAGTTAGCCATGCCTAACCAGTTCACCCGGGCAAGAGTTAGTCATGGCTAACTCAATAGCATCATAGTTCGGTTAGTTATAACTAACCAATTATGCTAATTCGCAGTTAGTCATAACTAACTAGAATATTATGATTTTATTTAGAAATCCGTTTTATGGTACTATCAAACATTGACATACGGCTTGCATAGTGCTATAATATAGACACTGAAAGAGATAAAACCACCGAGAAAGAATGAGGTATCTACTATGAAGATGTACAACACCAACAGCCTGTTCGATAATAAGGCATTCGCAGAGCTTCTGAACAAAAACGGCGTCAAGGCTTTTGAGGTTGAAGGCGGTTTGATGTTCGATGAAATCGCACTGAAAAACCTGAGCAAAGCTGAAATGCCCCATTGGATTTATATGAATTTGAAATGGATGATTTAATTTTGATTCGTCCGAAATCATACTCAAATTAAAAAATCGAGTTTCCCGAAATGGGGTGCTCGATTTTATTTTGATTCGTCCGAAAATCAATAGCAAAATCTAATAATAAAATCCCAAAACTATATAAGGTATCCGCCGGGCGCAATCAAATAAAATTTGGATTCTAAAAAATTTGATTTTTACTTTTGGAATTAGTTTTCCCGAAATGATATATTATATTGTATATATGTATATATTTATATAGGTATATATAGATTATCCTAAAATTATATCAGTTTTATTTTAATCAATAAAAAAAGGATTAAAACAAAATCCTGAAACTAACTATCATTTAATATGAATTATATATATTTATATATACATATATATAATAAAAAATCCTAAAATTATATAATTTAATTTTAATTTTATCAATGACAAATCCTAAAATTAAATTTAATTTTCCTATTTTATATGGTTTTTAACTAAAAAAATTTTCCTATTATTTTGTGCGCGACCAGCTTATAATTTTATTGACTCCTAAAATGCCCGGGTAAAGTTAGTTTCAACTAACCAAAAAATTTGAAAAAGTCCCATAAATCGGATTGATTACTATTGACATATCCCGAAATGTGTGATATAATTTAGATACAGAAAGAGAGAAAGAGGTAATAAATATGAAGTGCATTTACATGGAAAAAGATGGCAATACTTTCTTGTATCGCTATGGTGGTTCGCAAGAAGAATGCGATAAACTCAACCAAGCCACGCATGACTACTATCCGAAAGATTCTAGTCCGAAAGTTTTGGCTGGTTATCATTATTTTATGGCTGACCAGCCTATGTTTGATGACCGTGATTTTTAAAAGGTGAATCAAATGGAAAAAGAAAAGTATTACCGTGCAATCGGCAACAAAATTTTGAGCGTTGAGCGCACAGAAACGGGAAAATATAAAGTCAATCATGTTTATACTGATCCTTTTGGTAGGACATTACCGAAACAAGGTGAAGTTAGTAAAGATTATGTTGATTGATTATTAAGCAATAAAAAGGGCTGAGAAATCAGTCCTCTATTTTTTTTAGTTAGTTTCAACTAACTTGAATTCCCGGGTAGCTTTGTAGTCCCATAATTAGGACTTTCTTAAAATAGACATTGACAAATAAAATTATGTATAGTATAATATAGATAAGATAAGAGATAAAAAAGAGGTAAACATTATGTGGACGGTATACTTTGAAACTGAAAAGAACCATTGGGAAGTTTATGAAAGTGGTTTGTCTTATGTTGAGGCATTCAACGCTTGCAATATGATTATGAGTAAAAATATCAATGCAAAAATGATGCAGAATTAAAAATAATGCTTGACAAACAGAATTAAATAGTATATAATAAGTATAGAAATTAAGAAAGAGGTAGTTACAATGACGAAAGAACTCAAAGCAAAACTAATGGGCTTAACGATTGATGAACTTGACCAGTGGGCAAGTCTTAATGCCCAAAAGGAAGAAGCAAGCAACATTGCGCGAGAATTAGAGGAGCAGCTCGCACATTATCGCCAGCTTGTTATTGATTTAACAAATCAAATGAATGATATTGTTCAGAAGTAATTCTGCGGCAGTTAGGTTTGCCTAACTGCTTTGCCCGGGCCGCAATCAATAGTACAATAAATAGGACTAATTAAAATTAGTTATTGACAAATAAGATTGTGCATGGTATAATATATACAGAAACAAAGAAAGAGGTAAACAAAAATGACGAACGAAATCAATAAAATGCTGATGGCTCTTGACGAGATGGGTTATGAGGTGGAGCGTGTCATGGACTGCTATGTCACTATCCGTCATGATGGTGAAGTCCTGTTCGCAAGCGATGACTTTATCGCACTCGAAGCCTTCTGTGATAGCATTCTTTACTAATCAAAAGGAACGTGTCAAAATAAAAAGATTTTTACATTATTATTCTACTAGCCGCTATTGTTCTTGTTTATGTTTTTGATTTTAATGCTACTATCAAGTCCTCGCGATATAAGTGCGGTTTTGTTAAATTTTTAACGAGCACTTGCCCGGGTAATATTTGTTAAAAATTTAACAAATTAAAATAAAAATAAAGCGCCCGCAAGGGCGCAGAGAATTACTCAATGCTAATAGTGGCAGAAGGATAAATTGTGTTGATCTCTTCATCAGACCGAAAGTACGCCACTGTTCCATCAGTCAGATTGACAGCATTCGGGAGCGTGTCTATGTCAATGGTACACCCACCTTCGTCCTCTTCGAAAGCAATTTCATCAAGAATATCATTGGGACTAATCTTAATGAAAATCCCTTCGTCAGATTCAAAGACTGTACCAACGGGGAAATGTTTGAAGCAAAGGCTAGCGTTACATTTAATGTTGTTCATATTTGTTCTCCTTTTCTCTTGGTGTGATTATATTATACTATATATTTATCTATTTGTCAATAGGAATTTTAAAAATTATTTAGATTTTATTAGAATTATTTTTACGATGGGCTTGACAATTCTATTATTACGTAGTATAATATAATTACATTAAGAAAGAGGTAAACATTATGGAAACTTTTATCGTTGGTTATATGATTGCGAATGAAATCGCGGGTATAGTTATGGCTGTCGGATTTGTGAAATATCTGCGCAAAAGCGGTTTCTTTATTCAGCGCAAGATTGCAAAGTGGCGTTCTAAAAAACCTTATAGTGATGTGGAATTTTGGACTGCTTTTAATTTACTTGAAAAGGCTTTGAAAAAAGCCAAAAGTGAAGGTAAAAAAGAACTATATATCGTTAGTAAGACTACTCTCGATGATGCTTGGAGAATCCTTCAGAGTAACCTTATTGGCGATATTCTCACTAAAGCCCCTTTTTATGTTGTCAAAAATCTTTATCGTCCCGCTTATCAAGAAATGATTGATTGGTATGGGATTGAAATCAAACATATTTATTAAAATCCAATGCCGTCAAAATTTATTTGACGGCTTATTATTTTGCAATTAATTAGTCATGTCTAACTGCCCGGGCGCAAATTAAATCCCATAAATCGGACTGCAAAATTCAAATTTCTTATTGACAATCCCATAATTCTGTGGTATTATATATACACAGCAAGAGAGAAAGGAAGAAAGTAAATGACACGATTGACCATCCTGCCGCGCAATAAAGAAACCATTGAAGTTTTCTATTTCAATGCAACTTTACTCGACCTCATTCTGATGCCCTTCTTCATCAAGAAATATTTTCGCGGCAGAAAATATTTCCTTGAAAAGGCTTGACAATCTACCACTTATGTGCTATAATAAGTACATAAGATAAAGAAAGGAAATGCCTATGACATGGACGTAGGGGTAGCGCCCGAAGATTAAACGCTTTAACATATTGTGTATAATTAAATTACGAAGCCGCAATAATCGGTTGCGGCAGGAGGCTCTATGAAATATTACACGGGATTTACTTAGCGACTTAACCTAAAATTTTATTAAAATTAGAAGTAATTAAAAGTAATTAGAGGTAATTAAAATGTATAGTTCTGGATTCGTCTAGTCACCTATTGAATCGCAATTGATGGGTGAATGCGCCACCAAACAAGCACCATACTTGTCCGTATCGAACGGCAGAAGCTACTGCAGGGCTTTTGCACTCGATGCGGTTTCTTTTTATCCTTTAGTTAGGTATGACTAACCTGCCCGGAAATTGTTAAATAATTCACTTAGTTTACTATTGACATTACAATTCATTTATGCTATAATAAAGATAAATAAAAGAAAGGAATTGATAATATGAGAACTTGGAAAATTTACTGCCCTGCTGACGGTTGGGGTTGCCCTTATTTTAAGAATGAGAATGGAGAATGCGGGCTTGAAAATCCACTTTCTGATTGCGACGATTTCGAGTTGTTCTGGGATGAAGATGACGATTTCATCTGTGAAGATGAAGAAAGAACAGCGTTTGAATAAAAATTTAAAAATTAGTCGTAGCTAACTGGCCCGGGCGCTGTCCAATAAAACGTACTTTAAGAAAATAATGCTTGACATTCCGAATTACCTATGTTATACTATATACAAGATAAGAGATAAGAGAGAGGTAAACAAAATGACTGTCAAGAGAATCAATAAGCGCACTGCTCGTAAGCTGTTCAACGAAGGTAAAGAATTTTGGATTGTTCCGCGTTTTCAAGACCCGTTGCGCTGGGGCGTCCTTGTAAATTACAAGAGTGACGCAAACTATTACGCAGGTTATTCTTCTTTTGATTCGCTGGTAAATGCTTTTGAGTATTACAACTGCGATAGTGAGCGTGGTACTTACAGTGCTTTTTATGTGGAGGTTATGTAAAATGGCTAAGAAAGTTATTATCGTTCCCTTTGGTCAGTTGCCTTGCGGTTCTAAGTTTACCAGTACAAGCGGCAGTGCTTTTATTAAACTAGCACATGATTGTGAGTATAATCACGAAGATAATCTTGCCGTAAAAGTTTGCAATGGTGAAATTATTGGATTTGGCGATAGAACGCCTGTATTTTATAGATATTGAGAGGGTTTATACCCTCTTTTTTTATTATCATGTAAGTTAGTTAGGATTAACTGCCCGGGCAGCACTTTGTTAAATAATTAACTTTCAAATTTCCTCTTGACATTTTTCACGCAATGATATATAATATAAATACACCAAGAGAGAAAGGAGCAAAAGAAAATGGTGGTATATAACGGCTATCAGCTGTCCAAGCGAAAGCCGCTGATTAAGTTAGCTCAAAAAAAACTTGACACAGTAGACTTTGAAAGATTGGCAAGGACTGGACATTTTTTAGACAGAGTAGAGGAGCGCAATATTAACCTAAATAAAATCTCATCTACAAAAATGAAATGCGCCACAATTTATGAAGTAAAGCTAGAGGGAAACGAAATCATTTCTGTTGGCATTCGAGTATCATATAATAAAAAGCAAGTTGCCTGTATGATAATTGGGTTTAAAACTGAAACACCGATGGTTGTTACCTCGTGGTTGATGGAAAGGAAGTAATCAAATGAATATTGACGTTATGACTTTGACTCAGGAAGATATTGACGCTATCATCAAGTCTCGTGAAGAGCGCGCAAGAAAAGCAAAGATCCACGATTTGATTGACACGCTCAAAGAGACTTTGGACGAACTTCATGACACAGGAGTTGATGTTCATCTTGACCCTTACGGTGGACACTATGAAAGTTACACAACCCCTTATGTCAATTCGTCTAATGTCCAATTTAAATACAAATAATTTTGAGCCGCGTGAAGCGGCTTTTATTTATCCACCGGGTTAGCTAAGACTAACTTTACCGGGCGATTAGCTACAACTAACCAATCAAAATAAAAAAGAGGGCATAAGCCCTCAAGCGGCGTAACGCGCTTCGCATTCTTTCGCCATTTTGTTAAGTTTTCTTACATCACGCTTAGCGTCAAAACCATCAATGTTAAAATGGTCATTAGGAATGAAGTTGTTAGGATACAACTTTTTATAGTAATAATGTAAATCACATTCCATCATTGCGGCGGCTTCATAGGTAGAGAAAGAAGAACTCCAAGCAATCTCGTAATGATGGTCGTGAGTAGCATTAAGCTGATTGCGGCGGCGCTTCAAATCATTAGTCAAGCCAACTTTAAAACCGCCCTCAAAGACCATAACATAAGCATACCCACAACCAAGTTTTAATTCGCGGCGAATTTTTGCAACATCATTATTGCCATCAGCGTGAAAAGAAGTTTCAGGTTTACGGATGGTCATAGTGTGCATCTTGCGCAGATGGGGAACAGAATCAAAAGTGTTCTGACTATAATAGTTTAAACGATAGCCTTGCTTTTTTTCAAGAAAATTATCAACCCAAATTTTTTCTTCAGGGTGGCTTTTTAAATAATTTACCATGCCGCGTAGAAAATAAATTTCGTGATGTTCATTATCAATTTTATAGTTCATGTAAGTCATTTCCATTTTTATTTACCTCATTTCATTTCTTATCTTGATTATATTATATCATATAAATCTATTTTGTCAAGAGGAAAATCAAAAGTTATTTATTTAACAATCTTTACCCGGGCGCCAAGAAGTCCCATAAAAGGTATTGACAAAATAAAAATCTGTGGTATAATATATACAGAATCAAGAGAAAGAAAGAGGTAAATAAAATGACCGACCATGAAATGCTTAATGCAGTTTTTTCTCATACTAATTATCATATTTATGTAGATAATGAAAAATATATGGAAGTTGGAAGTAGTGGGTACGAAAATTTTAGTTTTGAGTTCGACGAAAAAGGAAATCTTATAGAAATGTATTAAAAGGCGGTGTTCAGAATGATTTATAATGGTTTGAAGTATTCTCATGTTGTCTACACTTGCAAATTCTGCGATAAGAAATGGGATTTTACCTCTCATTTTTTCATGGGCGATGTCCTCGGAAATTTCGCGCGGTTTCTTCAAATTGTGCATTGTGTAATCCATCATCGTGATAAAATCACGAATGAAGATGTTTTAGATGGTTTGAAATGTGGTTTGCGTGCCTTTCTTTTCGCACTCAAAACAATTTTGGTTGCGGTGCTTCAAATTGTCCTTTGCCCTTTATATCTTCTTTTAACTTTTTTGTTCTTTGAGTCTTGACAAAAGTAAAAACCTATGGTATAATATATACAGAAAATGAAAGAGAGGTAAATCCCATGAGTGTTAAGGAACTGAACTGCTACGATGTCGTCTACTACAATAAGGATAATGAACTGCTGGTTGAGAGCGCGTGGGCGTCTGATGGCGAAAGTGCAACCAAGATTGTGCAGAACCGCCACCCGCTGGAAACACTGACCGTTTACGATGTACATATCAGAGGTGATTACAATGCTTGAAAAGAACCGCCAAAAAAAAGAACGAGCCGCACGGCATCAGACCTTTATAGGTGTACGCCCCGTCCGTTTTAAAAAGAAAACCGCATACGACCGCAAGGTGCAAAAGAGCGATACTCGCGCCCAAATCAACGGAGATTAGAACCAGCCGCCCAGAAATGGGCGGTTTTAATTTTGCTTAAAGTTAGACATAGCTAACTTGCCCGGGCGACTTTGTTAAATAATTAACTTTCAAATTTTCTATTGACATTTAATCATAATTATAGTATAATATAATTAAATCAAAGAAAGAAGGTTTGGTTATGGCTCTCAAAAAACTTGTAGGTAATAATGTGAAAGAACGCATAAAAGAATTTGACAATTTAGACACTGGTGACTTTTTTGTTGAAGATGGTTGTCTTTATGTAAAAACTGATGGCCTTGAAGCTCTTAACCTTAATGAAGGACGTTACGAAGATTTTGATTCTTCTAATAAAGTACATCAAGTTAGAGTTTTTGCTGTTGTTTCATGATGCCTTGCCACGCTTAATGCGTGGCTTTTATTCTAGCTTGAATTAGCCATGCTTAACTCAATCCGGGTAAGTTAGTCTTAACTAACTCTTGATACAAAAAATGCGCCCATAAGGGCGCTAAATTTAGCCGATTGAAAGTGTGGTATTAGGGTATGTCATGTCGATTTCATTTTGACTACTAAAGTATGCGGCCTTGCCGTTACTCAAGCAAACAGCATTCGGTACGGAATACTTATCAATTTTAACATCAATATTGCTTTCATCCTCAGGGCTGAGACCATCCCAAATTTCATTTTGATTGATTTTGATATAGAAATCGCCGCCATACAAAAAAATAGTACCAACAGGAAAATCTTCAAAAAGGTTACTCTGGATTTTGCACTCAATCTTATTCATATTTGGTTTGCTCCTTTCTTAATGTACCTATATTATAGCACAGTATAAGTACAATGTCAAGTCTTATTCAAAAGAAATTCCTTTTGGGGTAACAATTTCATCAATGGTAATATCATCATCAAAAGCGCGATACCCGCAGCAAGGCAACTCAATTGCGTTCAGACCATGAAAATCATCAAAATAATCCTTATCGTCTTTGATAGCAAAGAACCAAGTATCTCCAATTCTAAACAAATCTCTCGGTTTCACATTTGCAGTAGTCAAAAAATTTGTATGAGGATTAAGCGTAAACTCCATAGGATTTATTCTCCTTTTCTCTTGGTGTATCTATATTATACCATGTCTTTATTTATTTGTCAATACTTAAATTAAAAGTTAATTATTTAACAAAGTACTGCCCGGGCGCCGTGCGTCAAAAGTACAAATCAACAATATAAATGTCCATAAAAAATCTGTTGACAAAAGCCGCGAGGTATGCTATACTATAGATACACCAAGAGAGAAAGGAACAAACAAACATGAAAAAAATGGCTTACTTCGATATGGACGGCACTATTGCCAACTTCTACGGCGTGGACGGTTGGCTTGACTGCCTGATGGCTCATGACCCTCGCCCCTATGCCGTAGCAGAGCCGTTGTTTACCGCTGAACAGTTTGCGAAAATCGTACAGATTTTACAGGCTCAGGGTTTTGGCATCGGCATTATCAGCTGGTGTTCTAAGGAAAATAACAAGGGTTTCAACGCCGAAATTCGCAAGGCAAAAAAGGAATGGCTTGCAAAGTTTTTCCCCTACGCGGAAGAAATTCATGTGGTTGCTTACGGCGTCCCTAAATGGTCGATTGTCCGTCCTGAAAATCGCGTCAATACGATTCTTTTCGATGATGAAGAACAGAATTTGTCCGCGTGGGAAAAACATGGCGGCAAGGCTGTAACGGCTGAAAAACTTTTTGAGCTGATTAAGAAAGGTGGTTTATAATTTATGGGTTATGCGAGGATTGCGCCTGTTGGCAATATCCATGATTTTAGCTGGTTTGAAGTTGGAGAATTTTTTCGTTTTGATGGTAATATTTGGGTCAAATATAATAGCCATGCTGCGGTAAATATTACCAATAATGACGACATAGACCAAGAATTTTCCGCAGATGCGGAATGCGAAAATATTGAGGTCGAGTTGAAAATTCTTTGATTCTTCCCGCCTTCGGGCGGTTTTCTTTTGATTGAGAGTTAGTTGCATCCAACTCTCCCCGGGCGGGTGCATCAAAAGTACAAATCAATAATACAAATTTTCATAAAATAATCCTTGACATTTCGCGTTCAATGCTGTATAATATAATTACACCAAGAGAGAAAGGAACAAAGAAAATGAATATTTACATTGCAAGCCCGCTTTTCCACAAATGGGAACAGAGAAATGTTAAGCACATTGAAAAGTGGTTGAAAACCATTTTTCACGGTGCAACTATCTATTGCCCGCAGGATTTTCAAGTACCCAACGCATGGGAATTGCCCAATCATGTTTGGGCAAAGAAAATCTTTGAGGAAGACCACAAACAGCTTGATGCGGCTGACCTTGTTGTGTGTATCTCCTATGGCTACAAATCCGATGATGGTGCGGCGTGGGAGATGGGCTATGCAAAGGCAAAAGGTAAAGAAGTTTGGCTTGTTGCCGCAGACCATGACATCGGGCCTTATAGTTTGATGTTCATGACCGCAGACAAAATGTTTGCGCTCGATGAAAATTACGATGTGCCAGAGATTGAGCCGCAAGATATTGAGTGGAAATAATCCTTGACAATAGCACAAATGTGTGCTATAATAATTATAGAAATTGAAAGAGAGGTAAGATAAAATGCAGGTTTTCGGTTATGAAGTCGATGAAAACTATGGCTTTGTCCTGAATTGCGGCAAGCTCGACCCTATCGAGTTTAAGGGCAATCCCGAAATTGCCTATCGTCAAGCAAAGGAACGCCAGCGCTATGAAAAGCGCAAGAATCGCCGCAATTACACTATGACATATAAGGTAAAGGGGTGCATCTGATGTTTTGGTTTTTGCTGATTGTGTACTTTGTCGGGCTGTTGGTTTTCGTTGGGCTGTTGCAAGCTTTTAATGAAAACAAAAACAGTACAGGCTTGATGCTGGGCATCTTTGGACTTGGCATCGCGCTTCTGTTGTTTGGCGCACATCTATGGTATGCCTTTTATGTGCTGATGCTCCTGCCGTGGTTTACATTTCTGCCAGCAATTCCAGAGCTTAATTTTTGGGGCATTTATATTGCTTTCGCTTTGCTTCGCGGCGGTATCTCGACTAAGTCAAAATAATTTTGAGGGCTGAAAAGCCCTCTTTTTTAATGCTGAAAATTAGTTGACACTAACCCGCCCGGAGAAGTTAGTTATAGCTAACTAATCAAAATAAAAAAGAGGGATTACTCCCTCTCTGCCTTGCGGCGTTCAAACGCTTCTCTTGCGTTTTTCAAATCATCCTCAAGGTCTTTGATTTCCTGGCGCTTATCTTCAAGCAGTTCTTCAGCACACTGCTCACAGTAATCGTAGCAATCCACATGGAAAGCATCTTCATTGCGCAAATAGCAACCGCAACCTGCACACTCAAAGACTTTGTCATCTAAGCAATTCTCGCAAAGGACTGCATCAAATTGCTGCCCATTACTGTTCTTAAAAACGTAGCCTTCGATGTCCTCAGGTGGCATATACAGCGGCTTACCGCAAACATCACAGCAATTCATTTCAACCATTTTCTTCATATTCATTACCTCCTTTTGATATATTCATTATAGCATATATAATCCAAGTTGTCAAGTATTATTTTTAAAGTTAGTCACGTTTAACTATCCGCCGGGCGAACTTTGTTAAATAAATAACGCTTGACATTTTACTTTATATATAGTATAATATAGAAAAAGGAGATGATAGTATGGCTGCGAAGAACGAGAAAAAGAAACTGACCTTTGAGGATAAGTTCGCGCGCCATTTTTATTGCCAGCACGCGCGGTTAAATTCTGTCCGTCAAGACAAACATGACTGTACGCGCAAAATGCGCCAAATCAATAAAGAAATTTGCCGCAAAGCCCTTGACAATCGAGATTAAGTATGATATAATAAATACATCAAAAGGAAATGAACTAACGGGTAGGCAAGGCAATAGTCAAGTCAGAAAACTCCCGTCAAGCATTTTAATTTATCAATAGGAGCTGGTGTCCATGCAGATTAGCCTTACTGAAAAAACTTTGTCTCTGTTTGGTAATGCAGAGGTGGGCGATTATGTTCGTTATCCTCGCGGCAGGCTGTGTTTGGTTGTTCCGCGTTTTATCGCGCAGAATCGACTGTATAATGCCGTGATGCTCTCGAATGGCTTGCCTGTATTCTTTGCGGCTGACGAAAAAGTCGAAGTCTTTATGAATGTACGCTTTAAGGAGTGATTTTATGGGGACTAGTGTTGTTCTATTTAAAGATAAAGCATATAATGTTGACTTTGGATTATTGATTCCTGATTATGGGGTCCTTTGTCTTTGTTGCGGTATTGTCTTTGATTTTGACGATGTCGAAATTCTGTATGATTTTAACGATGTTCATTACCTCGAACAAGCGGTCGCATCTGGCGGTTTTTACGATGAATTGCCTGACAATCTCAAAGCCCTTTACACTGGCGCGAAATAATTTTGACCCGCTTCGGCGGGTTTTTGTTTTATGTATAGTTAGTCATATCTAACTCACCCGGGCGCGATTAGTCATGTCTAACTCTGTATAAAAATAAAAGGGTCACATTTAATGTGACCCACTTAATTAGTACACACCTGCGTAATCAAAAATTACAGGGCGATTGTGCGCTACAAAGCCAATATTTCCGCCGTGCAAATCCGTAATGTGATAATCTTGCATCCAATCCATCAGGCGGTGCATAAATTTCCAACCATAGTATTGCACACAGCGCCCAATCCATTCTTCTTCTTCAATTTCATAAGGCATTTCACTGATGTAGCGTCTAATTTTATGCTCACAATAGCCTTGACGCTGTAAAGTTTCTGCTACCGTAATGAAAGTGTTTGTATATTCATCAGTATTGCAATCAAACACCAATTCACCGCATTTGGGCTGAATATAAAAAGTAACACCGCGCGGCGAGGTATACCATTTTTCAATGGTTAAAAGGATTCGCTCGACTTCATATTCACGCGCGATTTGAAAACGCTTGTATTCTTCTTCACAACCGTTAGTAGTAGAGTTAATATCGAGTTTGATTGCAAAATCATCGAACACAAAAGCGATGCGCGTCATGCCACTGTGAACTTCAAGCCCCCATTCTTTGGCAAAATTGATTGCCCACCTATAGCGTTCGTCTTTATTCTGAGGGCAAGTGTTAAGAGCCAAGAAAAAGTCGATGGGGAAATCGGTTTCAAATTTGAGTTTCGTGATTTTCATTGGGTACCTCGCTTTCTTTATTATTAGTATACCACAGCTGTAATCAAAAGTCAAGCATTATTTTTAAAGAATGGTTAGTCACAGCTAACCACGTCCGGGTGAAAGATTGTTAAATAAATAACTTTCGTTTTGCCTATTGACATTCAAGAGCAAATAATATATAATATAGATACACCAAGAGAGAAAAGAAAGAAAGAGGTAACTAATATGTCTATTGTTATTGATTGCAACGAAAATATTCTTCGCGCTTTTCCTATGCTGTCCACTCCTGCATGGCAGTTCATGTGTACTGATTGCGTTTTCCAAGCACTTCAGGCTCTGAATCGTCCTGTTCGATGCAAAGAAATCCGTGAATGGTTTAATGATAATGTCGGTTTTCCGCGTGACATTACTGTTGAGATGATTGCCGCTTGTTGTCTGCGGCTCGTCAAGATGGGACTTGTTAAGCGTGAAATGGTTGATGGTGTGATTCGAGAAATTCCGCGGGAAGGTTTTTGCAGTTGGGCACACGATGTTGAGAATTGCAAGAAATGTAAAACTTGTCATTTCAACGAAGATTACAGTAAAGTTCTTATGAAAGAAAGCATTGCCTACTACTCTTTGGTGTGACGAATCGGAGTCCCTTTTATGGGACTCCTTTCCGCCCGGGCGCTTGCAACATCTATTCATATTCTTGCACGATTTGTCTATGTTCATCAGCGTTTGGCTGTGCTATACTATATATACAGTCAAGGGAACGGAACAAGAAACCGCTCACAAAGAGTTCCAAAAAAAATAAAAAAAGTTCTTGACAAACGCTCTCGACTGTGCTATAATAAAGATGTTCCAAGAGGAACGGAAAACAAAGTGACTTGCGACTGACTGCAAGAGAAAGAGGTATCTTATGGCTAACACTATGAAGAAGGCTGACCTGCTCTCCGCTATCAAGGCTGACACCCTTGCAAAGCTGAATCTGGAAGCCCTCGGCGCTGTCCAGATTGGTTCTGGCCTGTGGGCTATCCCCTCTATCGACTATGAGGGCAACCAGACCTACACCAAGATTGCGGTGACTGCCGCGAACCCCATCGCCACCGAAAAGGTCGCCGCGTTCGACCTTGACGATGCGGTCGAGAAGTATCAGGCAGAGCTGGCGGAATCCGCCGAAAAGGCCGCAGAGCGCAAAGCAAAGCACGATGCCAAGGTCAAGGCTGACGCTGACCGCCGTGCAAAGCGTGCCGCAGAAAAGGCGGCTCGTGACGCCGAAAAGGCTTGATAGAATTGAGGGCGCAGAGATGCGCTCTCTTTTCTTTTGACCCAACTTTGTGAAAAATTTAACAAGCGGCTGCCCGGGCGCGGTTAGTCAAGCCTAACTTTCATTTTCAGCATATTGCACAAAATTTGTTTGAAAATTCTTTTGTCTTTTGGCTTGACAAATTGTATACAATCTGTTATAATAATAGTGTTCTAAGAAATCAATAGAAAGAGGTTGAATCCATTGAGCAAAAAAAAGATTCGTTGCGTTCTCGACACTGAAACCGCGGGGGGATTGAGTAAGCCTCTCCCCTACGATTTTTCTTATATTTTGTACGAGGGCGCAGAGATGCGCGAGGTTTGCCGCCGTTCGTTCGTCATCAAAGAAATTTTTCTCGATGCTACGCTGATGGATTCGGCATATTACGCCCAAAAAGTTCCTTCTTATTGGGAGGATATTTGGGCAGGCAAAAAACAGCTTGTCAGCGCATATTTTGCGCGAAAAACTTTTTTCGACGATTTAGCGCAGTTTAATTGCAAAGAGTGCTACGCTTACAACATGGCTTTTGACCGCCGTGCCCTTAACAACCTTATGAATTTTTCAACGGACGGTCGTTATAAATGGTTTTGGAAAAAGGGCGTTCGGCTGTACTGTATTTGGAATATGGCCGCTTGTGCGTTCCTTGCTGGGAATGACTACTACAAGACCGCTATTGCGCAGGGCTGGGTATCTGAAAAAGGAAACATTCTTACAAATGCGGAATGTGCCTACCGTTTTTTGACTGGAAATTTTGAGTTTGTCGAACAGCACAAGGGCATTGACGATTCTGACATAGAAGCGGCAATTTTGAAAAAGTGCTTAGCTATGCACAAAAAGCTGGATAAAACTCCGCGCGGTGGCGTATGGCAGAAGGCGCAAAAAATCAATCGCCGCAATCAAAAGAAAGTTGCTGCGAAGAGAATTGAGATTCAGTCCGAAATTGAAGAACTCGAAAAAGAGTTGAAGGAACTGCGTAAAAAGTTGGCCGCACTATAAAAAGTTGAGCCGTTCAAAATCAGAACGGCTCTTTTCTTTTTCTTTTGAGTTAGGCTTGACTAACTATGCCCGGGCAAACTTTGTTAAATAAATAACTTTTACTTTACTTATTGACATTCGAGATTAGATGATGTATAATATAAGTACACCAAGAGAGAAAAGAAAGAAAGAGGTAACTAATATGTCTATTATCATTGAGTGCGATAAAAAGATTCTTCAGGCTTTTCCTATGATGTATATTCCTGCAATGCAGTTTATGTACACCAACTGTGTTCGTCAGGCACTCCAGGCTCTGAATCATCCTGTTCGATGCAAAGAAATTCGCAAATGGATTTATGAAAATAGTGATATTACATATGATATTACTATTACAATGGTTAGTTCTTGCTGTTAGCGTCTTGTTGAAATGGGGCTTGCTAAGCGAGAAGAAGTCGAGGAAGGGACAAGAGAAATTCCTACAGATTGGTGTTCTAATTCTTCAAATCCTAATCACTGTGCGCGTTGTAGCTGCAAATGTAAATTTAATGCCGACCGCACGAAAATAATTATTAAAAAGAAAAACTCTTACTACTCTTTGGTGTGACGAATTGGAGTCCCCTTTATGGGACTCCTTTTCGCCCGGGCGGCCGGCAACATTTATTCATGCTTTTGATTGATTTGTCCATGTTCATTTATACCTTGCTATGGTATACTATATATACAGTCAAGAGAGGAAAGCAAGCAAAGAACTTCAAAAGAAATTCTAAAAAACGCTTGACAAACTTCGCTGGCTGTGATATAATAAAGATACTCCAAAGAGGTACAGAACAAGGCGCTCACAGCCAAGAGTGAGGGAAAGAGGTACACTTATGATGAAACAGTTTGAGATTATGGAGGCCGCCCGCCAGCAGATTATCGCCCAGCTGAAACTGGCAGACCTGCCGTATCAGGTCGATGGTGCAGAGTTCGGTGTGTATGTCACCGTTAAAGATGGCGATACTGAAATTGATGTGCCGATGACCATTAAGGCCGCCGCACACCGCTATGCAGACACCGAAAAGGCGAAGGCTTATGACCTTGCCGCCGCCGCGGAGGAGTATGACTTCACTGTTAAGGCGCGTGAGGACGCAAAGCAGGCACGCCTTGCCGAAAAGGCGCGTAAGGACGCTGAAAAGGCACGCGCAAAAGCCCAGCGTGACGCGGTGAAAGCCGCCAAGAAGGCCAAGCGCGAAATCGCAAAGGCTGACGCCGAGGGCGATTCTGTCGAGCAGTAATGAATTGGGGCAAGATTTTCTTGCCCCTTTTCTTATGCTCTACTTTGTTAAAAATTTAACAAGGTGCGCCCGGGTGCGATGAATCAAAAGTACAGAGTAAACATCATATTTATATAACTTTTCTATTGACTTTTAAGAGTAAGCGTGATATAATTATATTAAAGAAAGGGAAAAGAAAAATGGAAATTAGAGTTGAAAATGCAGATACGCTGCAGATGAAAAATTGTTACATCGACACAGAAAATTTTTCAATGTCTGGGTTTTATGGTTTGTCTGATATTGAAATTAAGCAAAATAGTTTTGAAAGTTACTATGATTGTCGTAGACTTTGGTTGAGCCGAGAAGAATTTAACGAGCTTTACGATATGATGACCGAAATGAAGAAGCAAATGGAGGATTGATTCTATGGAAATTAGAGTTGATAATAAAGATAATCCTACAGAAAAACGTTGCTTTGTTGATGCAGAGCAACTTGAGATTGCAGCTTTTCCTGCTTTAGATCATTTCGAAATTGCGCGGATGGGAGTTGGAGACCTTGGCGATTGCTATAACGAACTTTGGTTGAATCGAAAAGAGTTTGACGAACTCTTTGACATGATGACTGAAATGAAAAAATTGTTGGAGGCTTAATATGTATTTTGAAGTGTGCGGCAAGCCTTTTGAAGGTATTTTGCAGATTGGAGATACCATTGCAAATCATGTTGTAGATTATAGTGACTATCAAACGCGCAATGATGAAGCCGTAACAGAATTTATTTGTTCTGCCGTGCGTGATTATCTAAGCGACTTGCATTAAGGCTTTAATCGTCCTCAAAGTGATAGTCCCATTTAAGGGACTATTTCCCGGGCACGGCGCAACATTTGTCCATGTTCTTGATTGATTTGTCTATGTCTATTTTCCTAAGGGTATGGTATACTATAATCACTCCAAAGGGAACGGAAATCCCAAGAGAGCGAAACCTGCACGCGGTACGGTTCAACTCCGAACTCGCCCCCCCCCCCATTTAGGAGCGAATAGCTCAACGATAGAGCAACAGGAAAAATTCAAAAAACTCTTGACAAACTCCGCGACCTATGGTATAATGAATATGTTCTCAAAGAGAGAACAAAACTTAACACAGAGCGCCTACTGCCGAAAGTGTAGGAGAAAGAGGTTTGCTATGGCTACCACTATGAAGAAGTTCGAGATTCTGTCTACTGCTAAGTCTAACATCATCGGCATGATTCTGCCTGAGGGTGCGCGTCAGATTGGCGCATCGACTTTCGCACTGCCCACCGAGGTTGACGGTGTGACCTGCTGGGTGAAGGTTGCGTTTACTTGCGCCAACCCCATTGCCACCGACAAGGTGCCTGCGTTCGACATTGAGCAGGCTTGCGGTGATTGGGAGTTTGAGCGCGAGGAGAAGGAGCGCGTAGCTGCGGAAAAGGCCGCTGAAAAGGAGCGCAAGGCTCAGGAGCGTGCCGCCAAGAAGAAGGCTTGATAGAATCGAGGGTGAAGTGATTCACCTTCTTTTCTTTTGATTCGAAGTTAGTTATAGCTAACTCGTCCGGGTGAGACATTGTTAAACAAATAACAGGCTTGACAATCAATGAAAATTGTGGTATAATGATTATAGAAAATGAAAGGGGAAGTAAATATGACTAAATGGACAAATAACGATGATGAAATTTTTGAAACTGAAGATGAAGCGCGTGACCGTTGCTATGATATGATTACAGAAGATGACATTGTTGAAGTTATAAAAGATAGTTATATTGAATCTTATTGGAAATTGTTCATGGATGCTTTACTTGCTCACGATGTTTGGGAGTATCAAAAGTTACAGGACGAAATCCTTGATAAAGTTTGGGAAGATTGCGGTTTTACTGAAATTGAAGAGGAGGACGATGAAGATGGAGAATGAAACTAAATGTCCTTGGTGCGGTAGTACTAACATAGATCTTGATTCTGTTGAAGATTCTTTCTTTGAAAGTTCTTCTTGTCAAGTTATATGGAATGCGCATTGCAATATTTGTAATAGACAATTTTTTCAATATGATAACTTTATTTTGAGTAGTAGTTACGCAGAGAAAAAAGAAAATTAAATTTTAAGATAGGGCTTGACAAGTCCTATCTTTTATGTTATAATAAAAGGGGAGGAGAGAACTCTATAGTTAGTCACAACTAACTCACTCCCGGGCAAATCGCCCGGGCAGAAGTTAGGTATCACTAATTAGTTTCACCCGGGCAAAGTTAGTTATGACTAACTAACCGGGCCAAAAATAGTCAACACTCTTCCACAATACCATTATACTATACTTTTTACAATATGTCAAGCATTTTTTCAAGTAAAATAAAACTTTTTTCTTGAATATTTATACAAAAATTCAATTTTCCAGTTATTTCCAGCAATTTTTCGCGTCTTATCGTTACTTTTTAGCGCAAACTTTGTTAAATTTTTAACAATCGGGCGCGCAAAATGAATAAAAATGCACAAAATTTGTACCTAAATTGTAACTTTTCAAGCCAAAAATAACGCTGCTACGTCGAATTATTGACTCAAGAGCAAATGTATGGTATAATATTTATAGAAAATGAGAAAAGGACATAGGAACGACGAAAATAAATCGCGTTCCAACGCCGAAAAAATCAGCGTAGCTACGCCAAATAAAAGTGCGTGGTATCGTCAAATTGATTTAGCGCTCATTTTCTACTTGACTGGTAGGGTTTTGAGAGCGAAAGCGCTCAAAATTCGGGAGTTTTAAGCTCCAAAAGCCAGCCAAAGTCAAGAGTTTTCAATCAAAATGATCAACTCAAAAGTCCAAATCAAATTCAGAATGATGTAACTCAATTAGAATTTCGGCTGATTGAGTTTACATAAATGGCTTACAAAAAGTTGAGTAATACCTCAAAAGGATGTGCGGATGATTCTGCACATCCTTTTTATTCGCGCCGAACTCAAAAATTTGACTTTTACTCAAAAGTATGATATAATAAGCAAAAAAAACTTTTTTAAACACACGCCAAATATTGACAAAAGCGCAACTTTGTGGTATAATATAATTATAAAGAAGATAAAAGGAGAATCAAAAATGAAGATTTCACGCGACGAGATTTGCAACGGCTGTACTAGTCTTCAGTTCGGGGTAAAAAAATGTCTCAAATTCAATACAGTTTTGAACACTTTTACCAATAGCGAAGGCTACATTTCTGTTTTTCCATGCGCGATTTGTGGCAGAAATAATTATACTCCGCGCGCGAAGAAAGGAAAAACCAATGGAAAATAAGATGAATCAGCAGCAAAAACTCAAAGCCGCAAAGGATTTGACAAAGGAACGATGCAAGGATTTTGTCAGCGATTGCATCCAGATTGATGATTATAAATGGGCTTCTCTTGAGGAAGTCAACGGAGAGGAAATTTGGGTTGTCTTTTCGCTCACCGCCAAGAAAAACTTCGACATTGACGATGCTGTTGAGGATTGGAATGACAAGCTGAAAATGCGTTCCGCGCAATAATTATGATCCGGAGCCACGGGATTCGTGGCTCTTTTTTTTATATTTTTTTATTGAGCTGGACACTTGACTTTTGTCGGAAGTTGCGGCCTAGGACATTTCAGAGGATTCCAACCCATCTCAACCAACTCCCCTACCAAAAATTTTAGATGGCCAAGTTTTACTTTTCGGCCCATTAAAAATCATTATATAATTAGCCGGAGCCACGGGATGGGTGGTGACGTTGGTTTCTCCGTCGGTGGTCGGGTTGGAAGTTTTTTCCTCTCTCTCTCTCTTTTCCCTCTCCCTTTTCTTCTCTCTTTCTTATTTTATTTCTCTCCTCTCCCCTTTTTCTTCTTTTTTTCTCTCTCTTTCTATTTAATTTTAACTTCAATCCCTCTCCCTCTAAGTGTCATTTTTTTCTGATTTTTAGATTTTGGATGGTTTTGATTTTTTCCTTTTAGCCCGAATTGTACCCCTCTCCCTCTTATTTTATTTTCATTTTTCATTTTCTCTATTCCAATCCCTCTCCCTCTTATCCCATTTTCCTCTCCCCCTTTCCTCTCTTTCCTCTTTATTTAATTTCTTAATTATATAAGTTGAACCCTATCGCTTTTGGGTGCGGCGATAGGATTCTCTTTTTCTTTTTTTAATTTATTATTTTATTTGAGCGCTCGCTGTCGCTCGCACCGTTCGCTTCGTTATTCGCCTTACCTCTCGCTACGCTTGCGGTAAGCCCAATCTCGCTCACTAGCACTGCATTATTCTTTTGTGGTTAAGGCTTCATTCTTTCTTTCTTTTTCTCAATTTTCTCTCTTAATTATAATTTAGATAGGAATTTCCCTCAGAATCATTTAAAGAGTAGTAAGCATAAAAGAAAATTCTAAAAATTTTCATCCTTCTGCGCAATAAAAAAGAGAGGAATTTCTTCCTCTCCTTCTTTTTATTGAATGCGCGATTACCATGAAATTAACAAATTTACTGTATTTTCAAAAAGATGGCTTCTGTCATCTATTGGAATTTCTTTAACTTTAAAACCATACAATTTTAAGCTGTCACAAAGGTCTTCTTTATCTTTCTTATTCACTAAGAAAGTTAGACGTGACTGTTCCTCATATAGAGCTTCAAAATAAATATGCTCCATTACAGCATCAAGAAGTCTTTGCCTCGTCGCATTCTTCTGAAGTTCTTTAAAACCAATTTTATCTGACTTATCCATACACGCTCTCGCGCAATCAGCTGAAAATCTCATTTAAATCACCATCGAACCGTTACTCTCTTAAACGGTCCCACTCCATCAATACAAATTTCTTTTGATGTAACTCCATATCCATAGTCACTTAATTCTGCCAAAACCCAATCAGCAGTCTCGCCAACGCCAATGTCAAAATTTATCTGATGACCTTTATTTCGTGCTTTTCCATAAATTTCTCGCATTAAACCATCAATGATATTCTGCCGCGCGTAAGTTTCGAAAATATCTTCGATGGGAAAAACTTCTGTTGGTTCAATACAAGCCCGTGCAAAATCAGCATTAAATAACATTTAACTCACCACTCAATTAATAACTGACCATTTATCCACTTAACTTCATAACCTAAATAAATAAATCTATCTTCAAGTTCACTAGCATACTCTTTTGAGCAAGAAAATGAAACCTTAGATTTCCCATGGATGGCTGCGTCAAAAACATCATCCATCGCTTGGTCAAAAGTTTTTTGGTACTTTTGAAAATGCCTTACCCTTTTACAATCACCATTCTCTTTTAACCAATCAGTTAATTCTGCTCGAAAAAACATTTAATTTCCTTTCTTAATTACCAACTTATTTTAAGTTCGCCAACAGCATAAGGTGGATCACTTCTAAAATCATCAAACTTCTCATATGTTACTTTATAGCCTTCGTTTTTTAAAAACTCAACCATTTTATCCATTTTCTTAACAAGATCATCTGATAAAATTGCTTTAAACTGATCATTCCCTTTTAATGCGGCTTCTGTAATTTCGCATTCAAGATATTCAAGATATGAATCATGTATATTATAATCTAATTTACTATCAACCAGAGGAGTATCTTTCATTGCTTCAGAAATTTTTTCTGCCTGCAATGCATTTATATATCTATGAAACACCATTTTAATTCACCTATCTTATTTACCACTTAATCACGAAACCATCGTTCGCACCACCATAAAAGTGTTCCTCAATGGTATATCCCATTTTTTGAGTTAGATAATCTTCAACCTCTTGACGTACAGAATTATCACCACTAGCCCAAGGAACTTCCAATTCATCTTCACATTTGAGCGCAGCCTTACCAATCTGTTCCATAATAGAATCAATAATTAACCGTAAAGCTCCAGATTCATTTTCTGAGAATTGTTCAGCCCTATTATTATCCATTATCCAAACAACTCTACTTGCAGCAGTAGCATTAATATTCATTTGAACTCCCCAAACTATCATCAATCGCAGGCCACCAAACCTTCATAGTCCAAACAGAACTATAACGAATGACTAATGTCACCATATCTTGTTCTTCATAAGTCTTTTTCTCTATATCGCCTTTAATTTGATAACCATTATCTTCAAGCCATTTTACAAAATCTGGCAAAGCGCCAGTTGAATGATCTCTTGCAGTAAACCATAAAGAATTAACCTTATTATCAACTGCATTCCTCAACTCTTTCAAAAAAGAATCTTGAATAGCGATATAATCTCTAGTATAATAATCTTCGCCGCAGAATCTTCTAGTCAACTAATAAGCAGTTGGCACTCTATCATTCAAATTCACCATTCAATATCCCATCCATTGAGATAAGTTCTAACCTTATAGCCAGCTTCTTTTAAGGAATGACGTAAAGCTACTGCAAATTTATTGTAAGGTTCAGCACCCACTCCATTAGGAAAAAGAATATCAGCAACCTTTTTATTCTTTTCACTTGTCCACCAAAAGCTAAACTCTCCACGATTAGCAGCTTCTTTAATCTCCATCGTTACTGCAGGTTCTGCAATAGCAAGAAAATCCATAATCTCTCTATTGAGTCGAGAAACTCCAATAGCATCTTCAGCTTCAAATAAAATCATAACCATCATCCTCTCTATCCCACTTAATAGTCCAGTAATACATTGAAGCAGGACCAAAATCTTCATCAACTTCGTAGCCAGCTTCAATTAAATCATTTTTAATCTTTGCATACAAAGAAGAATCCGACCTATTATTAAACTGCGCGCTTATGACTGGATCATTCAAATTCAAAGAACTCTCCATCATACGAAAAGAAACATCGGTAAACCAATAATGAATAGAATATCTACCCATCTTCGATGCACGAGTAATCTCTCGTTCAATGTCACCAATCAAAATCGGATATTCTTTTCGCTGACGTGCAGCAATGGTTACTTCGTCAGCAAAACTTCTAGCTTCTTTTGCACTAATCATTCAAATCAACCTTTCTACCAAAACCATTTCTTTTTCTTTTCTTTTAGTTGCTCTTCTTTTACAATATTCCAATTAATTGCAAGAAGCTTAGGCTTACCAAAATTCATTAAACACACATTATATCCATCATCTCTTATCTTTTGAACAATTATTTCTACAAAATCATTATTCATCAAAATTAAATCTTGAATATCATGATTACTAAACGAATTTAAAAAATCATCTGACGTCATATTTATCTGACAACGGAATAATCCTTTTTTAACATAACTATCAATTCGGTAATAAATTTCCGCAACTACGTCGTCTACCTCTTGAGTCTAATAATCTTTTAAAACTGCCACCGTGGCGTTATAGCTCTCTTCTGCTCTCATATGGCATTCTCCAACTAACAATCATAAACGCTACACTTATCTCACGATCATTTTCAAATCTAATGCGGAAGCCTTTTTCTCCAAATTGCTTTTTTATTTCCTTTTGTAAATTAGAATTTTGAAAAAGCTCTTGGACTTCTCTTTTACCAAGAACTATAATCAAGTCATCATCTATTGATCTTGCGCAGAAATCATAATTTCCAAGAGATGCAGATCGTTCAATTCGACTTTCAATATATTTACTAATTTTATTTAAAACACTATTATATAAGTCTTGATTAAAATTATCCGCAGCTCTTTTAGCTTCTAAAGCAGTCATCAATCTTCCTCCATCCATCGGATAATCGGAAACCCACAGAATGGGCAATAATTCCATTCAGAGTTCCATTTATCCCAATTAACTTTATGCTTGCAATGGTCACACTCAAGATACCGTTCATTTCCGCGCGCGGAACATATTTTTTCTGCTTTTGCTCTAACAATAAATGAGTGCGGACGAGTAAACTCTTCTTTGCATTCAACCGCTTGAATCAAATCTTCGAGAGTATAATCTTCATCCATGCTTGCCGCGATTTTATCCATCTCGCGTAAATCTTCAACAAAAATCAATCCATTCTTCATTTTACACCATAAAAAGATTCGCCCAGATGATAACCCACAACAATTCAAAAATCATCATCAATAACATATTCCCAACCCAAGGAGTATCATCATCTTCACCTTTATAGGCTTTTACATTTGCGTCAAGAAATACTCCAAGAATAATTGCATATCCTACAATCAAAATTAGCCAATTCATTAGCAAATCTCCCGCGCAAAATACGCATCATAAATTCTCTTCCCATCGGTCCAAGTAAACCAAGTACGTTCAACGTAATCTCCCTCATCACAAGAGAAATCCATATAAGGCACTCGTTGCTTTTCAAGATATTCGCAAATGTCATCGTAATAATTACCAGCATCAGGATCATAAACCTTAACTAAGGCTATCCATTTCTTGTAATAGTCCTTGATATTCTGCTGAATCTTATCAAAGCTATCTAAGCCAAGGATTTTTCGTACAAAAGGGTTAATGATTGTTTTCATCTTCACACCACACTACATGAGTTTGGATCTCTCCATCTTCAGGTTTAGCATAACTAAAAATTACATAACAAGTTTTCATATCTGTATTCTGAATTTTCCCAACATTATATTTCACATGATGTTGTAGGCAATACTCTACAGCTTTATCAATTATTTCATCCACTTCAAACTTTTTATAAGGCCAAAAGGCGCTCAAAAAATGATACTCAATCGGATAGAACAAATCTTCAATATATTTAATCATCATTTACACCATCCATTTAAAAACTGTATACCATTGAATTATTTGCGCGAGCCGCTAATCTAAATCTTCATCATATCTTATATAAAACAACGGAATCTTATGCTATTGGCAATATTGAAATTTCATCGCGTCATGTTTTTGGCGTAACTAAAATCCTTCCATCCCACCAAAATGTTCGACAGCTTTAAAATGCTGTTCTCCTTGATATTCGATTAAACACACAATCTTGCCATTAAACTCTAATGAAAAATCAAATCTAAGCGGCTTCTAATCTTTCAATCCGTCGAAAGTTTTCTATTCAACAAAATTACATAAGTTTTGCGTAAGGATTTTCCGAATCCGTTGTTCTCCAAGAGAGCCATCTTTTTCATTGAAAACAATACGTTTTCGTGGCTTCTGGCTATATAAAATTTTTTTCGAGTAGAAATTCTTTTGCGCCATTACTTTTTCCTAAAGAAAAAGAATACAAAATTTGCAATTAACAAAATTGCATCTGCAATACAAACAATAAAATTAAACCACAAAAAACCATAAACTGCAAGTGCGAGTACATTCATAATTAATGCTGCAATCAAAAGAACACTTGCAAAAACCATCCAATTCATTTAATACATCACCTTTTCTACGATTTCAAGAAGGGATAAAATACCTGTGATAAACCAAAGCGCGCTAACAGTTACATCAATCCAACCTTCGTCACCTTTAGTTTCATAAAATCGACGAGTACCATACCGAAATGCTAATATGCCCATTCCAAAAGATACAACCACTACCATAACTTCAAGAAACATTTTATTCCTTCCTTTCCTTTGATTTTCTATATATATTATATCATACCTTTATTCATTTGTCAATATAATAGAAAAAGCTGGGTAGTAATACCCAGCTAAATTAATTAAACTTCCACACCGTACTCACGCCAATGCTCTGCAAGCGGAGACGGGTCAAACTCACCAGTATAAACATTCCAGCGCTTTTTATTAGGATGTTGGACGCCCATCGCCTTTAGCTTCTGACGAGCCTTCTCACGTTGAATCTTGCGCGGTAGCACATAAGTCTGCTCAATATAAACTTTCTTGCCATTAGGGTCAAGAGCTTCACGAATTTTAGTCTTAATCTGAGTCATATGTTTAGTCCTCCTGAGACTTATTATCTTCTTTAATAACAATCACTTTAGTTTCCGGTTCCCAATCTTTAAGCCAATCAAAATCGCCATTTCTGTATTTATTAAATACAGCCATTTCAAAATCATCTGGCTCAGAAGTAGAAGTCGTTTCAGGATTGATAGTTACGACTTCGGCACATTTCCGCGCGCAATGCTTGATTGCAGTTCTATTAAATCGTTCGCCAAAATTATTGAAAATCCAAACAAAGCGAGTCTCCATAAACCACTGAACCAAATCTTTATAAGCGCGGAAAATCTCTTCGCCGCCAATCACAACTTCATTACCATTTACGTCTTTAACGCGCATAGACTTCGTATACATTAATAGTTTTTCCTTTCTTTACTTGTAAAAGTCATTATTTCATACGTACTTTTATAACTACCAACTTTGCGCGCTTCGTCGCTTATATCTGAGAGCAATCTATATACTTGACCCATTCGCATAAATGGACGGCAATTTGCGCGGGCTTCAATCCATAATTCAGTATAATAAGCGCGAAGTAACTTTTCAAAGCGTTTTCTTGTCATAATATTATAACCTTTAGGGGTTAGTCAGATAACCATAAAAAGTATCATATCCACCCATTTTTCGAGCAAGCGCACTCATCTTAGGGATGTCACGATACATTCGTGAAATAGGCTTCGAGTCACTGAAACTAAGCGGAGAGTGTACCCAAAACCAAGTATATTCCTCACGGAGCAATTTCTCAAATCTCTTTCTCGTCATAATAATCCTCCTCAGAAAATAAAGTTGAACCAATAGCAAAGATATATAGATGATAAAGTTGTTTATAAGAATAATAAGTACATTTACTTGCAGCAAGAGGTGAAATCTTTACTTTCATTGCTGTTTCAAACAGGTGGTCCATCATATTTTGCTGTTCAAGAGTCTCAGCTAAAGGAGAAAATTCAGCAAAGATTCCACGGATTAACTTCTTAAATCTCTTTCTTGTCATTTTTCATCCTCACTTTCATCTTCAGGATACCAGATAATTTCAAAAACTTCATCTTCACTGGCATTATTTTCGTCCCATTCAAGAATTACTCTTAAATATTCATCGCAAGCACTTTGAATACCTTCAAGCAATGTGCAATGAGGTTTTGGGTCTAATTTTCCATCTTTTTCAATATATGTGACAGAATTAAAACCAAGAATAACTGGTGTACATCGTATATCCCATCCGTTACAAATTTCCAAAAGAGAGAAGTAATCTTCTTTTGAAATCACAACGTCAGTGCCCAACATTCCAGCTTGCATTGCGTTTGTATATTGATTATTTACATATAACCAAAGGTCTTCATAGGTCATTAAAATAACCTCGCGCATCTAACTCTTTTAGCATAGTATTGTAAACGTGCATATTCGGGCAATAGTTGCCTTTAACAAAGAACTCGTCATCTGCGCCCCTGCCATTCAAAGCAAGAGCCAGAGCAGCTGCAACAGCAGGACTACGAGAATAACCAGCGTCACAATGAACTACAATCTGGTCGACTTTGTCTTTCCATTGTTCAACCGCACGAACGATTTTCTGCGCGTCCACATCGCGCATAGGAATCAAGCCTTTAACAGGCTCCTTGCAATCAATGTCGTCAAACTGGCAATACTCAACGTGCTTAATGATGTCAGGCTTTTTCTTAGCATCAATAGCAAGAGCGTTGGGAATAGGAGTATCATAACTAGAAATTGAAATAATCAAAGTAGGAACATCAAAATCTGCAATACCGTACTCAATTCCCCAACCATGTGCTGCAGCAAAACACTCAGCACGCGGAAGAACTTTAATTTTCATTTTCTAATCTCCTTTCTTCATTTTCTATAAATATTATAGCATAACTTTGTTCAAAAGTCAATAAAAGAAACCGCCCAGATTTTTAATCTGAGCGGGAAAATTAATTAGTTATATTTTGAGAGAGCTTTAAAAAGTTCGTGTGCATCTTTTGTTGCATCTTCTATCTCTTGAAAAGCCTGTTCTTTTTCTTTCCGCGCGGCCACGAGATCTTTTTCAAGGTCAGCCTGCATTTCAGAAACCAACCGCTGATAATCTTTGCGACAGTCTCGACTCTTAGGACCTTTTTCTTCGTTTTCAATTAAAAACGAAGCGCGCAAATAATCGAAAAAGTTTAAGCTAAAATCAATAAAATTGTAATCCCAACTGTAATTACAAAAATGAAACTTATCGGGATGAAGGGCATACATTTGTTTAAACAGTTTATAATTGATTCGTGGATTGTTTTCATCAATACTAAGATATTTTTCAATAAACTTAAAATTCGGTAAACCATCATCCATTGTCATTATAAAGAATGAACAAATATAAGCGATAGCGGAACCACAAACCGCAAGTATACAAACGAATTGAGAACCAGTCATCACATCATCGGAAAGTTCCCATGGCAAAGTTCGCCAAGCATTAACGAAAGAAAAAATATAAATTGCTGTTGCTGCATTGTATTTCAGCAGATTAGACAAATAATCTTTGTCACAGCCGAACATAAAAATCAAGCAAACTCCGAAGCAAAACCAGTTAAAAATCGTCCAACCAATCATTACTTAATTTCTCCTTTCATTGAAGCCATAATATCAGCTAATTCGGTAGAAGCATGATTTACTTCTTGAATGGATTTATCTTTTTCCTTTTGAATGCGCGCCATGTCTTTCTCAAGCTGTTCAAGCATCATTTGGGAGACGGCACCATTCTTTTTCATTTTTGAACTGTTATACAGAAGTGAAAAACGTAGCAAGTCAAAATAAGTCATTTTAAATTCTAATCCTTTAAATGCAGGATAGATACTATTATAACTCCATTTAAACAGTTCAGGATGCATTGAATACATATTTTTCGCAACTTTGTAAGAAATACAATCATAACCATTGGAAAATCGACGTTGATTTTTATAATTGTGAATTACTGTATCTTCATCGTCGAATTGTACACCCATGATTCCAAAATAGAAAAAAGAATAAAGAATAATCAAAAATACAACCGAAGGAATACCAGCTTCTGGTTTTTCAAATACATTAGCAGCATACCAAAGTAATCCACTCCAGCCGCCAGCAATCATTAAGCGGCCAACCCTTTCTTTTGTTACCTCTTGAATTGTATGTTGCCCAGGAACACGTTTAGATTCCTTTGCCCAACCCCAAACACTACCAAGAATAACTAATCCCAAGAAAAACCAATCCATTTTAAACTCCAATCAAGCAATGAAAAACCATGGCAGCGGCAATACCAAGAATGAAAATTGCAAGTATCCACCAAAGTACAATCAACAACCAAATTGCGACTGTTTCAATAATATTCTGATTACTTTCTAACTTTCGCATTTCAGTCAAAGTAATTTTTACAACTATACAAAAGAAACAAATCCCAACAAAAGCCCATATAAGTGCTGAGGCCCATAGATTAAATATTTCCATTATTGTACTCCTTCCTCAATTTTCTATATATATTATACCATACATATATATAAAAGTCAATAAAAAAGGGTTGGATTTTACTCCAACCCTTTCATTTTATTCAAGAGGAATGCTTACAAGCGGCGCGGAATCATTGCTAACCTTGGGGAGTTCACCGTTCCACTTATCATACAGCTTATTACGCAAAACATTATCAGTTAGACTTTCAGACAGCTTACGGTTTGCTTCAGCTTCAGCTTCGGCCTTAATACGAATTGCATCAGCTTCACCCTGTGCTTTTGCAGTTTCAGCAGTTGCCTGAGCTTCAGCGGCAATGCGCTGAGTTTCAGCATCTTTAGTTGCTTTATCAATCTCAATCTGATTCTGAATAGTCTGAGCTTCTGCCTGCTTTGCGGCAAGGTTCTTCTGATTGATAGCTTCGTTGTAGCTCTCCTCAAAATCCATATTATTAATCACAACTTTGAGGATATGAACGACATTCTGGCCATACTTATTATCAAGAGATTCCTGAAGTTCTTTCTGCGCAGCAGGCTCAATATTAGAGCGAACAGTTACCTGTTCAGCAGTAAACTGAACAGCGGCATCCTTTAGAGCGCTCGCGACCATTGCGTCACTAATCAGCTGACTCTTGTAGTCGCTGACGTTAGCATAAATCCACGCGGACTTTTCATTATCAATCTGATAAGTAACAGTTACATCTGCCATATAAACAGGAACCTTTTCAGAGGTCTCGCCCCAAATCTTAGAATCTTTCAACGCGAAACCAGCATCTTGCTGCTTATTATTTACAATCTCGATAGATTCAATAAAAGGAGTCTTCCAATTAAAACCGTTCGGCAAAGTCTCTTCCGCAATCTGACCAAAAGTGGTTTTTACACCAGTGTAGCCAGAAGGAATGATAACAAATGACATACCGAACAAAGCAATTACTGCACCAAGAATAACCGAAGTGATAGCTCCAATCACCGACTCTTTATTGAATGCGACAATCGCACCAATAACCAATACTGCCAATCCAATAATAACCAAAATAAAATTAATCAATTTTTACTCCCCTACAAACTCTTTAAAATCATTCCACTTAATCTTTACCTGGATGCGCTCGCCATTACGACGGAGCAATCCAACGGTTGGAGTGCCAACCAAGCCCTCCATGTAACAACCGCTACCGCCGTTATTCTGCGCAACCCGCGACATCGGATGCTCCTCAACAAAATCAATAGCAAACCGGATAGGCCCATAGCCAATCAGCGGAACCACATCAATGTTAAGCTGCTTAGCAATCTCCTCGACCTTGTCACGCAGAAGCCAGAAATTGCCAATCTTTACATCGAACAGAATAAAACTAACATCTTTACGATAGCCGCCTCCACTCTGAATCTTCGGGCCATAACCCTCACCAAAGAGGACAACCTCAGTCTCGCCAAAGAGCTGCTCGAAAATCTCCTCATTAACCTCTCCGCCAAAAGTAGTCTCAAGGTAATCCATCAACGGCTGAGGAATATTCGCACGCTCAGTACGTCCACCGAACTCAACTCGATGTCCGTCCCAACGAATCTGAATGTTGGTGCCATCGACTTTCTCAGTCCAAATCCACTCACAATCCTTGAGGTACTGAAGCTCGTCCGAGCGCCAGACACCATCAAGCAGCTTCTTAGTCTCAAGTGAACGCTGAAAACAAGTCTCAATTTTCGGATACTTATTAAAATTCATACTCTTTTCCTTTCTCTTCATAGAAATACTCGTCAGAAAGCAAACCTATGTAAATATCTATCATATCCTTGCTAATTTAGCAGTTCGGATAACCTGCCAAATCAGAAAGCATATCCATGTAAATCTCTTCCGCACGCTTGTCAATTTGTGCAGTTCGGATAATCTGCCAAATCTTAGTAGACAGATGTTCGTAAGCAGGAATATAGCACTCGGTTACACGATCAATATCTTTTTTTGACATATCGCGCAAACGATTGAGATTCATGTTATCCAAAAGATCGGCCATCTTAACATACATAATACCAAGGTCTTCAGTATCCATGATGCTTAAAATGTAATTGGAATAAGTCATACCTTTTGGACGAGTAAGAGTGCGAATGGCTTTAATCTCGTATTCAGTCAGACCAAAATCGGGATTCATAAGCCACTTCTCGTCCACGCCGCAATCTTCAATCACATCGTGACAAAAAGCAATTCGCGCGAACTGCGGCTTAACATTTTGCGCAACTTGAATCAAATGACTAATATAAGGATTTCCACCTTTATCCGTCTTGTCTTTGAATAATTCCCAAACTGCACAAAAGAGAGACGGACTTACTCCGGTCATTTCACACCAGTCTGCGAAAACAATACTCAGTGAAGTATCTTCTTTTATCTTGTCCATTTAGTTCTCCCTTACATTAAAACGCCAATTTTTCAACTGCTGGTAATCAGCAGTCTCCTGCTTATTCAGTTCACTCAGATTAATCACTTCACACAACGCTTCACGGGCATGAGTATAAGGCTTCTCCTCAATATTCATGTTCGGGCGTGGATTTAAACGACGAAAAACCTTGGACGTAACTACACCTTTTGCTTTCTTTGTCGTCAAAGTAATAAGAACCCAGTGCGCACCCTGGAGAGAAACAGCAGTACCAAGAATCATTTAAAGTTAAAACTCCTTTGCATTTTTAAAATAAAATTCCATAAAGAAATGAGTGCCAAGATACTTTCCACGCACAATCAACTTCGGAATATGGACGACATCAACTTCGTGGTCAACCAAATCATCATAATTGGAAATATAATCCTGTTTCCAAAAGAGAGTGTAAGGAATTTCCATAACACTCATATCTTCTTTGATTGCGCGCTCGACATCTTCTTTTGTAGTAAAAACTTCAAGATAACCACTAATTGCTTCGTGAATAACCTCAATTACACTATCAAAGTTCTCCATTCCTTATCTCCTCTCTCATTTTCTATAATAATTATAGCATACTTATGCTAAAAAGTCAATAGAAAAGCCAGTAGACTTTATATCTACTGGCTAGGTTTTAATTAGTCGTCATCTTTGCAAGCATTTACTCCTGTGGGTGCTTCTTTTTCGTCAGTTACAAGGGGGATGGGACAAGAATCAAGAGCTGCAAAAGCATTAGACTGAATTTCTCGCTTGATTTTCTTAGTTGGATGAGGCTGATTCATCATTGCCATAGCAAGAATCAAACCATCTTTATTGCCGCTCTTGCCATTGCCCATCAACATCAGCGGAATAAGCATATTCTGATCCATCATGCTGCTGTTGCCATTCATCATAGACAGAGCCAGAATAGTAGACATATCCATATCTGCACCATCAGAAAGCATCATCATAGTCATCGGATTCAGACCAAACGGGTTATCGTCACTCGGCTGAACCATATTCTCAAAAGGATACATGATTTTGGTTACGAAATCAAAACCAAACATATTCTTTGCGGGAATAGCAATCTTCTGCTCGCTTGCTTTGGGGTCAACAACAGTAAAAGTACCATCGGGATGAACATTGGTAACAGTTACATAGTTACTGGCATTAATAATAACATCACCAACACGCACCTGAGATACCGCCACGGGAATCTTGAACAGCATATCGGTATCAAAGGTCATACCAGTAACATCCATGACCTTATCATTAATCTTATCATATGCACGGTAACGGTTATCAAAACCAAGAACTGCAACGCCATAAATAGACGGTTTCAGTTCAGCAGTATGAGGAACCTTACCAAAATCAATATTTAGAATCTTAGAAAAATCCATTTTAGACTCCTTTTCTTTTTCTTTTGAATTAAACGTATCAGTGACTTCTTTATATGACATATTCATCACTTTGTTAAATAAACCATTAAAGGTTTCTGAATCCATAACAGGAGTTGAAGTAAGTGGCTTTTTAAGAATGTTTGACATATTATGCTTATCAGCATCGTAGGATTGGAGCTGAGCGTTAAGTAAGTCATTACCAGTTAAAGTAGTTAAAGTAGAACCATTTTTAAAATATGCTATATCATACGGACTAGTAACAGAAGCTGTAGTAGTTTTAATCTCTCTTGCGTCAATTAAGTCCTTAATTTTTTTATAATCAATCAGAATGTCTTGGTTTTCTGGACGCCCAGCCATAATAGGCATTTTTTTATTGTTCCGAATTACGCTGATTCTAGGACAATAGGTAGGTTCAAACGGGTCTTGATTTTCATATAATAGTTCAAGACGATCTTCAAAAGCAATTTTAAAAGATCTCAAGAAAAGAATATCTTCATAAGCACAAACAAAAACATTCTTTAACTTACAATACTTTTGGTACGCTTCATAATCATCAAAGACGCCAGTAACAAGCATCTCGGTATTGTAACTATGACCTTTTTCATTTACTGGGTCTTTAAGAATTAACAGTTCATCATGCTTACCAAGATACATTGGCGAAATTAGTTTATAAACATAATCCTTTCCGCCAAAAGTACCATTGTTCCTCCTGAACTGGACTGTAATAAAAAACTCTTTAACCAAATAATTCACCCCACCTCTTATTCAAAAGCAAACATAGTGAATTAGCAAGCGTTTCATTTTCAAAACGAATAACAGGTGAAATCCACCCATGCTTTGATTTATTCGCATGCCCACCATAATTTTTCTCGCAAAACTTTATATATACAGGATAATCCAAACCAAGGACTCGCGCTTGAGCGACATCCATAAAGCCGAGGTCTCCATTTGGATCTAGTTTCTTCTCAGCAATAACACTTTCTTTAATACGAAACTTGCCAGAAGCAAATTCGTCTTTGCATACATAGAAAGGTTTATCACCATAATACTTTGGGTCAATCATTTTTATTCTCCAAGAGATAAACAAGTCTATTTTCAAGCATTTCTGCCATCTTCATCGCGTCCTCGCGCTTATTAAACATCGGACCACCGAGATAATGGGGAAGGCAAATTTCTTTACCAAATCGCTTAAACAAATAAGCGACATAGTTCTCATAGCTCAAACCAAGTAATCGCGCGGGAAGAATCCGATAAGTTCCACAAAGAGGACCAAGCTCTTTGCATAAGTCCTCAGTTACGGCATAAGTGTATTTAGAGAGGTCACAAGGATGCTCAATACACTGAAAATATTTCATTATTTACTCACTTTCTTAGTATTTTGAAATATAGTTAAGATTCATCGCTGCGCGTTCAGCATCGGTGAGAATAGTCCACGACTTAAAATTATCGGGGAGTTTAATCTGGTCGACAGGGAGTGGCTCAATAGGGCCATCTTCAAGAAGCCGTTTAGAAATGTCTTCAAAATAAATGAGATCGGCATCTTTCTTTTTCTTTGCAGGGGCTGGCACTTCACCAGATACATATTTCTTTACGGTCGCCGCGGTTGTCCCGCACTTCTTTGCGACATGACTATATACAGGATCTTTAGCATATTCCTCTTGAATTTGCTTAATCTTTTCTTCACTTAGGCGCGCCAAGGATAAATCACCTCTCCTTCTTTCTCATAAGGTACATTCCGCCAATCTTGCTTTTCATCATAAGGTTTTTCGTTTTTCCAAACATCCAAATCCTCAACAATAAAAGTATTCATATCTCGGAACAACTTGCTTACGCAGAAATTAAAATGCCCGCCCGCAAGTTTCTCGTACATACGAGTGGTATGCTTCTTAGTTTTCTTGTCATAGAAATCAACAATAACGAAAAGTATGCCACCACTCCCATCATCGAAAGAGTGCCAATCAGCTTTCTTTTGATGGACTATAAAACGCCCCTGCCATAAATCGTCATTTTCAATAGCCCGATTAACAAAACGCATATCAGCATTGAATTTACGCTGAGTGGCTTTTCTCAATTTAAAACTCATATCTAATCCCCTTTCTTATTTTCTATAATAATTATAGCATAATTTCGTTCAAAAGTCAATTAGCTTTAAAGTTATAAACGGGCTTAATTATCTTAGTAATCTCAACAGTATCTTTGATATTCTCGATAATAGATTCCATCGGTTTATAAGCCATCGGAGATTCATCAATAGTAGCATTAGACACGCAGGAAGTCCAAATACCATCCATTTCGGATTGATACTCTTCAAGAGAAAGAGTTTCTTTTGCCTTCGCGCGAGACATTAAGCGTCCAGCACCGTGCGGCGCAGAGTAGTTCCAGGCCGGATTACCTTTGCCAATGCAAATTAAAGAACCATCGCGCATATTCATAGGAATAATAAGCTCTTCGCCCGTATTCGCTGCAACTGATCCTTTACGCAAAATAGGATGCTCACCATTCTTACACGGAGAAAAGTCAATATAATTATGCTTAGTTTCAAAGAAAGTAAAGTTATCCCAGCCCATTTCTTTGCAGATGGTGAATAGCATAGCTTTACGATTTGCTTCAGCATACTCTTGAACGATGTTCATGTCATGGAGATAATTCTCAAAAGACTCTCCAACCAGCGGAACCAAACCTTTATCATATTTAACTTTACAAGAAGAAACATAAGCCGGAATTTCCATTTTACGCCCATCTGCAAGCATCATTTCGATTACTTTTTTATCGACTTTGCTACAAGCCTTTTGGTAATTAGTTTCAGCTAATTTCTGGTAATATTTACAAACTTGAATACCAAGATTACGAGAACCAGAGTGAACAACGAGATAACACTGATTATCTTCATCAACATTCATTTCGATAAAGTGATTACCACCACCAAGAGTACCAATAGACTTCAAAAAGTAATCTTCTTTAGTTTTGATTGCGTCCCAGCATTTCAGTTGATAAAGTTGATTTGCCCAATTTTTTGCGTTGACACTCGCGCGATTAGGCATTTTAATATTAACCATTTTATCGCGGATAGACATACCAGAAGGGATATGCTCTCGAATAACCTTATCCAATTTTTCAAAATCGACTTCTTCTTTATGCAAATGAGTAAGCTTTGCACAAATCATACCACAACCAATGTCTACGCCAACCAGATTTGGAACAACACAATCAGAGATTCGCATAGTAGTACCAATGGTGCAACCAGCGCCCGCATGAACATCGGGCATAATAGCTACATTTGCATTTTCTGCAAAGGGCTGATTCAGCATCTCAATAATCTGTGCAATAGCTTCTTGCTCAATCAAGTCAGTATAAACTCGCGCGGAACCGTATTTGCCATTTAAAGTCAACATAAAATCCAACCTTTCTTATTTATAAACTACGACAATGCCTTGGAACGGGTCATGCAAATCTGTAGTATCTCGAAAAGCGTAAACTTCTTTGTTTAAAATACCATTATCACGAACATACTTTCCGCGCTTACCCTCAAGAATTTGTCTATTGAAACCAACAGCATCGAAATCTTCGATTTTGTAAGGATAAAGTGCATCTTCATCACCACATTTGGTAATGCCAATCTCGGTAATAACTGAGCATTTTTCAACAAATTCTCGAATGGTCATAACTTATCTCCTTTACGTTATACATTTAATTAAGGAAGTAAATCCATTCTCCACACAATGGTTATTCTATTTGAGTCCATTCTTAATGCAACTTTATCATCTGGAAGTATATAAATAAACTCAATTTTTAATTCAGAAGATATTTTTGCATTAACAATCTCATTTATTCGCGTACCATTGAGTATTTTTACTTTTCTAAAATCATTAGGAAGAATTTCAAGTACAACCCCATAAATACCAGTGTCTTTAGAATCAGAGTTAGAGTTAGAATAAAACATAACTATTCCTTTCTTAACTTTCTATAAATATTATACCATATCTTTTCACGCAAGTCAATAGAAAAGAGCCTAGTCCATTACAGGCTAGGCTCCAAGATGAGAAAAGAAAGGAGACACTTATTAGTTAATCGTGGAACGGCTGACCAGATTTGAACTGGTATAGACGGATTAGGAATCACGCAGCTCTATCCTATTAAGCTACAACCGTATAAAATCAGACATTATTTTACATCGCGCCAGAACGATGGGAAGGATAAAATGGTACGGCTGAAGAGACTTGAACTCTTGGCTTTCGGATTAGAAGTCCGATATTCTATCCAACTGAATTACAGCCGCATAGGAGTGCGGCTTTATTAGCGTCGAGCCGCGAACGACAAGGAGATTTGTATAAGATTCATAGAAATTGCAAGTGGTACGCCCAAGAAGAATCGAACTTCCATCTTTGGTTTCGTAGACCAATATTCTCTCCGTTGAACTATGAGCGCATAAAACAAGACCAACAATACGCCGCTCTACCACTGAGCTAAATATTCCCATTTAAGAGAAGATACTGCCGAGAATCGAACTCGACGACAAGCGGGTTACAAGCCAATTTCAGATGCTGTGATGGTCTTTAAATGGTGCGCTTGACAGGACTTGAACCTGCATCTGACAGATTAAGAGTCTGTGATTCTTCCATTGAACTACAAACGCATAATGGTGCTGGAAACAGGACTTGAACCCGCAACCTTCTGATTACAAATCAGCTGCGCTACCAATTGCGCCACTCCAGCTCGGCAGTCCGATAATTTAAAGAGTTCCAGACCATTTTTTCTCTAATACGATTTATGCTTTCCGGTTAGTATCATTCCCGTTCCACAACGTATCTTTTGATTTGTAGTTTCTCAATACTTTAATCCAATAGGCAACTAGTATTCTATTAAATTGTTTCTTGAGGCTTTACAGGTATCAACACCTATTTATATCAAATCAATTCCCAATCTTCATCTGAAATTTGTTTTATTTCAGTTTTAGAAAACGGTAATTGATAGGATTTACACCACTTTCTAATTGCATTATCAGATACTTCAAATTGCTTTCCAATAGAAAGAAAAGATTTATTTCTAATTAAAGATTTTAATTCTTCTCTTGAAGGGCGTTCAGCAATCTAAAATCCAATATTTCGACATTGGTAAGAACAATAGCACTAATTTGTATGAAAAATGGGCTTTCCACAAACAGGGCAAAATTTCTAAGGAATTTTATTTTCTAATTGTTCTTTTTCTTGATGTTTATACCTTGCCCTTTCTTTGTGAAAAGAACTCTTGTCTCTTAATGGATATTTTTCATTATCATCATACCAGATTTCTCCCAAATTAATATCGCTGATAGTCTTTTGAGACAAATTATAATCTTTTGCTATTTCTCTTTGGGTTTTTAGAGTATTTTTTAATTGAGTTTTTATTAAATCAACCGTATCCTAATTTAACTTTTTCCCTAAACCTTTTGGTCCTTGTCCGCCTTCTGAAAGGTTATAACCATTAGGAGAAATACTATTAAAATACTAAATATAATATTTTTCTCTTTCATCCAACTAATCTGATGGACATTCTTCAATTACTTCAAATGTAAAATTATCTAATCCATATTTTTTTATTGCTGGATATAAAATAGTTTTATATTTAAAATTACTATTAGTTGCGCTACTTTTATGAGCAATCCATCTTTTTTCAATGTTTACACTCTAGCCGATGTAGCATTTTCCATTTATTTGATTAGTAATCTTATAAATTCCACAAGTAGGCATATCTATCACTCCTAAATGATAAATAAAATATAAGGCCGGTATTAGGAGTACCTTAATCTCATTGACCGCGAATCAATGCTCCCCTATTGGTCGACCACGTCAGATTTGAACTGACAATATCTCTTATGAGAACTCCTGGTTGAGAGCCAGGCGAATTTAACCGTTTCTTCCAGTGGCCGTTATAATGCGCGAGTGACTTTGAAGCAAATACTCTGGGCGATGTTTTCTCGCGCGTCTTACAAGCGAACTCCACTTATAAGTCCTACCCTAGTTTTTTAAACAGCCGATAGGAGTTCTACGACTGTCATGCAACTGGTACTTCCGACTAGAGTTGAACTAGTGTATCGGCCTTATCAGGACCGTGTCCTAACCGTTAGACTACGGAAGTATATGGTGGCCCCTGCGGGATTTGAACCCGTCATCAGGAGATTGAAAGTCTCCTATCCTCACCTTTAGACGAAGGGGTCATAATAAAGCGACATGGTCTAATTGCTTTTGCAAGGGACGTCTTTACCCGTGCCGTAGATGCGCATTGCGCCGACAATTATCAGAACGTTAATCCATTCTACCATCGAAGCTGGTGCAATTTAACTGACGAAAGAGAGCTTGTATTCATTTCGTCTTTCATGTCTATTGATTTTCGTCAATCCGACTTCCAAGTTCATCAGATTGTCCAGTTCACACCGCGTGGAGGTATCAATTATTGTGAACCTTACCACTCAATTAAGAGTAGTGAAGCAATCTTTTAGCATCTTGTCACTTTAGACTAAGATTGCAAGTGATTTATGAACGCAACTTCTGCGTTAGGAGGTTTGGCTCGGTTCAGCTCCATTTCTGGTAGCCTGTGACCCCTCTCGTAAAACCTAGCAGCTCACATTTTTGCTCAGTGAAGTGTCTGCCAACAAAACTGCCATCCCACTAGTTTAGTTGCCACCTAGGATTGGGTATTTATTGAACGCGCTTCCGCGAAGAACGGTTTTTTGTTTCTTGGTTCGGAACAAATGCTTCCTGCAACACCGAAATCTCTCAACCTCACCCACCGTACCTCTATTTTATACCGCTGAGCATTGGGCAGTTACGCGGTGCATGAGTTCGTCCTTTGATAACTCACACGCTAAATGCACTCTTTAGTTTAAACGACTCCACAGAGCTGTCGTGAAAAGTAAGTAATCTTTCCTTAACTTTCTATAAATATTATAGCATAGATTTGAAGAAAAGTCAATTATTCAAATCCATGTTTCTCTGCCGCAAGATCAAGTTTTACAAGAGTCTCATCAATCTGATGTTCAATTTCACTATTGACGAAAATTGCACGCTTGATAAAATGACCTTGATCATTGGGAATGATAAGTTCCTTACCAGTTAAACTGCGATAAATTTCACCATAGAAATCTTCGCTATTGATTTCGATTTTAGAATCTTCATCCATGAGAATGTCGTACTTCATGGCTTTGCCGATAAGCATACGCAGATAAGATTCACGAACGGTATGCCATTTAGTCTCATAATTCTTTTCGCTCATAATCTTATTTCCTTTCCTCATTTTCTATAATAATTATAGCATAAGATTAGAGAAAAGTCAATAAAGAAACTTCTAAATAAGTTCGTCATAAAAAGAACTGTAATATAATTTTAAAGTCCCGTTAATAAAGATTTGAGAAAAAATATAATCTGAATTTAAGGCATTGTCATAATCTTCTTCTGAAATATAACTTCCTAGAGCAGCAAAAAAATTAATTATTTGTTCTTTAGAATAATATTTATTTTGTTTATATCTTACTAAAGTTAAATATTTTTTTAAATCTGGTATCCAATATGAGTGTTTATATTCAAAAAGAAAAACATTCGGCCAATTTTTTAAAGAATGAATTATATTACTATTACTTTGTCCAAAAACCATATAAGGGTTAGAAAAAAGCAAAGTTCCAATAATTGCTCCTGCAATAGGAGGCATAGATTCTTGTTTATCAGATATTTTGTAAAAACATTGATAAATTTTTTTTAATCCATCTGAAGTAACATTTTCGTTCAAAGAAAGCAATTTATCCATGTTATTATTAATATCTTTAATTATATCCAAACAATCTTCTACAATCAAAGGACTAGCTTTACTTAAAAGTTCAATTTTTTCATTCATTAAATATAATCCAGGAACATTAATGCGAATAGCAGCAATATCTTTTGATAAGCTCATATCTGCATAATAACATTTATATCCAAGATTATCAAAAATATTATTTAAATATTTTATCAATGACGAAAAATCTGTAGCTTCTTCTAAAAAAATTTTTTTATTGCAAGATTCTACAAAAGTAACTTTAGAAAAGAAATTTTCATCAATACTATTAGCTTCTGAAATATTATTTAATACACTATTTAAAAATCCAATTGCCCCATTAGGAGAATAAGGTGTTTGAATATTAATTTCTTTATTTTTAAAAGTCGCAACACCTTGATAAATTTCTGTAATTACTCTTTCAAAAGCAATATCAAAGACTGGATAAGAGCCAAAATCAACTGATGTAAGTAAACTTATTGGATCAATCAAAATAGACATTAAAGTAGGGACATTAAAATTATAGGATAAATCAATAACATAAAATAAATATCCAGCTTTATTAATTTTATCTATTTTATCTTTTAAATCTTTGTTTTTAATTTTAGTTAAATCTATAGCATAAAATTGTCCTTGAGGTTTAAAATAAAAATTTACCAATCCAATTCTTTCACAAATTTCAGAAAGGCCTTGAGTTAATGCTTCTTCAATACTATTTCCTGCAGCCAATCCAATTGAAGTCCAAGTTAAAGCAGAAATTCTTGGGTCTATATAAATAATATCTGAATCATTTTTAGTCGAAACAAAAGGAACTCCAATAAATTTATTATAACATAAAATTATGCTTATGTCAAAAAAGAGCTTAGATTTTACTCTAAGCTCTCAAATTTAGTTCTTATAATTTCTGAAGATTTCTCTTCGACTGCCATATTCGCTTTCTCTCGACGTTCATCTTGAGAAAGCTCTTCTCCTAATTCTTCTCCAGTCGTATTTTTATATAATTCTCCATAAAAATCTCCAGTAGGAGATAATTTTATAATCGCATCAAAATACATTTCTAAGATAAGAAGTCGCCTTAATTCATTACGAGATATTTTAAAATAATCTTTTTCCATTGATACTCACCTCAATGAAAAAGTAACATCCAACTCGTCCAAATCTGAACAAAATGTACCAGCTGATCCTCAATCAAATTAAAAGTTCCTTTATTGGCCTTCTCATTATCCACCATCGCGTGAACCACCGTGTTAAATCCAACCAGCGCACTAAACAGCCAACCAGCCTCATTCCATCCACTAGTCATTCCCATATAGCCCAACAACGGCAAACAAACCAGAAAGCTCCACATAAAAGAATGTTCAACAAGAGCAATCATCCAATCGTTCTTATACTGAGCCTGCGGGTAATTCTCTTTCCACCACTTTTTCTGTTTAAACTGTGCGAGGACACCTTGAAGGTTATAATCAGCAATCAAATGAAGAAACAGCATCGAAAACAAAATCAAATAAGCCATTAAAGTTCCTCCATTACTTCCAGAAAAGCCTTAATCATATCCATACGCTCAAGTCCCATTTTATCACCCAATTCTTTAATATTCTCTTCAAAAAGGGCTACTCTATACTGCTCACCGTTCAACATATCTGTCAGGTAATTTTTAAATCTCTCCCCATCAGGAGTCAACTGAAAATTATCATTCTTCTTCGTTTTCATTTTCTACCTCTTTGTACATTGATTGCGGCAGGGTGATAAATTGTCCTTTCCCACTAAACAGCCACATGTAATCTTTTCTTTTATGCTTTTGAAAACATTGGGGACAAACAATTTTATCCTCATTAACTGCTTCACTAGCAATATTCGCATTAGCAAAATCAATGCGCCCGCCGCAAGAACAAAAGAAAGTTACTAAACTATCAGTCGGCAAAGTTACCCCTTGAGGAGTCATTACCGGTGCAGCGGGAAGCGAAACACTTACAATATAATTATCCATTAATCCACCATCCAAGCATACTAATAAACTCTACGATAATCATTACTCTTTCGAGTCGAAAAATTCTTGCTCCTACGCACGGCTTGATTTGCTTTTCTCTTGAAATAACGATAACGACTGGCATGACCAAGCTGACGAAAATAAATTTTTTCAGTTCTGTACTTTCCACGCCAAGAATAATAATCTCTATACTCTCCAGGTACTTTAAAATCATAATCAACAGGAGCTTTAGTGTGTAAAGTCCGACGACGCCCTTTATTCCGAGCATAAGTTAAAAAATAAGGTGCCGGGTAGCCAGCATTCTGGCTCAAAAAGTATTTCCTATTAAATTCTTTTCTTTTTGCAACTCGACGTTCTGCACGAGTTCGAGGATGACTCATTATCTCAACTCCTCAAATTTTGCTTCAAACTGATTAATCAGCATTTGATTTAACTCTTTACGAAGCTGATTTTCAGTTTTACCTTTGTCTGCGGGCTGGTCATGCTCCCAACGGTCGCGCACGTTATAGAGCATGGTATTTAAATCAAACATTGCAAGAGCATCTTCTTTAGACATTGAACCATTTTTAATTTCAAGAAGAGTATCACGCAAATTTTTAGAATAAGTAGAATAAGGATATTCGTCTCGCTCAAAAGCATGGAGAAAAACAAAATAATGCAAAACAATATCAACTAAAGTTTTGCGGTCGCCTTTCTTATTCCAATCCAAGCGTTCCAACTTTCTACTCTTGAGCGCGCTCTCAAAACAATTTACTACGCGCCAATAAAATTTAGATAAAACAGCAGTGAAACAATCCATATCCTCGAAAGGATTTACTCCTTCGCCAGCATCAGTCCAACGCATAATAGTAGTATATTTAGAACTTGCGACTTCAAGGGCATGGAAATCCGCATTCATCAGTGCTTCAACAAAAATACGAAAATCTTTAACTACAATATGTTCGCCATTGGGAATGCCATTTTCGTCAACGTACATCAATTCTTTTGAAACAGGCTTACGATTCAAAGCCAAATCTTCAAGAGAAGGCATGGCAATCAGATAAGAATCGACATCAGATTCTTCAGTCTCAAGCGCGTAATTCTGAGAGCCGTAAATAGACGCTACAATTACGTCATAACCTTTTAACTGCGCGAACTTGACATGACGCATCATCTGATTAAAAACATTTTCATCAAAAGTGGCAAGTTCTTTCATTACCATTTTATCGTTCTTCCTTTCTCATTTTCTATAAATATTATATCATATATAAACAAAAAAGTCAATAGGCTAGATACCTATTGACTTAAAATTAACTATTTAGACGTTCTGAAATTTTCTGGATACCACCGGTAGCTTCATTGATTTCAGATTCAGCTTGAAATTTAATTTTATTAATATCAGTTTGGACGCAACGAAGCAAAGCAACTGTGTCTTCATCAAGTTTCTTTTTTTCTTGTGGATTATAATTGATTGCACGAGGACCATTTCTTACTTCTTCACGCTCATAATAATATTTTACTGCAGCTCGATATTCCTTGGCAGTCTTAAAATAAATCCAATACCAAGTCTGGCCATCTTTGAATCTCAAATAACGTCTTTCAGGATATGTTTGCTTAACAATATTCCAACGCGCAGGATTAACGGAATAAAAATCGACAAACTGTTTGTAAGACAAGCATACTTTATGTTCTATAAAAAGAGACCTATCGTCTTCTCGAATAATGTTATCATTCACATTTTCAAAATCAACATCAATCAAGTCATATTTGTCTAATTTCTTTTCTATCGCGGCTGGAATAGCATAAATGGTTGTTGCAATTCCAATAAAAGGACATACCATAGATATAAATTCATCTTCATCATATGTCACGCCGCATAAAGCAGAAATAATTCCCATTATAACAAAAATTATAACGTGAACAATCAAAAGCAAAAGCATTATTCAAGTACTCCATTCGTTAAAACTATTGTGCGTCCGTCCATACTCCAAAAGTCAGCTTTAAATTTGATAGTTTGCCCTGTGCTAAACTTTTTCTGATTGACGTTATCAAGATAAATCATAATCTTTGCACCATAGGGCGATGGGTCACTTTCGGTATTAGCGACAACAAAGAAACCAGGAATTCCACCATAGTCCCAATAAAAATCTTCGGTGGAAACAATCAACCGCCCATCTTCAGAGACAGAAATTTGGTCAGCTTTAATTTTACCTTCAAACTTCAAATCCATTCTTTTCGCGGCGGGAGAAAAATCCGTTCCCTCTTTCCACGCGTCTCGATATTGCTTAGCCAGTTTCTTAATAGTCACATTGTCATTATATTCTGACGTGACAGTAATTTGTTTTGTCCTACCAGGCAATTCTCTGTCGGCATAAGTATAAAAACAACATCCGAAAATAATTATAGCTGACAGAATAACTGATATTGTCGTTTTTAAAAATTCTCTCACTTTAAATCCTCTTTCTCAATTTTCTTGCGCTTAGCGCACAAATTAGTAATATGTTCATCAGGATTCTTAATCATACGATGACGCAAAATCTGAAATGCCCGTCCAAGAGTAGGAGCATTAATAGTAGAAACTCGTCGAGTGGATTTACCGTTCTTGGTATAAGTGTAATACAAAGTCCAAACAAACATTTCCATAATACTCCTCCTTTTGAGTTTAATCTTGATCACGCGGGACAGTATACCAAATAGTAGTATAAACCACACCGTCTGAGCAAAATTGTGAAAAGTCAAGTACATTAACTTCGGGATGTTCATATAAAAATTTCTTTACACCAAATAAATCAGTTGGATCAAAATTTTGCTTATTAGGAAATTTATTGTGGCGAAAAGTTAAATGATGAAGTTCTCCAACTTTTTTCCCATTAAAAATCATTCTTTTGCCTTTCTTGCATAGACGTACAGTATTGGTTTATTCTCTTTCAAATCAATTGCACTTATCGCGCAATCTATAGAAAACTCAAGAAGTCCACCAGACAAGTGACCCATATCGCCAGAATAAAGTTCTTTAAAAGTAATATTATCAACAATTCTAATTCTTTCAGCACTTGGGAAGATTTTAAATAGCTTTTTAATTTTCATCAGTTTTCTCTTTTATTCGTTATAAGAATTTAACTTATAGTATAAATCAATAAATCCTTTATTGTTCGTAAATTCAGTAGGCAAAAAGAATCCTGCGACTTCTAAATTACCAATGTATCCATGGAATTTTTCTTTGCCAAAGTCTTTAATTTTTCCAAAATACATAGGATTATTTTCATACCGATCAATCGTAGCGTTTGCTCGAATACTAATTTCCAAATCTTCTGGATACGCCGCTGCAATAAACTCTTTAACCAACATAAATTACTACACCTACCCTAACTCAAAATCATTGTAATAAATAAGGATATAATGATTTTTATCCTCACTTTGAGATAATATTCCATTTACTTTCCGCGCACAAAGGAACTCATATTCATTATTGTTCATCAAATCTTTCACAGTTCCTACAAAATGAGGACTTTCGCTGTAACGATCGCCAGCAATCTCAATCCACTGATATTTGCACAGCACATTAAGTAAATCTTTGACAGTCATTCTCTAACTTCCTCTCTTGATTTTCTATAAATATTATATCATAAATTTATTCTAAAGTCAATAAAAAAGACCTCAGATTTTACTCTGAGGTCTTTACTAAAATGATAAAAGTTCCTGTCACAGTCACCGCTATAACTGTAAATGGTGTCTCCTCACAGAATCGAACTGTGCATAGGTTGCTTATGAAACATCCGCGAGTTCCCAGCTCAGGAGACATGAAACGGGAGATGCCCACTCCCGTAGGGGTCACTCTTAGGCGGTGAAGAACCGATCCTCATTCTATAATTACTGAAAATCTACACTCACGCATTCATCCCAGACCTCTTTTATTACTAGATACTCCCAGTTTGAATGAGTGAGCAATCAAAGCATTATCAAGTAATACTTACTTTTATTCTTCCAACTAGAAAGAGTTTGCTGCTATGCGAGTATCTATTCAGAGGGACAGATTTCTTACGTGTCTGTCGTAAAGCCGCCAGTAGAAATTCCACTGGATTGGTGGACCAAGGAGATAAACTCCAGCCCGATTTAATCAAAGATTGGCGTTCTTTTACTTTAATTAAGTATTCGGCATTATAACACCTATTATACCGCGGTCTATTTGGTGTTTCAGCGTACCGTACAATGCGTGTCTAGCCCAGGCATTGCTCCACTTCAGCTATAATCCTTCGAAAGGGTTAAACCTAATTAAAAACTTTGATTAATGGTGTGCGAAAAGGGAGTCGAACCCTCGTCGCCTGCTTGGAGGGCAGGAATAATTGCCGTTATACCACTCGCACATATAAGAGGGAGTTTTCAGACTATCCCTCACGTCCATTGGAGGTTACTTTCGTTTTCTTTGTATTGAGCCGAATACAAATGACTAAGCCACATATCGCTAAGCGCCAGTGGTAGTTTACCTCGAATCCATCCTCTCTCGGCTGGTAATTTTTACAGTCTTTACCGAACTGAGCCTTTTAACAACCTGCTTAGGTCACAAATCATCCGATTTGACGCCTTATCTTCTAGGCGCAAGACTCGCAATCCTTCCGAATTGCATTGGCGACTCTGAGGAGATTCGAACTCCCGACCTTCGGAGAGACAGTCCGCTGTTCTAGCCACTGAACTACAGAGCCATAAAATGAGGAAATTACTTTTCCTCGTCACCTTTGTACCAAGCTAAATCAATTTCACTCAACTTAGCCCAATTCAAACTAGGATACATATTATCCTTTTCACGTTCATCAAACACGGCAAAGCCGATTAACCAATCGTTTCCAAGATTAATTGCTTGCTGCAGATAAACATACTGACAAACTCCATCATAGCCTTCGTCTAAATCAAGTTTTTCATCTTCTTTATACCAAAGACGAAACAACTTATCCTTAGCATAGCTATTGAACCAGTCAGCAAAATTTCCAACGAAAAAGTCCATAATGTATCCTTTCTTGAAGTAAGTGGTCCCTCATGATGGTATCGAACCATCCCGGCGAAACGCATGGGTTTTACAGACCCACTCCAATCCTTATGGTCTAATGAGGGATAAACAGAAACCGCGCAAACGGTTTCAGAAACTCTTTCTACACTTGGTAGACAAGCTAATGGTGCGCGTGAGAAGACTCGAACTTCCAGTCTGACGGATTAAAAGTCCGCGATTTTACCATTAAACTACACGCGCATGAAACAGAATATTAAGAAGCGTTCTGTTATCGCTTTTGGCGGACCGTACAGGGCTTGAACCTGTGACCCATGGATTAACAGTCCATTGCTCTACCAACTGAGCTAACGATCCATAATAAAAATCAAGACGATTTTCATTTTGTTTTATCATCCATATTGTTAAAACATTAAAAGTTTTGCAGAAATCGTCTTAAAATCCCATTTCATTTCAGCCCACATCAAGACAGCTTCTTTACAATATTTGAATTTTAAGTTCAAGTTGTTAGAAGTATTTGCTGTTTCTGTCTTTCATTTTCTATATATATTATATCATAGAAATCATAAAAAGTCAATTCATTCGGTGAGCAGTTTCAATCTCACGCAAGCTCATAGGGATTTCGTTTAACAGCATCGGTATGCCGTGGCCTTCACGTTCCCACATTAGAGCAACATTATTGTCTTTAGCGATTTTTAATTCTTATCTACGAATGAATCTCATTTTCTATAAATATTATAGCATATTATCTATCAAAAGTCAAATCATTGAAAGTCATCTTCTGTCCAATGGAGACCTTTATAAGTAAGGTAATGTTTAAAATCTTCAACAAAACGCCAATAGTCTTTACCTTTTCCTTTTTCAAAAGGAAGTTTGTTATACTTGTAGAAATCATGCGTATAAGCAATCCACAAAAGCCAAATTAAATTGGTATCTTTTGCTTGAACATGAATCCTCGCGCGAGGCTGATAAACTGGATTATGATAAAGAACATAATATTCATTATGCACATTTTCAACAGTCCAGTTAGAATCGTGAGTAAGAATTTCAAAAAGATACTTCTTCGCTTTATTTGAACGAAATACATGAGCACCACCAAAACAGAACTCAAAATAATTCATCAAATCATCATAAACCCAATCACTTACAGGAGTATTCTTTTTCCTCTTACTCATTTTAATCCTTTCTTTAAGCCTTCTCGCACAAGTGATTATAAATTTCAAGACTTTTAATTTCTATGGATTGCTCCGTTACTCAGTATAAATTTCTACTTCATCAGGTTACTCTCCATCTCTTTTCCCATTGATCATACTCAGCAATTTCCCGCTTTATGATTTTGCCGTCTTTTTTATATACAGTAATACGATATGCATAATTGGCAGAATATTTCAACAACCGTTGTAACGCTTCCTCCTCAGAAGTCGTTTTTGTAACTCCGGCATAGGAACCGCCAGACCCCAAAATCTCAGGTTCATACCAACCTGTCTCATAGAATATAGTCTGTTCCATTACTTCATCCCACTTTTTTATAGATTTTAAGTCTCAATCAAAATAAAATCATAACCCGGAGCTTTCTCGCGCAAATAAGTATAAATCTCATTGCACTTCTTCAGATAAGCAGTCGCGCTCATATCAAGATTCTCTGGAATAGGTTTACCATTGAGATAAAGTTTCAAATAGCAATCATAACTCCAATTATCTGCGAAAAGCAAACCAAGAATATATGAATAGTCATTATCAATATCTTCTCGCTCAAGAATACCAGCATGAACCAAATCATCTTGAAGAACTTCATAACTAATAACTGGCGCAGTCAAAATTTTCATCAATTGAAAAACCTTTCAAAATAATCTAAAAACCAGCACTCAATTTTTTCAAACCATCGAATTAGTTTTTGTTCCCAAGTCAGATTGGTCTTAATCGCAGCTGAACAATAGTTTTGTTTTCTCTTCTGATCGCTACGTCTTGAGCGCTTACTAGACAAATTCTTTTTGTAAGCATCAGTTCCAACCATTGCCCGACCATAAACCATCTTGGTCGTCTTCAATTTGCCCATAGTAACTCTCCTTCCTATTGGTGCGCAAAGTGGGATTTGAACCCACAAATCCTACGTCCTTAGCGTAGTGTCTATGCCATTCGACTACTTGCGCATAATGAAGAATTTTCGTATCTTCTCCTCTTGATTGCCTATTCAATACTAAGGACGACGGACTAACTCAATCAAACCGTGGAGTTCAATTCCCATCGGGAATCTAATAGGAAACTCCGTTCTGGAGCAGCGGGTGAGAGTCAAACTCACTAACTTCGGCTTTGCAGGCCGCTATGCGATCGACGCATCTCCGCCGCATATAAAAGGGAGAATTGCTTCTCCCTAAAAGAAAGAGGTATGTATAAAAAGAGTAGGAATCAATTCCCAAACTCTATAAATATTATATCACGATTTTTAGAAAAAGTCAATTAAACAGTTTCCGACATTTCCTCAATCATCTTCTGGACTTCGGTGTTCTCCATATCCAGCTTATGACTACGCCTTGCAGCAAAGTCAGCATACTTAGTAATCTGCTCATATAGCGCAGCAACACGCTTCTGATAATCATAAGTATAGTTCGTCAGGGCATGATAATACTGAGTCCAAGCCTTACGACGAGCAATCTTCATACCCTCGTTCTCGTCCCACTTATCATCAACCGAACAGTAAGCCTTGCCCTCAAACACACAATAAGCAGGACCAAGGTCGGAATTAACATGGAGTAGAGAGGCAATCTCCCCTAGCTCACAAATCCTAAAAGCGTCACGCTTAGTCCAAATATTTGCCAGATCGCGAACACCGCCACTCAGCTTGGCGACTACGACGCCATGATACAGCTGACCATTGATACATCCAGTTTTATCTCGGTCAATGTAATACGAAAAACTCGGCTTGTGATAAGCGATGTCACCATCACGCTTAGCGGTCAAACGAGGAACAGCAGGAATAAACTTAGTCATAATTTAAATATCCTTTCTTAACTTTCTATAAATATTATAGCATAAAATCGTTCTAAAGTCAATTAATCTTCAAGAGTATTAGTAGAAAAGGCTTCAGCTGTAATGGTAATACCAAGAAAATAGCTGAGAATTGCCGGTAGAGTATATTCCGCATCGTCAACAATAATCGTATCAAAAGGCGCGTTTGTTGCGGTCGGCAAATCATCAAAAGTAACAGGTGAAGGAATCTTGTAACCCATCACATTTGCCTTTTCCATCAGAATGCGTCGCCGATGATCATCAATAGCAAAAATAGGAACGCCAGAATTTGCACTCTCCTCGATCAAACGAGAGGTTTTGCCTTCTCCACGCTTCATTCTAAAAATCTTCATTTAGTTTTTCTCCTGAGCCATATAATTTTTCAACGCCTGAGAAATGGTCTTGCCATCTGCTTTTGCACCAATCTCTGCGCGAACCGCTTTCATCGCTGCGCCAAAAGCAGTTGGGAGCATACACTCAGCATCCATTTTACGCAAATAATCCAAAACCTCATCATAAGACATCATTTTAGGCAAGTAGATAGAATAAAGGTCAATCTGACGCTTCAAGCCCTTAGCATAATGAGTATTGAGCAAATCACCAGACATTGCGTCATAGTCCTTCTGCATCTGTTTGACTTCCTTGCGGATGACATCAATAGCTTCATCATTAGTCAATTCACGGCGAAGCTCAACTTCTTTCGCGCGGAAGCGAGACAAAAGATAAGAATAATCATTCTTATCTTCCATTCTATCCTGTTTCAGCGCGGCTTTCATATTCATTTCAATCTCAGAAACAATCAAAATAATCTTCCTTTCTCACAAGGTAATATAAAAATCTATACCTTCATTCCACATAATTTTTCGAGCTTCGTGAAAATCTTTAATCTGCGGCGGAATTTTATCATGCTGTTTAAACCAGTAATCAATAAAATCCTGTGCAGCAAAATTCATCAAAGCGGCATTGGAAATGAAAGTCGCCCAGCTAGTATCTGCTTTTGCTTTATAACGAACAAGCCACATTGATATTAACCCCATTTCCCTTGGCGCACATAAGAAAAAGTGAGATGAGACTCCTTTTCAGTCGGTTGAAAATTAAGCCACTTCTCGATGTTTTCCTTCCCTTCAACAGTATAGGAGCCATCATTAAAATCTGTAAAACGATTATCTGAGGCATCAAAATCATAAACAGTGCCATCTTGCATTGTTAGACTGCCAGTTTCATCACTAGTTACAATCCAAATAAAAATTTCTTTAATATCGGATATATCGTACCCTTCAACATGACAAATAGTTTTTTGATTCTCATAATCATAGATAACAAAATCAAAACCCAATACTCATTCTTCCTTTCTTGATTTTCTATAAATATTATATCATATATATCTTAAAAAGTCAATAGGAATAATTAAAATTCCACATCAAAAAGCAACCAATTATCCATTGCGTGAAGATACTCAAGCTCAACATCGGACTCAAAGAAATCTTCCTCTTTCAAAGGATAAATGCCAAAATCAGTTGGATGCTCACGAATTTCTTCTTTAGTCACAAGAGCAGAATCATAAGGTTCATGATCGCGGTAAATCTTTCTCGCGCACTCACGAGCATACCATTTTGCTTCTCGATTGGTCAAAAATTCTTTTTCATCAACTAAATGCAATGGCGCATAAGGACGCTTTAAACCAGCATAAATTTTAAACTTTGTCATAATCATTCTCCTTAACTTTCTATAAATATTATAGCATATCTTCATACGGAAGTCAATATAAAAATGGGCTGGAATTTCTTCCAGCCCTACAATACCAGATGCCTTGATAATGGCAAAGCCGTTTTCTAATTTGCATCAAATAATAATTAACTTGTTAAATTTTGTAATGATGGTGATTTCAACATTATTCAGCAGACTTTAAATTTGTCCTTCGTCATAATATTTTTTCAAGATTCTCGTCCTTTTTATCAAGTACAGTGTCCAATGCATCATAATACGCCTGCGCCAGCGCTTCCACCTCTGTAATGTCATCTTCGGTCAGTAAGCCATTGTCCAGATGTGTGTAGGCTTTGTCAAGCCAAAAGGCAACATCGCGTCCTGCTGCAATCTCTCGCTTAATGCTACGCAGCGTCAAATCGTGCCGTGCTTTGCTTTTAATCGCCATGGTAATTTCTCCTTTCATGTTTGAGATGCTACCGCATCTTCCAAATCAGTGATTCTCTTTATTGGGTCTGCTCTTCCCGTCACAGTCGCGGTGTCGGCGTCTGTGAGCACGGTGTTCGCACCCGCAAGCGCGGGCAACGCCGTCCCGCCAGTGGCGGTGAAGGGTACAGGCTCTGCCAGCTTGTAAGCAATTTGTACTGGCGTGCCAGCGTCGTTCTGGGCGGCAAGGTAGGCTTTCAAACCATCGACTGTTGCGAAAGGTCCATCTGAGGCCACGTGAAGTACGACGCTTGAAGAAGAAATGCGCACAAAGTTAGCCGGATATACGGTAGAACCTTTTACGTTATCGAAATGGCTCGATATTCCAAAAGTTCCAGAATAAGGTTCTAGTATTTTATATAATGCCCATTGCTGCTCTTTTCTGCTCTCAATGGCGCCGTTGTCAGACCACCTTTCCGTTCCGTCAAGCGTCAGCATTTTCCACGTCTCCTGCCCATCTCCACTAACCGCGTCCACCTCACCGCCGTAGACGGTTTCGGGCAGGGTCAGGGTGTTGGTCTGACCCGTGTACCGCTCAAAGTCTCCCGCGGCAGCACCCGGTACAAGCGAAATCCCGGTAATATTCCCATCAATATTGCCATAATTCACAACAGCAATCGCTTTTATTGCAGTTTCAAACTTGGTAGTTGTGCTTGTTTCGTTTGACGCTTTCGGCACAAAATATTTCTCTGTGCCGTCTGCCATCTCATACTTGATAAGTGTATTCCCAAGCGCCTCGCCACCCGGAATCACATCAAGTCTCACGTTCATGGTATATTGCCCAGCGGGCAGCGGGACGCTGCGCACAACAACGCTTGGCGAATTTTTATAGATTCTAATCGGAAGCTCCGACACACTATCCAGCAAATTCTCCCCGCACCGTTCTACCATCACGCTGTCACGTCCCCTGATAGGACGAATGTTTTCGTAGGGTTCCCACGCCGTGGGAGTATCTTTGGACACCATCAGCCGCAACTGTATGTCGTTGTTTACACCTGGTGTCAGCTCTGCTGCAATTGCCAGTGAGCTGTCGCTCTCTGTGCGCAATCCCCAAGCGTTATTCACCTTGCCTTTGATTGCCCAGGCAGTGACCTTGTAGCCTTTGCCCCGCAATTCTTCCTGGTTGCATGTACACACAGCAAAAGAGTAGGGTTCTGTTGTCGTCACTTCTTCATTCGGAACACCGCTTACCTTAAAAACATCTCCGTCAAGGGTGATGGTCATGCCGTATGGTTTTCCAACTGTGGGCACACATTTGTTTGTATCCAGCAGCTGTTTCCCACCACCTGCTGGATACGGTGTTCCACTCCCTTCTTGCGTTGGCTCCCAGCTGGCTTTTACCCCTAGCGCGTATCCCGCGACAGGGTAACACACAACAGGGTTGCCGCTTTCTTCCAATGGTGGGCAGAGCATATCAATGATGTGCCTGCTGCTCCACGGCTTGTCTCCGATGCTGCTGTCATCAACCTTTACATCTGCGCCTGGATCACCTTTTTCGCCCTGTGGGCCTTGCTCACCTTTATCACCCTTTGCGCCTTTAAGACTAGCAAGCCAGGCTGCTTCTGTACCTTTAAATCCATTTTTAACTGCAATAGCGTAAGCGGTTACTGCGCCTAAATCTAATTTTATACTCATGCGTAAATTACCTCCAACTTATTGCATACATTAAACTTCAGTCCAAGCATCAGCATAATCGGCAGCAGAAAGAATAGTATCGTCTTGCAAACACTTCCAGATGAAACCATTGTCATCAACATAAACTTCATCTTTCATATAGTGTCCATAATTGCCTATAGGAGCCATCCAAGGCTTCGCCGCGAATATATCAGTAGTATGGCAAAGTGACCAATTTTCACGATCGTCTTTTGGTTGAATTGCTGAAGGAGAGTGAGGAATCAATAGAGTCCATGTCTAACCTTTATTTTTTACTGGTGCGCCAATTACCCAAGAGGAATAATCCTTATTAGGTTCCCATTCGGGAATACACCCCTCATTGGCAATAATTTCAGTACCAGTTAAATTTTTTGCTTGCTTTTGAAGCGCTTGAGCATCTGCTTTACCTTTCGCGCGAAAAGTATTCAAAATAAAATCTTTACTTGTCATACTGATTGCACTCCTTCTTGATAGGCTGCGGCAATAGCATCGTAAATTTGTTCTACATCTGATTTATCTGCTTTTGAATTTTCGAGTGCGGAAACACGCTCATCAAGAGTCATAGAAGCCTTGACTGGATAATTCCACCAAGAGTCAAAATCATTTTTAACTTCTTCTACTGTCAGCGCGCCATCATAACGGAATTGAACTTCGTCGCACTCGTAAGCATCATAGGTTTCTTCTTCCGAATTACCCTGTTTGGTGACTTTTTCGATATTTTTCCTCAAAATAACGTCGGTTTTTCCGCCAACGGGGAAAGTCAAAACAGCTTTCGGGATAGAGCAATAAGTCTCTTTCATAACTTGTCAATTCCTCCCTAGAATGATTAGATATGGATTGCTTCGAACGATTCATTAGGGTATTTATATGATAATTGAGGATTACTCCACGACTTTTAGAATATGTAAGCCAACTATTATATGCCGCAACTTTTCGCGCTCTCCAAACAGGTACATAAGAAAGTTGATTTGCACGAATAAATTGTCTACGCGCTCTGCGAAAAATTTTCTTGCGAATGCCACGGTGATGACGATAAATTCTAAAACCCATCATATCAATAAAAGTATCTTTATAGCGAGGATGGTTTTCAACCTCTTTAGATGGGAATTGAATTATTGTCCAGACATTTTTGATTTCTAAACTAAATTGTGCTTTAATACGTTTAGCAACTGTCTTAATCGCGCGCTCTAAATTGGACTTATATCCAAACAAGAGAAAATCATCCGCATAGCAAACAATTTTTTCAACCAGCTTAATCCACTGTCCGCGGCGCTCTTTATAAAGTTTATTAAACTCACGCAAAACTTCACTCATTACTAAATTAAATGCCCAAGTGGAAAAGTAGCCACCAATAATTAAATGGTGATTAGGATAGTTTGCCATAATAGCATCAACTAAACCAATTAACTGTTTATTCTTGCCGCAATATTTAGCGATAAGATTATGAATAGTGCTTACTTTTGTTGATGGATAAGCCTTACGGACATCACATTTAATACAGTCCACTCGTTTGTCTTTGAACTTTGGACTATTGAGAATATATGAAATTCTTTGTGCGCCCTTAACTTGTCCCTTACCTGGGATACTGCCAAATTGGCAATATAAAATTTTAGCATTGAAAAGTGGTTGAAGTGCGTAAACCGCGATGTATTCAAATACTTGCTGAAGAGGAGATTCTTGACAAATGTCTCTTTTCTTTCCTGAAATACCATCAACTCGATTGAATTGACGAAGTTCTCTAAATTTAAGTTTGTTATCAGCAATCATTTGAGCGCATTTTTCAGATAATTTCTTGATTGCGCCGTCAATCATAGGAGTTGATTCATTTAATTGTGAACGCTCCTTTATTACTACGCGGCGAGATATACCTGTTTGGGTGCATAATAAATCAAGAAAATCGTTGCGATAAAGTTTATGCTTAACACAGTCATAAACCGCCCAGTAAATAAACTCTGGATCGCATATATTAGTACTTGCGGGCTTACAAAAAGTCTTTATAAGTAGCCCTCCTTATTAGTCCTTTGGCCGGTCTCCCCGTGCGACTTTCGCCGAAGCTACTAGACGCGGTTAAGCTTACTCTTTTCTGAATAAAAGAATAAGCCGGTCTTGACTACGCAGGAGCAATTTCAACTAAATAAGTCTAGGAACGTAATCCGCATTATTGTTGTAAAACTGCTCCGCAAGCAAGACCGGCTAGGACCGCCGAGCGCCCCGTTCCAGTTAGAATTCGAAGGAGAATTGTTCGAGTTACGAGCTGAAACACCACAATTACCGCCATTCTACAAATTGTAGAAACACCAACCAGCACGCACACCAGACGACGCCAAATTGACGTTGAAGCCAAATCTGCCAACGGAATACGTCCCTACTTTCGTTAAGCGCCGAAAGAACTGAATGGAGGATTTTATAGTAGAGAAATCCTTCCCTAAACTTTGAATCGTATCCTTGGAATTTTATTCTAGGTTATATAGATTCTTGAATGGCGGTAAAGTCATTGAATCTATCTCGGTTTCGTATGAAACAAGACTTGAAAGTTAATGGTTCAATTAAATCATGCTATCATTGCATTCAATTGAGATCGGGTCAACAGTCGGGCATATCGCACGGATGGGTCGTTTCCATTATAACGGGGACTTGCGTCCCCTCTCTTGCCTATCCGCACTTCGTGCTCCTAGGCTTCGATTCACCCCGCAAGACCTGGACCGCCGAGCGCCCCGCCCCAGTAAGAATGCGAAGGAGAATTGTCCGAGTCACGAGCTGAAACACCACAATGACCGCCATCCTACAAATTGTAGAAACACCAACCAGCACGCACACCAGA